>Ga0154704_109_pt1 | contig 8525 bp, 11 predicted proteins | sample Rifle2008BG13ft_FD_105564 | JGI IMG/M metagenome (GOLD analysis project Ga0154704, IMG submission 105564) | Candidatus Pacearchaeota archaeon RBG_13_33_26 | reverse complement strand
AGACTTGGTTGTTTCAACTTTTTCTATTACTTTTTTGGGCTTGCGCTTTTTTCTTTTTTTCTTAACTTCTTTCTCTTTTGTGGATTTATTTGCCTTTTTTCCTAAATTATACATGAATAATTTAAACTGTTTTCCGACATCTTTCCATTCAACCTCTTTTTTTATTCCTTCTTTTTTCCCATCTTTTTTTACAGCCTTGGCTACAATAATACTGTAACCGATAATAATCACGCCTATGAATGCAATCATATAAATTAAGTCTATCGGGAGTTCAAGTTCAAAATATGTCAGAGATTTAATCAGCAAGAACAATCTGTAAATATAAGTGATGATATAACTGCTTAATGCCGCGCTTAAAATAGGGGCGGGCAGATTAAAAGGCAGTTTGAATTCCCAGAATATTTCAGAAACTAAAGCAAAAAAGAATATTATAAGTGCAAGCAGCAGATTATCAAAAAGGAAATTTATTACTGAATTATAAACTGAATTGTCTATATAGTTTGTAAGAACTTTTGCTATTGCCAACAATATAAGAAAGGCAAGAATTCCTATCGCTTTTGAGAAGATTATTGAAAGCACTGAACTCTTTTTCATATTCCTTAATGCTTTTTTATATTTATAATCTTTTCTTACTCCAAAATATTATTAAACCTCTTTGCTCTTTTTAATCCAATGAAAAACAGGGTTCCTATATCAGAAATTTTCAAATCTAAAAGCAAGAAAGCAGAAATAGCAGGATGGGTGAAAAACTCAAGAGCTTTGGGCAAAATAAAATTTCTTGTCTTGAGGGATATTTCAGGAGAAATCCAGATTACTGCTCCTGAAAAAAGTACTGACAGGAAAGTTTTTGAAATTATTGACAAAATCCCAAGAGAGTCAGTCATTTCTGTAATCGGAGAAATCAAAGAATCCAAACAGGCTCCAGGAGGAAAAGAGATTATTCCTGATAAAATTGAAATTCTTAACAAGTCAGAAGAATTGCTTCCAATTGATGTAAGTGATTTTTCAAAGACAGAACTTCCGAAGAGGCTGGATTACAGATTTTTGGATTTGCACAGAAGAAGAATTCAGGCAATATTCCAGGTTCAGTCAACAATATTGCAAGGGTTCAGGGAATTTATGATAAAAGAAAAAGCAATTGAGGCAGTTTTTCCTTCAATAATAAGTTCAAGCAGCGAAGGCGGGACAGAATTGTATAAATTAAAATATTTTGAAAGAGATGCATATCTTAGCCAGAGCTGCCAGTTATACAAACAGATGCTTGCATGTTCAATGGAGAAAGTTTTTACATTATTTACTGTCTGGAGAGCAGAGAAGCATAATACCACAAGGCATTTGAATGAATCACGGCAGCTTGATTTTGAAATGGCTTTTGCAGATGAATTTGCTGTTATGGATGTTCTGGCAAGATGTGTCCAGTATATTGTAAAAAAAGTTTTGGAAGAAAATAAAGAAGAGCTAAAAATTTTAGAAGTAAAACTTAATGTTCCTAAAACAAAATATATTACTTTTAAAGAAGTAGCTGATTTAATGAAAAAGAATAAGATTCATATCGGAAAGGATGATTTAACTCCTGAAGTTGAAAAAAAGCTTTGCGAGATTTATCCTGATACTATTGTTTTTGTTCATGACTGGCCAATTTCAGGAAAGCCATTCTATATAATGCCAAAGCAAGGACAAAAGTCCTTACCTGCTTCGTCCAATGGCCAAAGCAAAGGAAAAGATTCATCAGCAGGTTTTGATGCTATTTACCAAGGAGTTGAAATCAGTTCAGGGGGGCAAAGAGTTCATATTCCTGAATTGCTTGTTGAAAGGCTAAAGGCAAAAGGGCTTAATCCAAAAAACTTTGAATCTTATATTGAAAGCTTCAAATACGGCGCACCTCCTCATGCTGGCTGGGGCATGGGGCTTGAGAGGCTTACTATGCTTATTCTTGGACTGAATAATATAAGAGAAGCGGTTCTTTTTCCGCGTGACCGTGATAGATTAACTCCTTAGTTCTTTTGATGGTTAAGCTTAAATATAAGTGATTATCTATTCTGAAGGTTAAAATGCACAACGAAATATTAGAAGATCTTTTGAAAGACTCACCATGCACCAAAAATGGACTTTGTAATCAAGGGTGTTTTGCAAGGGAGATAATGCTTTCCAGAATTGATGACAGAACTGGTGAGCAACTTAGGCTAATGTATGCTTATAAATATGAACAATCAGATAAAGAAGGAAAAGATATTGGCAAAGAAAGAGCCTTTCTAGAATTTACTAAATTATATGCATCTAAATTTGGGGAAATATATAAAGAAGGGATGAAATATGAGGACCTTTATGAGAAAGTATTTGGGAAGAAACTCAAGCATACAGATGATGATATTAGAAAACATATTGAAGAAAGCAGAAAAGAGTGATTAACTTTTTATATCCTATCTGCTTAGGATTTCTATGGACTTTTTATTTCATAAATTATCTGAAAAGGACAGGGAAGAGATAAAAAAACAGGTTGATTCTATCCTGCAGTCTTTCTCAAAAAAGCTTTCAGAAATCAAAAAAGACATAGGCGAGAGCAATATTGAGAGAGAAAAATTTGAAAGGGATGAGGATGGGAATCCTTCTGAATTGTCAAGAGAAATCATGTTTGGAAATGCGCCTGAAAAAAACAAAGATTTTATAATCGGGGAAAGGAAAAAATGGTGACAACCCTTTCAAAACTCCAGAATTATTTTTCTGAAATTGAAAAGAATGACAAGAAAGGGAATAAGATAAATGCATTTTTGCAATTGAATCCTCATGCAATTGATGAAGCGAAAAAAATTGATGAGAAAATAAAAAAGAGAAAAGCAGGAAAACTTGCAGGAAAAATTATTGCTATCAAGGCGAACATAAATATTTTTGGAATGAATGCTTCATGTGCTTCCAAAACTCTTGAAGATTACAAAAGTCCTTATGATGCGAGCGTGATTGAAAAAATCAAGCGGGAAGATGGTTTGATAATTGGATTCACAAATATGGATGAATTTGCATGCGGGTGGAGCGGAGAAACTTCTGCATTTGGAGTTACAAAAAATCCGAAATCTCTGGAATTTGTTCCCGGAGGAAGTTCAAGCGGAAGTGCTGCTGCTGTTTCTGCAGATTTTTGCGATATTGCTTTAGGAAGCGATACCGGGGGAAGTATAAGGGTCCCTGCTAGTCATTGCGGAGTTGTTGGATTAAAACCAAGTTATGGGGCAGTAAGCAGATATGGATTAATTGATATGTCTATGAGTTTAGACCAGATTGGGCCGATTGCGAAAAATATTTCTGACTGCGCTTTGCTTTTTAGTATTATTTCAGAAAAGGATGAAAATGACGCAACAAATATCGGAAGCAAAATAAACCTGAAGGAAATTGAAAAAATTTCTCCAAATTTAAAAGTTGGAATTCTGGATTTCAAGATTCATGACCAACAAATACAGAAAATAATTGATGAAAACATTTCAAAAGCAGCAAAAAAATATAAATGGAAAATAGAAAAAGTGAAATTAGATTATATTGATTTTGCTGTTGCAACTTATTTCCCGATTGTCTATGTTGAATTTTTCTCTGCAACAAGAAGATTTGACGGAAGACGATACGGGAAAAGAATTGAGGAAGTATGCGGGAGCGAGGTATTAAGAAGAATAATCGGGGGAAGCGAAATCAGTAAAGCAGAGCATGCAGGAAGATATTATTATCTGGCTCTGAAAGCAAGAAAATTAATCGAAGAGGAATTCAAAAAAACCTTCAGAAAATTTGACTGCATAATCTGCCCTACTGTTCCGAGGCTGCCTCACAAAATAGGGGAAAAAATTTCCATTGAACAAATGTTTCAATATGATGCGCTTACATGCCCTGTTAATCTTTCAGGAGATTGCGCGATAAGCATTCCTATCGGAAAAATAAAAAATATTCCTATTGGCATGCAGATAATCTGCGAGAAATTTAATGAGCAGAAATTATTTCAAATTGCAAGAAGTTTTGAAAAATAGGCAATAGATAAATATTTAAATATCCTTTTGTTTTTAAAATAAAGAAGAGGTAAAAATGGGGAAAACGGATAAAAAGTTAGTATTTCTGTTGACATTCTTATTAGTTGTAGGAATTTTGCTGATATATGCAAGATTAAATTTTAATCCTGTAGGGTTTGCTGTTATAGGAACTATTACAAATGAAGGAGATTGTGTCGCTGCAAATTATTCTTGGGAAAATTTAACTCAATGTTCTGATATTTCTGGCTGTGTAGAATGTGCAGATGAAGAAGGTTGTCAGGAAGATTGTGAATCTTGTAATGAACTTTGGGGGTGTGTTGGAGATTTTTGCGGAGATGGAACAATCCAGAGCCCAAATGATAATGGAATAAATGAAGTGTGTGATGATGGAGTTAATAATGGGGAATATAATTATTGTTTAACAGATTGCTCTGGTTTAGGAGAACATTGCGGAGATGGTATAATTAATGGAAATGAAGAATGTGATGGAAGCGATTTAGGAGCAAATACTTGCACAAGTGAAGGCTTTGACGAGGGAAGTTTAACCTGCGATTCTGATTGTACTTTAAATGATAATGCATGCACAACTGCCGAAAGCAGTAGTAGTGGTGATAGTGGAGATGAAGAAACTGATAATGTTGAGATCCCTTCTACGACAATGATTACAACCAACACTGTAACAGAAACATCATCTTGCACTCCTAATTGGGAATGCGGAGAATGGGGAGAATGTGCAGAGGGCACACAGGACAGAATATGCACAGATATTAATCAATGCGGGTCTAATGAAGATATGCCTGAAACATCCCAGTCATGTGTAGTAGAAATAAAAGAAACATGTTTTGATGGAATTAAGAACCAGGATGAAAAAGGAATTGATTGCGGAGGATTATGTGAAAGAAAATGCGGTATCTTCAGCATTGTTGGTAGTGCTATCTCTGTACCAATTGATGCAGGAAAGAATTTTGTTTTTAAAGGAATGTTTGGTAATGTAACTAAAACAATTATTTCAATAGCAAGCTTGGTTTTGATTATAGGTGGAATTGTGGCATTTGTTCTTTTCAAAAGAGGAACTATAAAACTTCCTTTAATAAAAAAGATATTCCAAAAAAAAGAAGAAAAAGAAGATACAGAAACCTTTTAAAGTATTTTTTACCTAGTTCTTAAATGGAGATAGGAGAAGTAGAAATTAAGTGGCTTGGACATTCTGGCTTTCTAATCAAGAACCATATGATTGTTTATATTGATCCCTACAAAATAAAAGAGAATTCAGAGAAGGCAGACATAATCCTCATAACTCACAGTCATTATGACCATTGCAGCATTGCAGATATCAAGAATATAATAAAAGAAGGCACTAAAATCCTCCTTACTGCAGACTGCCAGAGCAAAATGACACGATTTGATATCCCTATAGATATGCAGATTGTTGAGCCAAATCAGGAATTGTCTTTTGGAGAAATTAAAATTGCTGTTTTGCCCGCATATAATCTTGATAAATCTTTTCACCCCCAAGAAGAAGGATGGGTTGGATATCTGATAAAAATGAATGATGTTCTTATATACCATGCAGGAGATACTGATTTAATACCGGAAATGCAGAAGCTTACAGGATATAACCAGCCTGACAAGAAGTTTATTGCCCTGCTCCCTATTGGCGGAAAATTTACCATGAATGTTGAAGAAGCAGTTGAGGCAGCGAAATTGATAAAACCAATGATGGCAGTTCCTATACATTACGGAAGCATAATAGGAAGCAGAGAAGATGCAGAAGAGTTTGTAAAATTGTGCAAGGAAGCAGGAATAGACGGAAGAATTTTGGAAAGGGAATAATCAGAAATAATTAAATAGTTTTAGGAACTTAACTTTTTATGAAACGGGGAATTGGGGACCGAACGATTTTAGATGATTTTGTTGAAGATTTCTGCAATGTTGTTGAAAAACATGTCAAATATATTGTCTGTTCTGGTTTTGTTGCAATATCTCACGGAAGAAGCAGAGCCACTGAAGACATAGATATGATAATTGAAAAAATTCCTGAAGAGAGATTTATTAAATTTCACAACGATTTAGTTAAATCTGGTTTTGAATGCATGCAGTCGTCAAATCCTAAAGAGATTTATGAAGATTATTTAATTAATGGAGACAGCGTAAGATATACAAGAAAGAATGAATTTCTTCCAGAAATGGAAATTAAATTTACTAAAGATGAACTTGACGAAGAGCAAATAAAATCGAGAAGAAAAATTCCGTTTACAAAATTAGATATTTATTTTTCTTCGATAGAAAGCAACATTGCGTTCAAGGAAGAATATTTGAAGGCAGAAAAAGATTTGGAAGATGCTAAACATCTAAGGATAATTTATGAGGGGAAAATTGATGAGAATGAAATAAACAAGATTAAAGAAAGAATCAGGAGATTTAGATATGGAAAATAATATTCATTTAAGAGACAAATCACATCAGGAACAAATTGAAAGATGGGCAAGATATGTCCGAGATAATTCTAATTGGAAAGAAAAGTTAAAGCCGTTTTTAGACGGACAAATAATTATGGCAAGAAGGGCATACAAGACATTATCTGAAACAAAAGATGGGAAAAGGAGAATTAAACTGATAAAGAAATTAAGAAATTAATTCTGTTAGTTTTTCTTTCAACTGGTCTGGATTTTTGATATAAATCAAATTTATTCCAAACTTTTTCATATATACTTCATCTTCTTTTGGAAGTCTTTTGTTAATAAGAAAAGGAGAATAAACTAAAATAGAAAAGTTCTTTCCAGCATTAATTTCTGGGTGAATCTTTTTTCCTGTAACTTCTATTCCTTCTTTATACTGATTCATAAGTTTGTAAAGATAAACTGCATAATTTCTTTCACCATCGGTTCCAGGACTTGCTCCTAAATATAAAATTGAATCTCCCATTAATCCTTTAATTAAGTCATGCTTAAACCAGTCCCCAGAATCAATAATCTTGTCAAATAAATTCTTGTTATCTATTTTTGCGTTAACATATTCTTGCAGATGAGAAATCCCAAAAGTTTTATCTGATTGGGGAACAGTTCCTATCACCTCTTTTCCTCCTGCTTTTTTGTAGAGCTTAGCCAGTTCAATACAGATGCCATTATCTGGAAGCAATTCTAAAGAAATATCTAACTCAGAAAGCGCCTTTGCGATATTTTCCAATTCTGACTGAAATTTTTTTGGTTTTAATTTTAAGAGTTGATAATAATGGAAATCGATATCTCCTGGACCAATCAGACTTAATTTATATGACATAGTTTTTTATATTCAAAGTTTTATTTAAATTTATGGATTCATTTCAAAAACGCAAACAAGAGATTCTATCAAAATCAGACAAGTCACATATAGGCATATGGGATGAGAAAATTGCAGAACTTTGCAATAAGATAAATTCTTTTGAAAATTACTATACTACTTCCTCATGCAGCGGGAGAATTATTCTGATGATTGATGCAGAGAAAAAAGGGGAAGATTTGTTTGTTTTTGTGAGCCACGATAAAGTTTCTTTTGATGAATTGAAGAGAGAATTAAATCTCGCGCCAAACAAAAATAAAAATATCAAGTTTAAATTGGAGCCATGCATTCTGCATGTTACCTGCAAAAGTTTTGAAGATGCTGAAGAGATTTACAATAAGGCAAAACTTGCAGGATGGAAAAAATCAGGAATTGTCGGGGTGAAAAACGGATTTACAGCTGAGCTAAACAGCACAGAAAAACTGGAATTTCCAATAATACAAGATAAAAGGCTTCTTGTCGACGACGATTTTTTGAAAATTGTTCTTGATGAAGCAAATAAGAAGCTGGAAAAAGTTTGGAGGAAGATTAGAAAGTTGGGGAAGCTGATAAAATAGAAAGATTTAAATATTTAAACGTGTATATGTTTTTACACATAAAAATGGTAAGCATAACACTTTCAGTTTCAGATGAAATAAGAGAAACAATGAAAAAATTTCCAGAGATAAATTGGTCAGGATTAGTAAGAACTTGCATAACTGAAAAAGCTAAAACACTTACATTAAAAGAAGAATTATTGAATGATTTGTCTAAAGAAAAAGATTTTAATGAGTGGGCAGTTAATTTAGGGAAGAAGGCAAAAAAAGGAAGACTGAAAAGCATCCTAAAATGAAATTAATTGTTGATAATAATATCCTGTTTTCTATGATGAAACCAGATTCTGTTGCCTCAAAAATGTTCGCCTTTTTAAATTCTGAATTTATCGCCCCCTCTTTTATATTACACGAATTTAATAAATATAATAATGAATGCCTTAAAAAATCAGGATTGTCCAATAAAGATTTTAACAAGAGAAAAGATGAAATTTTTTCCAGAATAAATTTTATTGAATTTAACGAATATAAAGAATTTATACAGGAAGCACTTGAAGGATTAATCGATGAAGATGACGCTCCCTATATTGCTCTTTCACTAAAAATTAAAGCTCCTGTCTGGAGCAATGACAAAGATTTAAAGAAACAAGAGAAAGTTACAATTCTTTCCACA
>Ga0154704_104_pt1 | contig 14947 bp, 19 predicted proteins | sample Rifle2008BG13ft_FD_105564 | JGI IMG/M metagenome (GOLD analysis project Ga0154704, IMG submission 105564) | Candidatus Pacearchaeota archaeon RBG_13_33_26 | reverse complement strand
ATTTCTATAGTTATCATTTCATAAAAGTAACAAAAGTATATAAAAACTTTTATAAACCCCTTTTATCTCCAAATTTTATCTGCGAGCTGGTGCTCGTGCCCGCGCTCGTTGCAATAAAAAGCAACCGGCACTCGCGCAAACACTCGGCGAATAGTAGAACTAATAATTCTCTATATTCGCGATTTATGGTATATGAAAAGCAAAACTAAAATAGAAAAACAACTGAAGAAAAAAACAAATCCTGAATTAGTCAGGACAATAATTGAATCAAAGAAAAAAAAGAAATGGGCTGAGATTGCCGAGATTCTTTCAGGTCCGAGAATAAACAAAATTAGCATTAATCTTGACAAGATAAATGATATAGCAAAAGAAGAGGAAACAATAGTCATTCCTGGAAAAGTTTTATCTGAAGGGGAAATTGACAAAAAAATTAAGATAGTCGCCTTTTCTTTCTCAAAAAAAGCAAAAGACAAAATATTAAAAGCTAAAGGAGAGACTTTAACAATATTAGAGGAAATTAAAAAGAATCCTGAAGCTAAAAATGTGAGGGTAATCAAATGAAAATAATAGATGGAAAAAATGCAATTCTTGGAAGGCTCGCGTCTTACGTCGCGAAAGAAGCGCTAAAAGGCGAAGAAATTATTATACTAAACTGCGAACAGGCAATAATAACAGGAAATAAAAAAGATATCAGAGAAAAGTTTGAGGCAAAAAGGGGAAGGGTAGGAAGCACTCAGAAAGGACCAAAAGTTTCAAGATCAAGTGAAAAGATAGTCAAAAGAGCTATAAGAGGGATGCTTCCAAATTACAGAGATGGAAGAGGAAGAGATGCATTAAAAAGAATAAAATGTTATGTGGGGATTCCTAAAGAATATGAAGAAAGCAAGAAAATTTCTGCAGGAAGAGATAAATCAAAATTCCAAAGTCAAACTAAAATAGTCAGTGTTAAGGAAATTTCAAAATGAGCAAAATAATCAGTTCAGGGAAAAGAAAAAGAGCCATAGCAAAGGCGGTTCTTGAAGAGGGAGAAGGAAGAGTCTGGATAAATAAACAGGATTACAAGACAATTCATTTTTTTGACAGATTAAAGATGGAAGAGCCCTTAAGGATTGCAGAGAATATTTTGGGGAAATTAAATTTTGATGTATCTATAAGTGTAAAGGGAGGGGGAGAAAAAGGACAAATTGAGGCAGCAAGGGTTGCTTTAGCAAAAGTTATTTCTCAATTTGCCAAGTCAGAAGAATTAACAAAGGCTTTCATGGACTATGATAGAAATCTGCTTGTTGCAGATGTCAGAAGAAAAGAGACTTACAAGCCAGGTGATAGTAAAGCAAGAAGCAGAAGGCAGAAGTCATATAGATAATTATTTTATTCCCAACTTCTCCAGCTTATTCTGAACAAGAATTATATCTTGGACATATCAAAATGGACATAATGGGAATCACAACCAATTTTAAGCATTGTTAATTCACGAAATAATTGATTTGCGATTAAGTGAGACAAATAAATCAGTTCAGGTCCAAAATGAACTCCGTTTTTCTTAACAAAATTTGCTACTGTAACTTTAAGATTACTCTCTTCAAGAATTTGAATTAATTGTTTTTTGTCATCGCTTCTAAGCCTGCCATCAAGACCCAACTTAATTTCGGAAATTCCTTTAAGATTTAAAAGAGGATGAATAAGAGCCGGAGCTGTAAGGGGGAGATTTGAATAATTTTTTTTAGCAAGTTCTGGTCTTAAAATTGTATAAATATAATCTACCCCTTTATTCAGACATTTTTCTATTACAGAGTAATCTCTTCTATTGGGGTGTTTATCATAATCCCAAAATCTTTTATTATAAGACCATGTTACTACAATTATCTCCCCTGTTCTTGATTTTAATTCCCCATGATTAGATTCATCCATGCCAATGTAAAGAATATCTCTTGACATGAAAATTAGAAATAATTCCAGATTATAAACAATCTAGCACTACAAAATATATATTTACTTTATCCCCAGCCTCTCCAACTTATTCTGAACATGATTGAACAATGTGGATGAGACGATTGGCTGATGAGTGCCTTCATGAATCTGGTTGTTGAATTTTATTTTTCCTATGTAAGTAAAATTTTTCAGGATTTTTTTCAGTCCGTTTACAGACAGATTATGCTTTTCTGCGAGACTCCTCAAACTAATGGCTTCATTAAGGAAATTTTCAAATATTTCTTCTATTTCTCTGTAATTCTCTGCAGGAATCAATTTTCCTTCTGAAATTTTATATCCAAATGGCACGCGGGACATCAATTTACCCTGAGATGCCTTTTTTATCATTGAATTCTTTTGATTTATCTTTGCAGATTTGAGCCTTTCAATTTCTTTTTTTAACTCTTCATTCTCTTTTTTTAATTCTTCAAGTTCACCCATTTTACCAAAAAGCGAAAAGATTTTTTAAATCCAGTGTTTAAACAGCTGTTTTAAACAGGTGTTTGTCCAGATTTACTTTGTTATTTATTATCTCAATCCCTTCTTCGCGCAATAATCTTATTTTATTCTTTCTGCCGGAAAAAAATCCTCCGATTTCACCATTAGATTTGATTACTCTGTGGCATGGAACAATGGGCGCATAGGGATTATTATGCATAGCATTTCCAACAGCACGATAAGCTTTGGAATTTAATGCTTTTGCAATCTCTTTGTAAGTGGTTACTTTCCCTTTTGGAACCTTTTTCAGAATTTTATAGCATTTTTCATAAAAAGAGTTCATTTTAGATTTCCCTGTTCTTCATTTACTCTTTTCCAAGCCTTCATCAAAATAGTTAATGTTCCTTCCATCTCTTCCTTAATATATTCATCAAAATCTTCTTTTCTATTTGGAGCAAAATGATGACAATCATTACACAAAGTTATAAGATTATCTATATTATCATTTCCTCCCATAACTAAAGGGATTATATGATGTGCTTCTAAGATTCTTGCGGTTTGGTCTTGAATTTTACATTTCTGGCAAGTAAAATTATCTCTTTCAAAGACTTTTTTCCTTAATATTTGATTCCTTTTTCTCATTTTAATTACATCAAATCATCTATTGGGGAGGGAATTTTCTTTAATTCTTCTGTTGATATGTGTGTATAAATCTGGGTTGTTGATAAATCAGCATGCCCCAAGAGTTCCTGAATTTTTCGGATGTCTGTTCCATTTTCAAGAAGATGGGTTGCAAAGCTGTGCCTTAATGTATGGGGATGGACTTCTTTTTCAATTCCTGCCTTTTTTGTAGCAATTCTTACTATCTTTTGGATATTTCTGTCTGTTAATTTTCCTTTTGGACCAGTAAACAGATAATCTTGTTTTGATTCCTGTTGAGACAGGACTTGTTTTTTCAAAAATTTGAGCAAGAATTGGGGAATGTTAAACACCCTATCTTTTTTTCCCTTTGCCTGCCGAACATAGCCAGTCATTTCTTCAAAATTCAAATCGCTTATCTTAAGGTTAAGAAGTTCAGAAATACGAAAACCGCAGGCATAAATTAGACTAATCATCAATTTACTTTTCTTGTTTGGAAGACTATTAAACAGCCGTTTGACTTCCTCTTTTGTCAAGACTGCAGGAATCTTTCTTTCTCTTTTGGGTCTTTTGATGCCAAGAGTTATGTCTTTTTTCAAAAGATTGGAATATGCGAACCTTAGTGCAGACAAGAAAACGATTATTGTTGAAGAAGATTGGTCTGTCAATTTCATCGCCATAAATGCCTTAACATCATCTTCTGTCATCTCTTCTGGATTTTTTTTGCTAAATTCAAGCAACTCTGAATTAGCCCTAAGATAGTTCCGTATTGTATAATTTGAATTTTTTGAGATTTTGAGTTCCACTCTTATCTTTTCAAGAAACTCCCCTTTTTTCATATAGAAGATTGTACGAACTTATTTATAAAAATGTGTTGTAATTATTGGGTTCGCACAATATAGGTTGTACGAAGTTTTATGAAGGAAAAGTTATTTATGAGCAAAAATAGAGAAAAAAAGAGTTTTACATCCCAAGTTTTAATTCATCTTCATCATCTGGACCTAATGGGCAAGCTTTTTTTAGATCTCTTTCCAATTTTTCAAGATTTATTGTGCACTTAGATTGACTTGGTGCAAGCAGATTTTCAAGTCTTTTTTTCTCGCTCGGGAATTTTGTTAAAAAAAAGTTTATTGCCTCTTCTTTTGTATAACTCTTACATTTTTTAAATTTAAAATAAGCTATTGCCTTAATAGGGTTATCAAATTTTTTAACCCATTCTGAATCAGATCCTTTAGAGGGCTGATTTTCAAAAAATTGAATATATAATGTTTTTCCAAAATCTTCAGTAACTCTTCCTATGCTTAGATTAATCAGCCTATAACAAACCACCCATGGTTTTTTTATATCTCTTTGATATTTTTCTGACATATATTGTTCACTAAGGATGCCTTTGTTCTGATTGAATAGAATTAATAAATTTTACTAACTTGTCTGATACTCTTGTTAAATTTGATGCAAAAATGCTGTCAAGAGTAGAATACTTCTCATGTACAGATTCTCTTTTCATAAACCCATTAGAGCCTTTTTCGACTTGGTAATAAAGGGGCACTCCACGGGTATCTTTATAGAATCCTTCTTTAATTGGAAATCCACAAATATCTTTCATTTTTTTCTGAATTAGTTCATGTTTTTAAGGATTTATATAATTGTCTGACAGTAATTTTTTGCATTAATTTTTTAGTGTGAGGCGCGGGCGTGCACTAAGGTTATCTTAGTTAATTAATTTAATAATCCTTGTTTAAGGGGTTTAAACAGCTGTTGAAGGAGATTAAAGGGTGTTTAAAGAACAAACAGCTGTTGATAGTTGTTTAAAACAGCTGTTTACCTATTTTTTATTTTTTAAACAGCTGTTTTTTAGGTTAATTTTATGTGTAATTTTATGTAGTATTTTGAGAGGATATTTAAAAAAAATCGACGGAAAACAAAACATTTTTAAACTATATTTTGTAAAATATATTATGTTTTGGTTGTTTACTGGGAAAAAAGAGGTTGAACGGATAAAAGAAGAAACTAAAAATGGTTTTGATTCTGTCAAGAAAGATATAACTTCAGTAAGTGGATGGATTAAACACCTTGATTCTGAGAAAAATCTGCAAAAAAAAGAGATTGAAGAGCTAAAAGAAATTTTATCGACGGTAAAAAATGAGGTTGAGGGACTGAAAAATGTCCTTTCAATCATGAATGAACTGAAAACAAACAGGGTGTTTAAAACACCCAAACAGCCGTTTAATAAACAGACAGCTGTTTATGCTGTTCAAACAGGTGTTCAAACAGGTGTTCAAACACCAAATTTAAGCCAATTTTCAGTAACTGAAAGAGCAATACTTTGGATTCTTTTAAACAGTGATATAAAGTTGAGCTATGATGACTTATCTGCTATGCTTGGGAAAGAGAGGTCTACTATAAGGGGGCAGATAAACACAATAAAACAGAAAAGTGAGAGTCTTATTGAGGAAGAAATAGAGAAAAATGGTAAAAAGAGAGTGTTTATCCCTGAAATTATCAAAGAAAAGATGTTAAAAAAGACAAAAGTGAGAGTTAAAAGAGGAGGAAAAGACTAAAAAATTGGAGATATAGGGTTCTTCAAAAAAAAATAAAAGAGAGTATTAGAAAAAGTGTGTTGAAAGTCGAAAATAGAGAGTTATAGTTAATCGGTTAGCGAGGAAACTATTATTTAAAGCCCTCTAAGCTGAAAAATGACTGGTAAAGGGGCAATTTTCCTCAATTTTTCGGAAATAGAAAGCCGAATTATCTTATTATTAATCTTGGTTTTCTCAACGGGAATTCCCTTTTTTATAAGTCTCCCGACATAATCTCTTATTGAGCTTTCAGTCAGTTTCAACCTCTGAGAGAGAGATTTATAATCAACAATATCAGTTTCTTCTTCAAGCTGATAAATCATTGAGAAAACCAGGAATTCCTGATCGGTAATCCTCTTAAACTTATTTCTTATGTCTTTTTTTATGTTATCAAGGGAATTTAGTATCTCAAAAGCATCACCAAAATAGGCTTTTTCTGTCTGTCTGTCTGTCTGTCTGTCTGTCTGTCTGTCTGTTGGAACCCCTTCATTTCCAGTGGAAAGGGCTGTATTTTGCTCTTTTAAAGGCTCAAAAGTAGAATCATCTGTTGGAATATTTGTTGGACTTGTTGGATTTTGAGGTAGATATGTGGGAGTTTTATATACTGATTCTAAAGCTTTTTCAGGCTGAGAAATTAGCTTATTAAGAAGATAATTTATATCAAATAGCTGTTCTTTTGTTTCAAATAAAGATTGTTTAAGATTCATAACCTCATTGTTAATAGAATCAATATCTTGTTTTACTTTTTGAAAAGCATTTTTTATCTCATCCATAATTATTTGGATATTGAAGAATATTTAAGGATTTTGTATATTTTGTCTTTTCTTATATGCTTCATAGGTACTATCACTTAGTTTCCACCTTGTTCTTTTGAGATATAAGCAGCCTTTAGGGTTCTTTTTAATATCTATAATCAAATCTTTTTTCTTTAAATTTAGAAGAAGGGATTTGACAAACTCTTCATCCCGAGCTATTTCTTCAGCAATATTTAGGGTAAACAATGCCTTTGGAAAAACAGAATAAAGCAAGGCAAGAATCTGTTCATAGATTTTCTCTTTTTTCTGTTCAGAAATTTTCATAAGAGAAATAATAAACTTCTTTTTTTAAAGTTTAGCTAATCTTCTTTCTTTGCATTCCCTTTGTTTATTGAAGGAAGGGGTATATGTGGTGGAAGATTTAATTCATCCTCAAACTGAAGGGCCTTGATATTAGCCTTCTTAAAAATGATATTAAAAACAAAAAGTTTGAACTCTTCCGAAGTCTTTTTATCTTCCCATCCTTTCAAAATCTCCTTAGCTATTTTAGGCTCAACAGCAAGTATCAAAGTGCCAATGAATTCCAGTTTAGCAATCTCTGGTTCATAAGTAATTAAATAACTAAAGTTTATTTTAAGAAACTCCTCTTTTGCCCTGAAAAGGTCTGATTTTAATGATTCAATAGAAGAAAGATCTATTTTTGTATTGAATTTCAAGCTTTCTATCTTATCTTTTAATCTTTCGACGCTTATTTTTGTAAAATTAAAACCTACAATTTTCATTTATTTAAAATAAAAACATTGTTTTTAAATATTTATATGAGAAATTATATTAAATCTTCTTCAGAAACTATTACAAAATCACCTATAGCAATTATAGAATTATAGGGTATTAATAATTCGCCAGTATTTGTCTTCTCCAGGTTAAGGTTTTTAGTGTAGGGAGTAGCATCTTTAACCACGAGGTTAATTAACTCCCCTGATCTTGTCTCAAAAGTTATATCTTTGACAAAACCAAGTCTTTTTCCTTCTTTAGTCACAATCATTTTTCCTATAAGAGAATGATAGGTGTTCTTATTTCCCTGCATATGAAAGTGAGATGAGAATAATTTATAAACTTTTCTGTAAAATTAAATAGATTTAGCAGTATATAATCAAAAAAATAAAAAGAACCAATTAAGGTACCCTGACTCCTCAATTTCGTATGGAAATATTTAAAAAGAAATTTTTTGTTCTTGTTTGTTTTTGTTTTATTTATAAAAATTTATATTATATAGTATATAATATAATTATATAATATATTATTAATATATAATAAATTTTTATTTAAAAAATCAATTCTTTTTTGTGAACAGAAAGAAAATATCCAAAAAATTCCAAAAAGAGTCAAAATTTAGTTTCCATTAGAAATATAGGTGTTTTTCTTATTTAGTAGTTATAATTCTTTATATAATCAATTCAAATAATTATCGTTGGCAACATTTTTACCTTAAATAGTTTCCATAGGAAATTGTAGTGTGAGGGATAACAGTATTTAAATAAGAAAGGAATTATTTAATTAGATAAAAAGGAGTTGAAATGGGGAATAAATTAGATAAGATATTTGAGGCTTTTGACAATAATGGAATCTTTAAGAATAAGTCCATGCTGCAAAATAGCTACCAGCCTGAAGATATCCCACATAGAACTAAACAGATAGAGCAGATAGCTTCTATACTTGCCCCTATTTTAAGGGGAGACAGGGCGAGCAATCTTTTTCTTTATGGAAAGACAGGCACAGGAAAGACTCTCTCGATACAATATATAAAAAATGAATTATTAAAAAGAGTAAAAAAAGATGCAGATTTTAATCTAAGAATAGAGTATCTAAATTGCAAGTTAAAGAAAGTTTCTGATACAGAATACAGGATTCTTGCGGAATTAATCAAAAAATTTGGCGGAGAGGTTCCGGCAACAGGTCTTCCCACACAATCTGTCTATGATAAGTTTATTGATACAATAAATGCAGAAAAACAGACAGTTGTTCTTATACTGGATGAAATAGATCAGACAACAAAGAAGATTTCAGATGATTTCCTCTATAATTTTACAAGGCTTAATTCTGAACTTACAAAATCCCAGATATGCCTTGTGGGAATCAGCAATAATCTTACTTTTTTGGATGAACTTGACCCAAGAGTCAAGAGTTCTCTTTCAGAAGAAGAAGTTGTCTTCCCCCCATATAATGCCTTGCAGTTGCAGGATATATTAACAAAAAGAGCAAGAGATGTTTTCAAGGAAGGCGTTATGCAGGAAGGGGTTGTTGCTAAATGCGCTGCTCTGGCTGCACGGGAACATGGGGATGCAAGGAGAGCACTGGATTTGCTGAGAATTGCAGGTGAACTGGCAGAAAGAGACAATTCAAAAAAGATTTTTCTTAAATATATTGATGAAGCAAATGATAAAATTGAACGTGATAAAATTCTTGATGTTATTAAATCTGAACCTAAACAGTTTCAATTAGTCTTAAATTCAATTATCCAGCTTTCTGAAAAGCCGAATCATCCTCTTTTTACAGGGGAGGTTTATAATTTTTACAGGGACCTTTGCCTGAAAAACAAGCTTGAAATACTTACACAAAGAAGAGTCAGTGATATAATCCAGGAGTTTGATATGCTTGGAATAATTACTGTAAATGTTATTTCAAAAGGGAGAGGCGGACGAATGAGAGAAATTAAACTTGCAATTACAAAAGACATCACCGAGAAAGCAAAAGAGATTATCACAGATTCCTTAAATTATAGTTAATAAAATGAATTCCCATGAAATACTGAAATTTTGCCTAGAAAGGGGTTTTTTGCTAGATAATGAAGTTTTGAAAATATTTAATGAGTCAGGAGAAGATATTGAATCAATTAAATTAATCATAGAAAAAATCCAGAATTCAACAAATCAGAGAATTATCACAAGAAGATTATTTAACCAAAACAGGGAGAAAGTCTTTCAGGTTCTTTCAACGCTTCCGAAAGAAAACCAGCAGCAGCTGGAAAAATTAAAAATAAAACTTGGATTAAGCATAGAAATCTCTAAAGAATTTTCTAAAACAGATGAACCCGGAATTTTTATATATTCTGCTGATAGAAAAGAAAAAGAGGAATCTGGTGAAGGCAGAGTAAAAATTCTTTCTTCAGTGCTGAGCAATACAAAAAAACTGGAAGTTGATGATTTTACAAAACATTTTAGGAACAGGCTTCTTGAGATTAAGAAAATACTGCAGGGGAATTCTTCATTGAAAAATCTTGTTTCAATAAACAAACTTTCCGAAAGCAGGCAGGGAATTTCCATAATAGGGATTATTTCAGATAAATCTGTTACAAAGAATAAAAATATGCTTCTTGAAGTTGAAGACCTGACTGGAAAGATAAGGGTACTGATAAATCAAAATAACCCTGAACTTTATGAAAAAGCAGAAGAAATAAGCCTGGATTCTGTATTGGGCTTTAGCGGATTCGGGAACAGAGAGATTCTTTTTGCCAGCGATATTATTTTCCCTGATTCAATTCTTCATGAACGAAAAAAATCACCTATTGAAGAATATGCTCTCTTTCTTGGTGATTTGCATTTTGGAAGCAAATTATTTTTAAAAAATAATTTTTTGAAATTTATTGATTATATTAACGGCAAAGTTCCAAATACTCCTGAAGTGAAAAAGATAAAATATCTTTTCTTTGTCGGGGATATTATCACAGGGGTAGGGAATTATCCAAGCCAGGAAAGAGATTTAGAAATAAAAGATATAGAAGAACAATTTATAGGTGTTTCAGAATTACTCGAGAAGATAAGAAAAGATATCAAAATGATAATTTCTCCCGGGAATCATGATGGCGTCAGGCTTATGGAACCACAGCCTTTTTTGAAGGAGAAGTACGCATGGAGCATTTATAATCTGAAGAATGCCGTACTCACAGGAAACCCTGCAAGAGTTAATATAGGAAGCACAGATAATTTTTCAGGATTTGATGTCCTGACTTATCATGGATTTTCTTTTCCTTATTATGCAAATACTGTCCCTAGATTAATGAAAGAAAAGGCATTAAACTGTCCTGATAAGATAATGTCATATCTATTAAGAAACAGGCATCTTGCAGCAGCACATTCTTCTGTACAGCATTATCCCTCTGAGGATGATGAAATGATTATAAAAACAGTGCCTGATATTTTTGTTTCAGCACATACCCATGCAAGTGCAGTTTCTTATTATAATAATATCCTAACTGTTTCTGTTTCTTCATGGGAAAGCAAGACTTCCAGACAGGAAAAGATGGGGAATGAACCAGATTTCTGCAAGATTCCAATGTTCAATCTTAAAACAAGGACAATCAAGATTCTGGATTTTGAAGATGATAAAATGGGGGAGAAAAGTCCGAATTAAAATGAATGAAAATATAATTGAGAAAATAAGGCAATTTGTAGAAGAAGAATCAAAAAAGCCAACTGCTAAATATGGCTATGAACCTTATCTTTTCCATTTAATTCCTGTAAGAAATTATGCTGTTAAGCTGGCTAAAAAATTAGGTGCAGATGTTGAGGTTGTTGAAATTGCAGCATTGCTGCATGATATTGGTTCAATTATTTATGGCAGAGAAAATCATCATGTTACAGGGGCGGAAATCACAGAAAAAAAGTTAAAAGAATTAGGTTATCCTCAAGAAAAGATTGAAAGAGTGAAATCCTGCATCCTGAATCATAGAGGTTCAGTTAATAATCATAAAGCGACAGTTGAAGAACAAATAATTGCTGATACAGATTCACTTAGTCATTTTGATAATCTTAGCGGACTTTTTAAGGCAGCATTTATTTATGAAAATTTAAATCAACAAGAAGCAATGACTAACGTTTTATCTAAATTAAAACGTTCCTTTGAAAAACTTTCTTTTCAAGAATCCCGCGAGATTATAAAACCAAGATATGATGCAGCAATATCTTTATTAAAAGAAAAATGAACACACAACAATACTTTCTTGATTTGGAAAAAGAGGTCAGAAAAGTTTATGGTGTTGCAAATGAAGCAAGAGCAAAAAAATTAGACCCTGTAAATAAGGTTGAAATCCCTCTGGCAATGAGCATGGCTGAAAAAGTTGTGGGGCTTATTTCCACAATTTATCCACAGATGGATGGTTCCGGAATTGCAAACAGAATTCTTGAACTTGAAAAAGAATTTGGGAAATTGAATATGGGTGTCTCTTTCAGAATTGCAGAGGAAGTTGCAAAGCAAAAATTCTGCCAGTTTGCAAGCCTGCTTGAAGCAATCGATGCCGGAATAAGGATCGGCTTTGCATACACTACCTTAGGGGTTGTTTCAAGCCCGATTGAAGGATATACTGGGTTGAAATTAGGAAAGACAAGAGAGGATAAAGAATATTTTATTGCTAATTTTTCAGGACCAATAAGAAGTGCAGGGACTACAGCTTCATGCGTTGTTCTTATGCTAATTGATTATCTTAGGGAAATGTTTGGATATGCAAAATATGATCCTTCTGAAGAAGAAGTTAAAAGATATGTTCTTGAAAATTATGATTATCATGAATATGTGACTAACCTGCAATATCTTCCTACTGAGGAAGAAGCAGCTTTTTTAGCAAAAAATTTGCCTATTCAGATTGCAGGAGATCCCACAGAAAAAATAGAAGTTTCAAATCACAAAAATTTAGCGAGAGTTGATACAAATCTTATCAGGGGGGGAATGTGCCTTATTTTTTCAGAGGGGCTTGCGCAAAAAGCAAAAAAAGGATTAAGACTTTTGAAAGAATTAAAGTTAAAGGGTTTTCAATCAACAGGGTGGGATTTTCTGGATGATTATGTAAAATTGCATGAAAAAAGAGAAGTCGGGAAAACAGACAATTCCCCTACTTACATAAATGATTTAGTTGCGGGGAGACCTGTATTTGGGCATCCTTCAAGATCAGGAGCTTTTAGAATCAGGTATGGAAGAAGCAGAGTTTCAGGATTCAGTGCAACTTCCATGCATCCTGCCACAATGGCAATTACAGATAATTTTATTGCGATAGGAACCCAATTAAAAATTGAAAAGCCAACTAAAGGATGTGTTGTAACTTCCTGTGATTCTATTGATGGTCCTATTGTAAAATTATTTAACGGAAGTGTCAAAAAATTAAGGACAAAAGAAGAGGCTAGAAGATTGTATGCAGATACAGAAGAGATAATTTATCTTGGAGATATCTTGCTTCCTTTTAGTGATATTGTAAACAGAAATGCTAATTTTATGAAGCCCGGATATGTGGAAGAATGGTGGAAGCTGAATTTAAGACAAAAAGATGCAGAACTTGAAAAAAATATAGATTATCTTAATGTCTCTTTTGAGCAGGCGATAGATTTAAGCAGAAAATTTGATATTCCTCTTCATCCAACACATATTTTTTACTGGACGCAGATATCCAGAGAAGAATTCTCAGGACTGATTAGATGGCTGAAAAATGCAAGAATCAGCGGAGGAAAAATAATTTTTCTATATAACAAAACAGAACAGGAAAAATTCAGAATTGGAAAAAGAGCACTTGAACTTTTAGGAATAGAACATGAGGTTACCATAGAAAATGTTGTATTAAATGAAAATAACAGCAAAGCTTTGCTTGTTAATCTGGGTATTGATGAACAAATCCTGGATAAAGATGGTTTTCTTAATGAAGAGATTTTAAAGATAGAGGATAAAATAATTAAATCGGAATTATCTGAAGAATTAAAAGCAGATAATCTCAAAGAAGGAGAAAAAATTCTTTTTATTATTAATAAATTATCTGCAATAGTCATAAAAGACAAAGCAGGAGAATTCATTGGTGCAAGGATGGGCAGACCTGAAAAAGCAAAATTGAGAAAACTTGACGGAAGCCCTAACATTTTATTTCCTGTAGGAAAAGAAGGCGGAAGATTAAGAAGTGTTCAGGCAGCGTGCGAAGGGGGGAATGTAAGAAGCGCATTCCCCATCTATTATTGTGAAGAATGTAAGAAAGAAACAATTTATCCTGTTTGCGAAAATTGCAATAAAGAATGCAAGAAACTTTTTTATTGCGGGGAATGCAATAAGCTTTCTCCTGAAGTTTGCAAAGAACATAAAAGAGTGCAAACTTATAATACAAGAGATTTGGATATAAAACATTATTTTGACAAAGCTGTTGAAAAATTAAAATTTCAAAAATCAGATGTCCCCCCATTAATCAAAGGAGTAAGGGGAACTTCTTCTGCAGAACATAATATGGAACATCTTTGCAAGGGGATTTTAAGAGCGAGATATAATCTGCAGGTAAATAAAGACGGAACAATAAGGTTTGATGCAACAGAATTACCGATTGTTTCTTTTAAACCAAAGGAAATTTTTGTAAGTATAGAAAAATTGAAAGAAATTGGGTATGATAAAGATATTTTTGGGAATGAACTTATTGATGACAACCAGATTCTAGAACTTATGCCTCATGATATAATTCTTCCATGTTCTCCTGAATCCACAGATGAGAGGGCAGATGATGTATTTGTTAATGTGTGTAATTTTATTGATTCTCTTCTTGTGAATTTTTATAATCTAGAACCTATTTATAATGTGAAGAAAAGAGAGGATTTGGTAGGGCAAATAGGTGTTTGCATGGCTCCGCATAATTGTGCAGGAGTTATCTGCAGATTTATTGGTTTTTCAAATACTCTTGGTTTATTTGCAAGTCCATATATGCATGCAGCAATAAGAAGAGACTGTGATGGAGATGAAGCAGCAATCATGCTTTTAGGAGATGTTTTGCTGAATTTTTCCAGAAAATTCCTGCCGGGCCACAGAGGGGGAACGCAGGATGCACCTCTTGTGCTTAATGCAAAAATTGATGCAGGCGAGGTTGATGACCAGATTCTTGATTTTGAATTAGTCAGAGAATATCCTATTGAACTTTATCATCTTGCTGAGCAGAAGAAACATTCCTCAGAGCTAAAAATACCCAATGTAAAATCTTTTTTAAAAGAAGGAAAAAATCCTTTTGTCGGAATAGGCTATACTCATGACACAGATAATTTTAATGACGGGGTTTTATGCTCTTCATACAAACTTCTTGAAACTATGCAGGATAAAGTCAATCATCAAATGGCTCTTGTGGAAAAAATAAGGGCAGCAGACACTTCTGATACTGCAAAACTTATTCTTGACAAGCATTTTTTAAAGGATTTAAAGGGTAATCTGAGAAAGTTTTCAATGCAGGGATTCAGATGCGTAGCCTGCAATGAAATAATGAGGCGTCCTCCTTTAACAGGAGTCTGCCAGAAATGCGGAGGAAAAATAATATTCACTGTCAATGAAGGCGGAATTAAAAAATATCTTGAACCTGCACTTGGACTGGCAGAAAGATACAACTTGTCTGTCTATATGAAGCAAAATCTCCAGATAGTAAAAGAAAATATAGAAAGCATATTCGGAAAAGAAACAGAAAAACAGGAAGCGTTGGGGAAGTGGTTTTAAAATGAAAATTTATTTAAATAACTATTCCCTAAAAATACATGATGAAAAAAAAGAATGAAAAAAAGGGTTTTATTTGGTACT
>Ga0154704_111_pt2 | contig 15621 bp, 19 predicted proteins | sample Rifle2008BG13ft_FD_105564 | JGI IMG/M metagenome (GOLD analysis project Ga0154704, IMG submission 105564) | Candidatus Pacearchaeota archaeon RBG_13_33_26 | reverse complement strand
AATTGTTTCTGCAGGAAGTTTTCCTGGCTTGCGTATTAAAACTAATCCTGTTCCTAATTTTGAAGCAAGCATGCCTGCTAAGATAAATCCTCTTGATTCAATTCCTGCAACAGCATCTATCTGGAAATTTTTGTATCTGTCATAAAGCATTTCAACCAATTTTTGCAGTCCTTCCTTGTCCTTAAGCAAGGTTGTGATATCCCTGAACATAATACCCTGTTTTGGAAAATTCGGAATTGTTCTTATTTTATCTTTCAGCTTTGCAATTTCCTGCTCTCTTGAAAAAGAATCAATTACCTTGAGAAGAACTTTTTTTACTCTTTCTGTATTATCTTTCATGATTTCTTTTATCATTTCCCATGTGACATTTTCTTCGCCTTCTTTCCAGCAGTCATAATCTGTTGACATTGCTATAACGCCATAAGGAACTTCTGCTTCATTTGCAAGAATTGCTTCAGGAGCGACTGACATATTTATCACATCTGCCCCAAACTGGCGGAACATTCTGCTTTCTGCTCTTGTGGAAAATCTTGAGCCCTCAATTGTTATTACTGTTCCTTTTTCATGGCAGAAAAAATTCAATTCCCTGCAGGATTCAATTAATTTTTTTCTTAATATATCAGAAAAAGGATTTACCATTGGAGTATGTATTGGCCCAAATTCAAATTTTTCAAAGAAAGAAAGTTTTCGCTGTTTTGTAAAATCTATAAAATCATCAAGTATGACAAAGTCCCCGCGTTTTATTTCCTCGCGAAGAGAGCCAACTGCTGTTGTTGCGAGAATGTATTTGCATCCCTCATATTTTAACGCGAAAATATTTGCGCGGTTGTTAACCTCTGTTGGAGGAATCTCATGCTTCAAGCCATGGCGCGAGATTACCACAATATCTATTCCGTTTATTTTTCCCATTATTAAAGGAGAAGAAGGTTTCCCAAAAGGCGTCTCAACTTCTTTTTGCTTGTAATCTGAAAGAATCTCAGGATTTTCTAAACCAGAACCGCCGATTATTCCTATTCTCATTTTAATTCATAAAATGCGAAATCCCCTTTATTTTGATTAGGTGCTACATATGTAATTTTTCCAAATCCGCAATTATTTGGAGCCTGCATCTTGATTGCCTTTGCAGTATTTTCAAGCCCGCCTTCTTTTAATGCTTCTCTTAATTCCCCAAAAGAACTGAACAAGTCTCCGAATAAACCTTTTACATAATCAATTTTCCTGCTTTTCCTGTAATCTCTTGTCTGTGTAATAAAAGAAAAAAATGTGCTTTTACCTCCTTCTTCTTTCACATCATTAAAAAGAAGATTAAGATAATTATCCATACTATCTAATTTACCAAATTCGCTCCATCCATCAATAAAAGGGGATGGCGGCAATAATCTGAAAGGTTGAAACTCTTTTTCCATAATCTCTTAAAAGAGAAGTGTTTTAAAAGCATTTTTGTGATAAATAAAACATGTTAAATGAACCTTTTGAAAAGGTTCCCAAACCTAAAAGGAATGATAATCCCGTCAAAAAATGAAGTAAGAAAGCCGACAAAGACAATTTCAGGGATAACTCCTGTAGCAGTTATGCTTCCTCCGAGAAAATGCGAGCATGGAATCTGCCTGTATTGTCCAAGTCTTGATGTTCCGCAAAGTTATACTCCTAAAAGTCCTGTTGTAATGCGTGCCAGTGAAGTTAATTATGATGCCTGCAAGCAGGTAAAAGCAAGAATAAAAGCATTTGAAGTTATGCATCATCCGACTGAAAAGATTGAACTTATAATCATGGGCGGGACTTTTCTTGAATATCCTAAAAAATTCAAGCATGATTTTATAAAAAAATGTTATGATGCTTTAAATGGTAAAATTTCCAAAAATTTGGAACAGGCGCAGAAACTGAATGAAAAAACAAAACACAGATGTGTTGCATTATGTGTGGAAACACGTCCTGATGAATGCACAGGATATATCAGGGAGATGAGAAAATTTGGTGTGACAAGAGTTGAACTTGGAGTTCAGATGCCTGATGATAAAATTTACAGAAAAATAAAAAGAGGACATAGTGTCAAAGATGTTGCTGATGCAACAAGAGAATTAAAAAATGCAGGATTTAAGGTGGGCTATCACATTATGCCCGGTTTGCCTGGAAGCAATCCAAAAAAAGATTTACAATTATTCAAAAAACTTTTTTCTGATGAAAGATTCAAGCCAGACCAGCTGAAAATTTATCCATGTCAGGTGATTAAGGGCTCAAAACTTGAAGAAGAATACTGGAAGAAAAAATACAAGCCATATACAAAAGAACAGCTTGAAGAAATTTTGAAGAAAATGCTTGCTCTTATTCCAAGATACTGCCGTGTAATGAGAATGATGAGGGAAATTCCTCCTGAATATCTTGTTGCAGGAACTACAAGAATTGATTTGAGAAAAGAAATAGAAAATGAAATAAGAATGAATAAAGATAAAATTAAGGAGATAAGATTCAGGGAGATTGGTTTTAATAAAATTGGAGACTCCGAAAATTTAAAATTAAAAATAACAAAATATAAAGCATCAGGAGGAGATGAATATTTTCTTGAGATTATAAATAAAAAGGATATTTTATTTGGATTATTAAGATTAAGAATCTTTGATGGAAAATCAATAATAAGAGAGCTTCATGTTTATGGGCAGAGCTTGAAATTAGGGGAAAGGGGAGTTGCTGCACAGCATACTGGATTAGGAAAATGGCTGATGCATGAGGCAGAGAGGATTGTTAAGGAGAAAAAATGCCCCAAAATCCTTGTTATTTCAGGGGTTGGAGTAAGAGAATATTATAAAAAATTAGGGTATAATCCTGAAGAAAGTTATATAGCTAAAGAGATACGAGACATATAAGAAATTTTAAATATGTTGAAATAAACATAATTGTTATAAATGAGCCTGTAGCTCAGCCTGGTTTAGAGCACCGCTCTTATAAGAGCTTGTTTCGTTAGGAACATGTTTTCATAGTTTAATACTAAGAAAGGCGGGGGTCCACGGTTCAAATCCGTGCAGGCTCATTTTGTTAATTTTGATTTGAGCTGCTCTATTAATCTAAATAAGCAGCAATTTTCTCCTTGTTTTTTGTTTTTCTTAATCTGTTTATCGCTTTCCCCTCAATCTGTCTTATCCTCTCTCTTGTTAAATTATATATATTTCCAACTTCCTCTAATGTGAGTTCAGGTTTTCCATTAAGCCCAAAACGATATTCCAGAACCTCTTTCTCTCTCTTTTTTAAAAGAACCTTATTAAGCAAATCATTTATATCTCTTTTTAGGCTATTATTTATTGCTAATTCTTCAGGACGCAAATCATAATCTTTAACAAAATTTATAGGGGGGTCTGCTTCTTCATCTCCACAAATCTTATCAAGAGAGGAGGGTCCATAAGAGAACTGGATTAATTCTTTAACTATATCAGTTTCAAACCCTAAGTATTCTGCAATGTTTTTAATATCAGGAATAGCCCCATTTGGCAAAGAAGATTCTTCGTATAATTTATTGATTTTTCTAAGTTTATCAAATTTATTTTTGGAGAGATGAATCATTCTGTCTGTTCCTATTACTCTTAATATTTTTTGCCTTATCCACCAAACAGCATATGAAACAAAATGGCAATTTTTTGCAATCTCAAACTTGTCTGCAGCACGCATCAGACCTATATTCCCTTCGCTTATAAGGTCTAATAATGAAAGATTTCTATTTTGATAATATTTTGCAATGTGAACAACAAAACGGAGGTTTGATTTAATCAGTTTATCCTTTGCTGACTTATCACCGTTTTTCATTCTGATTACATAATATTTTTCTTCTTCGCGGGTTAAAAGAGGATATTTACCTATCTCTTTAAGATAAATTTCTAATGCAGATTCTTCCCTGATTAATTTTTTTCTTTCCATAAAAAAAACAGATAACAACTTGTTTAAAAATCTATTTATAATGCCCTGTTCTTATATACTTAAAATGAGGGGAATTTTAAAAACAATAAATGCACTACGAAGGAGAATTATGCAACTTATCAATAATAATTACATAAAAAATAAGCTTGCAAAAAGGAGGGGAAAATGCCGAAAATGCGGAAAATGTTGCAGGCATTGTAAGTTTTTGAATAGAGAAACAAAACTCTGCAAAGTTTATAAAAAGAGTCCATGGAATTGCCATAAGGATTTTCCTCTGGATAAGCTTGACCAAAAAATCTGGAATATCAAAGATTGCGGCTATAGTTTTATAGAATAATCAAGGATAAAATGCCCCGTCCGAACATCAACTTATAGAACGGGGATTATTTCATCTTCTCTAAATCCTTTAACATCTCTTCAAATTCTTTTATTAACTTTTTTCCATTCTCAATAAATTTTTTATCATTTTTTAATTGAGGATTAGATAAATCTTTTTTTATTTTTTCTATCTCTTTAACAAGTCTTTTCTTCCTGAATTTTAAATCGTGAGATTCTTTTATAAAATCAGCTACTTCTTTCCCGTATTGTTTTTTGTATAATTTCAAAAGTTCTTTAGTCATAGAATTAGTTATACTTACTCCGAGATAATTCCATTTTTTTGTTTTACATTTTGGGCATATCTTCGGTTTTATCGGATTGTTATCAAATTCTTCTTGAATTTTTTTAGAATCTTTTCTATTTTCAATTGCTCTCTCTTTTTTAGTAATCCATTTATGTCCACATTTATCACATATAAATCCAGAATATTGAACAATTGTTTGCCCCATTTTATTATAACTATAAGTAGTATAGATAGTATTTAAATCTTTTCTTATATAAGTAAATATTTATAAATGGTTCTTACCTATATAAGTAATGGTTAAAAGAAAGGTTAGAAGAGTCCCGGAGATAATCACAGAAGAGCAACTAAAGAAAATAATTATAGAGATTGCAAAAACAGAAAAAAATAAGTTTATTGCAATGAGGAATGTAATGATGTTTTTGATGGGCTACTATCTTGGACTCCGCCCTGGAGAAATCCGTTGCATAAAGATTTCCGATATTAATTTTGAAAATCAAACTTTATTCATTCCGGCAGAAAACAATAAACAAAGGAATGAGGAGAATGATTTTCCTCTCCCAGACTTTATTATAGATTTGCTTTCAAATTATATTAAAAATATCCCTTTTAAAACTGCCTGGCTCTTTCCTTGCTATTGGAATCGTGAAAGGAAAAAAGATGTCCCTGTCCATCGGAGAGTTCATCAAAAGGCATTTACAGAAGTGGCCAGGAGATTAGGTATGCTCCGTGTTTCTTATATTGATGAACAAGGAAAGCCAAGATATAATCTAACCCTCTATTCTTTCAGGCATAGATTTGGGGATTATTGTTATGAGAAGTTTAATTATGATATCAAGAAAACTGCGATGATGTTAAGGCATTACGATGCTTCTTGCAAGACAACCCTTAGATATGTTCATACTGCAAACAGAGTCAAGAGAAGGGAATTGATGAATGAGATTTATCCCTCTGAGATTTCTGGAGAGTTAGTATAGATTAATCCCCCCCAGTAATTCAGCACCTTTTTTTGAGGGAAAAGAGAGAATCAATTAATCGCCCGTTTATTTTTAATCATAAGGGGATAATATGGCTTCTTTTGTTTTGAGTAAAGCTCTTGCCTTAACTCTCTTCTTTCTTCTATGTTCTCCTTTGAATAATAATCATTTTCTTCACTCTCTTCAGCTGAATCTTCTAATTATAGTAAAGTGGTATGGCTTTACGCCTATTAACATACTATTTCTTTAGTGACTAATTGTCTGTCTCTCTCCCTATTTTCCTTGTCTTTTGCTTTAATCTTAGCTTATATCCACTCAAAAGACTATAAAGTCTCATTCTCCCGTATTGCTGGGGCTTTATTATTCTTGCAGACATTAAGAGATTTAAGGCGTGTGCAGTTGTATTCCTGCTTAATCCTAAAGCTCTTTGAAATGCTCCTGAATGAAGTCTCCCGTCTTTTGAATGGGCATTTTCCAATAACCTTATGCAGTCAATTATGTTCTTTCTCTCTGACGGAGCTAAATAAATATAACCCTCATTAATTGCTAATCTAATTGCCATAATATTCATCTACCTCTTCCTGTTTTCCTTTAGAAGTCTTTGGATTATCTTTCATATCAAACTCTGATTTTATTTCTAATCCTGATTGTAGCCTATCAATAACAAACCTGAATCTATCTATTGTTTTAGAATCATCTCCGATTCCATTTAATATTTTAAACTTCACCACTGGAAGAAGATTTAATTTTGGAATCATATCTCTTATTTCAGTATAGAGTTTTGTTTTTTCTTCTTTCTTAGAGTTGATTAATCTATTATAAAAATTTTTACATATTTCCAAAGTGTCTAAGTCTTCAGGTCTAATCTGAGCTGGAACTTTCTTTAGGATTTCAGAATCTAATTTTTTAATTGCTTGTTCATATTGTTTCTGTGCTTCTTGGTTTAAGGTTTTGATTTTAACTTCTATCTCCTTAAGCTCTTTCAGATTCTTTTCTTTGAAAATTTTAAATTCTGTTTCAAAAGTCTTAATCTCTTGATTGACTTTTTGAGCTTTCTTTTTGTTTAGCTCTTCATACTCTTTCTTTAGTGCTCTGAGATCCTTGAGAATTTTCTTAATCTCACTTAATTCTTTTTCTAAATCTCCCTGAGTTGCAAATTCACCCCTAAGGATATTAAAAAACCAATTAGAAGTCTCAGACTTCCCCTCTTTTAAATTAAATAAATCTACGGGGGTTAAGACTTCTGCTTTCTGATTCCCGAACAAATCTTTTATTGTGTATGTCATCTTTAGGTTTTTAATATAAAGCCACAGAAAATAAAGCGTGGCTGAATCTAAATTTATTTATGATTATCCAACTCAAAGCTGTAAATCCCATATTCATTATTAAGCTGATTTATTGCATTAGAGACATCAAAGACATCAAATCTTTTATCATCTAATAAGAAATCTGCTACAAAACTTTTTATTGCGTCGCTTAGTAATGATTGTTTTTGTTCTCTATCATTAGAGATATCGACTTCTCCTTTGATTCCACTTTGATAAACCTTAACTCGCTTTTCTTTGAAATTATCTATTTTGTCAGATTTATTTTTTCTCTCTTTAATATCAATCATTTTTTTAGTGTTATGTTGAAGTTCAATCGGCATTTTTCATCACCCCCTTTTCAGTTATATCTTGATTTAATTCTTCAAGATTAATCTTCTTCGGGTTGGCTTCTATAATTTCTACAATCTGAACTTTGTAATTTATTGCTGTCTTTATCAGCTCATCAATCAAAAGAACAATCGGCTTATCCAAGAAGTAATAATCCGGGATAGTTATGCCGAGCTTCTTTAGTGCGTCCATTCTGTTCTTTGTTGCATTAAATTTTTTGTAAGCCATTTTATCGATTTTTTTGGTGTATGCAAACGCAATCACACACCCCCCCCCACGTGCGTATTCGTTTGCTTCGGGTATTCTAATTATAATATTTCTCCATAACTTTTTTAGCGTCAAAGGTTGGGAAGATTAAACTTTGTCGTCCTTGTTTTCCTATTGTCCTCAATTCAATTCTTATTAATCCTGTCAAAATAATTTTTTTTAAAAATGATTCAAATTGTCTAAAACCCACAGGAGTCCCTATATCCCTGCCACCAGAATTTCGGTGATTTTTCGCCGTTTTTTCATAGAAATTATACAGGTTTTTTACCTCTACATAACCCTTTTGTCCATCTGAAGAAAGATTTGCAACTCCCAAGATTATAACTTTTTGATGATCGGTTAGTGTTTCATAGACATCAAGGAATTCTTTTTCATTAGCTCTTCTCTGAGCCTCATCCAACAACCCTAATGTTATTTTCTCTTCTTTTTCCTCAGCAAGTTCTCCGATTTGAAATAAAACATTTAAGGCATCTCTGATATCTCCAGTAGTATGAAAATAAATTTTAGATATCTCTTTTAATACTTCTAAGTCATAAGTTTCATCGTTAAAGCTTTTCTGAGCCCGGTTTAATAAAATTTGATATATTTCTTCTTTACTGTATCTCCTGACTTTTTCTTGTTGTATTTGTAATCGGCTTTTAATTCTTGTATCAAGCTTATCAAATGCCTGGTCTTTATTTGAAACAAAAATAATATTTGAATTTGTGTTTTCAATTATAGGAGTTAAAACCTCTTGATGATCTCTTTCTTTATCTATCAATTTATCAATCTCGTCAAAGAAGAGTATTATTTTCTTTTTCCTTTTAGTTTTTAAAATCTTTATTAATTCTTCAGCTAATTGAGAACGGCTCTTTCCATTATTACTATAATTTGTTTTTTTTATGGATTCAATAATCCTCTTTGCAATAGAGATATAGCTGTTATCATTAGAACAATTTATCTCAACAAAAATTATCTGTCTTTCATAGGGAATTATTGCTTTCTTCACACTTATAGTTTTTCCAATTCCAGTATCTCCAACCAGTAAAAGATTTCCAGTTCCCAGCTCTATCTTCTTCTGAATTTTCTTTATTAAATCATCTCGAAATAAGAGTTCGTCTGGGATATAATTGCTTCTTAGAACTTCAGGACTTTTAATGATTTTCATCTTTCTGTCTTTCCAGGATTTAATTGTGCCTTTGATTCGGGATTATTAAGATTAATCTTTGGGGCTGTATCTTCTTTAGAACTTTCCCAAATCACAGAAGAATCTACTCCTAAAGTTTGAGAGATCCTAACTTTCTGCTTGATTGTCGGCTCCCAAATCCCCCAGCTTATTGCATACCAAACCTGTTTTGAATATCCTAAGGGATTATAAAAATCAGGCTCACTCAATCCCAGAGCATTAATTAGGGTTTGAAGCCTGGTTTTAAGTGCCTTATCCTTACTATGCTTTACCTTGCTATTCAAAAAAATAGGCTGAGGTTCATTATTCCCTGTTAAACCTTTATCCTGCTCCTGAATCGCCTTATTTCGCCCTGTTTCCTGTTTATCTTTATCTTGCATTTTTTGATTGTAATCTCCTGGTTATATCTTCACACTCAGAAATAAAGAAAGATGCCTGTTCTTCAAGATAGGCATCCTCGATTGTTTCACATTGGTTTAGACTATTTTTTAGTTGCATTTTCTTTTCTCTTTTTTCTCCAGTCATTATGACACTGAGGGCATACTTTTGGTTCTATTCTTGAAAACCATTTATGCTCACAAAATTCACAATTTAGCTCTTTTCTTTCAATCATATAAAAACTAAGGTTTTATAAAATATAAAAGACTTATTTATTTTATGAGTAAATCAGTGTTGAGGAGAAATGAAATAATCAAAGCTTTTTTTCTTGAATTTACTAATCAATCAGAAGTTTCTAAGAGAGTATATCCAAAATTATGGGAAAATCAAAGAAAAAAGAAAGCAACATCCTGGAGTATTCCTTATGTAAATAAGATATTTCAAGAGCTGAAGAAATATTTTGAAACCAAAGTGAGATCTAAAAAAATAAAACAATATGGAAAAGAAATCGATCATAAATATTCTTATTTTAAACTAAATCTTAATTTCTTTTTTGATTCTTTAGAAGAAGATTTTAAGAAAGGGGGACAAAGGGAGATTAAAGATTTTGAAAGATATTTAATAAAATATAATAAAAAAAATCAGAATTATAAAACAGAAAAACAAACAAAAGTTAAAGATTTAATTGAAAATAGAACTCAATTTACAAAAATAGAGAAAAAGATTATTGAATATATCTTCTCTTTTCAACAAATAAGAGAACTCGCTTGTAGATATGATAATCTCAAAGAGGGTATTTTAAATATTCTTGAAAGAATGTTTTTATTTAAAGTAACTCTTGAACACGAAACTCGTGGGACTGATTTTATAAAAGGGTTTTTAGTCAATAATAAAAATTTTCTTGAGAAAACAGAATCTCCAAAAGAACAATATGAAATATTCTGGAGAAAAGAGCTAAAATTGAATCAAGATTTAAGCAATAAAATTAAATTAATTTCTTCTTTCTCTAAAGGAGATTTTTTAGATTTATATGAGCCTATTCAAAAATATACTCTTATGCCTACAATTATCCCACACTATCTTTCCAATAAAAAACAAGAAGAATTATTAAAAAAATGGGGTAGAGTTTTTTATAAAAATGAGGACATCTCAAAAGATTGGGAATTTTAATTTTTAATTCTCTTAATGATTATTTGATTATTCGCTCTTCCAACTTCCAGGACTTTCTTAAACAGCCTCTTCATCTTCTCGTGCTCCTTCCTTAGATTCTCAACTTCTTTCTCCAGCTCTTGCTTTGTAATATCTAAGTATAAATCGTCTTTTGTTATCGTATCCTTCATTCCCAAAAACTCTGTGTAATAATGAATCATATCGCTTTTCTTCCAGCCGAATCTATATTTTAATGCACTCTCGCTTTTGTATCTTGGAAGCCAGAAACAAGCCGAGCTATGCCTGAAATCATAGAGGGTTAAATGTTTAAACTTAGTCTGTTCTGGAAGCAAAACTTTTTTTCCTAAGGCTCTTAGCTTCTTGTTGATCTCGGGGGGATTCATCTTACATAAGAAATCATTATCCTTCAAATCCATTAAGGAAACATATTTTTTGATTTGTTCAGAACAGAGCATAAGCTTTATTTTTCTTCCGAATGTCTTTGAGGTTTCATCTCTTATATTGAGCTCCTTAAAATTGTTTGAGAAATCAGAAACTTTAATGTTCATAAGCTCGGTTACTCTTACTCCTGAATCAAAAGCAAGAACAAGAATCGGCTTCAAATCTGCGTCAGCTTCTCTTAGAATCTTGTTGAAATCTTGCTCTGTGAAATAAACAAATTTAGGTTTTTCTCCCCTTGTATCAAGCTCTTCACAAATATCTTCTATCTTAGCCTTAGAAGTCTTTTGATACCAGTGCCAGAATGTTTTAAAGACTTTGATATAATCTCCTGTGCTTTTGTATGGCTGATTTAATCTATTGCTCAAAACACCACTACGCATATCCTCAAAGAGCTTATGCAGTTGTTCTTTTGTAACCTTGCGAATATCTTTTACTTTCCTTTTTTCCAGCTCTTTAATCAAAAAAACTACTCTACCTCTTAAGGTGTTTAATCTTATTGGGCTTCTTGCACCTTTCTTTGAGCCTTTAGAAATATTCAAGCCTAAAGACATATCATTAATGAATTTTATAATTAAATCAGCGTTAGATTTTGTGATCCCTTTAATTTCTTTCTTCTCTTTCCAGTGCTCATATCTCTGCTTGTGTTTGTAAATATCCCGAACTTCTTCATTCATACATAAAAGAAGAAATAAGGCTTTAAAAACAATCCCCTTTCGGTTGGTTTATGCCCCGTCCGGGATTCGAACCCGGGTTTCAACCTTGAAAGGGTTGTGTCCTTGGCCTCTAGACTAACGGGGCGTCCTGTAATCTAAGATTAATAATTCAGGGAAAAAATAGTTTTTAAACATAACTAATAGAGAGCTATTTTTCCTTAATGCTCTTGACAATATAATAATAAATCTCGGAATTTTTCCAGGCATCTTTGCTTAATCCTGCTTTCTGGCTTAGATGTTCAAGAAAATCTTCTTTGTCAGGAAGTTCTTCCCAAACCTGAGGCAGGAAAGTTGCAGAATTAAATCCTTTTTTTAGTATAATCCCCATATTCTTGTTAATCTTCTCCAAAAGTTCTTTCTCATTCCTGAATTCCATTTTTTTTGGGATTGACAGGACAGAAATTTCTATTTTTATTCTTGAGAGTTCATTTTTATTCAGCGGAGAAAATCTGTAATCATCAAAAGCAGCATGAACTGCGTTTTCTGCCACATCTCTGTAAAGTTCCTGTTTTGGATACATGGTTCCGATGCAACCTCTAAGCTCATTATTTTCAGTAAGAGTCACAAAACATGCTTTTTTTTCTGAATATCTTTTCTTTATGCTTTCAGGAATTTTCAGCTCTTTTTTATTGAGGTAGGATTCAATTGCATCCTTGGCAAGTTTCAGGAGTTGTTTCATTTTTATATATTCCCCACATGAACATATTTTAGATACTTCTTCCCTATTTTTTCCGCAATTTTGAGGGTTAAGAGGGGAGTAACATCCCTGTTCTGCATTTTGTAGATTGGAAAGAATCTTGAAATGTGCCAGGGGATATTCTTGTCAACAGAGGAAATGAATTTTGCTATTTGCTCAAATTCTTTTTCAGAATCATTTTCTCCTGGAATTACAAGGGTAGTAATTTCCAGATGAATTCCTTTTTTATGAGCTCTCTTAATTGTTTCCAAAACAGGCTCTAATCTTCCCCCGCAGATTTTTCTGTAAAATTCATCACTGAAAGATTTCAAATCAATGTTCATCGCATCAACATAATCAGTTATATAATCAAAAGACTCTTTTGTAAAAAAACCATTTGTAACAAGGATATTTTTCAGTTTTTTCTTTTTTGCGAGTTTTGCTATATCTTTTACAAATTCAATAAAAATTGCAGGTTCAGTATAAGTATAAGAAATGCTCTTGCATTTGGATTTAATCGCTTTTTGGACTATTTCTTCAGGCGAAATATCTTTTCCAAAAATCTGCCTTTCTTTTATCTGGGATATTTCAAAATTCTGGCAGAACCCGCACCTGAAATTACAGCCAACTGTTCCTATAGAAAAACTAAATGTTCCGGGAAGAAAATGATATAATGGTTTTTTTTCAATCGGGTCAATATTCATTGAGGCAACCTTCCCATAAACCAGCAGATATAATTTATTGCCTATATTCTTCCTGACTCCACAGATTCCTGTTTTTCCTTTTGAGATAAAGCATTTGTGGCTGCAGGCAAAGCATCTTATCCTGTCTTTTTCTTTTTTATATAAATCACACTCTTTCATTATTATTTTTTATAATCAGAGAAAGATATTTTTGAGTTTACCATTTTTTTGTAGAATTCGTAAACAGGACGCTTCTCTTTTGTTGTAATTAATAGTTTAGCCAGCCCTTCCCATAAGAAAAACCAACCCCCAGGATGAGCAAGATTAATCAGGATTTTTAATAAGATAGAATTGAATTGATTTGGGAGGAGAGCAGTTATAATAATCAAAAAACTTCCTGCAATAAACCAGGCAAATCCTCTAACTTTGATTTTTTCTATAACTTTCCTGCTTTGTATTAAATGCATATGAAAATGCTCTTTCATTCTCTTTTTTATCTTGATTTCATCCATTGGCTCTCTTTTCTGTTTTGGAAGAAAAAATCTTATATGGATATCTCTCTTTTTATCCTGCGAAGCTTTCCTGCATTCAAGAAGAAAATCTTCTGATAGGGATTTTTCAGAATAAGGGCGCGGGTCAAAATCAGAAAAGAGATCACTATAAGAATCCAAAATAAGGAGAATGTCCTCTGAGGAATAATAAAGATGCTTAAACCCGCTTTTTTTCATATATAAAAAAATATTTTTAGATTTATAAGATTATCGCAGACATAAAAACTATAAACTTGAATGAATAAATTCATTTATGTGGTATTCCCAGAATAAGCAGGAGCTGGAAAAAGAGCTGGACAAATTCTTAAGCCCAAAATTAAAGAGCAGGGAAGTTCATGGATTAATTGTCCCGCATGCAGGCTATGAATTTTCAGGCGAAATTGCAGGAAAAGCTTTTTCTTTGCTTAAAAAAGCAGGGAAGGAGAAAGCAGTTATAATCGCACCTTCTCACTATACGGCATTAAAAGGAATCCTGACTTCAAATAAAAAAGAATGGTATACTCCTCTGGGAAAAATCAGCATATTCAACGAAAAATTTGATGAAGGAGATATTGAAAGAGAGCATGCAATAGATAATCAAATTCCTTTTTTGCAGAAATTGGGATTCATGGAAATTCTGCCATTAATGGCAGGGCAGATAACAGATGAACAGGCAAAAAAAATTGCAGAAAAAATCTCAAAAATTGATGCAATTTACATCTTTTCAACAGACTTGAGCCATTTTCTTCCCTATGAGCAGGCAATAACAAAAGATAAGGAAACAATAAAAATAATTAAAAAACTTGATTTTCAGAATTTCAGCAAAATTGATGCCTGCGGATTTTTTCCTTTGCTGATTTTTTTTCATTTAGGTGAGATAAAGAACTGGAAACCGCAATTAATCGAATACAAAAATTCAGGCGATATTACGGGAGAGAAATCAAGCGTTGTCGGGTATACTTCTTTCTTTTTTTAATAAAAATATGAAAATTCTCTGATGTAGGTAAATTTTTACTCTACAGAAACAAAGTTTATAAATCTCTAACCCCTGAAAATGTGATGGAAAAGAAGGTGGAGGTTGTCTTACTTATTGTTATCTCAATTTTTGCTATCTGTCTTGCTTCAGCAGAATCAATTAATGACCTCTTGCATTTAAATATTCAGACAATAAATTCTTCAGGAGATGTTGTAACAGGAACTTTTCATTTTGAGTTTAACATCTCAACTTCAAGCGATTGTGCAAATGTTGTTTATTATAATTTTACAAATTTAACAACAGATTCAAGAGGGGTAATTTCTTATTATTTAGAAAATACAAATTTAGATTATTCAGAGCAGTATTGGCTCTGTTATTACAGGGACGGAACTTTGATTAATGCTTCAAAAATTGCCAGAAACCCTTATGCTTTCAGGGCAAGAAACATAAGTTTAAGCGGTGTAGAAGTTGATTCAGACTTAAATTTGGGAAGTTATAATCTGACAATTGGCGGGGGATGGCTGGCTGGCGGGATGAGCATTCTTGGTCCAGATATATTTGCAAGAACTCTTTATGTTTATAATATAAGTTCTCTGAATGTAAATAATCTTTTTATTAATGGTTCTTCTTTTCCCTATTTTGACAATACTTTTGATTTGGGAAATTCAACATTTAGATGGAAAGACTTATGGATGACAGGAAATCTAAGGGCCGGGATAGGGAATTTCTCAGGAACAATTTACATAAATAATGCAACAGATTTGTCTTTATTGGGAAACAGGAGTTATTGGAATTTCTCTTCTAGTGGTATAACAAAATTATTCACAGCAAGTCCTGACTGGAACATTGAAGCAAATAATTTTGTTGCTAATAATGGCCACACTATTGTTGGTTATAGCACAATTGATGTTCCCCAAGATACTTTTTCTTTAACTACTCTGGGATATACTGCAGGATATGGAAATAGAGGAAATCGTTCAATTCTTATAGGTGAGAATGCTGGTGTAGATAATCTTGGAAATTATTTAACTGCTGTTGGGTATGTTGCAGGAAGTCAATTAGATGGAATACAAAATAGGGGACATAATGTAACTGTTATAGGAGCATTTGCAGGGAGAGGAAATCTTGGACATAGGGGTGTAGGAATTGGTGTTGGTTCATTGCAGGATAATGATGGACATAATGTTACTGCAATTGGGTATGATTCAGCAGGAGATGCTGGATTTGGCAATCAAGGAAATAATCTCATAGCAATAGGGGTGGAAACAGCAATGGATAATTCAGGGGATAATGTGATAGCAATAGGTTATCAAGCTGCCCGTGATTTAAACGGGGATACAAATTCTGGAGATAATTCTGTATTCATAGGTTATCAGGCAGGGATCGCCAACAGACTTTCTAATATATTCTTATTAAAACAGACAAATATCAATCCTCTTCCTTTGATATTCGGGAATTTTACTTCTGG
>Ga0154704_103_pt1 | contig 16186 bp, 26 predicted proteins | sample Rifle2008BG13ft_FD_105564 | JGI IMG/M metagenome (GOLD analysis project Ga0154704, IMG submission 105564) | Candidatus Pacearchaeota archaeon RBG_13_33_26 | reverse complement strand
ATATTATTAATGAGTTTTGCCGGAGTTCTTTCTAGCCTTGGTTTATTGTCTGCTTAATTCCAAAGTTTTTTAAACTAATTTTCTTGATAACTATTTATGACAGAAGGAAAAATTGTTCAATTCAGGCGTGGAAGGCATACTGTTACTGAAAAGCATTTTCTTATAGAAATAAAAGGAGTTTCAGAAAAGAAGGATGCAGAGAAACTTGTTGGAAAGGAAGTAATCTGGACAAGTCCTGCCAATAAAAAAATAAAAGGCAAGGTTTCAGGAGCTCACGGAAATAACGGCTTGATGAGGGCGATATTTGAAAAAGGGCTTCCCGGACAGGCATTAACAACAAAAGTGGAGATAAAGAATTAAAATGAAAGAAGAAGTTATTGAGATAGTGTCAGGGACTCCAACTCTTATAACCCATCTTATTGATGAAGTGTATGGATGTCCTCATCTGTGGGACGGATGCCAGGATTATATATTCAAAAGCTATCCAGGATTTGATTTAATATACACAAGAGAATATCTTACTTCACCCTTTAAAGCAAAACTTGTCATGAGAGATGTTGATAAAAGGGTAAAAGACAAGCTTGTTTATCTTGCAACAACAAAAAATCTGCCTATTTTTGAAAGACGCGATGTTGATAATCTGATCAAAAAACTTAAAAAAGAAAGAAAAAGGCTGTTTAAGCCAAAATGCACTGAAAGTTATGCAGGAGATATGATTTAAAATGGCAATGAGAAGATCTTCGTCATATTCAAAGAAACATGTTGTTCCTTATACAAGGACAAGCAAGAGAAAAGAGAAGGCATACATAAAGGCAGTTCCTCCTTCAATGATTGTAAAATTCAGGATGGGAAATCTTGAAGCATATGAATCAGGAAAATTGCCCCATATTATAACACTGATTACTCCTGAAAATGTTCAGATAAGGCAAAATGCCATTGAAGCATGCAGGCAGTTTTTACATAAGAAACTTGATACAAAATTTAACGGACAGTATTATTTCAAGATAATCCCCTTTGCGCATCATGTTCAGAGAGAAAATAAAATGCTTGCTGGTGCAGGAGCAGACAGAATGCAGACAGGAATGCAGTTATCTTTTGGAAAAACAATTGCAAAAGCAGCTATTTTAAAGAAGAATGAAGGAATAATGCTTATTGCTGTTGCAAACCCAAAGATGGTTTCTTTTGTCAGGGAAATCCTGAAGCAAATCAGGGCAAAACTTCCCTGCAAGACTAAGGCTTTATATGAGGTCAGAAAGTAATTTTCCTCTGTTTCTTTTTCCAGAGATTAATCTGCTAATAACAGAACAGCCTGCTCCGATTACTGTATTGTACACAGTTCCTATTAACATTATTGTAAAGATGACTTTTGCTAAGATTTTCATTTTATTTATAATCAAAAACTAAGAACCCCTTATAAAGTTAACTAATAAGTGGTAACAAATAGAAATGTTTATAAATGCCTTTTTTCTTGACTAACCATGGAAAAAAGAAACTCTGAAGAGGAAATGGAAAAGGCTGAGGAAGCAAGAGCTCTGATTGTTAAGAAAACTCTTGAATCAAAATTAATACAAAGTTCTATCGGTTCTAATCTGGTTAAGAGTCAACCTTATGAATATGCAGGAAGATTAGGGCTGCAAAGCGCAGAATCTGTTTATGAACAGACAATGCTGAGTGATGAAGCCAAAAAAATAAGGGATGGACTATATACTGATAAATTAAAAGAAGGCAAGCAGATAGGGGTTGCCGGAGAACCTGCTTATCCTTCAAATTATGACGTTTCTTTAAAATTAATGAAAGAAGCTAATGAAGTTATGGCTGTTGCAAAGTTAAGCGAACTTGAAAAAATTGCCAAGGAAACAGGAGCTAAATTAAGTTTTGAAGTTCCTGCAGAATTGAAAGATTTCAGTCAGGTTGAATTAATAAAGAAAGCATATAACCCGAAAACAGGAGAAGTTGATATAAAGAAACTTGATGAAAAAGAAAAGGATGCTCTTGGTTTTTACCAGACTCTTAGTGAAGCTTATATGAGAGCATGCGCATTAAAAGCAAGCCAGGCGAATTATTTCGCAGATTTAAATGCCCAGGGAAAACAGATTGCTGATAAATACGGGAAAGAAGATTTAGATAAGGCTAAATATTAAAATGACAAAATTAGAAGACAAACTTTTACTAACCAATAAATCTAAAGGGAAAGGAGCAATCCTGGCAGGTAATGTGTTAATGGTGGCTGGGTTGATTACTCCTGTTGGAACTTGTGCGTATTCTCTTTTTGCTCTTTCTCAAGTATCAGTATTAGATCCGGCTTCATTAATTGCTGGGGGAGCAATAGTTGGTGCAGGATTAATTACAAAAACATATGGTAAAATAAAACATTGGTATTATAACAGATAAAATGAGAAAATTCAAACTTAGTAATATTGCAAAAGAAAGTGAAGAGATAATTCTTGAAGAGACTGTAAAAGGAATGAGTGAAGAACAGAGATGCAAGTATCTTGATGAATATGCAAGTTTTCTTTTACAAGTTAATTCGTATAAAATATAGAAAGAATTAATATTGTTTAATTTCTAAAATAAAAATGGAACAAAAAGATTACAACCAGAAAGAACTTGAACATATAGTTGGAAATGCACTTCGTTACCAAGCAGAATATCCTTATTCTGAAAGTGTTGTTAAAGAGACTTTGAAAGATTTAGAAGTAACTGAAGATGTTGCAAAAAAAGAAATATCAAATTATAGGAATAAGTCTAAGCAAAAAAGTTTGGAAGCTGAGATTCTTAAAGAAGATTTGAGAAAGGTTACAAAAGTTATTACATATCCCATTCTAGCAAATACTTTTGCACCAACCTTATTCAGAAAAGTTTCTAAGAATTCAGGTGATGCTAACGCCGCAGCAGCAACATTTGGGGGATTTATAGTAACAAATATCCTTGTTTATTCTACTCTTGGGATTACTGCCCCCGCATTAATTCTTCCTTTTTTAGGAATACAATTAGCGACAAATGGAATAAGCGGAATTTATGAATATATAAGACACGTAAAAGAGAGAGCAAAAGAAAAATTTAGGAAGAAAAAGAATTAATTCTTAACTGCTTACATTCTGGTTAACTAACTCAGCCATTACTCTCATAAATTCCTGGGTTCTTTCCTGCCATGCGTCAATTTCAACGCCCTTTAAATCTGTGGTTTCTCCGTGGCTGATTTTTTTGTGAAGCATGAGCAAGTCCCTGTACCATATAACATATTTCATTTTTAGTCTTCCTTTATCAGCAAAAATTTCCTTTAAATCAGCAGGAATATGCTCAGGAGATGCAGGAGGAATATTTGCAGAAATCAAAGCTGCATGGCTGGAATCAACCATTGCCCAATATAATCCTTCAATAGCATTTAATTCAGCTGCTCTGCTTCTAAGAAAATGAGTCGGAGCTCTCTGCAGGCAGTTATAAATTGCTTCCGGAGTTGATTTTATTTTTCCGTTCAGCAATAAAAATTTCAGGGGCTCAAAAAATCCTCCGAAATCAATCATGGCTTCTCCGTATCTCAGAATATTTATTATCACAGGGTCGCCTTTCATCAGGTCTTCCCACCATGTGCTTAATTTTACAGTGTTAATATGCAAATCCTTCTGATACGGATTCTGCCTTAAAAGCCTGTCAAGTTCTTCCCTATACCATGCAATTAATTCCTGGTCCCAGATTATTGCTACATCATCAATTATAATTATAATGTCTATGTCTGAGCCTGCAACAGCATTCTGCTTTACAGAACTTCCGAAAAGCACAACAGATTTTATGAGCTTGTTGAACCTTTCATATGCTTTTACCGCAAAATCCATTGCGATTTCTGATTCAAGCTTTAACTGCAATGTCGGCGCTTTTATTTTTTTTACAATCATGGAAACTTTGGGCTTCTTCTGGATTTTTTTAGGAAGAGACGCAAAAGTTTCTTTTTTCTCTTTTTTTTCAGCAGAAGAACTCTCTTCTTTATTTTTTTTAATCACCATTTTTATTATAATGCTTTATATCTTTTTAAATATTATTTTGTGATATATATGTTATCTTTTTCTTTTAATGAAGGACAAAGCTAATGAAATTAAAATCATAATCATTCCTATTACTTCAGAGATTATATTAAAATTCGGGATTCCTACAACAGCTCCTGTCATCTTTGAACTAAATGCGATCAGGAAAATTCCAAGAATTCCAAAAATTGCTATAGCAACTTTTCTTTCAACTTCAGCATCATTAAGATTCAAAGCTTTTCTTTTTTCTGGCATATTTATTTATAATTTTTCTATTTAATAAATTATTCCATCGGACGTCCGCTCATTCTTCCTCCTTCTCCTCCCCCGCGCTGTCCGCCGAGTTCCATTGGCAGCCTCAAAAATCCTGCTCCAAATGTTTCATAATGCGTCTGCGGAAGCCACTGTCCTGCCAATCCTGCATAATAACTCTGCTGAAATCCGGCATTCTGGTTCCAGTATGGAGCCATCTGCATTGAATAAATAGGAGAGCCAAACGCTTCCAAGGTCTCCTTGAAAGGAGGAGTTCTTTGATGCTGCCACCAGCTTCCTGCCTCAATAATTTTTTTTGCATCAAATCCCTGCTGTCCGAGCTTGTCCATAATTTCCTTTATCGGGACATTGCCCATACCCATAGGCAGTTCTGTATGTTCAAATCCGAAATTATCAGAAAGATGAACATGCTTGACAAGAGGGGCAACTTTTTCTGTTTCCTTAATAATATCTTTCTCTGAAATTCCCTGCTTTCTCAGCATATTAATATGCCCGACATCCCATGTTACTCCGATTAATTTTTTTGCTGCATCTTCTGCCCTGCTCTCATTCATTCCCTCACTTTTTGCCCTTTCAACAAACTGCTTTCTTGATTCTTCAACCAGATTCTTCAAATCTTCTCCTGTGCTTAATGCAAAACCTGCAGGAGGATTTTCAATTGAAAGAATAGGGGATTTTTCTCCGAATTTTTTATATGCATTAAAAGCAGCATTTCCAAAAGTTTTTGAGGACTGCTCAACAGCAAATTTTTCTATCGGAACAAACATTTCAGGCGCAAGATTATTTTGCGGACTTTGCAGTTCATTTAAAAGTCTGTGCATTGCCCGTGATTCTCCCAGAATATCTGTTTTGTTGATAGATTGTAAGTCTTTTGCATAAATTTCTGAAAGCTCTTTTAGCTTTTCTTTTTGCTCCTCATTTCCATACTTATATGCCTTGCTGAATATATTATTTGCATTTTTTGTTATTTCAGAAAGATAATTTTTTGCATCCTCCATTTTTATATATGCATTCTGCTGTGTCTGAGTCAGGTCTTCAAACCTGATTTTTCCTTTATTTTCGTTCAGATAAGGTATTAAGTGCTGGATTTGTGTGTAATTCTGCTCTAGGATTTCATCAGCCCTCTCTTTAGTGAAGAATAACTGGGAAATTTTATTGTCCCATTCTGTGTCATTTACTATTCTTAAGTTTTCTTCAGGAGAATATTTTTTTTCAATTACCTCTCCGCTAGGACCTCCGGGATAAAATCTTTTTTCTTCTTCAAGAGGAACCATTTTTCCTGATTCTTTTTCAACAGCAATCAGCCTTCTTGCCTCTCCTTCAAATCCTTTTGCTTTTTCAGGTATTTTCTTCCATTCTGCACCTGGAATTCCTTCTGCTGCATGGAATGTAACAGGAATGTTTCCGTCAGGATTAAGTTCATGGCTTCTGATAATTGCATCTGATATTTTTCTTTCTGATGATTCCCTATTTATTTCGCTAAAGCCCTGTTGCGAGATTCCTGTTGAATCAACCACAGGACCATGGATGGAAATATCAACCCCTGTCAGCTTGCTCAACCTGTTAAGTTCTTTTAACTGCTGTTTTGGCATAGCATCAAAAATCTCAGGAGAAACTGCAGTAACTTCTATCTGCTTAATTCCCATATTAAGCTTTGTTGAAGCATCCTGGATAACATTTGCTGTTCTGGGGTCTGTTGTAATTCCAAAACTGTTGGGATTTATCCTGTATCCTGTAAAAACATCGCCGTATTTCGGAGACAAAGAAGAATATCCTCCCTGATAGATGCTTCCTATATTATAACCGCCCTTTTTTGCTTCTGCCATAATAATATTAACCAGAAATAATTTATTAATCTATCTAATCAGCGTGATGGTTTGTATTTTACCTCTCTTCTCTCGAGAATGCTTTCTCTTCCGAGCTGGTCAGTATCAACTTTTTTTGCAGGATTATATTTTTCAAAATTTTTTGCTTCTTCAGGTTTTGTTTCAGGAGAAAACATAAATCCTGCTTCTCTTCTTTCATCTTTTTTCCCCACATTTTCAATTTCTGTCCTGCCAAGAATGTCTGAAACAATTTCCCCTCCATAATTATGATATTTCGGCTCTTCAGGATTTGCACCTGTTGTATATTTAAAAGAATCATCCTCTGCTTCTTTTTTTCCAAAACGGGGACTGTCAATCAAATCTTTTTCCAGGCTTATAATTTCCCTTTGAGAAGCATTAATTTTTTTCAGGGAAGGAGAACCTGTCTGGAATTCAGGCTCCTGCAGAAATTCCTCAAATTCAAAACTTTCAATTTCAGGCGGTTGTTCCTCTATCTTTTCTTTTTTTATTACCTCTTCAAGTTTTTCTTCCTCAGCTTTTTCTTCTTTTCCCTTTTTCCTTTTAGAAACAGTTTTGTTTTTTGGCATAAATTATTGAATATAAAGAAATATATAATTCTTATTGTTACGTAAAACTTGCCATGCCGTGGGCTTTCTTGTAAATATCAAAAATATCATAAATAGTTTCCTGTGCACTCATTGCTGCCAGTTTCCTGAAATGGTTTGCTTCAACCCAGCTGTCAGGAGATACAACAATTTTTTTGGGTTTTCCTTTTCCCTCTTTTTTCTTTTCTGTTTTTTCATCCCCTCCAAATAAAGCAGTAAATGGCTCAAATAAATCTTTTAGACCCATTGATTTTGGTTTTTCTGCTTCTGATTTTTCTTCCAGAAAAGAATTTATTTCTTCCTGCAATTGCCCTAAACTTTCTGTGCCTGCCCCTTCAATCAGGCTCAAAACATCGTCGACATCTGATTTTTCCATTTCTTTTTCAAGTTTTTTTAATTCATCATCATTTAATGCATAAGCCCTGAATGTCACTTCTGCTTTTCCGCCAAAGACATAATGCGCCTGCTGGCTTACTCTTTGCGGTATTCCCCTGAAAACAAAATCAACCAAATAACAGCCGTAATAATCTCTTTTCATGGATTTTAGAAAACTGGGTTTTGCGAAATCTTTTGGAATAACTCCTTTTGCAGCTTCATCAGCCACCTTTAGCTTGCTTTTTCCGAGAACAGTCAGCTGAAGGATAATCGTGTTAAATGTCTTGACTAATGCAGGTTCTCTTCCAATTTCTTTTGCCTCCAAATCGCTCGCTGCCTGCAGATATGGACGAACCCATCTTGAATAAAGTTTTAGGCTGTTAACCTGGCTTTTTAGATAAGTTCTTTCAAGTTCATACCTTTTTCTTAGCTCTTTTTCAGATTCTTTAAGCCAGATATTAAATTCCTGTACTCTTGGCTTCAGAATTCTCTTAACCCTGTCATTCAGGTCAATCTTGTCCACATCTTTCTCATCCTTGCACATTAGAAAAGCATCAATTAATGTCTGGAATCCTGCCTGACCGAGAGCCATGGCTTTAATGCTTGAATTTCCTTTTGCAATATCCACTTTGTCCATCCATATTTGCTTTAATGAAAGAACAGAAGCATCCTGCTCTTCTTTTTTCTTTGATTTTAATATGTCATAATGCTGAAGCCTTATCTTGAATTCTTTCAGGTCATAAATGATATTAAGGACACTTCTGAGAACTGTATTGACATCTCCAAGAATTTTTACTGCCTGCTGCTGCATGATTGTTGCTCTTTGCCCGAGTTCAGCAAAATGCCCGCTTCCAGGAGTAGAACTGAAATTATCAACTAATTTCTCAGGAGCCAAGCCCCTGTCGTTTAATAAATCAATAATGAAAAAGTAGATGGGCTCAAGGGTTTCTGAAGAGGAATCATAGACAAGTTTGTGGGAACATTCCAGTCCTTCTGGGTCGAATATAAATCCTTTTTCAGAATAAGAATATTTAATTGCCTGAGGCTTAACTTCCTCTGCAGGAATTTTATCAATAGAACCATATTTTTTAAGCAGTTCACTTCCATTTTGAGCATATAATTTTGGATTGACCTTGCCAATAATTTGAGATATGCTAGCCACCATTTTTATTTATCTTAATAATCAAGTGATATTTTTAAATGATTTGATGAACAAACAGCATAATTTAAAAATAAAAAAATCATTTATAATACATGGGTTTGTTTGGCAAAAAGAGGATTGTTGATTTGAGCGCAGGATACAGGGCTCCTGCAAGAAAAATTCCTGAGAAATCAGAAACTTCTGACCTTAATTTTCTGAGTGATATGGCTTCTTCAAACTCAACTTCCACATCTGATAATGTTTCGTGGGATAATGATTCTAATTACCAGCCCAAGGATTATGACAAAGAAAAAAGGATAAAGCTTACCAAAAGGCTTCTGGACATGACAGAAAAAATTGAGGATTTGTCAAACCAGATTTATCACCTGAAGCAGAGGATTGAGCTTCTGGAAAAAAAGCTGAAGATAAAATTTGAGTAACTTTTATTAATCTGTTTTCTTTGCTTTTGTTATGATTAAGGATTTTGAAAAAAAGACACGCGCTTATGCTCTTAAAAATGCAATTGCCCATGAAGGAAAAGCAATGCAAGGTCCTGTTATATCTTCTTTGTTTAATGAAGGGCTGAAAAAAAATGAAGTCGGGAAATATGTGAAAAAGATTTCTGAAATAATCTTGGAAATAAATTCTTTATCTCTGGAAGAACAGGAAAAAGAATTCAGGAAACTTGAGAATAAAGTCAGCGAGAGGCCTGCGAGAGAAGGGCTTGAAGAACTGCCAAATGTAAAAAAAGGAGTTGTAATGAGATTTGCTCCTTCTGCATCAGGGCCTTTTCACATAGGGCATGCTTTGACTTTTTGCCTGAATATTTTATATGTAAAGAAATACGGCGGAAAATTATACCTTAGAATAGAGGACACAAATCCCGAGAATATTTATGCTCCTGCATATAAAATGATTGCAGAAGAGGGTAAGTGGCTGTCTGATAACAAGGCAGAAGTTATTATCCAATCTGACAGGATGAAATTTTATTATGAATATGCAGAAAAATTAATCCGGAAAAAATCCGCTTATGTCTGCACATGTTCTGCTGAAAAGTTCAAGGAATTTGCAGATATGCAAAAAGACTGCCCCTGCAGGAAAAATGATATGAAAAAAAATCTTGAGCTATGGAATAAAATGACTGACAAATACGGGTTCAGGGAAGGACAGGCTGTTTTGAGATTTAAATCCTCAATGAAAGACAAGAATCCTGCGATGAGGGATTTTCCTCTTGCAAGAATTAATCTTACAGAACATCCAAGACAAAAGAAGAAATACAGAGTCTGGCCATTGATGAATTTGTCTGTTACTGTTGATGATATTGAGATGAAGATGACTCATATAATAAGGGGAAAAGACCATTTGGATAATGCAAAAAGGCAGGAAATGATTTACAAAGTTCTGGGAAAAAAATTTCCATGGACTGCTTTTCTCGGAAAAATTCATTTCAAAAACATGGAATTATCGACAACAATGATGAGAAAGGCAATTGAAAAGAATGAATACAAAGGATGGGATGACAAGAGGCTTCCGACAATTGCATCGTTGAAAAAACAGGGCTATAAACAAGATGCATTCCTGAAACTTGCAGAGCAAATCGGGCTCGCAGAGAATGACAAGGTTATGGAAAAGGAAGAATATTTCAGATTGCTTGATAACTTCAATAAATAAAGAAATGTTTTTAAATCTGATTTAGCTAATTTAAATAATTAAGAGAGGATATATGAAAAATCGTAAAGGACTTTCAGCAGTTGTTATTGCTCTAATTTTAATTCTGCTTGCTTTGGCTGCAATAAGCATTGTGTGGGTTGTTGTTAATAATATAATCAAGAGCGGGACAAAAAATGCTGATATCACTGCTAAATGCCTGAATGTTAATGTAGAAGCAACAGCATCAACATGCGCTGCAGGCGTATGTGATATAATCATTATGAGAACAGGGACAGAAGATGATGCAATTGCAGGAGTTAAACTAGTATTCAGAGACAGCACTGCAGGAACAAGTTCTGCTGTTATTGATGAAGCCGGCAATATAGAAGCCCTGGCAGGAAAATCAGTGAATGTGGATACCGGATTGACTGCCCCTGATTCAGTCGAAGTCACAGCTTATTTTGAGGATGCATCAGGAAATAAGCAATTATGCGGGCTGACAACTACTTTTGAATTTTAATTCTCCAATAAATTTATAAATAAATATTTCAAGTTTAGATTTATGGGAAAGGAAATATTTTATATTGATTTGCACAGGACAGAAGTGCTTGGATGGGAAAAGGAAAAAAGTAAATTAGTTGTAAAAGCAATTATAAGAGGAATAAAAAAAGGGGATGAATTTCCCCCTGTTCCTGTTCAGAGAATAAAAGACAGATTCTTTCTTGGAGACGGGCATCACAGGGCAATCGGGCATTATCTTGCAAACAAGCCGTTAAAATGCGAATTATGCAGACAGATATTTCATGACTATAATCCAGAACTAGATAACTCTCTTTTTCCTATCAAAGAAACTGTATTGGTCAAAGATGAAGGAGAATATGAAATTTATGTGAAGCAGGATAAAAATTACAGATAATTATTTTTTTTTAATTACATAAACTTCATCATTTTTTCTTACTAACTGAGGAACTTTTATTCCTACTTCCTGCTCTTTAATGGCTTTGTCAGATTTCTTTTTGTTTATCTCAATAGAATCAATTTTAGAATAAACAATTCCTGTTGTTTTTCCTATTATTGCTATTTCATCATTGACTTTCAAATCAGAGACAAGCTTTATTGCTGCAACATTAATTTTATCAAAATAATGGGTTACTTTTCCGACAAAATGCTTTTTCTCTTTTGATGCACTGTGCTCAATTCTTGCAAAATCATCTGCTGTTGGCATTTTCAGATAAAAGCCAGAAGAATATCCTTTGTTGTAAATTTTTTCAAGTTCCTTTATTCCATTTTCAATTTCCTTTTTGCTTAATTTTTTGTCCAAAGCTTTTCTGTAAATTCTTACAACAGTATCAACATATCTTGCATCGCGGTTTCTTCCTTCTATCTTGAATGCTTTTATTCCTGCTTTTTTCATTTTTTCAATAAAAGGCAAAGTGCACAAATCTTTTGCAGAGAGAATCTTTGAGTTGTCTATCTTTAATTCATTTCCTTCATCATCTTTTACAGTATAAGTTCTTCTGCACGGATGCAGGCATTCTCCTCTATTGGCAGATTTGTTAAACAAGAACTGGGAAGTAAAACATCTTCCTGAAACTGCAACACACATTGCTCCGTGGCAGAAGGTTTCAACATCAATTATTTTTGAGATTTCCCTGATTTGCTTCAAATTCAGTTCTCTTGCAAGAATGATTCTTTTGGCTCCTAATTTTTTGTAGAATTTTGCTGTTTCAATATTTGAGACAGATGCCTGTGTTGAGATGAAAAAAGGAATTTTGTATTTTTTGCATAACTGGATTACTGAAAAATCCCAGCAGATTACTGCATCAACTTTTCCTTTTATTTTTCTTATGATTTCTCCAATTTTTTTCAGTTCAGAATTGTAGATTATTGTGTTTAATGTCAAATATCTTTTTACTTTGCGAGGCTTGCATATTTTCTCTATTTCATCCAAATCTTCTATTGTAAAATTTCCTGCATTTTGCCTCATGCTGAATTCTTTTAATCCGAAATATACTGCATCGGCTCCTGCATTTACTGCTGCAGAAAGCATGGAAAAGTCTCCTGCTGGTGCTAAGAGTTCATATTGCGCAGACACCCCTGGTTTCTTTCGCTTAATCTTCCTCTGAATTTGGGTCATGCCTGATTTCATACAAACTCATATTGGATTAAATTTAAAAAGTCTTTGAAGTTGGTGTTTTTATGACAGCTAAAATGTGGGGTTGTCCCCATCACGATTAAAGAAGATTTTTCTAGCTGGGCTTTTCTTGATAAGATTTTTATACCTTTTTTAGTTAGTTTAAATATAACAACTTCCTGTTGGGTTGCTGGAGATAATAAGAACCCGCTGGAGGTTCGTAATGGTGAGTGTAGTTTAGTGGCAGAACGCGCGACTGTGGCTCGTGTAACGGGAGTTCGATTCTCCCCATTCACCCTCATAAATAAGGAGGAAAAGAAATGAAAATACTATTTATCTGCAAATATAATGCATTCAGGAGCAGGATTGCTGAAGAATATTTTAACAAAATTAACAGAAACCCCAAGATAAAAACAATAAGCAGAGGGTTAATTATGGGCGGGAATTCTGATAAAGAACAGAGAGAAATATCAAGAAAGCTATTGGGAATAAATATTGCTAAAAGAAATTCCCTTCCTGTAAAAAAATCAGAATTAAAAGAAGCTGACTTGATTATTGTTGCAGCTGATGATGTCCCAAGAATAATCTTTAATTACAATAATAATATCCTTCAAAGAAAAGTAAGGATATGGAAAATCAAAGATGAGCAAAAGAGAAACAAGGAAAATATTAAGAAGATTGCATTACTGATTAAAAATAAAGTTGATGAATTAAATAGGGAATTGGAAAGATGAACACAGAAACAGTAAAAGGATTCAAGGATTATACAGGAGAAGAAGCTCAGAAAAGGGCAGACATAAGAAAAATCGTAGTTGAAAATTTTGAGAAATACGGGTTTGAACCAGCAGAGACTCCTGTCATAGAAAATGAAGATTTTGTAAAAGGAGAGAATGAAAGGGATGAGGCAGTTTCTGATATTTTCAGGCTGAGCGACAAGGGAAAAAGAAAACTTGCATTAAGATATGAGCAGACTTTTCAGTTAAAGAGAATAATGAAGAACAAGAAACTTCCTTACAGAAGATATCAAATAGGCGAAGTTTTCAGGGATGAGCCTGTTCAGGGAAATAGAGTCAGGCAATTCAGTTCATGCGATGCAGATGTCATAGGAAGTTCTGTAAAAGACGAGGCAGAAGTTCTTTCGATGATTAAGGAAATCATGAATCAGCTTGATGTGAAATATACAATCTATGTAAATAACAGAAAACTGATGAATGAAATTCTTGATGATTTGAAGATTAAAAATAAAGAGCAGGTTATAAGAGAATTAGACAAGCTTGACAAGCTTCCTGAAAAAGATGTTGAGCAAAACCTGAAAAAATACAATGCAGAAAAAATCCTCAAAGTTTTCCAGAAAGACGAGAAATATTTTGAGAAATACAAATCTTATGAAGAGATAAAGGAACTGAAAAAATACTGCAATTATTACGGGGTTAAGTTTGTGTTTTTGCCTTCTCTTGCAAGAGGGCTGGCTTATTATGACGGAAATGTGTTTGAGATAAAATCAACAATAAAAGAAACAATTCTTGGCGGGGGAGGATATACATTCAGCGGAATAAAGGCATTTGGCTTTGGAGTCAGCATTGAAAGGCTTTTTGTTGTTTCTTATCTTGAAACAGGAAAAGAAAGATATCTTGTTATTTCACTTAATCAGGACAAGGAAGCAATAAGTCTTGCAAAAAAGCTCAGGGAAAAAGGAAAATCTGCTTCAATATTTTACGGCAAGCCTACAAAGGCATTGGAGTTCGCAAATGCCTACAGATGCAACAAGGTTATATTTGTCGGAGAAAAAGAAATCAAGGCGAAGAAGTTCAAGGTTAGGGATATGGGGAGTGGGAAAGAGGAAGTGTTTGGGAAGTTATAGATGGAAAAAAGGAAGAAAAAGAAACTTTATAAACATAAAGAAAATGTATATTTATATGAGTAAAGAAGATAGTTCTGAGAATATATTTGCTAAGATAAATATTGAAAGATATGAAGGTAAATGGGTTGCTATTTGTGAAACAGATATAGTTTGTTATGGAGAAAATGCAAGAATGACTTTTGAAGAAGCTAAAAAAAAAATGTAAGAATAAAAAAATAATAATTGCTAGAGTTCCAGAACAAGAAACTATGATTTATTAAAGGGGTAAAAATGACAATTTCTAGAAGATATCATTGGACAAAAAGAAAAGATGGAATAGAAAAAATTACCATATATTTCTATAGAATTAAACGGAGAAAAAGGAAATTTATGGGTTGAAACTTACGCTTTATTAGATTCTGGAGCTGATATCTCTGTTATTCCAAAAGATTTTGCTGAATTAATTGGTGTGAAAATAGATGGTGAACCTACCATAGCAAATGGGTTGGGAGGAGAAGTAAAGGTAGTTAATTCTAGAATGAATTTAAAAATAAAAGGAGACCACACAACATATCAATTTGATATTCCAGTCCAAGTTATATTGGATGAAAGTAAAATTCCAGTATTATTAGGAAGAGATGGATTTTTTAGTTATTTTAGAATAGAGTTTGACCATGATAATGAAAGAATAAGATTAATAAGAAATAATGTAGTGGATTTTAATCTTAAAAATAAATGATATTTCAAATCTTTCATAGAAATTAATTTAAAGAAAAGATATCTTTATTTTTTAATTTCTAAATCCAAATATTTTCATTATTATTTCTGTGATTATATTTGAGGCAGTAGATTTTCCAATCTGAATGATATCTTTAATTAATCCATCTACTCTTGATTTGTTTGGATTTTTCTTAGTTAGTTCTTCTTCAAGTTTCTGTTTTAATATATTAATTTCTACATTAACTTCAGTATTTTGATATTGGTTCTGACTTTGATTTTGGATAACTTGAATTACGGGAGAATTTAATTGGTGTTCATTATATTTAGGCTCTTCTAAAGTTCCCCCTAATCTCCTGTATATTTTTGAGAGTTGATTTTTAATCTCATTTAATTTATTTTTTATATCTTTTTTACTAATCTCAGAAAAACTTAAAAAACCCCTAATTTTCTCTATCTGTGGATAGCTATCAATTCAATTTTCTTCTTCAGATAAGTCTTCTTTTAAATCATATAATTGGATAACATAACTATCACATTCTTCTTCAGAAGTAGTTTCATCATTAATTTCTCCTTCTACAGCTTTTAGAAGAGTTCTAGTCCTTTCAATAAAATTATCTTCTTTTTTCATAAAAAACACAACCCTTTTTTATTTATAAAGATGTGGGACTCACTTCTATTTTCCTCCCACAACCCTTAAATATTCCCATATTTATATTTCGGCATGATGAAATCTGATGAATTGATGCTAAAAGTGAGGCAGGAATATTACCTGCTGAGCCTGATGAGTTCTGATAATGAACTGCTGAAATATTATGTCTTGAAAAGATTTAGGGGCAGACTTGCATTTTGGCCAAGACAGGACGATGCTATACAGGCAGAATTTTTCAGAAAATTTGGAAGAGGCTTGCCTGAACTTATAAGCGATTTAGAGAGCCGTGATATAAAACTCTCTGGTTTGGAATATAGCGAGCTGATTAATTCTTTTATTCTTCAGTCTTACTATGACGCCCTGAAAAGAGAAGTAGCACCTCCTGAAATGAGGAATTGAAACATGGAAACAAAATTTGACAAAGTGATAAGAAAATATTCTCTTCTTCAGAAATTAGACCCTGAAAACAGATTGCTGGAATATTTTACCAAAGATGAGGAAGGATTTTTGCCTAATCCTCAAAGAAGAGAAGAATTCGTTGACAGGTTCGGAACATATTATTCTTCGCCAAAAGAACTGACAGAAGATGAGGAAAAAGTTCCTACTCGCCGCGGTATTGCAAAGATACTTTTAACAAATTATAATGAAACCCTGATTATAGAAATAAAAAGACTGCGTGATTTGAGCAAAGGAATAATAAAATTGTGGGGGGCTGAGATATGATTGATTTGGAAAAAGCCATAGCAGATGTAAGGGAAAATAAGGAAATGGGGCATGAAGATATAGAACCTCTTTATCAATAATTATTTAAACATCTTTCTCACATGGATTTTTTATGAGAATGTGGATGATTGAACCTGAACTTTTATGCAGACAGCATTTACTTGGAGAGCACTTTGAAATACACAAGGCAGCCGGAAATCTCAGGCATTCAGGAAAATGGACAAAGTCCCT
>Ga0154704_111_pt1 | contig 24473 bp, 31 predicted proteins | sample Rifle2008BG13ft_FD_105564 | JGI IMG/M metagenome (GOLD analysis project Ga0154704, IMG submission 105564) | Candidatus Pacearchaeota archaeon RBG_13_33_26 | reverse complement strand
TGCTAATAGTTCTGGAATAGGAATTGGTTCTGTTTCAACATTAGGTTCTTCATGGTTAATGGAGATTACAAACAATGCAAAAGCACTTAATGTATCAGGAATGCTTTATGTAAATTCAAGCAATGTCTGGATAGCAAATACTATAACTGTTGGAAACACAACCCCTCAAGCATACAATTGCTTTGGAACTTCATGCGTAGCGAATTCAGGGCAGGTAACAAACAAAGACGATGTTTTCATAAAGGGAACTCTTGAAGTTGATGGTGGGGCTTATCTTACTGGCGGAAGCACAACTGCTCCAGGAATATACTGGACAGGTGCAGATATAGCCGAAAATTTGCAGACTCAGGCAACAAGAGAAAATAATTTCTGCAACGGGAATGCAACCTGCTACAAAGAATCAACAGATGATGATATTGACTATGGGGACTTAGTATGCGTAAACAGAACAGCAAGTCATACAATAATGAAATGCCGTGAAAAAAACTCAAAAAATGCAGTTGGTTTTATTTCAAAAACATTCGTTTTAAATGTGGGGAGAGCAAAAGGTTACCCAGTTGCTTTAGCTGGATTAGTCCCTGCCCACACAACAAATGAAAATGGAGAGATACTACCTGGAGACTGGCTTATTTCATCATCCAAACCTGGCTATGCAATGAAAAAAGGGGATATAACAGGGGGAGTAGTAGTTGGAATTGCTTATGATTTCTGCGATAAAAAGGATTGTGAAATTACAGTATTCGTAGCATTAGGAATTTCGGACTACGTGGCAAAGGAAGAAAACGAGAAGATGAAACAAAGTCTGTGTAGATTGGGTGCAACGGAATGGTGTTAAAGGGGGTTCTTTTAAAGGAAAGAAAGGCTCACTTCGTTCCCCTTCATTCGCAGAAGCAAATGAAAGAACCTACCATGGTAGAAAAAGGGAAAGGGAAAATAAAATGAAACAAGAAATAAGTGTGGTTATGCCATGTTATAATGAGGAGAAATCGCTTGGTTTCTGCATAGATGAGATAAGAGAAGCTTGTAGTAATCCAGAGATTATTGTGGTAGACAATAATTCAACAGACCGAAGTTCAGAAGTTGCAAAGAAGAAAGGAGCAAAATGTGTCTTTGAGATTAAAAGAGGATATGGCAGTGCATACTTAACAGGAATAAAATATATCATAAAAGATTTTGTTATTATGGCAGATTGTGATGGAAGTTATGATTTTAATGATATTCCAAAGTTTCTAAGTGAGTTAAAAAATAATGATTTAGTTGTAGGATACAGGACAAACAGAAATCTGCTTCCAGTATTGAACAGATTTGGAGGATGGATTATAAACAAATTGCTTAGATTAAAAGGATTAAACATAAAAGAATCATGCACGGGATTTATTGGAATGAAAAGAGATAAGCTTTTATCTTTGAATTTAAAAAAGCAGGGAATGGAGTTCTCGTCTGAATTGCTTGTAAAAGCAAAAGAAAATGGATTGAAAATAAAGGAAATAGACATAAATTTCAGGCAGAGAACAGGAAAATCAAAACTTAAAATATTCAGGGATGGGTGGAGGCATATTAAATATTTGATATTTTAGAAATGAAAAATAAAAAAATTCTTATAATAGGAATTATCCTATCAATATCACTTATTTTTTTTGGAATTTTGAGGATTTTATTTTATCATAGTGGAATTGGCGGTTATGTCTTTATTTTTTATGGATTAGCAGGAGTATTGATATTCTCTTTTATGATTTTCAACAAAAAAGAATATAAGATGAAAATATTAGTTCTTTTTACAGTTTGTTATTTTATTATAGGAAGCGGATTGGTAAGTGCATATCTTTACACTCATACAAATAAGATGGGTTTTGTTCCTCCAAAGATTTATGTAAGAGTTTTGGATTCAGAAGGAAAGCCAGTAGAAAATGCTATATGTTTTGCAGATATTGAAACAGAAAAAGGATTAATAGAAGATAAGCTTCTTGAGTCCAAGTGGGCACTTAGAGAATTGGGATGTTATGGGCGAGAAGCATGCAAGAGGGAAGATTTTAGCGGGTATTATAAACTTGATATCTATAATTACACTTATTCAAAAATCAGCTTTCTTCCTTTTTTTAAGTATGATAATCTTATTTATGGAGATTTTGAAATAAAGATAGTTTGCAGGACAGCAGATTCTGTTTCATATACAATAATGAATCAGACAAATTTCCCATGTTCTCCTGTGCCTCTTACTGGAAATTATGTAGCACCTTCTTTTATATGCTCTAATAGAGGTGAATTGATAAATAAATATTTTTATGATTTTGATGAAAGTGAATTTGACGAATATGATGCATTAGCAATTGATTTTATCAAGAAAAATTATCAGAATAAAACTGTTTTGTCAAATAATAAACTTGCCATAAAACTTGATGATTGTGGTAATAAAGCATATAGTTGCGGGATAAAACCAGTTGGAATAATGCGGGACAAGAAAGGATATGGCGACCCCTATTTTTTTACAGATTTCTTATTCGCTTCATGTGAATGGAGAGAAAAAATAGTCAAAAATAATAAAATTGATTTGATACTTTCAAGATTTGAACTGGAGAAGTGCGATTTTATGAAAGAAGTATATAGTGAAAAGGATTATATTTATGAAGTATTAAAATAGAGAAATAATTATAAAATATCAACTCTGATTTTTTAGATAGACATGAAAATAAATCTTATGAATCTTTTTAAGAAAAAAACTTCCATTAAAAAACTTTTAATTATTCATATAACTCATCATAAAAGCGGGACATATTGGTTTGGTCATATATTGACAGACATAGCCAAAGAATTTAAATTAAAGCTTCAAATATGCGACCAAAATAAACTGAAAAAAGATACTGAAATTTGGTTATTCCCTGATTCTGACCTGAATACAATAAATTTTGAAAAACTAAACCGCCCTTACAAGGGAACCCATATGATTAGAGACCCAAGAGATAAAATTGTTTCTGGTTATTTTTACCATTTATGGTGTGATGAAGAATGGTTCAGGAAAAAAAATAACAGATTAAACCAATCTTTTCAGGAAATATTAAATTCAATAAATAAGAAAGATGGCTTGTTATTAGAAATTTGGGAATTAAGGAATCAGCTGCAACATATGAATTCCTGCTGGGATTATAATAATCCAAATATTCTGGAAATTAAATACGAGGATGTTCTGCTTAATCCTGAAAAATGGTTTCCAATAATATTTAGAAAATGGGGGTTTGAAGAAAAGGACATGCCTGTGCTTATGGAAATTGCAAAGAAACATCATTTTAATAATAGGGCAAAAAGAAAACTTGGAGAAGAAAAAAAAGGAGAGCATTTAAGACAAGGGCTTCCAGGAGACTGGAAAAATCATTTTACTCCAAAACTTAAGCGGATATTCAAAAACTTATTTGGAGACTGGCTGATTAAATTGGGATATGAAAAAGATAAAGGATGGTAAAATGAGAGAGAAAAAAGATTTAGTTGTCACGCTTGCAGACAGAAATTATGTCCAGCAGGCAAAACAACTGTTCTCAAGTGTTTACTGGAATGCAGGATGGAAAGGGGATTATATGCTTCTTGCCCACGATATTCCGGAGAAAGAGCTTAAATGGTTTAGGGACAAAGGGATTATTGTAAAGAAATGCAAGCCTTTATCTGACAATCCAATTGGGGTTATAGAAATAAGACCCCCTGTTGTTACATCCAAATTTTATCTTTTTGCCCCCGAATTTAAAAAATGGAACAATATCCTTTTCTTAGAAGGAGACATTATTGTAAAAGCCTCATTAGACCGATTGACGAAATTAAACAGATTTTACGGAACAGATGTTTTTGACAGGCCCAAGCTTCGAAATCAACTGGCAGTTAATAATAAAGAGTTATACAATCAAATAAAAAATAGATATAATCTTAACTGCCGGACTTTTAATTCAGGAGTCATGATTTTTAACTCGGATATCATAAAAGAAGACAGCTTTGACAAATTAAAATCCTTGTTTAATGAATACAAAGAATTAAGCAACTTTGGGGAAGAGGGGATTATTAACTTGTTTCTTTATAAAAAATGGAAAAAATTACCAATAGCCTATAATCTCTGGAATTATTCAATAAGCCATTCATGCAGGATTAATATCAAAGATGTAAACGGAATAGTATTACATTTCATCTCAAGCAAATTTTTCCAAAATACAAAACCATGGGAGACAGATGATGTTTTTTATAATGAGTGGACAGAGAATCTTGAAAAAGCAGAATCTATTGACTTAAGTAAAATACAGCCAGCTTTAGAATGGAGTGGCTTTAGAATTTATGTATATGAACTTTATCTTAATCTGAGATATATCTTATTTAGCATGATGATTAATATGGCGGGATTTTTTATAAGAAAAATAAATAAAATAAAGGAATATGTTAAAAGATTCATGGGAAAAACAGGAATTTTTTTGAGAGATAATCATCCCGCATTATACCATAAACTAAAAAGAAAAAATGAATAAATGGCAAGCAATACTCAATTAAACATAAAAGAAATTCAGGAAAAGAAACCAATATTAAAATCATATCCTATTAAATGGTTTATAGAAACTACTCAGAAATGTAATCTAGATTGTGTTATGTGCGATAGAAAATATTATTCTTCTGAAAATAAAGAATTCCCCATTAAATTATTTAATAAAATAAAACCTTTTTTGAAGAAAGCCGAAGAAGTTGATTTTTATTATTTTGGCGAGCCATTGCTGTCAAAAAACCTTGCAAAGTTTCTTAATGACACAAAGAAATATTCTTTCTTACCTAAAATTTTTACTAATGGAACAATATTAAGCGATAAAATATTGGATTTATTAGATAAAAGAGGAGTATTTGTAAATATTTCACTAGAAGCAGCTACTCCCAAAATGTATGAAGCAATAAGAAGAGGAGCATCATTTGAACAATTTAAAAATAATCTGAAAAAATATGCAGAAAGATATAAACACAGAAAAAATGACAGATTTCATATAAGACTGAGTTGTACTATTGCAATTAACTGGGTTTCTGAAATTCTAAAGATAATAGAACTTGCATATGAATTAGGAATAAGGGATGTTTTTTTTGGGGCAGTAAACTTAGGCGATAAATCCAGAATGCATCTTACTTATAATATAGAAAAAGCAGTTTATTATTTTAAAGAAGGAAAGAAACTTGCAGATAAATACAAGATAAGATTCTCATGCCCTAAAAAAATTGGGTATGCAATTATAAAAAATAACAACAATTGGAAAGATTTTAAATTACCTATTGATAAATATTCATCTAAATATGTTGAAGATTTTAATCCTAATCCATTTACAAATGATTGTGCTTATTCATGGCTTCAGGCAATTATCCGGGCTAATGGCGATGTTTGTTCATGCTGTCAAGGCAGGCACGTAATGGGAAATCTATTTGAAAGTTCATTTGATAAAGTCTGGAATGGGAAAAAATATCAAAAAATGAGAGCACAAGATAATTTTAGATATTGTATGGGGGAGAAATGCAATATGGTTTGCTTTTCTATATGGGCTAACCAGGTATGGAGAGAAAAATAACATGAAAAAAGATTTATTGGTTACACTGGCGAACAAAAATTACATTAACCAGGCAAAGCAATTATTTTCAAGCGTTTACTGGAATGCAGGATGGAAAGGCGATTATATGCTTCTTGCACATGAAATTCCTGAGAAAGAGCTTAAATGGTTTAGGGACAAAGGGATTATTGTAAAGAAATGCAAACCTCTCCATGATAAGAAAATAAACAAATATCATCCTGCAGTACTGGATAAATTTTACCTTTTTACCCCTGAATTCAAGAAATGGAGAATTATAGTCTATTTAGATGGGGATATTATAGTAAGAGCTTCACTTGACAGGCTGACAAAAGTAAAAAGTTTTTCTGCTGTTAGTGATTCTTATTTAACTAAACTTATTTATCAATTTGACAACAGCACTTATGAAAAGAAAAAAATTTTTGATTTATTAAACAGGAAATACAACCTGAAAATTCCATCTTTTAATGCAGGAGTAATAGCCTTTCCAAGCAAAATAATCAAAAAAGAAATCTTTCCTGAACTAATTGAATTATCAAAAAAAACCCTCCACATAGATAAATATGGGGAACAAACAATTCTTAATTTATATTTTACAAAATGGAAAAGATTGCCATTAGTCTATAATTTCTGGACGGATTATATAGGGGATTATGCCCATATACAACTGAAAAATCTTGATGCAATAATCCTCCATTTTATTTACTTTTTTTCTAAAAGGCCATGGGGCAGAAATGATTTTATTTATGATGAATGGAAAGAGAATCTTGAAAAAGCAGAATACATCGATTTAAATCTAACAAAAAGTCCGAGGAAAAGATGGAATTTTTTAATTGAGCATACTTATTGTTCTTACATTAAACTGAGGTTTCTTATTTGTTCTATTCCCGAATTTGGGAAAATTATCCGAAGAAATTTTAATATCTTTGCTGGAAAAGCTGGAATTTTTTTAAAAAAATATTCCCCCAAAACTTATAAGCTTCTCAAAAAAGTCATCCCGAAGTTTTGAGATATTTATCCAGAACCCCCTCCCTGCCATCCATTATTATTCTTCCTTTGTTAAGCCATATAATCCTTTTACAATGTTTTTTAATTCTTGATAAATTATGGCTTACCATTATAATTGTCGCCCCGCTTTTCATAATTTCTTCTATCTTTTCCATGCATTTATTCTTGTAATGCTCATCTCCTACTGTAAAAATTTCATCAAGCAGAAGAATTTCCGGTTTTTTGTGCATTGCACTATGAATCATTATAGAAAAAGCAAGCCTTGATATCATCCCTAAGGAAAACTGATACAGCTTAGTATTCACAAATTCCTGAAGCTCTGCAAAAGAAATTATCTCTTCAAATTTTTCTTTTATTTCCCTGTTTTTTAATCCCATAATTGAACAGCAAAGATAGATATTGTCTCTGGCGTTTAATCTTGGGTCCATTCCTGCTTCAAGATTTATCAGGGAAGAAATCTTCCCGTTTGTTTTTACAATCCCTTTATCTGTGTTGTATATACCTGCTATAACTCTTAATAATGTGCTCTTGCCAGAGCCATTTTCCCCGATTATGCCTATAATCTCTCCTGCTTCAGCATTGAATGAAATATCTTTTAATGCCCACATCTGTTTTCTTGACTCTTTTCCAGAAAAAAGAGCGATAAATCTTTCAAGGGCATTCTGTCTTTTTTTTGCTCCAATTTCAAACTTTTTCCATACATTTTTTATAATTATCCTTTTCATATTCTTTCAGCGAATTTTTCTTTTGTTTTATTAAAGATTGTCCAGCCGATTATAAACGCACAAATAGAGAATATCCCTGCCATCAGAACCATCCATATCTCAGGCATCCTGTTGTAAACCAGAGTATCTCTTGTAATTGTTATAAAATAATACAATGGATTTATTAGGTTAAGAATAAATAATCTTGTCTGCCCGCCTATTTCGTAAAATACCGGTGTTGCAAACCATAGGAGTTTTGTGATAAAATTCCAGATATTCTGTGTATCATTTATGTGGACAGTAAAAGCAGAAAGTGCAAGAGAAATGCCGTAAACAAAGATGAAGAAGAATGCAATTATCAATGGATAAGCGATTAACCATGCAAGATTCACTTTAAAGATTATCAAAAATATTATAAAAACAGCAATCTCAAAAATATGGGAAAATAATGCTTTTAACAATTCTGAAAGAATAAGGGATTCTCTTTGAAATTTTATTGATTTTATCAGCCCCCTGTTGTTTAATATTACTGTTGAAACATCCGAGGTTGCGGACTGAAAAAAATTAAACATAATTATTCCTATTAAGAGATATAGTGGATAATTTTGAATGTTTCCCCCTATCCTATTATTAAAGATAAAAAAAAGCAACGTAAAAAGAAGAAGCGGATTTAATAGATACCAAATGATTCCAAGATAGCTTCCCTCATTTCTTAATTTGAACTTGAATTTTGCCAATGAAAGACTTAATCCCCACATTTTCTTATCTTAATTTTATTAAATCATCCTTTTTATGTATTATAGGCAAAAAAAAATTATATTTTTCTTTGGATTATTCTTTTATAATACTCTTCCTGCCTGTCTGTTATTTTTTCCCAATCATAATCTTTTGCTTTCTTTATTCCTTCTTTGGACATTTTTTCCCGTACTTGTTTATTTTTCAAAAGGAGAGAAATGGCTTTTGAAAAAGATTCAGGGGTGGGCAGACAAAGAATTCCATTTTCATTTTCTTTGATATACTCGGAAATATTATTATGTTTTGTCTTTGTTGCTATCACAGGCAAGCCGCATGCATTTGCCTCTATTAATGTAAGAGGAAAACCTTCCATCAAAGAAGGAAGTACAAAAATCTTTGAAGATTTCATAAGCTCAAAAACTTTCTTTTTATCTTTTATTTCTCCCGCAAAAAAGAAATTTTTGTCTAATCTGAGTTTGTGGATTAAATCCTGAAGCTTTCTTTTTTCTTCGCCAGAACCAATTATACAGATTTTCAAATCCGGAAAATCTTTTTTGAGCAAATTCGCTGAATAAACGAGAAGTTTAAGGTTTTTTTGATAGTTCAGTCTTCCTGCAAATATTAAATCATATTTTTTCTGGCTGGCTTTTACCTTGCCTGCAAGCTTTGTGTCTGTTCCATTATAAACAATATCTATCCTGCCCTTTGCTTTTCTTTTTTCCAGCTCTGATTTTACCTGCGATGAAACAGCTATATTATTCTTTGACAGGCTTACAGAACCTCTTTCAAGAAGCATTGCAATTGTTCCTTTTAGCTTCCCAAAATATCCCTTCAGATAATCTCCAAAATATTGGTGCCAGGTAAATACAAGGGGCTTTTTTTTAATAATTGAAATTAATTTTGTGAGATAGCAGTTAAAATATACAAAAGAGGCATTATCAATCAAATCATAATCCTCTTTTAACAATTTGGAGAAAGTTTTAAGGGAAAGAAATAGCGATTCCCCCGGCTTTCTTTTTCCTTTTTTATTGTATAAATTTTGATAATCTGAAACTCCATGAATAACCACCCCATCAATTTTTTTTATATCTTCTCCTTTCCATAATTTTGCTCCATAAATATGAACTTCATGCCCCCTTTTTACAAGTCTTTTTGCTATTTTATGATTTCTTATTTCAGAGCCTCCAAGCGTAAAAGGGTAGATTGCATCAGTTATTATTGCTATTTTCATGACTTATATTATTTGGCTTATTTTTTAAAGAATATTGTACTGCTTTAAACAAACTTTTTAGGAAACATTAAAAACTTCTGTTCCTCTTTTATAGCCATGGACAAAAGATTATTTTTTATCTTTCTTTTAATACTTGTTCCGGTTATTTCTGCAGATACCATTTCAATAAATTCAGGAGGAGACAGCCAGTTATGTATTACTTCAGGGAATGATATAGAACAATGTTTTTTCTGTGTTCCTACTACCTGCGCTAAATTAGGCTATGATTGTGATACATGGAGCGATGGCTGTGCAAAAACGCTCAATTGCGGGACTTGTGGTGCTGGTTTTACATGCACTAGCGGAGTATGCACAGCTGAGCCTGTAAGTCCGCCAGGAGGAGGGGGGGCAGGCGGAGAACCAGGAGTGGCTCCAATATGTAAAATTATAACAAATCCAACAGAGATTAACATAAAACTTACAGTTGGAACAAATAAACCTGTAATAATAAAAGTTACAAATAATGATAATGTAAAGACTATAATAAATCTTGTTCAAATACAAAATACTGATGATTATGGTGTCCTTTTTAATCCTACTACTTTATCCCTTGAACCTGGAGAAACTAAGGATTTGGAAGTAACCTTTGTTGCAAAGAATAAAACAGGAAATTTTCCTGTAAAATTAAAAATTGGGTGTGCAGAGGTTTTAAGTATTCTTAACATAAAAACAAAACTCCTCTTATTTGACTCAAATATTGTTGTGTTGAACAGGGATTATAAGGTGTCCCAGGGAAGCCGGCTTAGGACAAAAGTAAATTTAATTCCAATGGGAGACAAGGAAAGGCTTGATGTAACATTAAATTATGTAATTAAGAATTATGCAGGAAAAGTCTATCTTACACAAAGCGAAACAGTTCTTGTTGAAGATGCAATAGAATTCAAACGTAATTTTGAGACAGGCATGCTTCCTTTAGGGGATTATGTAATAGGGCTGGAACTTGTTTATCCCGGTGGTGTTGCTCCGTCAAGTGCGCATTTTGAAGTTCTTAAAAGGAGTCTAGAAGATGTTTTTGGGCTCATATTATTCCTTCTTGTAATGGGGATATTAATCATTGCTATCCTAATAATCCTATTATTGATAAAAAGGAGAAGGAAAAAAGAGGAAGAAAAAGGAAAATAATAATCTCAGAATAATTTAAATAACTATTATTTTATTCAATAAAATGTTAATCGGACTTGTAGGCAAGCCTTCTGTGGGAAAGAGCACGTTCTTCAAAGCTGCAACTTTGGCAGAAGTTGAAATTGCTTCTTATCCATTTACTACAATAAAGCCAAATCACGGAGTTGGCTATGTAAAAGTTGACTGCATTGACAAGGAGTTTAATACCCAATGCCAGCCGAATCACGGATTTTGCATAAATCATAAAAGATTTGTGCCTGTGGATTTAATGGATGTTGCAGGATTAGTTCCCGGAGCAAGCGAGGGGAAAGGGCTGGGAAACCAGTTTCTTGATGATTTGAGGCAGGCAGATGTTTTTATTCATATAGTTGATGTTTCAGGAACTACTGATGAAACAGGAAAACCGACTGAAAATTATGATGTTTCCAAAGATATTACTTTTCTTGAAGAGGAAATTGACAAATGGTTTTTGGGAATTTTGTTAAAAGTTTGGAAAAGTTTTGCAAGAAAAGCAGAAATGGAAGAGGAAAATTTTGCAAGAGCTGTAGCAAACCAGTTTTCAGGGCTGAAAGTTAATGAAGAACAGGTGAAATCAGCATTGCTGAAACTGAATTTTCCTGTAAGACCAAGTTTGTGGAATGAGGTTCAGGTTCTCAAATTTGCGTCTGAATTAAGAAAGCAAAGCAAGCCCATGATTATTGCAGCAAATAAAATTGATACCAAGAATGGAAAGGAAAATTATGAGAAATTAAAAAAGAAATTCCCCAACTTGGTAATTATTCCATGTTCTGCTGATTCAGAGCTTGCGCTAAGAGAAGCTGCAAAAACAGAACTTATTGATTATATTCCCGGAGAAAGAAATTTTGAAATTAAAAAAAATCTGAATGACAAGCAAAAACAGGCTTTGGATAAGATCAAGAAAAATGTTTTAGATGAGTATGAGACAGGAACAGGAGTCCAGGAAATTTTGAATTATGCTATTTTTAATTTATTGAATTATATTGCGATTTTTCCTGCAGGAGCGCACAAACTTGCAGACAGCAAGGGAAAAGTTTTGCCTGACTGCTTCCTGCTTCCTCCTGGCTCAACTGCACTTGATTTCGCCTTTTTTCTTCATACAGACTTCGGAAAAAATTTTATCAGGGCAATTGATGCAAGGACAAAAAAGGTTTTGGGCAAAGATTATAAGTTAAAGCACAGGGATGCTTTGGAGATTGTGACTGCGAGATAATTATTTCTTTATTTTGTAAAATCTCCTTTATGAAATTTATGCTCAATTTCAGTTTCTAACTTTTTCATGGCTTTATGAATTGCTCTTGCAAAATCCCAGCTCCATGAATCTGAACTGATAACTTTTCCTCCTGAGAAAATAGCCTCTGCATTTATGCTATATTTCTTTTTTTTCCCTTCTTTGTCATATTCTTTGAAATGAATCTTTAGGGACAGGGGACTTTTTACAAGCCTCTGAATTCTTGGGTAATATTCATTAAATAGTTTATTTGCTATTGCTTTCTCTTCCTCATTCAGGATTTCAATATTAACAACTTCCAGATTTTCCATCTTTTTTTGAATAAATTTATAAGTTATTCCTGCTTTTAAAATTTGTGAAAAATAAAAAAAGGGTTGTGTTCAAGAAAGGCAAATTTGTAGTGACAAGAGGCGGAAATTTTGTAATCCGCCTGTCTGATAAAATTGTTAATTATCTAAAACCTTTTTGCATAAGAATTGAAATTGTCGGCAGCATAAGAAGAAAAGAAAAAAATCCTGTTGATATAGATATTGTCCTTATTCCCAAGAACAGGGTTAAGCTTGAAAAGTTTATGAAGACAAAAGCCAGATTTATCCAGGGCGGAGAAAAAAAGTCAAGGTGGAGGATTGAAGGAGTTAAGGTTGAATTATATTATACCACACCCGAGTCATGGGGTGCAACATTGCTTGCTTATTCAAGTAGATTTGGCGCAGGAATAGGATTAAGAGTTATTGCAAAAAGAAAAGGATTCAAGTTAAATCAATACGGGCTGTTTAATAAACAAGGAAAAAGAATTGCCGGAAAAACAGAACAGGAAATTTATCGTGCTCTTGGAAGAGAATGGAAACTTCCTGAGAAGAGATAAATATATAATTTCAAGGAGCGTATATTAATAGTATCTAAGATGAATGAAGAAATACAAAAATCGGCAATAGTCACGAAAAGAGGGCTTGCAGAAATGCTGAAGGGCGGGGTGATAATGGATGTCACTTCAGCAGAACAGGCAAAAATTGCAGAAGAAACAGGTGCTGTTGCAGTAATGGCCTTGGAAAGAGTTCCTGCAGATATCTGTGCAGAAGGAGGGGTTGCAAGAATGTCTGCCATTGAAAAAATTCTTGAAATACAAGAGGCGGTTTCAATTCCAGTGATGGCAAAATGCAGAATCGGGCATTATTCTGAAGCTAAAATATTAGAAGAACTTGAAATTGATTTTATAGATGAATCTGAAGTATTAACCCCTGCTGATAAACACATTGTCAATAAGTATGATTTTAAGATTCCTTTTGTCTGTGGATGCAGAGATTTAGGTGAAGCATTAAGAAGGATAAATGAAGGAGCATCTATGATAAGAACAAAAGGAGAAGCAGGAACAGGAGATGTTTCAGAAGCAATCAGACATATAAGAAAAATGCGTGAAGAGATGGCTTATCTGGCTGGTTGTTATAAACTTCACTATTCAGATGAGCTTGAGTATAAAGCAAGGGAATATCAGGTTCCGTGTTCTCTTATTAAAGAAATTGCAAAAAAAATTTACGAAGAGGGGAAATTACCTGTTGTAAATTTTGCTGCCGGCGGGATAGCAATTCCTGCTGATGCGATGGAGTGCATGCGTTTAGGAATGGACGGAATTTTCGTAGGTTCAGGAATTTTTAAATCAGAATACCCAGTAAAAAGAGCAAAAGCAATAGTTATAACAACTGCATATTACAATAAATTAGAGAAATCAGTGATAATTCAAGACATGAGCAATTTAGGCGATGAAATGAAGGGAATTGCAGTGCAGAGTATGGTAGAGAACCAAAGGACAGCAGGCAGATAACATTTTAAACAATTTTTTATTAATCTTATTATGATTATTCATGTAAAAGTAAAGCCGAATTCTTCAAAGCAAAAAATTGAAAATTTTGGGGGAGGAAGATATCTTGTTTATCTTAAATCTGCGCCTGAAAATGACAAGGCAAATATAGAACTGATAAATCTTCTTTCTAAAGAGATGGGAACCCCTCCAAGCAAATTTCAAATAAAATTTGGGAGAACTTCTGATAAGAAGATTATTGAGATAAGATAAAAAATGAAATATGAATTTGCCGAAGATATCCAAAGAACAGCAGAAGAAATATCAAAAATGCTTTTTCCCCATGTTGATACTTTAAATATTAAATGTTATCGGAGCTATGGAACAAGCTCAAGGGGAACAATTGCAAGATGCCATGCACTGAACAAAATAATGCAGAAAGCAATAGGAATAAAGGCAGTTTATGTTCTGGAATTTTTAACAGAAAGATTTGAAAAGATGGATAATGAGGAAAAAATAAAAGTGATTATTCATGAACTGATGCATATTCCCAAAAGTTTCGGCGGAGGATTCAAGCACCACAATTTTGTTACTGAAGGAAATGTAAACAGATGTTATGCCGAATACAAAAAAAGAAAAACCCAAGATGAATAAAATAATTATTAAACATAAGAAAAAAAGAATAAAACTTTCTGCAGAAAAATGCGGTATTTTCAGAAAGTTTTCCGGATTGATGTTTTCACGACGCAATAAAGCGAAAATATTATCCTTTGAATTTGAAAATGAACAAAAAATAATGATACACTCTTTTTTTGTTTTTTATCCTTTTATAGCTGTCTGGCTTGACAACAAAAATAAAGTGTTGGATTTGAAAATTATCCAGCCATTCACGCCCTATATATCCCATAAAGGGCTTGCTATACGGCTTGTTGAAATTCCAATAAATAAATCCAATAAAAAAATAATAAAATTCTTCTTTCCGACGATAATCAGAAACATTTAAATATCCCGACGGTATAAATATTATATAAAAAATGAAAGGAGGTGAAAAATGGGAAGGATTGTTGTTCACAAAGTTATAACTAGAAAACCAGGACATCTTTATTATGTAGACGGACAAGGAAATGTCTGCGAAGCAAAAATGTCAAGAGGCGGAAAAAAGAAAAAAACTAAGAAAAAAGCAGGAAAAAAAAGAAGATAAATAATCCATTAATTTTTTATTTTTTTATTTAATTAATTTTTAATAATTCTAAATATTTTTTTGCTATTTTAAACATAATTTTTGCTTCGGGTAAATTGATATCCTCTAAATTATGAAAGACATATCTTCCATTATCCAAATCAAGCCCTATTGAAGCAGAGAGAGTTATATTTGTTAAACCCTTGAGGTAATCCCATATTAATGATTTTATATTTAAATTAAAATTATCCTCAAGTGATTTTTTATATCTTTCAATTCTTATTTTTCCTCCTCTAGAATAAAATTTTTTGACTCTCTCTTCATAATTCTCCAATATTCTTTCTGGAATAATGCAAAAAGGAAGGGAAAAATCTGAAATTTTCATTTTTTAATTAATTTTAATTGTTCCTGAACTATTAATTCATCACCGGGATTTGTAATTCCTAACCATTTTTCAGGGGTATAATAAAGTTTCATTTTAATCTTTCCTTCCTGAATTAATTCAGAAAGTTTTACATTCAAATAGCATTCTGCATTCCTGCTGTCTTTATTCTCTTCTTTAAATTTCTCTAACTTTTCATTAAGCAATCTCAGTGTTTTAGGATGTAATCCAAATATGCTTATGCTCATAGGGGAATTTTCTTCAAATCCTCTTTCTTTGAAATTTTCTCTATTAATTCCTACTTCTTCTATGCCTTTTTTTACATAAGATTCTTCATCAATTTCAAAAACCCCCCTGTTAACACTGCCTGTTTCAGGAAGCATATCAGTTAATTTTCTGACAACTGTCACATCTTCACCTGTTTTTAAATGATTTACCAGAATTTCAAAACTTTTTTTTCCGTAGATATCATCCCCTGTTGCTATAACAAAAGGTTCATTTACCAGATTTAAAGCACAACAAAGAGCGTCACAGGTTCCCCATGGCTTGTCTCTTTTTTCAGTATCAAATTCCTGAAAGGCATAATATACCGGAATTCCTTTGTAATTATTCCCAAATTTTTCTCTGAATGGCTGTTCTGTGTGCTTTCCTACAACAAAAATTATTTTTGTGAATCCTGCAGGAAGCGCCTGTTTTAATGAATATTCAATAAGGGTTTCATTGTCAGTAACTTTCGCGAATGATTTTATTTTTCCCCCGAACCTGCTTGATAATCCTGCAACTATGTAAACAAGCGCTATTTCCATTTTTTCTTAAAATAAAAACTTATTTATAATAATTGTGTAATAGAAATATATGGCAATAATTTTAGGAATAGAATCAACAGCCCATACTTTCGGAGTGGGAATTGTCAAAGACGGAAAAATTCTGTCCAATATAAAAAAAACTTATACAACTTCAACCGGAGGCATAATCCCTGTTGAATCTGCAAAGCATCATGATGAAAATAAAGAGCAGATTTACTGCGAGAGTCTGGCTAAAGCAGGAATTAATGAAAAAGAAATTGATGCAATAGCATTTTCGCAGGGGCCAGGACTTGCGCCGTGTTTAATGATTGGAATAAAATTTGCCAAAAAACTTTCAGAAAAACTGGAAAAGCCTATTGTTCCTGTAAATCACTGCATTGCTCATCTGGAAATCGGAAAAATTACAAATGCCAGAGATCCTGTAATGCTTTATGTATCAGGAGCAAATACGCAGATAATTGCCTATTCTTCAGGAAAATACAGGATATTTGGAGAGACTTTGGATTTGGGGGCAGGGAATTTTATTGATACTTTTGCAAGATTTTTAGGAATTGGTTTTCCGGGAGGTCCTGTAATCCAGAAGCTTGCTGCAGAAAGCAGGAATTATATTGAACTTCCTTATGTTGTCAAAGGAATGGATATTTCCCTTTCAGGAATTCTTACTAATCTAAAACAAAAATTTGACTCCAAGAAATATTCAAAAGAAGATTTGTGCTATTCAATGCAGGAAACTGTTTTTGCAATGCTGATTGAAACAGCAGAAAGGGCTTTGGCGCATACGGGAAAAACAGAACTTCTTTTAGGAGGGGGAGTTGCCTGTAATTTAAGATTGCAGGAAATGTGCCAGATAATGTGTGATGAAAGAGGAGCGAAATTATTCTGCCCCAAAAATGAATTCTTAACAGACAATGCCGCCATGATAGCTTTTTTAGGCGAGACAATGTTCAATGCAGGAATTAAAATTCCCTATATAAGAATAGATGAGCTGGATATAAAACCTAGGCAAAGAACAGATGATGTTGAAGTTAAGTGGAAATGATTATATCAAAACATTTTTAAATCGTTTTTCTCTAACTAATTTATCCGATGAACGTAAGCGAGGATGAGCTTAATTTCTCTTTCGTTCATATAAATACAAAATGGCAGACGCATACAAAATTATCGAGAAAGCAAGAAAGACAGGGAAAATTGAGAAAGGAACAAACGAAGTTACAAAAGCAATTGAAAGAGGGACAGCAAAGCTTGTTGTTTATGCAGTCGATGTAGAACCCAAGGAAATTGTCCAGCATATTCCTCTTTTATGCAAGGAGAAAAAAATCCCGTGTCTGGAAGCAGATAGCAGGCAAAAATTAGGGCTTGCTGTCGGAATTTCTGTTCCTGCATCTTCTGTGGCAGTAATTGATGCCGGAGAAGCTGAATCTGATATTAAAGGACTGAAATAAATTAAAATGGGAAGCCAAAAACCACAGAAACAAAAAGAAGAAAAACAGCAATCTTCAAAGGGAAGCGATAAAATTCTGGGAGAAATTGTTCCTGCTGTTGTAGAGGAAGTTATCGGAAGAACAGGATTCAGGGGCGAAATTACACAGGTAAAAGTTTTAATCCAGGGCGGAAAAGATGAAGGAAAAAGCATGAGAAGAAATGTCAAGGGACCTATAAAAGTAGGAGATATCTTAATATTAAGAGAGACAGAAATTGAGGCAAGAAAAATCAAGTCAAAAGTAACAAAGGGGGCGTACACATAAAATGCCTAAATGTTCTTATTGCGGAAACATATATGAGCCTCCAAGAGGGCTGACTTTTGTAAAAAGTGACGGAACTGTGAAATATCTGTGCTCTTCAAAGTGCAGAAAAAACATGACTATGAAGCGCAGAAAAGTGAACTGGATTAGAAAATCAAAAAAAGAATAATTCTTTTGCAAAAATATGTTTTTCCGACGACAAAATGGCTTTTTGGCACGGAAAAGTTTATAAATAAACTTGGCTTTTTTCTGGTATAAATTAGCAGAAATCTGGCAGGATTTTAAGGGAAAAATGATGGGTTTTAGCCAGAGTTCTCCAAACCTGAAAAATGACAGAAAAAGCGATTACGCATACGCATCGCGAAACACTGAAATAATAAAAAATGGAAAAATATGATGCAGAGCAGATTAAGGTTCTTGAAGGGCTTGAAGGAGTAAGAAAAAGGCCTGCAATGTATATAGGAAGCACAGGCAAAGACGGATTGCATCATCTGATTTATGAGGCAGTTGACAATTCTGTTGATGAAGCTCTTGCAGGATATTGCAAGATAATTACTGTTACAATCAATAAAGATGGTTCTGCAACAATTGAGGATGACGGAAGAGGAATTCCTATTGAAAATCATCCGGTATATAAAGTTCCTGCAGTACAGATTGCCCTTACCAAACTTCATGCAGGAGGAAAATTTGACAGAAAATCTTATATGATTTCAGGAGGGCTTCATGGAGTAGGAATTTCATGCGTCAATGCCCTATCCAAAAAATTCTTAATTGAAATTAAAAGAGATGGGAATATCTATAGGCAGGAATATTCAAGGGGGAATGTCAAGACAAAACTTGAAAAAGTCGGCAAATGCTCACAGAATGAAACAGGAACAAAAGTAACTTTCTGGCCTGATGAAGAAATCTTTTCTATTCTTAATTTTGATTATAAAGTGCTTGAAACAAGATTCAGGGAAATATCTTTTTTGAATTCAGGATTAAAAATAACTCTTTATGATGAGATAAAAAATAAAAAAGAGGAATTTATTTCATTAGGCGGATTAATGGAATTTGTAAAATGGCTTAACAAATCAAAAGAACCTTTGCATAAGCCGGTTTATTTTAAGAGAGAGATGGACAGTACAGTTGTGGAGGTTGCAATACAATACAATTCAGGCTATCAGGAAAATATCTTTGGTTTTGTCAATACAATAAATACTGTTGAGGGCGGAACCCATGTTTTTGGTTTTAAGACTGCGCTGACAAGAGTCATAAATGATTATGCAAAGAAAAAAGGAATTTTGAAAGATGAGAATTTTTCAGGAGAAGATGTCAGGGAAGGGCTGACTGCAATAATCAACATAAAAATTCCTGAGCCGCAGTTTGAAGGGCAGACAAAAACAAAACTTGGCAATTCTGAGGTTAAAGGATGGGTTGATTCAAGCGTAACAACTGCTCTTTCAGAGTTTTTTGAAGAGAATCCTAATATAGCAAGAAAGATAGTTTCAAAAGCAGAAGCTGCAGCAAAGGCAAGGCTTGCTGCCAAGAAAGCAAAAGATTTGGTAAGAAGAAAAAATGCTTTTTCTCTTGGAGGACTTCCAGGAAAACTTGCTGACTGTTCAAGCAAAAAATCAGAAAATACAGAACTTTATATTGTTGAGGGGGAAAGTGCAGGCGGAAGCGCAAAAATGGCAAGGGATAAAGAGTATCAGGCAATACTTCCTTTAAGGGGAAAAATCCTGAATGTTGAAAAAGCCAATCCTATAAAAAGTCTGTCAAGCGAGGAAATTGCAAATTTAATAACTGCAACAGGAGCAGGAGTAGGAGAACAGTTTGATATTGAAAAACTGAGATATAATAAGGTAATAATCATGAGCGATGCAGATGTTGACGGAGAGCACATCAAGACTTTGCTTCTTACTTTCTTTTTCAGGTTTATGCCGAAATTGATTGAAAACGGAAATATTTATGTTGCTCTTCCTCCTTTATTCAGAGTCAGAAAAAATAAAGATTATTATGTCTATTCTGAAGAGGAGCTGAAAAAAATACTCGAGAAACTTGATACTAAAGAAGGAAATGTTACACGTTTTAAAGGACTTGGAGAAATGAGCGTCCAGCAGTTATGGGAAACTACAATGAATCCTAAAACAAGAAAAATAAAAAGAATATTTGTAGAAGACGCTGTTGAAGCTGACAGAACTTTTTCAATGCTGATGGGAGATGATGTTCAGGCAAGAAAAACATTTATTTCAGAAAATGCAAGAGAAGCAAATCTTGATATTTAAAAAATGATTTACATCACTATACTCAATAAATTGAACATAAGGAGACAAATTTAGACATATAAAATGAAAGAAAATATCAGGCCCTGGGGCAATTACAAAATAACAAAGCAAACAAAAATAATTACAGTTAATCCATATTCAAAACTAAGTCTACAATATCATAATAACAGGGATGAAGAATGGGAAATACTTGAAGGAAAATGTGAAGTAAGAATAGGAAATACTATTTCTCTTGCTAAAAAAGGGGATAAATATTTAATTCCAAGATTACGCAGACATAGAATAATTACAAATGAAGGTTTAGTAAAAATATTGGAAACATCAACAGGGATTATTGATGAAGATGATATTGTAAGATTAGAAGATGATTATGGGAGGGTTAAGAAATAAAATGGGAAAATCAAAATTAGCAACACCCGACTGGATAAAAGAAGGATATGACTCTCCTGCAGAGTATGCTAAGGCAAAGGGAATAAAGAACAAGAAAGAAAAGGGAAAAACATTCAAGATTAGAAAATGCCCCAAATGCGGAAGCTATGATGTTGGTGTTGTCCTTACAGGAGAAGAAGGCAAAGGAGCAAAGGAATGGGAATGCAAGAAATGCAAATGGAAAGGAAAAGATGTTGAAGAAGAAGAATTAAGCGAAGAGCAATTCATGAAATATTTAGATGAGAAAGGGGAGGAGGTTGCATGAAATGAAAACCATGCAAGAAATTGAAGACTTTTATGTAAATCAAGGATATAGGGAGGATAAATTAAGAGAAATCTTAAGTAAAGATAAAGAATATCAAAAAATTCTTAATGAAAGGAAGAATAAATTGACTAATAAACTTAAAGTAACAGATAAAGAAAGAAAAGAATATGTTTTATCAACAGATTCTGATTTTGATATTTTAGCTAAATGTAAAGAATTAGAGAAAAAGAATTTATCAATAGAACATAGAGAGATAATAAAATTAATCAAAACTCAATTAGAAGATGATTGGAGAAAACCTCTTACTGATTATTTAAATAAATTAATGAAGATATATACATAAAATGACAGAAGAAAAACAAAAACCAATAGAAGAGAATGAAAAAGGAGTAATTCCTGTAGAAGTATCTGAAGAGATGAAAAAGGCATATCTTGATTATGCCATGTCAGTTATTGTCTCAAGAGCAATTCCCACAGTTGAAGACGGACTGAAGCCTGTCCAGAGAAGAATTTTATATTCAATGTATATGATGGGGTTAAAGCCGGGAAGCCAGACAAAAAAATGTGCAAGAGTAGTCGGGGATGTCATCGGTAAATTCCATCCGCATGGTGATGTTGCTGTTTATGACGCATTGGTAAGAATGGCTCAGGATTTTTCTTTAAGATACCCTCTTGTTTTTGGGCAGGGAAATTTTGGTAGCATTGATGGAGACCCTCCTGCTGCATATCGTTATACTGAAGCAAGATTAATGCGAATTGCAAATGAACTTCTGGAAGATATAGAAAAAGAAACTGTAAAATTCAGCCCGAATTTTGATAATTCACTTAAAGAGCCGGATTTACTTCCAGGAAAACTTCCTGCCTTGCTTCTTAACGGCGCATCAGGAATTGCAGTCGGCATGGCTACAAATATTCCCCCGCATAATTTAAGAGAAGTTTGCGACGGAATTATTGCCTATATTAAAAATCCTGAAATAACAATTGAGGAATTGTGCAATATAATCAATGCTCCGGATTTTCCTACAGGCGGAAGCGTTTCAGGAGACATGCTTGAATTATACAAGACAGGAAAAGGCAAACTTCTTGTAAGGGGAAGAACCTCTGTTGAGAAGCTAAAAAATAAAGATGCAATTGTTGTGACAGAAATTCCGTATATGCTGAATAAGACTATTCTTGTTGAACAGATTGCTGATTTAATTCAGAACAAAAAAATCAAGGATGTTTCTGATTTAAGGGATGAAAGTTCAAAAGGAAAAATAAGAATTGTCCTTGAATTAAGAAAAGGAGCAAGCCCTGATTTTGTAATTAATTCCCTATATAAATATACAAGATTGCAGGACAGCTTTAATGTTAATTTTCTTGCATTAGTCGGAGGACAGCCAAGAATCCTGAACCTGAGAAATGTTCTTGAAGAATATGTAAAGTACAGAAAAATAATTATTGCTAACAGGACAAAGTTTGAACTGAAAAAATCCAAAGACAGGCTGGAAATTGTTGATGGCTTGCTGATTGCACTGAAGAATATTGATGCTGTCATTGATTTAATCAAAAAATCAAAAAATGCAACTGAAGCTCTTGAAGGGCTGATAAAGAAATTTGAACTGAGCAGGAAACAGGCGCAGGCTGTTCTTGAAACAAAACTTCAGCAGCTGACTTCTCTTGAACATGATAAATTAAAGAAAGAGCAGGCAGAACTTAAGGAAAAAATTGCCGAACTTGAAAAAATTCTTGCAGATATCAAGGAAGTCCTGAAAATTATTGTCAAGGAAGTAAATGAGCTGAAAAATAAATACGGCGATAACAGGAAAACAAATGTCCTGAAAAGGATTTCTGAAATTTCAGAGAAAGACCTGGTTCAGGAAAAAGAGGTTGTTGTTACAATAACTGACAAGGGATACTGCAAAAGAATGGACACCAAGTCTTATAAAGAGCAGAGAAGAGGGGGAAAAGGAGTTATCGGAAGCAATCTCGCAACAGGAGATTTTGTAAAACAGCTTATTGTCTGTTCAACCCATGATTATCTCATGTTTTTTACTTCGAGGGGAAGAGTTTTGTGGCTGAAGGCTTATGATATTCCTGAAGCAGAGAGATACAGTAAAGGAAAGGCAATAATCAATCTTTTGGGATTAAAAGACGAGATTATTACAAATGTAATTTCTGTCAAAAGTTTTGAGGATGATTTATTCATGGCAACAAAAAAAGGAATTGTAAAAAAGATTTCTTTATCTGAATTTTCAAAGCCAAGAGCATCAGGCATAAGGGCAATTAATCTTCCTGCAGATAATTCTGATTCATTAATAGGTGTTGAAGTTGTTAAAAAGAATCAGGAAGTTTCTCTTGCAACCAAAAAAGGAAAAGCAATAAGGTTTAACAGCGATGATGTCAGAGAAAGCGGGAGGGTAAGCTATGGCGTTACAGGGATAAAGATGGACGGAGATGATGAAGTTGTAAGTCTTGGAATTTTAAATACAGAGGCAATATTGACAATCACCAAGAATGGCTATGGAAAAAGAACTTCTGTGAGCGATTACAGGAAAACAGCAAGGGCAGGGAAAGGAGTCATCAATCTGAAAGTAAGCGAAAAAACAGGAGATGTTGTTTCAACAATTTCTGTGGATGACAAGGACAGCATAATAATCACAACCGGAAAAGGAATGGTGATCAGAACTTCTCTTGAAAACATAAGAGTCATGGGAAGAGCAGCACAGGGAGTCAGGATGGTAAAGCTTCATGAGGGGGATTATGTTACTGATTTGATACGGGTTCAGGAGAATGGAGAAGGAGAATAGTTTTTACAATGGCGAGTGAAAGAATCAGGGATAATCTTTCTTTAATACAGATAGAAAAATTAATAAAAAAATTAAAACTCCAGAGGTTTAAAATTTTTAAACCTGAATCTGACTCTTTTATTTATATAGAAATAAAAAATCCTGAAAAAGAATCTTATTTTCCATTATGTTTTATTGATTCCTGTTATGAAGATAATTATTCTGTTAAACTGCTAAATTCTGATAATTTCTTTTTGAGAAATTATAACCTGGAAATCAGAAGAATCTGCAGTTCTTTGTAATTATTTCCATGCTGTGCAGATATCTTTGTATTCACACCAGTCGCACAGGCGTGATTTATTCGCAGGAAAATCTTTTGTATTTTCTATTTCATCTATCAATTCTATAACTTCTTTTTTCAGCTTGTCCAGCTGCTCATTTGTCCTGCTTAGAGAGAATTTCATGTCATGCGCGAGAAAGTGCCAAACCATTGAGACGTTCTTGTCTTTTCCGTACATTTCTTTTATTGCAAGAGAATACAAAGCAAGCTGCCTGCTGTTTTCCATAATTTCCCTGGACAAAAGACTTGCGCTTGTTTTGTAATCATGAATTTCTATTTCATTCCTGTTTAAATTATGAACAAGCCTGTCCACATAGCCTATTATTTTTCTTTCTTCATCAAAATTGATTTCAACTCTTTCTTCTATTGCTATTGTGTTATCTGTGAAAGGCTGATTTTTCATATAATAATTGACAAGGAATTCAATTCCCATATTAAAATAATCCTGCGTTTTCTTTTCTTTTCTTACTATAAGAATATCAGGAGAAAAATTCTCAATCCACTTTTCAGAAAAAAAATCTATCAATTCATTTACTGTTGGAATTTTTCTTTCCATCACTTTTATGTAAAGCCATTCAAGCGCTTCATGAACCATGCTTCCAAGATAAGCCTCTATGCTTTTCGGAATTTTCGGGACGATTTTATCTATGTATCTGTATTTGTATTTCAGCCTGCATTTTTCAAATGTCTCAAGCTTTGAATGAGAATATACTAGCATTAGTTTTTAGAGAAAGAGGGAGTTATAAATATTTAGTGAATAAATTTATATATCTAATCTTTTGAAGAAATATATGGCAATAGACCAATTAGTTAAGGAGATTAAAACAATTGTTTTTAAAAAAACTAAAGC
>Ga0154704_108_pt1 | contig 26294 bp, 35 predicted proteins | sample Rifle2008BG13ft_FD_105564 | JGI IMG/M metagenome (GOLD analysis project Ga0154704, IMG submission 105564) | Candidatus Pacearchaeota archaeon RBG_13_33_26 | reverse complement strand
GGATTAATTTTTTCCTGAATGCTCTCTGGAGTTATCTCTTTTTTGGACTTAAAAAACCGAACTATTCTTTTTTTGAACTTATTATTCTCTGGTTTTCAATTATTTCCATGATTTTGATAACAAAAAAGATTGATAAAAAATCAGCATGGTTGCTCATTCCTTACCTTCTCTGGGTTTCATTTGCAGGAGTGCTGAATTATCTTATTGCTTTTGGTTAATTATTTTAATTCTAATTCATAAATCAATACTTATTTAAATTAGGTTTATGTTTATAGAATATGAATAAGAGAGGCAAGATGGGGAAAGGAGCCATGGTTATTATAGTTCTTATTATAATTCTTTTAGTCTGGGGTTATATTGGAGGACAGCAGGCAAAGAGTGTAGGAGTTACCTGTGATATAGGTGTTAGTAAAATATTCTGCTGGAAATGGCACACAAATGCGGTTGGGGAAGTAATAGAAGGCGTAGAGGATGCTTTAGGCGGATAAAATTAAAAAAACGAAACATATTTATATATATATAGATATGTTTATGTATGTACCAATTGCTAGGGAGTTCGTCTGGTAGGCTTTGGCCGAGTCCAGAAGGGCAATCTAGGGTAGCGACACTCTTGTAGTGCCCCTTGGTACTTTATTTTTTTAAAAATTCTTCAAAATCCGGTAAGGTTATCTTAATATAAGTAGATAGTTTATTCTTTTTATCTTTTCTCATCAAGAAAGCATACTTGTTAGCAGTTGATTCTTTATCTAATTTTGTAAAGATAATCTGATTATCTAATCTCAAACCTAATCTATTATCCAGCAAAAATCTTAGATTTTCTTTTATATCATTTTCTTTCCCATCAAAATCTCTGCATATGTTCAAAGATAAATCTCCTTTAATTTTTATTGATTTGAAGATATAATAAATAGCTATGCAATAAACACGGACTTTAAATAATGCTTTTTCTTTTTGGGATTTCTTATATCGGTAGAATCCTTGTCCATATCGTGAACTTAAATCTTTTATTAATTTCTCATTAAATTTAAATCCTTTAATAATTCCATCTTTATTTGCAATGCAAATTGTGTAATCTTTACTTAAGATATCTTCACCTGAAACATCAATTTCAAAAAATTCAGTTTTCATTTTACTTTCACTTCTCTTCTCCAAGAATTCTCCCCTTCCTTGATATCTTTGAAAGATTTTACTTTCAGCTCTTTCTTGAATAACGGGCAGTTAAGGACAAAGGTTTCAAATTCACCGCCTTCGCCTGCTGCATGAATTTTGTATTTGTCTTTGAGCTGTTTGACTTCGCTTATGAATTTATCATCTATTATTCTTCCAAGCCAGGATTGATTTAATGGATATGCAAAAACTCCTATAATCATTATCCTGAAATTATTTTTTATCAATTCTTTAAGATATTCAATTTCATCTTTGTGCCAGAGAGGATTAAAGCATTTTAGATGAAGATTGTCGCAAATCTTCTGGATTCTTTCTGCCTGATAATCAGAATGCAATGCTCCTGTAACAATTGTGTCTATATTATATTTATCTTTTACTTCTTTGATTATATCTGCCAAGTCTTCAAGCTCTTTTTCCTTGATGCCTTCTGTTTCTGTTATCACCAAAGGCAAATCCATAATTTCTGCCTGATGCTTAACTTGTTCAATGCTCGGAGTGTGAAACATGTAACTCGCTTTATTCTTTGAGAAAACAGAAATCAAGCAGACAATTTCATAGCCATTTTGCTTTGCAAGGTATGCAGAATATGCAGAATCTTTTCCGCCTGAGAATAGAATAGCTGATTTCATAGAGAAATTAAATGGAAATGGTTTAAAAAATTACTCTTCCTTATTTTCTTCTTCAGATTCTTCAGTTTCCCCTGCCTGTTCTTTCAAATCTGCAAAAGGATCTCCGTGAATCCTGAAATAAACATCCCTCATCCATATATCAATTTCATCAAATGATTCTTTTTGATGAAGCCAGATTTTTTTTTGCTCTTCGAGATACAATAACGGCAGGAAAGATATTATTTTCTCCTCTTTGTTGTTATTGATAAATTCGCTGTAAGGAATTTTGTCTTCATTGTTTTTTCCAAATCTTTCTGTCAGGTTCTGGTATATCTCTCTTATCTTGTCTTTTATGCTGAATTTTCTTTTAGGAAGAGAAAAAGAACTTTCCCTTAAAGTGTCTTTGGTTATTATTTCCCTTTTTATCCTTCTGTTTTCTGTTGTTATTGCCTTGTTCAGGGATTCCATAAGCTCTTTTAATGTAACTTTTTTGAATCTTGGCATAGGGCTTCTTGGAATCAATTCCGGGATATCCTCGTCAAGCTCGATTCTTTCAAGAGGAATTTTAACAGGCTCTTTTTTTCCAAAAAGAATCTCGTCAATGCTTTTTATGTACTGGTTCAGCAGGATTTCTGATTTTATCCTCAGGAGAAGAGAGGCGGCGAATAAAACTTTGCTGGAAACAAAAAAATCCGCTTCCTCAAATTCCTTTACTTTATTGAGATATTTGTCAGAAAGAATAATCAAATCAATGTCCCATGGGTTCAGCTGTTCTGTATTTATCAGGTCATAAATAATCTCCTGCCATCCAATTTCCCTGTTGAATAATAAATCATGAATCTGCTCCTGCTTTACAGAAATTTTCTTCTCTTTTTCCATTTAATAGAGAAGAAGAAACATTTTATAATTGTTTGTAGTGCCTAATAATCTATATAAGTAGTGCCTAAAAGTAGAGATTTTGAAAGATTGTTTTACTACTCTATGTTTACTAATCCTTGTCATTTTTTAAGGGTAACATTATAGAAAAGTTTAAATAGTTGTTTTCTGTAGGTTTTTTATCACCTCTTTTTCCCCAGGAGAGGCTTCAGGTTATCTTTTTGATCAATCTGAAGAACCTCCTAGGGTTTGATAATTTTGAGATAATAAGATTATTAATTATAATCCAGTCTAAAATCTGGCACTGAATTAAGATTATTATTTCAAAAAATATTTTTATTTATTATTAATGATAACTACGTTGTATACTTTCAGCACATGAATCGCAATATCCCCCATTCCACATTTGTTCATGCCTTGTTATACCTACATCGCATGAATTACAATTGTCACTTTTTTCATCTAGGCAAGGTTGGCAGTATACTCCATAACATTTACCAGAAACCAAACCCTCGGTAGTTCCGCAATTCGCGCAAGTTTGTTCTAATTTTTCCATAAAATATCTTTAAAGAAGAACTATTTATACTTTTATATTATCAAGAAGAACTGACTATTTTACAGGCTTACTCACAAATTCGCTATAATGGCACTTGCCGCAATAAACCCTGTCTTTTGCAATCATAAGGAAAACTCCTGGTCCGCATCTTGGGCAGACTTTTTCTCTTTTCAGAACATTTCCCTCTATCTTATATTTTGAATATTTTTTGCTTGTTGGCTTGTTCTTATGAGGCTTCTTTCCTTCTTTTACTCCCTTAGGCATTTTCACTCCTGAAAATGACTTTTACAAAATTTTCAAATTTTAGTTTAGGCATTTTATTCTTTCTTTTCCTCCCTATTAGCTATCTCTTTTTTTTCTTTTTTTGATTTTGGCTCTGTCTTATCCTTGTCCTCTTTTGATGAATAAATATTCGCTGTAATAATGAAATTATTTGAGCCGAATTTTCCCTTTATTTTTTTAACTTTTACATTTTCAGGATTAACTGCAAATTCCTTTGAGATAAATTCCTCTGCTTCCCCTTTCTTTGGAGTTACATTTGTCTCTATATTTATTTCAATTTCTTTTCTGCTGAAAAGGGGATTTTCTTTCTGATTTAAAATTGTTAATTTGTTCATAGAGATTATCTTGTTTTAATTGCAAAATTCCCCTTGTCTTTTAATTTTAATTTAGGGGCGATTTCTGATTTTTCAGGATTTAAGAGAACTATTCTCCCCTTGAAATTATCTGTTGCTTCTTTTGACTCGCATCTTGGGCATTTGTCTCCTTCGTAAATTGTGTTGCAGATTTTGCATGCTTTGGGTTTTGTCATTGCGCAGACACCTCCGGTTTCTTTCGCTTAATCTTCCCGCTAAATTTGTGCTCATGGCTGATTATCATTTTTTCTTTTTTCCTCCTTTGCCTTTTGCTACCTTTTCCTCGTCTCTCAATTCTTTCTGCGCAGCCTTATTTTTCTTTATTGCGTCTTCTTTAATCCATTCAAGCTTTCCCAAGCCAGGCTGTCTCATTGTCAGTCCTATTTTTAATTCCCCGCCTTTATGGCTTATTGCAACAATTCTTGCAAGACACAAGTCGCCGCTTTTCAGGCTTCTCTTGGAATTTTTGCCTGTTAATGAATTTGCCTTGTTAAAGCTGACATAATCATCCATTGTCTGGCTTATATGAATCATCCCTTTCATAATCCCCAAATCGATGAATGCACCGAAGGTTGTTATCTCTGAAATTATCCCGTAAACAAGCTCCTGGACTTCAGGCTTCCATACCAGCAATTTGAACCTTGAATGATAATAAGCTGCGCCGTCTCCTGGGATTATTACACCTTCCCCTATTTCAAGAACTTCAATTACAGAGATTATTTTCCCTATCTCCCTGTCATAGTAATCAGAATAAGTTTCCTTGAGCTGTTTCTCGACGGACTCTGCAGTAGGCAAGCCGAATAATCTTGGCTCTACCCTTATATAATCCTCCACTTCAGTTAAATAGAACATTTTATCAAAAATTATAGCAAAAATTGCTTTTTAAAACTTATTATAAATTATATAATCTCCAATTCCCTTTCACCCCTTATAATAAGTTTTTGATTCTCTGTTTTGTCTTTTATTTCCTTATCCAATGTTGCTATAATATACTCCGGATTTTGTCTTGCAAACCTGATTATCCCGTTATCGACATTTTTTGTTTCCAGGTCAATTCTCATGAAAGAATTTTTTTTCAGAAGAGACAGCGCAATTTTTGCTTCCGGCTCTGACTTTGAAAGCCCTTTAATTTCTTCAATAACCTGCCTTGGAATTATAATCTTCATTCCTCTTGAGGGAATTTGTTCAAAGAAATCAATTTTTTTTCTTATGCAGGATAAAATAAAACTTGTGTCTAATATTGCGTGTTTCATGAACCATCCATGTGATTATGATATAAAAAACTTAACATTTATTAACCATATTTCCTTTTTTTAAAATATGCAGGAAAAAGAGCATGTCCTGAGGATTCTTCAGGAAACAAAAGATGCAATTAAGAATAATGATTCTGTCAAACTCAAGCTTTTAAGCAATCAGACGAATAATACTGCTTCACTTACACAGGACCCTGATAACATTGCAGTTGCTGTTGTAATTTATTCAATAAGCAAAATAATTGAAAGAATGGAATACAGGGAGTTTCCGGGATGGAAAGATTTTTACAAGACAATAAATTCTGCGATTGACAATTCCATAACTGCCATCAAGAAGAATGATGACAAAAAACTCAGCGACAATCTTATCTCAATAAGAAATGCAGTGTCAAAACTTTCAGGCAAGCTGAAGGAATACATTCAGGATGTTTTCAGGAAAGCGCAGATAAACAAGGCTTCAAAAATTTATGAGCATGGTATTTCAATGGAGCAGACTGCAAATCTTCTCGGAATAACTCTTTTTGAACTTGCGACTTATTCAGGGCAAAAACCAGAGGGACCTGAAGCTCCGCTGACAAAAACCATGGATATAAAGGCGAGAATTAAAATTGCAATGGATATGTTCAGATGAAAATAATTTTTGTCAGGCACGGGGAATCAAAACATAATGCAAAATTGACTTTACTTGGAGATTCTGGTCTGACAAAAAAAGGCAAAGCACAGGCAAAATATCTTGGAATGAGATTAAAAAAACAAAAAATCTCGGCAATTTATACAAGCAATTTATTAAGAGCAAAAGAAACAGGAGAGATTATCTCCAAGATAATTAAAGTTCCTGTTAAAAGCACATTTGAAGAATTAAATGAATATCGCAGTGCAAATCTTAAATCTAGACTAAAACTTTTATCTAATGCCAGGCTGAAAAGATTAAAAAAATTGCTAAATAAAATATCTAAAAATAAAATGAAAAATAAAACCATATTAATTATTGCTCATGGAGTTACAAACAGAATAATGATTGGACATCTTTTGCAGATTCCCTTAAGAAAACAATTGCTTAGATTTAAACAGCATAATACCGCAACGAACAGAATATCATGGAATAAAGATTACAATAACTGGAATTTAGATTATATGAATGATATTGCTCATTTGCCGAAAAGATTGGGGGGTTATCAATGAAAATAATCATCTTTGATGCAGGAGTAATAATAAATTTTGCAATGAACGGGCTTCTTGAAGAATTTAGGGGATTGAAGAAGATATTTGGCGGGAAATTTTTGATAACCAAAGAAGTAAGCGATGAAATTATATCAAAGCCTATGACAATAAAAAGATTTAAGCTTGAAGCCCTGAAAATTAAAAATCTTCTTGATGAAAAAATCCTTGAGATGCCTTCAGCTGTGGGAATTGAAGACGCCAAGATATCAAAAATGACAAATGAAATAAAAAATAAGGCAAATAATGTCTTTTACGGAAAAGGAAATGCCATACAGATTATCCATTCAGGAGAAGCTTCCTGCATGGCTCTCAGTTTTTTATTAAATGAAAAAAAGATGGATAATGTGATTTCTGTTGATGAAAGAACAACAAGAATGCTCGGAGAAAAGCCGGAAAATTTATCTATTTTTCTTCAGAAAAAATTGCATACAGAAATAGAGATGAGGGAGGAAAATCTGAATCTTTTAAGCAAGTTCAAGTTTATACGTTCAACAGAGCTTATGTATATTGCCTATAAAAAAGGGATTGTAAAACTGAAAAATCATAATGTTCTTGATGCCATCCTTTATGCATTAAAACTTAACGGCTGTTCGATTTCTGATGAGGAAATCAATGAAATTGAGAGAATGGGATAATCTTCCTGATAAGAAAATATTAAAAACAGATTTCTTTTACTATAATTAAGGGTCTGTAGTTCACCGTCAGAATACCTGGCTCCAGCCCAGGAGAAGGGGGTTAAATTCCCTCCAGGCCCATTTTATATTATTTTACTCCTTAATATGCGATATCTTTTCAAGAATTTCATTAATCTTTTCTTCTTCAAAAAAAGGAATCAAATCCTCTCTTTTGAGACTTAATATTGAAATCAGGTTCTTGAAATTCTTAATTAGTATTCCTGCATCCTTTTCTGAAATTCCTATTTTTTCCAAAATTCTGTGCCCTTTTGGCATGATGTATTCTGAATCTTCTGACAAGCCGAGGCATTGTTTTATATTTTCCAGATTAAGCAATTCATCATAACTCAACAGGGAAAGAATTTTTCTGGATTTAGAAAGCCCAAGTTTTGAATAATCCCTGAGCACATCATCAACTTCTTTTTCAACCCCATAAAGAAGCTCTTTTAATCTTGATTTTACTATTGTTCCTTCACCACCAAGTTCAATTATATATGCCTTTAATGTTTCAGAAATTTTAAGAGTCATAATTCCCCTCTGAATCAGCAAAAGTGCTACTGTTAATCTTGGTTTTTTCTTTAGTTCTTCATCATCGAGTTCATCCATATTATATTCAAAAATTTCCTTGTGCTTCTCAAGTATCTGCAGCACGCCTGTCGCTCTTCTTATTATGTCATTTGTATCCCTTATTGTATATTTCAGGTTTCTGTAAAAAAGAACAATTTCGTCTCTCCTCTGGGAAACTGTAATTGCCATGGTATTTGCCTGTTTTGCTATTCTTTCTGCTGCTTTATGCCTTGTTCCTGTTTCATTTGAGGAAATTGAGTTATCAGGAATAAGCAGGACATTCGCGTATAGAATCTTCTTCAAATCTTTTGAAAGAATTATCGCACCGTCCATTTTGCCAAGCTCAATAAGCCGCTGGGGAGTGAATCTTGTATTTATTTTGAATCCTCCCTCAAAAAGATTTTCCACAAACTCATTATGCGCAACAATTAATCCGCCTGTTTTTGCCATTAGCACCCCCTCGATTGCAGTTCTAAGCAATGTTCCTGGAGAAATAAGCTTTAATATATCTGTAATTTCCTCTTTTTTAAGTTCCTCCTTGTTTTCCACAAGCCTTGCCTGAATCTCTTTTTTTTCGTCTTCCATCTTTTCTGATAAAAGATTAATAATCATATTTAAATATATTTATATGCCTCTTTCAGATAAGCTTCCATAGTTTAACGGATAGAATTTTTCGTTGCGGACGAAAAGACCGAGGTTCAATTCCTCGTGGGGGCGTCTAAATTTCCGGATTTTTGTTATTTATTAATAATACCAAATATTTATAAAGATATATGAAATGTTTTTCATATGAATAAAAAGGCATGTGAAGCAATCCCTTACATGAATCATCACAGCTATAATATTTTTTTCACAAATCTGGCTAATCCGTTGAAGATAGGAATAATTCTGGCATTGAGAAAAAAAGAAAGGAATGTCGGCGATATTGCTAAAGAACTCAGTGTTGAACAAAGCAAGATTTCTCACGCTTTAAAATCATTGAAAAACTGCAAAATAGTTAATGTAAAAAATAGGGGAAAAGAGAGGATTTACTCTTTGAATAAAAAAACAATTTTGCCTATGCTTGAACTTATAGACAAACATGCAATCTGTTATTGCAAAAATAAATGCTGTGTGAAAGAAAAATGAAGCAGATTTATCTTGATAATGCCGCGACAACACGGCTTGACGATGAAGTTCTGAAAGCAATGATTCCTTACTTCAATGAGAAATATGCAAATGCATCTTCAACCCATTTTATGGGGCAGGAAGCAAAATCAGCCCTGGAAAAAAGCAGGAAAATAATTGCAAAAGAAATAGGTGCAAAAAACCATGAGATTATCTTTACTTCGGGCGGAACAGAAGCAAATAATCTTGCATTGAAAGGATTATTTTTCTGGAATAGGGAAAATGGAACAGGAAAAAATCACATAATTACAACAAGGATTGAGCATGACTGCGTTTTGAATGCATGTAAATGGCTTGAGAAGCAGGGTGCTGAAGTGACTTATCTCGATGTTGATGCAGAAGGTTTTGTTAATCCTGAAGAACTTGAAAAAGCAATAACTGACAGGACAATTGTTGTTTCTGTAATACATGGGAATAACGAGATAGGTACAATACAGGATTTGGAAGCAATCGGCAAAATCTGCAGAAAGAAAAATGTTTTATTCCATACTGATGCGTGCCAGAGTTTTACAAAAACTTTCCTGAATGTCAAAAAGCAAAATCTGGATTTGGTAACTCTGAATGCACATAAAATTCACGGTCCAAAAGGAGTCGGGGCATTATATATCCGCGAAGGAATAAAAATAACTCCTCTTTTTCATGGAGGAGGGCATGAAAGGAAATTAAGAAGCGGGACAGAAAATGTATCCGGAATTGTTGGATTTGCAAAAGCAGTGGAAATCGCAAAGAAAAAAAATAATGAAAGAATGACTGTCTTACGGGATAAAATAATAACAGGAATCCTTGGAATTCCAAATACAAAACTTAACGGGTCAAGAAATAAAAGACTCTGCAATAATGTAAATATTTCATTCAATAATATAGAAGGAGAATCCATAGGAGGTTATCTGGAAACATTCGGAATATGCACATCAACAGGAAGCGCCTGTGCTTCACATTCGCTTGAAACAAGCCATGTCCTTAAAGCAATAGGTTTATTGCCTGTTCAGTCTAACAGCACATTAAGGATTTCAATAAGCAAATACACAACAGAGGAAGAGATAAATTACCTGCTTGAAAAACTCCCAAAAATTGTTGAAAAACTCAGGAGGATGAGCCCGATAAAATAATTCAGGAGGAAAAAATGAAAACCAAAAAGAAATTCAAAGAACATGCCTGTGCCTTCAAGAATGAAGCCGAATGTGAGGAAGAACTGAATGACGATGGCTTGAATTTAGATGAGGCAGAGGAAGAATTTTTTGAGGAGGAATAAATGAAAACAGAAAAGAAAAATAAGAATAACATTACAAAAGAGATAACTTTCACAGAACTGATGAAAAAGCATTCTAATGCGGCAAATATCCTGTTTGAATCAGGCTTGCATTGCATCGGATGTGGCATGGCTATGTATGAAACTCTTGAGCAGGGATGCATGGCTCATGGCATGAACATGAAGCAGATTAATGAATTAATTAAAAAGCTGAATAAGGGAAAATGACAATTTTATATTCAAAAAAAGTTATGCAGGAATTCACGCATCCCAGGAACATGGGTGAAATAAAAGATGCAGACGGGATAGGCAAAGTCGGAAATCCTGTGTGCGGAGATGTAATGTGGCTTTACATTAAAGTCAGAAAGAATACAAAAGGACAGGAAATAATTAAAGATATAAAATTCAAGACTTTCGGATGCGCTGCTGCAATTGCAACTTCTTCAATGATTACACAGCTTGCAAAAGGAAAGACACTGAAAGAAGCAGAAAAAATAACCAGAAATGACGTTGCTGATTCTCTCAAAGGGCTTCCATCAATTAAGATGCACTGCTCAAATCTTTCAAGCGATGCTCTGAAAAGAGCGATAGAAGATTATGAAAAGAAAAAGAAATCAAAAAAAGAGATTAAGCTTCAGATGGAATATAATCCCGGACTCCAGAAATATGAACCAAGATTATCTGTAAAGAAGAAAAATAAAAAATGAAATTTGAACTTCCAAAATTAGAATACAAGTATGATTCTCTTGAGCCAGTTATAGATGAGCAAACAATGACAATTCATCATGACAAGCATCATCAGGCTTATACAGACAAATTAAATGCTGCACTGGAAAAGCATCCTGAACTTAAGATTAAGAATGCAGAAGAGATGCTGAAAAATCTTAACAAAATTCCTGAAGACATAAGGACTGCTGTAAAAAATAACGGCGGCGGTTATGTTAACCATTCGTTCTTCTGGAATATTCTGAAAAAAGATGTCAGATTAAACGGGAAAATAAAAAATGAAATTGAAAAAAAATTCAAAAGTTTTGACAAGTTTAAGGAAGAGTTTACAAGCGCGTCAATTGGTTTGTTCGGAAGCGGATGGTGCTGGCTTGTAATTAATGAAAATAGAGAGCTTGAAATAATCACAACAGCAAATCAGGATTCGCCATTAAGCATCGGTAAAATCCCTGTTTTAGTAATAGACTTATGGGAACATGCTTATTATCTGAAATACCAGAACAAAAGAGCAGAATATATCAGTGCATTCTGGGACGTTGTGGATTGGGATAAAGTAAATAAGAATTTTGTTAATGCTGTCAAATAGTTATCCTAAGAATGATTTATAAATCATGATTAAGAAGACATAAAATGGAAAATAAACACGTAGGATTGCTGATTATAGGAATAGGGATTATAGTTGGGGTTTTAGTCCTGATTTTTAATTTGTCATTGAAAAGCATTGCAGAAATGAGCTGCTCTCACGGGCCAGAATGCACAATGTATGATACAATGGGCGCGCAATTATGGATAAGCCTCAGCATTACCCTTATAATTTTTATCATAGGAATCATTATAATGCTTACAAAACCAAAAGAGAAAATAGTTATCAGAATAAAGAAAGAAAAGAAAAAGAAAATGGATATTACAGGATTGGACAGGAATGAAAAAAAAGTTATTGAAATTCTTCAAAATGAGAATGGAGCAATTTTCCAAAAGACATTAATGGAAAAATTAGATATCGGAAAAGTAGGGATTACAAGATTATTGGATAAACTCGAGGCAAAACAGATTATTGAAAGAAAGAGAAGAGGCATGAATAATATTGTAGTATTAAAACAATAAATATAAAAATATAACTGACTGAATTCTTATATAAAAGGGTGTAAAATGATTTTTAATATTCCATTAGCTGTATGGCTCGGAGGACTGACATTCATTTCTCTTGTTACAACAGTTTCACTGGGCATAGCAATGTTTTATTTCCAGAAGCCTGTGTTCAAATATCACAGAATTTTTGCATTCCTGACAATAAGCCTTGCAGTCATTCACGGAATAATTGCATTTTTGCTGTGGTTTTTTGGGATTACATTATAAAATGGATAAAACATTGGAAAGATTCAGGCAAATTCAAAGAGAGACAATAAAAGAAGCAGGATTAATGAATGAGGCAAAAAAGAAAAGAAAGAAAATAAAAGTTCTTGGAATTTCAGGTTCAGCAAGGGACAAAAATGACACAGCACAGGAAGATTCCAATTCAGAATATCTTCTTGTGAAATGCCTTGAATATTGCAGAAAACTAGGGGCTGAAACAGAATTAATCAAGCTGAGAAAATACAACATAAAATACTGCAAAGCCTGTTACAGCACTACAAATACACAATGCCATTTTTATTGCTCATGTTATCCGAAAGGAACTTCTGCAGGAGATGACATGACAAATATTCTTTATGATAAAGTAATCAGTGCAGATGCCATAATTTTTGCAACTCCTGTAAATAATTTTAACATATCAACTTTAATGAAAACATTCATAGACAGATGCATCTCATTGGACGGAAGTTTAAAGCCGGCAAATGAAAAAAGCCCAAAAGACAGGGAGCTGAATATAAAGCACATGAAATTTATTGAGCTTGAAGCAGACAATAATATCCCTGGAAGCGGCTTGCTCAAAAGATTTTCCGGAAAAGTTGCAGGAATAATAGTTTCGGGGCATGAAGAGGGGGCATCAATGGCAATATCCAATCTTTTTATGACACTGAATAATTTCGGGATGGCATTTCCGCCATTCAGCCATATGTATGCAATAAGCGGAGTATGCAATTCAACATATAAAGACAAAAAAATTATCCAAAGCGAATGCTACACAGAGGAAACAAAACTGCTCGCAGAGAACATCATTGCTTTAACAAAACTTTTAAAAAAGTCAGATGCTACATTATGGAAATACGATTATACTGCTAATTAAAAGATGGTGAAGACGATGAAAAAAGGAAAATGCATATGCCCTGGCTGCCCCAGTTTTGTTGAGTGCAAACAGCTTGCTTTTTGCTTTACCGGAAAGAGCAAATGCATAAAAAAAGAAAAAGGATGCCTGTGCATGGGCTGTCCTGTCCAGATAGAAAACGGATTCAAGCACGGATATTACTGCACAAAAGGAGATGAAAAAACCCTGGCAAAATAACATGAAAAAAATTTAATTATAATTTTAGCAGTTGTGATAATTCTAATAGGGGTTGGAGTTTTTTTAGTAATTCAGTCTATGTCAAAAACAGATTCAGGAAACGGGATTGTTTGTGCTCAGGATGCTCAGCAATGCGCTGATGGTTCTTATGTAACAAGAAATCCTGATAATAATTGCGAGTTTGATTCCTGCCCAACAGCAAATGAACAACAGCCGGGAGCAGAGGAACCGGAAACCTCTCCTCAAACTTATGATATAGAACTAAAGGGATTTGCATTTTCTCCTTCAACATTAACAATAAAAGCAGGAGATACTGTCATATGGACAAATATGGATTCTGCTTCTCACACAGTAACTTCTGACAGCGGAAATGAGCTGGATTCTCCGGGTTTTGGCAAAGATGGAACTTACACACATAAATTTGATACAGCAGGAACATATACTTATCACTGTTCACCTCATCCATCAATGAAGGGAACAATAATTGTTGAATAGTTTTCAGAATATTTTTAAGAAACTAGTTACATCAAAGGGATATTAAAGAATGTTTTTTTAGAAAAGTTATGAGTGATGAAAATAAAAACAATGATATTAAGGAAGAGCTTCCATCCTGCTGCCAGGGAAAAGAAAACAAAGCCTGCAAAGGAATACTTTATGGAATAATCCCCCATATTGGATGTATATTATTTGTTATAGCATCAATACTGGGTTCAACAATATTAATCCAGTTCTTCAAGCCTCTTTTAATGAACAGGAATATCTTTTATTACATGATTGGAATCTCTTTCGCGTTTGCAACGTTATCATCTGTTTTATATCTAAGAAAAAATAAAATGCTGTCCTGGAATGGAATCAAAAGAAAAAAGGGATATCTTGCAATAATGTATGGGACAACAATTGGAATCAGCCTGTTGTTCTTTTTTGTTATTTTCCCGCTGACTGCCAATATCGGCGGTGTGACCGCACAGGTTGTCGGAACTTCTTCATTGCTGAAAATCAGTGTTGATATTCCATGCGCAGGACATGCATCATTAATTACAGGTGAATTAAAGACAATTAATGGAGTAGAGGGAGTTCAGTTCAGCATGCCAAATATATTTGAGGTTTATTATGATAAATCAAGAACTTCAAAAGAGCAGATGTTATCCTTAGATGTTTTCAAAGAATATCCTGCTAAAGTTATTGAAGGATAAATATTAAAGATTAGTCTTATTCAGATAGATTATATTAAAGATGAAAAAATTAAAACTTACAATTGAGGGAATGCATTGCGCTTCATGCGCGGCAAATATAGAAAGAGCTGTAAAGAAAGTCAAAGGAGTAAAAGATGTTGTTGTCAGTTTAATGACCCATAAGTGCTTTATTGAAATAGAAAATGCAGATGAGGAAGAAATTAAAAAAGCAATAAAAAAAGTTGGATATAAAATTGCAGATATAGAGGAGGAGTAAAGTGAGGGGAATGAGTGCTGAAGAGCACAGGCATATGTCAGAACACCACCACGATATTCCTATAGAAGAAAAAGAAATGAACAGCTGGAGAAAGAAAATGTTTCTTTCCTGGATTCTTGTAATTCCTATTGCAGTTTTAATGCTATCAGACAGGCTTTTTGGAATCAAAATTTTTGAAGAAAATATAATGAGGATTATAATCCTAATTCTTGCATTTCCTGTTATTTTTATTTTCGGTTTCAGGACAATAAAACAGGGAATTAACGGGCTTTTTACTTTTTATTTTAATATGGATTCTTTAATTGCTCTTGGAACTGTTATTGCATATGCAACAGGATTTTTGAGCATCATAGGAATTGTCCAGGATTATTCAGGAGTTTCTGCTATGATTATGGCTTTTTTTACTACAGGAAAATATGTAGAATCCATTGCAAGAGGAAAAGCAGGGCAGGAGATAAGAAAATTACTGCATCTGGGTGCAAAGAAAGCAAGAATATTAAGAGGAAATCAGGAAATTGAAGTTAATATTTCTGAAGTCAGGATAGGAGATATAATTGCTGTAAGGCCAGGAGAGAAAATTCCTACAGATGGGATTGTCATTAAAGGAGAAAGCGCTGTAGATGAAAGCATGATTTCAGGAGAGAGCCTGCCTGTTGACAAGAAAAAAGGAGATACAGTAATCGGGGCAACAATAAATCAGGACGGAATTTTATATATTAAAGCAACAAAGATAGGAAAAGATACCTTCCTTAGCCATATCATAAAACTGGTTGAAGAAGCGCAGGGAACAAAAGTCCCGATACAAAAGCTTGCAGATAAAATAACCAGCATTTTTGTTCCAGCAATTATTATTGTTTCAGTTTTGACTTTTTTCTTTTGGTTTTATTTTACTAAAGATGCCAGCAGGGCGATTGGCATTGCAATTTCTGTGCTGGTAATAGCATGTCCCTGTGCTTTAGGCTTGGCAACCCCAACTGCATTAATGGTTGGGAGCGGGATAGGGGCAAAGAACGGAATTTTGATAAGAAAAGGAGAAGCAATCCAGACAATGAAAGAAGTCAGGACAATCATTTTTGACAAGACAGGAACAATTACAAAAGGAAAGCCGGAAGTTACAGATATTATTTCCGAGATAGATGAAAAAGATTTCCTGAAAATTGCAGGCTCACTAGAGCAGGTTTCAGAACATCCTATATCAAAAGCAATTGTTAATGAAGCAATAAAGAAGAAGATTAAACTTATAGGAGTAAAAAATTTCAAGGTTGAAAGGGGAAGAGGAATAAAAGGGAATGTTAAGGGAAAAAATGTTCTTATTGGAAACAGGAAATTAATGAATAATAATAAAATCAATTACAGGAAATATGAAAACAAGATTATTAAACTGGAAGATGAAGGAAAGACTGCGATTATTGTTTCTGCAAACAGGAAAGTTCTTGGAATTATAGGGGTTGCAGATGACTTAAAGCCTGATTCAGTAGAAGCAATAAGGAGATTGCATCAAAATCGTTACAGGACTGTAATGATAACAGGGGATAATGAAAAAACAGCAAGAGCAATTGCGCTAAAAGCAGGAATTAAAGAAGTAATTGCTAATGTTCTCCCTGAAGACAAGGAAAAGAAAGTTATTGAACTGCAGAGAAGAGGGATGGTTGCATTTGTCGGAGATGGAATAAATGATGCTCCTGCACTAAAACAGGCTAATGTGGGGATTGCAATGGGAACAGGAACAGACATAGCAATTGAATCAGGAGATATTGTTCTTGTCAAAGGAAATCTGACAGGAGTTGTTCAGGCAATCAATCTGTCAAAAGCAACATTCAGAAAAATAAAGCAGAATTTATTCTGGGCATTTTTTTATAATATAATCGCGATTCCTCTGGCATTGCTTGGAACTTTAAATCCTGTTGTTGCAGAAATAGCAATGGCAACATCTTCTGTAACTGTTGTAGGAAATGCTTTGCTATTGAGAAATAAAAAAATATAAACTCTTTTTATTATTCTTTTCTATGAATCTTGAAGCAAAATTCAAACAGACATTGAAGAAGATAAATCCAGGAAAAAAGGAAAAAATCCTTGTTGCGCTTTCAGGAGGAAAAGATTCTTCTGTTGTGGCATATCTGCTGAAGAAATTTGGGTATAATATTGAAGGATTTCATATTGATCTGGGGATGGGAGATTACAGCAGGAAATGCCTTGAAGCAGCAAAAAAACTTTGCAGCCAGCTTGGGATCGTCCTTCATATTTATGATATAAAAAATGAGATGGGAAGTTCCATGTGTTATATAAGAAGCGCAATCCAGGCAGGGCATGGAAAAGGATTAAAGAACTGCGCAATCTGCGGAGTCATAAAAAAATGGATTATGAACAGAGAAGCAAGAAAACTGAATGCTGACAAGATTGCAACAGGACATAATCTTGATGATGAATGCCAGACTTTCCTTATGAATATTCTCAAGGGAAGCCCTCAATTAAGCGCGAATTCAGGCGCTATAACAAGAAATATAGAAGACAGGAAATTCATTACAAGAATCAAGCCTCTTTTTTATATTGCTGAAGAGGATATACGCGAATATTCAAAAAAGAAAGAACTTCCTGTTGTTTATGAAAAATGCCCATGTGCCCTTGATTCTTACAGGATACAGACAAGGCAGTTTACAAATTCCCTGACAACAAAAGAAAAAGAAAACTTCATGAAGAATTTTGACAGATTATCCGACAGAATTGAAAAGCTGAAAACAGAACATAAATTAAATTACTGCGAAATTTGCGGAGAGCCGTCAAGAAATAAAATCTGCAGAATGTGTCAGTTAGTCAGGAAATAATTATTTTTTATTTTCAAATATCTTTTCATCGCCTTCTATTAACGGAAGTCTTGAAGTGTCGAGATTAGCCATGCTTATACGGCATAATTCATAAGTTAAATATCTTGTCTTAAATACCTCATTTATCTGTGAGATTGCCCAGGCATTTTCATACATTCTCCCGTCCAAATCATTAGGTCCACGAGCCTGAATCCTATAATCAAATACTCTTGATTGTAATCTTCTTGCCAGATTATCCAATTTTTTTGTTGGGTTATTATCCATTCTTAATCAGGCAAAATTTAATTTAAAAAGATTTATTCAGTTAACAATATAATTACAATGCAGGATTATCTTCTTTTTCTTCTCTGCGCCGGCTTTGGCTTTTCAGATTTTTTCATCTTTATTTCAGAAAATACAAATATGTAAAGAATTTCCAGAATTCCTATTGTATTCACCAAAGCAAAAATTATAAACCAGACAACAGAGCCTTTTCTTGCAGATTTCCATAATGCTAAAAATTTCCAGACAGAAGACCAAATAAAAATAACTGCCAATATTCCAAAAGCCCATACAGGAAAGCCTAATTGTGCCATCATCTCTTTTATATAAAACATAAATGAATGAATGATTTGTTATTTAAAAATGTTGAGGATTTATTTTCTTGTATATTCATGTCGTTTTTTCCAGTGAGAATAAATGTTTAAATAGTATTTATTTTATTATTTTCTTGCTTATACAATAAGTAGCAATAAGAGGTTGCTTGACATACAATCCCTTGTATGTTGAAAATATTAGGATAAAAAGATGTACTGCCCATATTGTTCGCATAAAGAATCAAAGGTAACAGACAAAAGAGCATCTCCTGAAGGAATCAGGCGAAGGCGGGAGTGCCTCAGATGCAGAAAGAGATTCACAACATATGAAAAAACAGCAAAAGAGGATATTTACATAATCAAAAAAGACGGCAGAAGGGAAATATTTGACAGAAAAAAACTTGAAACAGGAATTTACCGGGCTTTCGAAAAGCGTCCTGTTGCAAAGGAAAAAATTGACAAGATGATAAACGAAATTGAAGAGCAGATAAGAAAAAAAGGAAAAAAAGAAGTAAAAACCTCCAATATAGGGGAGCTTGTCATGAAAAAAATAAGGAAAATGGACAATGTTGCATACATAAGGTTCGCATCTGTATATAGAGATTTTCAGGATATAAATGATTTTAAACGTGAAATAAGGGAATTATAAATATGAAAAATTGGAAATTTTTCAATGTCCTCACATCTGTTGCGGATACAAAAGACGGCAGACGGGAAGTCAGCCACTCGCCGAAACAAGTTCAGCGACAGGAGGTTTGGCATAATGACTACTGAACTGGAAAAGGAGAGGGCTTTTACAGGGCTTTCAGAAGACAAAAGAAGAGAACTGGAAAATATAGTAAAGCAAAGATACTTGATTAAAGATAATGAAAGGCCAGAAGGAAGAGGATATAAAATACACGATAATGAAAAGGACAAGGATATTTATTTTGTCCCGAATGCAAGGCTTACATTAGAAACAAGATATCTTGAAAAAAATCAGAAGAGGGAAGCTGTTGAAGATGCTCTGGATTTGTTTGCCAGAGTTGCTGTTAATATTGCAGAAGCTGATTTAAAATATAATCCAGAAAAAGATATCAAATCTGTTGCAGACAGTTTTCTTGAACTGATGATTTACCAGGATTTCATGCCGAATACCCCTACTCTTTGCAATGCAGGCAGGGCATTGCAGCAATTATCTGCATGTTTTGTCCTTCCTGTTGAAGATTATATTGCAACAGATGATATAGGAGAAGACCCTGAGAAACAGGGAAATGGGATTTATGACACATTAAGATATATGACTATGATCCACAAAAGCGGAGGAGGAACAGGATTTAATTTTTCACATTTAAGGCCAAGGTCAGACAGGATTTCCACAACATTCGGCTCATCAAGCGGGCCTGTTTCATTTATAAAAAGCTATGATGCTGCAACAGATGCAGTAAACCAGGGAGGTTTCAGGAGAGGGGCAAATATGGCTATTCTTAATTATGACCATCCTGACATTTTTGAATTCATCCATGAAAAAACAAAAGAAAAAACTTTGACTAACTTTAATTTGTCTGTCGGTGTTGATGATAATTTTATGAGATTGGTAAAAGATGACGGCTATTATAAAATGGCGAGCCCGAAAAATGAAAACAAACTGCCAAGGGAAAAAAGAGTATGGACTGCCAATAATGTGCTGGACAAATCCCACCGGAATTACAAGGAATTAGTAATGGAATTAGAACCTTCACTTATTACTGAAAACAAGAAAGTAATAAATCTTTATGATGGAAAAGAAGTTGGAAAAGTTAATGATGACGGCGAATTGATGATAAGCGCCAGAGCATTATTTGATTATGTCGCAAGCTGTGCATGGAAAACAGGATGTCCTGGAGTAATATTTCTTGACAGGCTGGAAAAAAATAACAAGACACCCAATGTGGGGAAGATAGAATCCACAAATCCATGCGGAGAACAGCCCTTGCTCCCGTTTGAAGCCTGCAATTTGGGCGGAATAAATCTGTCAACCTGCGTGAAAGACAGACAGGTGGATTATTCTGAAATTGAAAGAAGAGTAAATACAGGAGTTCATTTTCTTGATAATGTAATTGATATGAGCAAATTTCCATTCCAAAAAGTTTATGGAAAAGTTCACGGAACAAGGAAAATCGGATTGGGATTAATGGGCTGGGCAGAAATGCTTGCACAACTAAAAATAGCTTATGACAGCGAAGAGGCAGTAAATCTTGCCAGAGATATATCATGTTATGTAACTGAAACTGCGAGAAAAAAATCCGAACAGATTGCAGAAGAAAGAGGAGTCTTTCCATTCTGGGAAGGAAGTGTGTGGGAAAAAGAAGGGAAAAAAGTCAGAAATGCCACTGTCACAACAATTGCTCCTAACGGAAGCACAGGAATGATATGCAATACAACAGGAGGAATTGAACCTTTTTTCAAATTGGCATTCAAGAAAACCTGCATGGACGGAAAAGAACTGATTTACAGAAATACTTTTTTAGAAGGCGAACTTTGGGAAACATTCAAAGATGATAAAGAAAAACTTGAAAAAATACTTCATAATATTGACACGACAGGAACAGTAAGAAGAAATGAGGAAATCCCTGAAGAGATAAGGAAAGTTTATGCTACTTCGCATGATATTGCGCCTGAATGGCATGTAAAAATGCAGGCAGCATTCCAGACAGGAAAAAATGGAATTGGTGTTGATAATGCTGTTTCAAAAACAGTAAATCTTTCTGAACATGCCACAGTGGATGATGTTAAAAAAATTTATATGATGTCTTATGATAATGGCTGTGTCGGAATTACTATTTTCAGGGATAACTGCAAGAAAGGAGTTTTTAGCAAATTGGAAAACAAAGCAAAATTAGTCCAGAATACCGTAAAATCTCCGCCGACGCTTGAGTTAAAAGCACAATCATTCAAATATAAAGTAAAAAGAGAGCAAAACAATGACAGCCTTCATGTAACAATTACAAGCGATTTGTATGTTGATGATAAAAACGAAAAGGCTTATTTTATCCCTTCTGAAATTTTCCAGACAAGAGCTCCAATAGGACATGCTGTAAGCGCAAGTTTTGCACAGTCAGGAATTGACAGGACAGAAATATTAAGAGGGCCTAATCCAAATTATGCTGAATTAATTTCAAGACTCCAGAGTGTATCATCAAATGAAGAGGAAGGGATCGGACCAAGAAGAATAAAGTCAATAGAGCATGCTACAGGAATTGTTCTTGAAGATTGCCTGCTGAGAAATGGGGTTGTCGGACATGATGAATTCAACAAGCTAGTTAATTTAATTGAAAAAGAAAAACTAAGAAAAGTGGGATACAAATCAGAGGAATATCATGCTTTAATGTCGCAGGTTAAAGTAAACACTTCTGAAGAAGAAATAAAAGTAATGGGAAATCATGGAAAGCTTGGCATGAAATTTGTATGCAAAAATTGCGGCAGCGGGAGTTATACTTTTGAGGCAGGCTGCAACCATCCAAAATGCACAGAGTGCGGTGAAGTTGAGGGTGGAGGTTGCGGATAAGATGCATGAGCTGGCAAAAAATATTATCACAGAAAGAATTGATGAATTAATCAAGGAGTGGAATTTTGAAAACAGAAAATCCAATGCTGATGAATGCATCTGCTACCAGCAGGGCAAAAAATGCCATGACATAAAAAACCTGAACTGCTTTTTCTGCTATTGCCCGAATTATGACACTAGTGTTAAGGAAGGAAGATGTTTTATAAATTCGCCTAAAGCAAAATACATTGATAATCATAACGGGAAGATTCTTGACTGCAGCGACTGCGATTTTCCCCACAAGCCAGAGAATATAAAAAAACTTCTCACAAGAAGATTTTATAATTTTACTGCCTGTATTAAACAATAATTTTATAAATCATTCTTCTAATTATTTAGCATGGCAAGTAAGGAGAATGTTTCTGAACTGACAGCAAAATCTTTTGATGAATTCACAAAAAAGGGGCTGGTCTTTATTGATTTCTTTGCAGAATGGTGCATGCCGTGCCTGATGATGGAGCCTGTGATTGAGGAAACCAGCAAAAAATTCAGCAAGAAAATAAAATTCGGAAAGGTAAACATAGGAGAAAATGAGGAATTGGCAAGAAAATTCAATATAAGCTCAATCCCGAATTTTGTTTTGTTCAAAGACGGAAAGATAGTTGAGCAGTTTGTAGGTGCAATGGGTGCTGAAGAGATTGAGAACAAGCTGAAAAAATTCATATAAAATAATTAAAAATATGGCTGAAAGAACATTAATTATAATAAAACCAGAATCTATCAAGCTCAAACTTGAGGGTATTATTCACGCAGAATTAGCTCCGCATGGAAAAAGAATGATTACTGCCAGGGTAGATGCTGTTCCCAGAGAAATAATAGAAGCGCATTATGCACCGCATAAAGATAAGCCTTTTTTCAAACGTGTTGTTAACTATTTTACAGGCAAGCCGGTAATTCTTTCCATTTATGAAGGAAAAGATGTTATTCAGAATTTTAGAAAAATTATTGGTCCTTCTGACCCTTCAAAAGCTCCTAAAAATACAATAAGAGGAAAATACAGCGATGATTCCATGGAAAAAGCAATTGCAGAACAAAGGAGCATTTACACTTTAGTTCACTGCTCTGAAAGTGTTGCAGAATATAAGCGCGAGATGTCTGTATGGAAGGAATATTTCGCTGGATTTAATATTACAAAGATTTTTTAAATCAATTTTTCTAGATAATGTTATGGCTCCGTAGCTCAGCCTGGTAGAGCACTGGACTTTTAATCCAGGTGTCGCGGGTTCAAATCCCGTCGGGGCCATGAATGATTGAATGGAACCGAGTGAAAAATTTCCTGTTTTGACCTCGGGGCCATTTGCTATTTTATAATACAATAATCAATAAAAATGATTTTTCTATATAACTTTATGTTATCTGTGGACCAGAATTCAGAACTTGGAAAATTAGGGCTTAGTGCTTTGGTTGAAAATGGGTCAAAGCCAAATTATGAGTTAAGAGATATAAAGGTTAATATCAAAAAGATAGCCGGGGGCATTTATGTTAGTCTTAATGACATGGAATGTTTTGTAAGTAAAAATGACAAATATTATCCTGAAATGAATGCTCTTTTAAGCAAAGATTAGTTTTTGTTTAAAAATCAATGTAACCAAAAGGTTTTTAAATTAAATTTTGCTGTTTTTTATTATTCCAAAGTTGTTAAAATATAGGCATGCCTGTCACAGGTTTCCTACCGCGGACATTTGGCAGTTTATTATAAAACCCTCTAATAAAAAATGCATATTCTCCAACCCAAACACATAAAACTCAGCGAAAAAGAATCCGAAGAACTGTTAAAAAGATTAAATATTTCTAAAGCACAATTGCCTAAAATTCTCTCAACAGATACTGCCCTTCCTGAAGGATGCAATGTAGGTGATATAATTAAAATTGAAAGAAAGTCAGGAGTTTATCACAGGGTTGTTGTATAATCATATGGAAAAAAATAATCATCTTATTGTAAAAAAATATCTTGAAGAGCATTCTTTAGTTGAATCAAACATAATTTCTTTTAATGAATTCATTGATCACAGGATACAGGAAATAGTTGATGAAATTTCTGAAACCATGAATAATGAGGAATTTGAAATCACTCTTGGAAAAATAAAAGTGGAAAGACCAAAAGTGATTGAAGCTGACGGAAGCTCTTCACAGATTATGCCTTATGAAGCAAGGCTCAGAAACCTGACTTATTCTGCTCCTGTAAAACTTGAAATAACAATAAAGAAAGGAGACCAGATTGATTCTGAGACAGTTGAAATCGGAAAAATTCCTATTATGGTAAAGAGCAAGGTGTGCAATACTTACGGCATGACTAATGAGCAACTTATTGAAAATTATTCTGATCCTTTAGACCCTGGAGGATATTTCATGATTAATGGAAATGAAAGAGTTATGGTAATGGCAGAAGACCTTGCTGAAAATCAGCCATTTATTGAAACAAACAGCAAGGGAAATCTTACACTAAGGTTATTTTCATTAAAGGGGACATACAGAATCCCAATCACAATTTCTGAAAGCAAAGAGGGACTTTTGGATTTGTCCTTCAGCAGATTCAAGGATCTTCCGGCTATTGTCATGCTGAAAGCACTGGGCTTGACAAAAGAATCTGACATTGCAAAATACATCGGAAAAGAAACAGACAGCGTGATTGTCAATTTGTATGAATTTGTAAACTTAGCAACAAAAGAAGATGCGATGATGTATATTGCAGAGAAGACAGGACTGCAGGGAACAAAAAAAGAAATTCTGGACAGGATAAAACAGAGGATTGATTCTTATCTTCTTCCTCATATAGGGCAAAAAAAAGAAGACAGATTAAACAAGGCAGTTACAATCTGCAAGCTAATCAAGCAATTTTTAATAGCAAAAGAAAATCCTGAATTAAGGACAGACAAGGACCATTACTCAAACAAGAGAGTCAGATTGTCAGGGGATTTGCTTGCTAATTTATTCAGGGTTAATCTTGGAATTTTAATAAGGGACATTCAGTATGCAATACAAAAATCATCAAAAAGAAAAAAATTCTTTTCAATAAAAATAATTGCAAAGTCAACATTATTCTCGCACAGAGTTGAATCTGCAATTGCAACAGGAAGCTGGACAGGAGAAAGAAGCGGTGTCACGCAGAACATGGATAAGACAAATTATTTTGCAATGATTTCACAGCTTCAGAGAGTTTCAAGCATGCTGCCGTCTGACCAGGAAAATTTCATGGCAAGGACTCTTCATCCGACTCATTACGGAAGATTCTGCCCTATAGAAACTCCAGAAGGAACAGAAATCGGACTTAGAAAAAATCTCGCACTCTTAAGCAGAATTTCAACAAGAGTTGAACTTGACCAGGAAAAATTCCTTAGGGATTTGGAAGCGATGGGCATGGAAAGAGAAGGAGCAGGCGGAATTGATGTATTCTTCAATGGAAGGTTCATAGGAAATGTGAAAGAATCTGTTGATTTTGTAAATAAGATAAAAGAAAAAAGAAGAACAGGAGAATTCCCTAACCAGATGAGTGTAAGAAATGACCCTGGATTCATGAGTGTTTTAATCTCAACAGAACCCGGAAGAGTCCTGAGGCCATTGATAGTTGCAGAAAACGGAAATTCAAGATTAAAAAATGAGCACAAAATCCAGATTGAACAGGGAGAGATGAAATGGGATGATTTGCTGAGAAAAGGAATCATAGAATATCTCGACGCTGCTGAAGAGGAAAATGCGCTGATTGCATTATATGAAGAAGAGCTCACACCCGAACATACTCATTTTGAAATTGACAATATTGACATGCTGGGGGTTGTTACAAGCCTTGTTCCTTACGGGAATCACGACCAGAGTTCAAGACTTAACAGAGGAAGCAAGACGCAAAAACAGGCTCTTGGATTATATTCTGCAAATTATCTCTGCAGGCTTGACACTGATGTTTCTATTCTTCAATATCCGCAGAAGCCGATTGTCAAAAGTTTTGTTTATGACACTTTGAACACATATCCTGCAGGACAAAATCTGGTTGTTGCAGTCATGACATATGAAGGATACAACATGGAAGATGCATTGATACTTAACAAAGGAAGCGTGAACAGAGGAGTAGGAAGAAGCTTTTATTTCAGGCCCTATTCTGCAATTGAAATGAATTATGCAGGCGGGCTGAAAGATGAGATTATTATTCCTGAAAAAGACGCATCAGGATATAAGACAGAAGCAAGCTATAAGCACCTGGAAGATGACGGAATAGTTTATCCTGAAGCAGAAATAAGTGAAGGAGAAGTTATGATTGGAAAAATGTCTCCTCCTAAATTTTTGTCAGAAGCAAGGGAGATTTCTGTAAAGACGAAAAAAGAATCAAGCGTAACAATGAGGCAGGAAGAAAAAGGAATTGTCGACGCTGTTTTTATCACTGAAGATTCAGAAGGGAATAAAATAGTCCAGATAAGAACAAGAGACCAGAGAATCCCTGAAATCGGAGACAAATTCGCAACTTCTCACGGACAAAAAGGAGTTGTCGGAATGATAGTTCCTGAAGAGGATGTGCCTTTTACTTCAAGAGGAGTAAGACCTGATGTCATATTCAACCCGCACGGATTGCCAAGCAGAATGACTGTAGGATACTTAATGGAATTAATTGCAGGAAAAGTCGGAAGCCTGAACGGCGAAGTGGTTGACGGAACATGCTTCTCAGGAGTCGGAAAAAAACAGCTTGAAGAGAATCTTAAAAATCTTGGATTCAGGTATGACGGAAAAGAAACAATGTACAGCGGAATTACAG
>Ga0154704_101_pt1 | contig 45632 bp, 53 predicted proteins | sample Rifle2008BG13ft_FD_105564 | JGI IMG/M metagenome (GOLD analysis project Ga0154704, IMG submission 105564) | Candidatus Pacearchaeota archaeon RBG_13_33_26 | reverse complement strand
CTCGAATAATTTGTAAACCCGGACCAAGAGCAACAGCAACAGAATCTGTTGGCTTCATTAATATCGCCAAAATGCCTGTGCTAAATTGCCTTGTATAATCCAGAAAAAAAAGAGCAAATATTCCTGCAATAAAATATGCAATAGTGTGCAATGAAATTACTCTCCAGATAAATGTCCACAACTCTTTTATTTTCTCTTTCATAATAATAAATATTTTTTTAATTTATAAAACTATTTAAATTCTGAACAAAATAAACAGATATTAGAAGAAAATAAAAAATTAGTAAGAACAACTTGGTGGTTAATGTTTGCTACTTGGGTTATAAGATTATTTGTACTCCTTCATTTTAGTGAACAAAAATATCATAAAACCATCTGCATATTTTTTTGATTTGTAATAATTTTTTGCTATAACCTTTCTTTTAAGATTATCTTCTTGTTCTCTCAGAGCATTTAAACAGTCAATAAAATTTCTTACATCTTCATTATTTTCCCTGCCTTCTTTGAAATCTTTTTCAGGAATAAATCCGGTTTCAAGCAAATCAAGAAGACTGCGGGCATCCTTGCATATTCTTTTGTAGTCTTTCGTTTGCAATGCTTCCTTTGAATGAATATTATATTTTGCAACTTCCCAGATTAATTGATGAATGTTATGGTATATTGTTTCCATTTTATTTTTCTTTATTCTTAGAAATAAGCTCGCATCTTTGGTTGTATTCAATTATATCGTTGATTAATATTGACGCATTTTTTCTTGCCTCATCCACTTTGTGCACATCTGATTTTCCTTTTTTGAATTCATTTCTTGCATGGATTATGTCTTTCAGAATTCTGAGATGCTGGGGCGCAAATTTTGCAGTTTTGACAAACTGCTTCTCAAATTCCTCAACAATTGAATTCTGCGACTTGTTCCCGAACATATTTTTCAGGAGAGTAAATACATCCTTGTAAATCTGCTCAATTGTTTCTTCCTGTGCTTTTTTCTCAATCTGCTCCCTGAGTTCCTTAAGCCTTTTCAGGTAATCTTCAACATCCCTGACAATTTTATCAACTTCTTTTCCTGAAATTTCCTTGACTTTCTCATGCTCATATTCCTTGTAAATTCCCACTACTTTTTCAAGTATTCTGATATATTTTTTCTCCAGCATTTTTTCCTTATCAACAAAGATTCTTTTCATCTCGCTGACAATCTGCTTCGGAGTCGGAGGGGGCAAACCATAAAGCATAAGCAAAGCCTGGCTTGGTGTAGTTATTCCCCAGTAAATTTCATTGATAACAACATCAAGAAGAGCACTTTTAACCCTTGTAACTGTCTTGTCTCCCATAGACATAAACATATCAATTGCTTCAGGAGAAGGCTTTAATTTTCCCATTCTCAAAAGAGATTTCCATGGCATGAATGTATGCCTGTCATAAATTGGAATTCCGTCACGGATGAATGTGAAGATTACAGGATGTGCATCTTTTACACTTTCCCAAAAATCAGTCAGAAGATAAACCTGCGGTGAAAGCTTGTTCTTAACTCCTGCAAGATTAGATGCTTCCATGACATACTGGTAAATAATTCCTCTCAGTCTTTCCTTAAGCTCAAGCCTTGGCATCCTCTTAACATCGGTATCATTAATGATTATGAAAACATCAACATCAGAAGTAGGAATTGCATCGCCCCTTACAAGACTTCCGCCGATGACATAACTTACAACATATTTTTCAAATTTCTGAAGAACAAGAGATTTGTGAATTTCTGCAACTCTCAATGCTCCTAAAATTCCCTTGTCAGCAAGCGGGAATGACATTGCAATCGCGCTTATGAGTTCAAATTTGCTGTCCATGCATAATTCCCACAAATCAAGAGGGCTTTTAAGATGAAGCCAGACTTTCTGTTTTAATCCCTCCATCTGCTTTATTATTTCTGTTTTTATCTTTTGGGCTTCCTTGAAATTTTCCTCAGGAACAACAACAAGAAGATGCATGTATTTTTCTGTCTCTTTTGGAACTTCTTCCTCGTCGATAAAACTTTTTATTGAAGCAGGAGGCAATATGCTGATTACCTGGGTAAAGGGATATTTTTTAAGAATAGCATTTTTTAGCCTGTCAAGTTCTTTTTTGGTTTTATCAAAATCTTTTTTCATTTTATCAGGAGTTTCAGGAATCAAATCCTTTCTTGCTGAATATTTATTATCCAGATTCATTTCAGGAATGTCCTGCTGTTCCTGTTTGTCATTATCCTTTGCCATGACTAAAAAAGAGAAATGATTGTATATAAAGATTACTACTAATTTCCACGATAAGTTTTTAAAATTTCAATTTCTCCTTTTATTAAAAGATAATGATAATAATTAATTTAATTCTTTCACTGGTATTCTTAGTTATATTAATTAAATGTGCAGATTATTCCATGCTATATTCTTCGAGATTGGCAAAGAATCTCCATCTGTCTGAATTCGTTGTAAGTTTTTTTATCATTGCAATTATTTCAACTCTCCCTGAAGCAACCATCTCGATTATTTCTGCTTTTAATGGAGAACCTCAATTAGGGCTTGGAACTTTATTGGGTGCAAAAATAGCAGATTTAACATTGGTTCTTGGTATAGCTGTGTTATTTTCATCAGGGGGAATAAAAGTTAAAAGTAAAATATTACAAAATAATTTCTTATATCTCTTTCTGTTATTATTTCCATTAATCCTGGGATTTGACGGAGAATTTTCCAGAATAGACGGAATAATATTAGTTTTAGTAGGGATTTCTTTTTTTATAAAGATAATTATAGATAGGAAAAAATTCAGGAAAAAATTTAACAATATTAAGAGGGGTTCTTTTCTTAAAAATAGTGTATTATTAACACTAAGTTTGGCTGCTCTTTTAATAGGGGCTTTTTTCGCTGTAAAATTCGCGACAAATTTTGCATACGAAGCAAAAGTCCCGGAGATATTGATAGGAATAACTATACTTGCATTAGGAACCTGCCTGCCAGAATTATTTTTCTCAATCAAAGCAGCGAGAAGTAATAGGGATGAACTTGTTTTAGGAGACCTGCTCGGGACAGTAATTACTGATGCAACAATAATCCTGGGAATAGTTGCATTAATTTGCCCATTTACGTATAATCCTATAAATATTTATGTCCTTGGAGGAGGAATATTTTTAGCAGGAATTTTTACTATATGGTTCATGAAAACAAACCGTTCTATCAATAAATTTGAAGGTTTATTCCTTATACTGCTTTATATTTTATTTATCTTCATAAGCTTTTTTATAAACAATGTTATAGTATAACAAAGACTAATTTTTGAAAACTAATAATCTTAGGATTACATTTTTATATCTGTTCTTCCTTAAATTTTTATGAAAAAAGAGAGTCATGATAATAATTTTTGGCATACAAAAACAAAGGAGATAATATTTCAGGAGCTTGAAACATCTGAAAAAGGATTATCCAGAAAAAAAGCCGGCATAAAGCTTCAGAAAGAGGGGCTTAATGAAATACACGGGGAAAAAAAGAAGTCGGTCATTCTTGAATTTTTAAAAAAATTCAACAGCCCTCTTATTTATATCCTGATTGCGGCGATGATAATATCTTTTATCTTTGACCATAAAATAGATGGTTATGTTATTCTTTTTATAATATTCATTAATGCAACAATAAGTTTTCTGCAGGAAAGAAAAGCAGAAAGGGCAATAGAGGCATTAAAAAAAATTATTGTTTCTTATGCAAAAGTTTATCGTGACGGGGAATTAAAAAAAATTCCTGCAGCACAGCTGGTTCCTGGGGATATCATTCTGTTAGAGGAAGGGGACAGAGTTCCTGCAGATGCCAGGATTATCGAAATAAAAAATTTCAGAACTCAGGAAGCCTCGCTTACAGGAGAATCTTTTCCTGTAGACAAGAATCTGAAGACATTAAGAAATCATATCTCTTTAGCAGACAAAACAAATATGGTTTTTATGGCTACAACAGTTGTTTCCGGTTATGCAAAGGCAGTTGTTGTTGCAACAGGAGAAAAAACTGCGATTGGACAGGTGGCAGAATCAATAAGCAGGATTATAGACCCCAAAATGCATTTTAATGAAAAAGTATCCAAGCTGGCAATACAGATGGCAATTTTTGCATCTATTGGGGCAGGATTGACATTTCTTATTGGTTTTTTTATAAGGGGATTTCAATTTTTTGATGTTTTTTTATTCACAATTGCCTCTCTGGTTTCAGGGATTCCTGAAGGCTTGCCTGCAGTTTTGGTGATTGTCCTTGCAATAGGGGCGAACAGAATGGCAAAGAAAAATGCAGTAATAAGGCATTTGCCGGCTGTAGAAACTTTGGGAGTTGCTACAGTTATTGCAACAGATAAAACAGGAACTCTCACGCAAAATTCAATGATGACAGAAAAGGTAATAACTTCTGAAGGCACTTTTGATATAACAGGAAACGGATGGGAACCTTTTGGGAATTTTTACAAAGATAAAGAGAAGATAAATCCCCTGGCATTTCCAATATTGCAGAAATTACTGAAGATAGCAGCTTTATCAAACAAGGGGAATCTTCTTGAAGAAAAGGGAAAATATGAAATTGTAGGGGACCCAACAGAGGTTGCCCTTTTAGTTCTTTCAAGAAAATCTAAATTAAATAATGAAACTCTCCTAAAAGAAGAAAAAATAATTGATGATTTTGCTTTCAGTTCTGATGTAAAATACAGGGCAACATTAATAGAATTGAAGAATAAAGAAAGGCAGATTTATTCAATAGGGGCATTTGAAACCATCCTGAATAAATGTTCATTTATCCTGAAAAATAACAAGAAGATAATTTTGAATATTAAGAATAAAGAAGAAATATTGAATAAAGCATTAAGTCTGGCTAAAAATGGTTATAGAGTTTTATCTATAGCTTACAAAGACACCCAAAAGAACACAAAAGCTTTTTCTGAGGACCTGATGAATAATCTAATCTTTGTTGGTTTGGTTGCAATGAAAGACCCTCCAAGACCAGAAGTCAGGGATGCAATTAAAAAAGCCAAAAATGCAGGAATAAGGATTATTATAAAGACAGGGGACCACAAGGAAACTGCAATTGCCATTGCAAGAGAAATTGGCCTGATAGATCCTAAAGAAGAACCAAAGGTTTTAACCCAGTCAGATTTGGAGAAAATGTCAAAAAAAGAGTTTAGGCAGGCAGTAAAAGAAATAAACATATTCGCAAGAGTCAGTGCAAAAACTAAAATGGAGATTGTTAAAGCCCTGCAGGAACAGGGAAATATAGTTGCTATGACAGGAGATGGGGTAAATGATGCTCCTGCCCTGAAACTTGCAGATGTGGGCATATCAATGGGGGTTATCGGAACAGATGTTGCAAGGGAATCAAGCGAGATTATTCTTGCAGACGATAATTTTGCTTCAATTGTAAATGCAATAGAAGAAGGAAGGATTGTTTTTCAAAATGTCAGGCAAACAAGTTTCTTTTTAATTACAACAAACGTCGCAGAACACGTGACTATTATTTCTTCGTTAACCTTAGGAAATCCTTTGCCATTGTTGCCAATCCAGCTATTATATCTAAATATGATTACAGATACTTTTAATGGAATAGCCCTGGCAATGGAACCAGGGCATAATGATGCCTTAAATCATCCGCCAAGAAACAAAAAAGAGAATATCATAAATAAAGAATTAATTTTCTTCCTGATTCTGATGGCAGGCCTGATGGCTCTTGGTACAATCCCATTATTCATACATTTCCTTCCTGAAGGCATAGACAAAGCAAGGACAATTGCTTTTACAGCAATGTCTATGTTTCAGTGGTTCAATGTTTTCAACATGAGGTCTTTGCATAAATCCTTATTTAAGATAGGAATATTCTCAAACAAATGGATTAAATATTCCTTAGGAATATCTCTTTTGTTGCTGCTAGCAGTAATCTATATCCCTTTTCTGGCAAATATCTTTAAATTTGTTCCCTTGTCTATTGGCGAATTCCTGATTATCACTGCAATAACAAGTTCAGTATTCATTATTGGAGAGATATATAAAAAAATCAAATATAGAGACTGAATTAACACTTTCTGAAAAATAAACAAATTTAAAAAACCAAAGATATTTCTGAATTTATAGATTTGCTAGATTACTAAGGTCCTTTAGTCTATCGGTAGAACACCTCGTTTACACCGAGGAAGGGGAGGTTCGACTCCTCCAAGGACCATATGCTCGCTTGATAAACTTTATAATAATTGATATCCTTCAATATAATATGAAAAAAGAGCTTGTGATATTAAAAGCATTAGCAGATGAAACAAGATTAAAAATTGTGGAATATTTATTAGATGGAGAGAAATGCGTTTGTGAAATTTTCCCTTATCTTAAAAGAACCCAATCAACAACATCAATACAATTAGATGTATTAAGGAAAGCAGGAATCTTAGATTCAAGAAAAGAAGGAAAAAAAGTTTATTATTTTATTTCTGATACAAAAGTTTGTAATATTTTTAAGGCATTGGGTTATTCCAAAGCAAAATTGAAAAAAGAGACTTGCTGCTGTTCTTAATCCAAAACTTTTATAAATATTGATAAATATCAATTTGTTATAATGAATAAAAAATATATCTATGCGGGAATTGGAATCGCAGTAATCTTATTATTAATATTCACAATTCCGAAGTATTTTACAGGAAATGTTACAGCTTCAGGGGTTTCTATTTCAGGAGATATTGAAAAAATAGAGGTATATCATTTTCATGCAACAAATCAGTGTTATTCTTGCATCACTATGGGTGATTTAGCAGAAGAAACAATTGATACTTATTTTTCTAATGAGTTAAAATCTGGAAAGATTGTTTTTGGACATATTAATGGAGAGCTTCCTGAAAATAGCGAATTAGTAAAAAAGTATGGAGCTACTGGTTCTTCTTTATGGATTGGAACTTATTACACCGACGGAAGTTTTGCTAAAGAAGAAAATATTAATGTTTGGTATAAAATAAATAATAAAAAAGATTATATGAATTATTTGAAGGGTGTGATTGAATCCAAGCTTTCTGGAAACTAAAATGAGCTTAATGTCTTTTATGGAAGCTATGTCAACAAGCAGTTTTCCTTTAATCGCTGCTTTTTTCATTGGTTTGATGACTGCTTTAAGTCCTTGCCCTCTTGCTACAAACATAACAGCAATTGCTTATATTTCTAAAAAGATAAAGAATGGAAAAAAGACAATTCTTACTGGATTTGTTTACACTTTGGGGAGGATGTTTACTTATGTTTTACTGGCTTCCTTAATTGTCTATATTGGAATTAATGTCCAGACAATTTCATTATTCTTGCAAAGATACGGAGAGAAAATTTTAGGTCTATTGTTAATTTTTATTGGATTGATAATGTTAAATATTATAAAATTACCCTCGTTAAAATCAGGAAATAGAATAAACAAAATAAAAGAAAAACTTTCAGAAAAAGGATATTTGGGGGCTTTTTTATTAGGAGTTCTATTTGCCTTGGCATTTTGCCCTTTTAGTGCAGTTCTATTCTTTGGAATGTTAATCCCTTTGGCTTTGAGTTTTTCTGACGGAATTTTAATTCCTTTAATATTTGCTTTTGCTACAGGGCTTCCAGTTATTATCTTTGCATTTATCCTGACATTTAGTGTTTCTAAACTTGGAAAAGTAATGAACAAAGTCCAGACTTTTGAAAAATATATGAGATATGTAATTTCAATTGTGTTTTTAATTGTAGGAATTTATTATACTTGGAGAATTTGGTTTTGAGCAAAAAGTTTATAAATATTGATAGATGTCAATATGTTAAGGATAAACAAAATGAAAATAAAAGTAATTGGTTCTGGCTGTCCAACATGCACAAAACTTCATCAATGGGTTGTAAAACTTAAAGAAGAAGGAAAAATCAATGCAGACGTTGAATATTCTAAAGATATTAATGAGTTAATTGAACTTGGAGTTATGGGAAGCCCTGCATTAGTTATTGATGGCAAAGTTGCTAATGTTGGAATGCCTGAAAATGAAGAAAAACTTCTTAACATAATTAAAAAGAGTTCTAAATAAAATGGAAAGAAAAGATTTCTATATGCTCTTTTGGATAGTTTTAGCATTTGGAATTTTATTTTTTGTTCCCTCTAATTCTGATTGGTTTAGAACATCAATCTTATCTGCTTTTGATTTGCTTCATGATTATGCTCAAAAACATGTTTTAACTTGTTTAGTTCCTGCGTTGTTTATTGCTGGAGCAATTGCTGTTTTTGTAAAAAAAGATGCTGTTTTAAAATATCTTGGGCATAAATCAAAAAAAATAGTTTCATATTCAATAGCATCTGTATCTGGAGCAATCTTAGCTGTTTGCTCTTGCACAATCTTGCCTTTATTTGCTGGAATAAGAAAAAGAGGAGCTGGACTTGGACCCGCAATAACTTTCCTTTTTGCTGGACCTGCGATAAATATAGCTGCGATATTTTTAACAATGTCTGTTTTAGGTTATGAGATTGGACTCGCAAGAGTTATTTCAGCAGTTTCATTATCTATATTAGTAGGATTAACAATGGCTTTTATTTTTAGAGAAAAAGCTGAACAAGGAGGATTATTTATGCAGGAAAGCAAAGACACTCAGATGTCAAAAAAAGTTATCTTTGCATTTTTTGGCTTAATGATTGCAGTCTTAGTTGTTAATGGTTTGCAGATTAATCAGTTATTAAAATATATTTTAATGTTTTCTTTTGCTATTTTGGTTGTTTTATTAGTTGTTTTTAAATTCCATAAAGAAAGCGCTAAAGAATGGCTTGGAGAAACTTGGGGTTTTTCTAAGATGTTACTTCCGTTATTATTTATAGGTGTTTTCATAGCAGGTTTTATTATGCCCTTGCTTCCTGAAACATTAATTCAAAATTTAGTTGGACAAAATACTATCTTTGGAAATCTTATTGCCTCAGTTTTTGGAGCATTTATGTATTTTTCAACATTAACAGAAATTCCTATATTACAGGCATTATTTTCTAAAGGCATGGCTTCTGGACCTGCCCTTGCTTTGCTTCTTGCAGGACCTTCTTTAAGTTTACCAAATATGTTAGTTATAAGAAAAGTTTTAGGAAATAAAAAAACCGCAGTATATGTTTCTTTAGTTATTATTTACTCAACTATTGCAGGATTGCTTTTTGGAATGATGTGATAAATAACTAAGAAGATTTTCCCTTATGTTGCATTGGGTGTTGGAATTGGTGCTTTAAAAGCTGTTTGAAAAGAAAAGATAAGCATGCTAATTTTTTTAAATAATGATTTTCTACTATAATCACAAGCGCGGGTAGTTTAGCGGTAGAATTTCTCGTTGCCAACGAGGAGGCCCGAGTCCGACTCTCGGCCCGCGCATGAGTGCAGTAAATATTATCAATAACGATTGCGGGAAGCGGGCAGGCCAGCGCATAAATATAGCAATAAATATCATTAAAAATTGTCATTTATAATTATTATACCAAAAAGATTATATAGTAAATTATCAGATAATTGATATGGAAAAAGAAGAATTAATAATTAATAGAATAGATGACTTAAAACAAGATATTAGTTTTATTAAAGAACATATTATAGATATAACCTTAACCCAAGAGGACATTGATTCATTAAATGAAGCAGAAGAAGATTTAAGAAAAGGAACAACAAAGAGGTTATAATGTATTTTGTAGAGCTTTCGGTTAGAGCTCAAGAGTTCTTATTTAAATTAGATAAAGACATTAGAAATAGAATTGAAAAAAGATTAAAAAATCTTGAAGATAATTCAGTTCCAAGTGACTCAAAATTTATTGGAAAGGATAATAAAGAAATGATTTTTAGATATAGAATAGGAAAATTCAGAGTTCTTTATAAGGTAAAAGAAGAACAAAAGATAATCTTAATAACAAAGATTGATAAAAGAGAAAAAATTTATGATTAAATTATAAAAGATGGTATATATTCCGGTTCTCGGAGCATTGGCATTAAGTGCAGGAACAGTTTTGGAAAGATTTATCCTAAAAAAGAAAAAAATTGGTATAGGGATTTACCAGACTGCAGGTTTTCTTGCAATTACCCTGGCAACTCTGCCATTTCTTTATTTTTTCTGGAAACTGGACGCAGGAGCATTCAGCCTGAAAAATATTATAATTTTCATTGGAGTGATTATTGCTTCTGTCACTGCAAATCTTTTTGTTTTTTATTCGCTGAAATGGGAAAAAGTCACAAATCTTGAACCTGCAAGAATTCTTGAGCCTCTGTTTGTTGTTTTGCTTGCTGTTATTTTCAGTTTTTTTGCAGAAGGACTTTATGAAAGAAATATAAAACTAATAATCCCTGCCATAATCGCTGCAGTTGCCCTTATTTTCCCGCATATAAAGAAACATCATCTCGGAATTAACAAATATATAATCGCTGCTGTCTTCGGAAGTTTCTTTTTTGCACTTGAGCTTGTCCTGTCAAGATTAATACTGGATTTCTATTCGCCGATTACTTTTTATTTTTTAAGATGCATTTTTATTTTCCTTATAAGCCTTGCAATATTCAGGCCGAATTTTAAGGTATTGGACAAAAAGACTTCTGCTGTAATCTTTATCACAGGAGCAATCTGGGTTTTGTACAGGGTTATAACTTATTTTGGCTATCTGAATTACGGAGTGATTTTTACAACCCTGATACTAATGCTTGGCCCGATGTTTGTCTATATACTGGCAAATATATTTCTCAAGGAAAAATTAAACTGGAAAAACATTATTTCATCCCTGATAATACTGGCATGTGTTGTTTATGTGATATTGAAATAAAAAAATAATCTATGCCTGAAAATACCCAAAGAAAAATAAGTATTCTGAACGGAAAAATAAAGCAGTTCAAAAGAAAGGCTATTGGATTCTTCGGAAAAGAAGCAGTCAAATCTCTTGATGAACTCGCAGGAATTTTATGTGATTTGGAGGTAGTTTACAATAAAAAAGAGGCAATAGAATTTATCCAAAAATTATATCATATCGGAGGCGGGCTTCCATATAATAACTCATACAATATTATTTTCAGCGACTGCAGAGGCAAAAACAGAATTTGGGGAGAAGCCTGCAGGGTAGAACTCTCGCCACTTTATCCCCTGCCATTCAGAAACCCTAAAGAAAGAGAAAATTATTTTGAAGACAGATATTGATGATTTATACTATTTTAGGGTAAGGATAATTTTATAAAAAAGGATTCTATATCCCATTCATGGCATCACGCGAAGAATGTATAAGATTAATTGAAGAATGCAATGAATTTCATAAAAAGTCCTGGTTTGACAGACTGGCTAAATATGGTTATTCTGTGATGGAAGAAGATAATACAGAAGGGGAAATATCTGAAACTCCCCCTGACAACCCCCAACTTAATGGATTTGCTATAGGAAAATCAAGGATAAGAAAAAAATTAATTTTTTGGAAAGAGAAAGGATTGGACGGACTGGTTATAGGTGATATAGAACATGAAAATGAGTATGGAAAAAGGTCTTATCATACAAAATTTTATACAATAGGGGCAGCTTATGATTACTTCAACAATTTATATAAAAATATAAAAGAACCTGCAATAAGAAAATTTTTTAGGTTTGGAAAAAAGAAAGAATTGTACGGAACATGGAATCCAATAAACATAAATGGCAAAGAATATCAATCGAGAATTATATTAGATGATAAAAAATTTTACAAATTATTGGAAGAATCAATGAAGATTTAATACTCTTCACCGCTCATTCCAGGAGGCATTCTTCCCATGCCGCTCATCTTTCCTTTTCCTGAACTCGCAATAACGTCGTCAATTCTTAATATCATATTAGCAACTTCGCTTGCAGAATTTATTGCCTGTGTTTTTATTTTATACGGCTCAATTATCTTTGCCTCTAAAACATTCTCTATCTTGTTTGTAAATAAATTCAAACCGGCATTTCTTTCCCCTGAATCATGCTTTGATTTTAGTTCTGTCAGTACATCTATGGGATCTAATCCTGCATTTTCTGCAAGTGTTGCAGGAATAAATTCCAAAGCAGATGCAAATTCTTCAACTGCAAGCTGCTCCCGCCCGCTCAGAGACTGGCCAAAATGTCTTAGTCTTTGAGCGAGTTCTATCTCAATAGCACCTCCCCCAGGTACAACTAATCTTGTCTTTAATGAAGATGTCACAACCCCCAGCCCGTCCTTGATAGCTCTTTCTATCTCGTCAAGAACATGTTCTGTTCCTCCGTGAATAAGTATTGTAACTGCCTTTGGATTTTTGCATCCCCTCACATAAGTAAAAGAATCATTTCCATGCTTAACCTCTTCCACAACTTCTGCATTTCCGAGTTCAGAAGAAGAAAGCTCGTTTATATTGCTGACAATTTTTCCGCCTGTTGCTTTTGCCAATTTTTCCATATCGCTTCTCGCAACTCTTCTGCACGCATAAATTCCTGCCTTTGACAGTAAATACTGGGCAAAATCATCAATTCCTTTCTGGCAAAAAACAACATTTGCATTTGTCTCTTTGACTTTCCCAACCATTTCCCTTATCCCGCGTTCTTCCTGATTCAAAAATCCCTGAAGCTGTTCAGGAGAAGAAACTGAAATTTTTGTATCAATTTCTGGATTTTTTAATTCCAAAGGAAAATCAACCATTACAATTCTTGCATTTTTTATTACAGAAGGCATATCATTTGAAATTCTTTCCTTATCCATGACAATTCCTGATATGAGTTCTGTATCAGAAATTCCTTCTCCTTTGGATTTTTCTATTTTAATATCATTCAAATCTATTTTTCCGTTATCCTCAATCTGCCTGACTGCCTTGACAATTATACCTGCAAATTTTTCCTTGCTTCCTTCTGCGCCTTTTCCTGTCATTGCTGTCATTGCAACCTGTCTTAAAATTTCCTCATCATCAGGGCTTATTCTTATAGAAATTTCATTCAGTATTTCCTGGCATTTTTCTGCTGCAATCTTGTATCCCTTTGCGATTATTGTCGGATGAACTTTCTGGTCAAGAAGCCTTTCAGCATTTTCAAGCAATTTTCCTGCAATCATGACAACAGAAGTGGTTCCGTCTCCTACCTCAATATCCTGCGTCTTGGCAATATTAACCATCATCTTTGCTGCAGGATGCTCTATCTGCATTTCCTCAAGAATTGTCACTCCGTCATTTGTTACAACAATTTCATTTGTGGGAGAAACAAGCATCTTGTCCATTCCCTTTGGACCAAGAGTGGTTTTAATCATTTCTGCAACCATTCTTGCAGCAAGTATATTGTTTCTCTGGGCATCTTTTCCCATGATTCTCTGAATATCTTCAGGCATTAGAACAACTGGCTTTTCAGACATAATACTTTGTTATAAGTTTTATTTTTAAAGATTATTGTAATGGCAGGAATAATTTTTCTTTTATAAAAAGTAACAAAAATTTATAAGTAAAAAGAGCTCTATTATCTCATGAAAGATATACTTGTCGCTGATGTGATGACAAGGGAGCCGATAACTGTTTCTACAAATGCCAATTTGCTGGATTGCGCAAAAAGAATGGTGAAAAAAAAGTCGGAAGCGTCCTTATTGCTGACAGGAAAAAACTGGTTGGTTTTATTTCCCAGAAAGACATATTGTGGGCTTTGACAAAAAAGTCCAATAAGGATTTGACAAAAGTAAAAGCAATTGAAATTTCCCCTAAAAAAATAATCACAATCAAACCAGAATGTACAATAAGGGATGCCATAGAAAAAATGAAAAAATCAAAGTTAGAGAGGCTTCCTGTGGTTCAGGAGAATGAACTCGTCGGCATGATAACCATAAAAGATATATTGAATTTTCATCCTGAAGTTTATCCTGAAATAGAGGAGTTTGCAAAAATAAGGGAGGAATCTGAGAAGTTGAAGAGGATAAAAAAGGCAGAAGTAGGAAAAGAAGGAATCTGCGAGGAATGCGGGCATGACGGCATTTTATTCAGGGTAAACGGAATGCTTGTATGCGAATCCTGCAGGGATTCTATTTAAGATTCTAAAACAGCCCCCGCGTTAAATATTTAAATTCATTTTTCTATTTAAAAGAAAGGTTGATAGGAGAATCAAAAAAGATGTCAGAAAAAGACAAAGTATTTTCAAATAAAGTAAAGTTCAGGGGAGTTTTTTCTTTCCCTGATTTTTATCAGTTTGCTTATGACTGGCTGAAAGATGAAACAGGATTATTGCTGTCTGAAGATAAATATAAGGAAAAAATAAGCGGAGATGTAAAAAATCTGGAGATAGAATGGACAGGCAGAAGAGACATTACAGATTATTTCAGATTTGAAATGAAAGTAGTTTTCAGAATTATCGGGCTGGCAAATGTGGAAGTTGTGCAGGACGGCAAAAAAATAAAGACAAACAAAGGGGAAATAGAAATGAAAATTGAGGGCAATCTTATAAGAGATTACAAAAGCAAGTTTGAAAAAAGCGCAATCCACAAGTTCATGAGAGCAATCTATGAAAAATCAGTGATTTCTGCAAGAGTTGAGCAGTTTGAAGTAAAAATAATAGAAGACTGCAATGAATTACTGTCGCAGGTGAAAGCTTATCTTGATTTGGAAGGAAAAAGATAAATTAACAGAAATGTTTAAATAGAATATTTTAATAATTTCATTATGAAAAAAAGATTCTTGTTGGTGATATTAGCATTTTTTCTTATTCTGCCTTTAATTTCTGCAATGAACCTGAAAATTGAGGAGAAGACTTCTGATGTTGCCATGATTCTCGGCTTGGAGATGCCTGCACTTTTTGATTTGAAAATAACAAATCTTGGAGAGCCGGATTATTTCATGTTCTACAATTTCTTCGGTTCAGATACTCTGCCTAAAGGAACTGTCATGATAGGAATGAGCGAGACAAAAGATGTCATAGTAGGAATTTATCCCCGTGAAGATTTAAGGCAGGAAGGAAGAATAAAATTTGATGTTTACATAAAGGGCAACAGCGGAGAGCAGATGACTTACCCGCTGATGGTTAATGCTGTAAAGTTAAAGAATGTTTTTGAAGTTGGTGCAGAAGAATTTGAGCCTGATTCCAATACTGTAAAAGTTTACATGAAAAATACAGTGAATTTTAATTTTAATAATCTGAAGGCAAGATTTAAATCTCCTTTTTTTGATTTTGAAAAAACTTTTTCTCTTTCTCCTTACCAAAAAGAAAGTTTTGAAGTAAGCCTGAATAAGGAAGATTTTAAGAATTTAATGGCGGGATTTTATACTCTTGACGTTGGAGTTAGCATCGGGGACCAAAAAGAAGATGTAAGCGGAATAATAAGATTCACTGAAAAAGATATTGTAACAAGCTCGCAGAATGAGTACGGGGTGATTGTTTATACAAAAAGAATAACAAAAGTCAATGAGGGAAATACAGTATCAGATTCCTCTACTGTATTAAAAAAGAATATACTCGCAAGGCTTTTTACAACATTCAGTCCTGAACCAGACATAGTGGAAAGAAAAGGGCTTGCTGTTTATTATACATGGGAAAAGGAATTAAAACCAGGGGAAAAAATTGAGATTGCCGTAACAACAAACTGGCTTCTTCCTTTATTGGCAATTCTTCTTGTTATTGCAATAGTAATACTGACAAAGCAGTTCTCAAAAACAAGCTTATCTCTGAAAAAGAAAGTCAGTTTCGTCAGGGCAAAAGGCGGGGAATTTGCATTGAAAGTTTCTGTAATAATAAGCGCGAGAAAATATATTGAAAGAGTCAATGTAATTGAGAGGCTGCCTCTTCTGGCAAAGCTTCATGAAAGATTTGGGGGGGAAATGCCGAAGAAGGTTGATGAAAAGAACAAGAGAATAGAATGGTACTTTGACAGGCTTCAGGCAGGAGAGACAAGAATGATTTCATATATAATCTATTCAAAAGTTGGTGTTCTGGGAAAGTTTGCCCTTCCTACAACAACCGCAATATATGAAAAAGAAGGCGAGATTCATGAAGCAGAATCAAACCAGGCTTTTTTCATAGCAGAGCAGGCAAGAAAACCAGTTGAGGATTAATTACAATAAAATTTATAACCTTGATTTGTTTCTAAAACTTATGTCTCAATATAAAGCCTTTTGGTTTTATCTTTTCTGGTAGTTGAGACTCCATTTCTAAATAAATATTGATTGGAGGTTTAATGGAGTTTTATTGTGAATATATTATCGGCGGGAAGTGCTGCATTGACGAGAAAGAATGCCGGCAGGTTTATTCTCATGAATGCAAGTTAAGGGAAGTATTTAACAGAAAGCTGAATATTAAGGATGATTGCCTTGAACGAAAAATTGTATAAGAACTTTTAAAAATACATTTTAATTATTTTATCTGACGAATGAGTGAACCCCTAAAACATTGCAGGATGTTTTTGGCTTTAGCCCCTCATAGCATAGTGGTAATGCAGTCGGCTGTAGACCGGCGTATCCAAGTTCGATTCTTGGTGGGGGGATATTCCGGAATTATCTCCTTCTTTTTTTATGGGTCTTATTCTTTATCCTTCTTACATTAATAATTATCAGAACAATTATAATCAGGGCTATAACAGTGATTAAGGCAATATCTATCCATGATTTTTTTATTATTTTTTTAACAAGTATTTTTCCTGGTTCTTCTCCTGTGATTATTTCCTCTTGTTTCTCTTTTTCAGGAATTTTTTCATATATTGACTGAATCAGCAGATAAACCCTGTCATAAGGAGCATAGGTTATATTTTTCAGGGAAATTGCCAAGTCATAATAGTCATCATCGATTAAATTAAATTTCTTAACCTCATTAAGAGTAAGATTAAATTCTATCAGTTCACTGGATAAAGTCAGCATTGCTGTTCCGTTCATTATCCCCTTCAAAATTATGGAATGGGAGCCATTATTGATATTAAATTTCACTTCTGCATTTTTCATTAATCCAATTTCATAACCTTCTTCTAAATTTTCCTGACTTGGCTTGTAAACCGGTGCAGAAGAGCCTCCTCCACCTGTAGAACCAGGTGTTTCTGACGGAGGAGAAGTAGTGTAAGAAATAGTAAAAGTATTGCTCCCTGTTGCCTGCTCTATTTCTACTCCCCCCAATATTATTTTATTATTAAAACAATTCCATCCATATGGGGTGTATGTTATGTTAGAAGAACCTGCATGAGAAGTATATGAAATATAATTTATACTGCAGTTGTCTACATTAAAAACAAGAGTGGTATTAATTGAATTTGTCAAATTTGATGCTACATATTTAACAGAATTTGTAGAACTTCCCGTATACCATAATGGATTATTATCTCTTGCTGTTCCTTCTGTCAGGTTATATTCATCCAAGATATAAGTAAAATTATTCGGAGGAAGTGTGATGTTTACATTTCCATCATTTGAATTTATATCAGCTGAACCTAAAACTGTATAATTACCATAATAAATCAGGGCATTTGTCAGATTATAAATATTCAGCGTAAAACTATCTGTTGAATTTGTGTTATTCAAAAAAACATAAGTTTCATCAACATGATTAATCTTATTATAAGTTATATTAAACCATGAATAAATATGATTCCATGAAGGGGTTAATAATCCTGTAACTAAGTCCACTGTCCAGTTTGTAGCAATTGTTAATGTATTTAAAAGTCCGTCATTCTGCCAGGTTGCACTATCAATTGTTCCATTATTCCCTTTCCCGCTTGAATCATAGGCAGTTGTTCCCTTGTTTTCTTCAAATTTATGATATTCAACAACAGTGTCATTAAATCCAAGAATCATCTTAAAAACAGGCAGATAATAACCAGAAATAGTTGAACCGCCATTCCAGTAAATTGTATTATTATATTTGGCAGTGCCCTGTCCAGTTGCAGTATAAGGAGTGCTATAAGTGTAGTTAGTCCATGTATTTGCAGTAATATTAAACATTTCTACTTTTTTTGTATAATTAGTATTATCAGGAGCAGCAGTTCCTCCAATAACATAAATCATATCCCCAATAGCCTCAACTTCCACATAAGTAACTCCTATGGACATGTTTGGCAAACTTGTATTCCAGGTATCAGTCAGAGGATTATATTCAAGGATAGTTGGAAGAGGGTCTAAACTTGGATACCCTATATAAGTAGGCTGTCCAGAAACAAGATATATTTTATCTCCTACAGTCACCCCCCCATCACCTAATGTTCTTGGAAAAGGCATATTGTTTTTTTCAACCCATGTATCTGTATCAGGATAATAAACTGTCACATTATCTGCTGCAAAGGTACTACCAGTAGAATTTTTTGTCAATCCTGAAAAAACATAAATACTATTGTTCCACATTGCAGAAGAAGCATCCTCAAAACCCCTTGAATAAAGACAATCTGTTTTTTTAGTCCATATATCTGTTGCAGGGTCATATTCATAAGTAGTATTATATAATGTTCCAGAAGTTGAATTAAGTCCCCCAATAAAATAAAGCTTGCCATTGACTGCCCTGCATACAGGAGATTGCGCTATTATTGGAACCGTTGATTTATTAGTCCATGCATTTGTAGTTATGTTATATTGAAAAGTTTTGTTAGAATGTTGACCTCCGCTACTTATCCCCCCAACTGCATAAATTGCATCACCAAGGGCTTCAAAGCAATGTTGTGTTAATCCGTCAGGCATATTTGCAAGAGGAATTCCATAAAACTCCCTGTAATCTTGAAGGTCTAAAATTTGATTTGGTGTTAATGAAGCATTTAAAATAATTAAATCATCTATTGTCGCATTTAATGGAAATGCTCCTGCATAAGATGAACCAAGAATAAGTTTTCCTGAATCCCCAGGAGTAGAAACATAGGCAGTAGTAGCTGCAATCTGGATACCATTTTTATATATTATTCTTAAAGGATTATATGATTGTCCCCAAGTAAATGTAAGGGTAAAAATTTCTCCTGTCGTGTAGTTTAGAGTAGTGGTAGTCCATGCAGTGCCATTGATATACCATGATGTTTGATTTTTTACGTTAGTATGAAGAAATAAAAATCTTCTTGGCCCATAAGAATCAAACCAATATTGATAGTCAGTCACACCTGATTGAATGCTGGTATTTGTCCTGAAAAAAATCGTTCCTGACGTAGAGCCTGTTATATTCGGCGAATAAGTCAGGTTCATTGAACTGTTCACGCCGTTAAAAAAAAGCCAGCTATTATTATATGCCTGAACTGAAACATTCCCTATATAAGCTGAAAGAGGATTATCTGTAGAATTTGCTATAAATTCTATTGAATGATTAGATATATTCACATTAGAATCTATCCAGTTTAAAGCACTATTATTTGGGGAATAAATAGTAAGCGAAGCACTTGCCAGATTAAAACAAAAAATCATAATTACAAATAGCATCATTCCTCTTTTATTCATAATTTTATCAAGGAAATGCTGATTAAAAAGTTTTGGGGTTTTATTTTTTTTATCAGCGAAATATTTAAAAACTATTCATCTTATTAAAGAGCAATAAAAACGGGGGGGAAATGGAGGAAGCTGAAGACGAAGAGGAAATACTTGATGACGTTATCGACGAGCTTGAACTAGACAGTTAATTTTTATTCTTTAATTTTTAATTTTATTTTATTGTTCTCTTTATTTATCTCATTGAAATCATTTTCTATAATCAAATCCAATTCCATAACTTTTATCTGCGAAATCCATATATTCTCCATGCTGATTATTGTTCCATATCCTATCTTAAGGGGTTCCAGATAAATTTCTTTCAGGATATTTTCATCTGCATAAATAATTATTCTGGATTCTCCTGCATTATTAAGCCCCATATTTATGACTGTCATGTTGATATTTATAAATCTCCCGCTCATGACAGCAGAGACATCCTCAAAAGCCACATCAGGATAACTTGGGATGGAATATAACTCATTTATCAGATGTATCATGTCTTCTCCTATCACCTGGTCGCAATTTGTTATGTTATACATTATATTCTCCTTGTTGGATGAATGTTCAAATCCGAGGACATGCAAAAGTTCATGCAGGGCAACATTAGGTTTTGGGCAGTCAGATCCTTTTATCAGCAGAATCTCGCCGTTCAGGATAACATAAAAATCCCCTGCTTTTGTTATATTTGAAGGTCCGCCTTCCCCTGCGATAAACAGCCCTCCGCTAGCATGATTCCTCTCATCGCATTGTATTGAAATTTCTTCATCGCTAGCAACAGGATAAAAATCCAGTACAGTCAAATTTTCCATTATATCAAAGGCAAATTCCATATCATTCATCTTCTTGAGGGGGCAGTCTAAAATCCTGTAGGATATTCTTGGTTCAGGAAATCTCATGTTCGGATAAAATTGCATCTGGCTTTCGCTCTGAATTGTGCTGAAATTATAATTCTCTGGTTTTGCCTCAAAATTAATTTTATTAAAAGGAATAAAATAAAATATCATCAGCAGGATGATTATAAAAACAAAAATAACAGTGAGAATTAATTTGAAACTCATATATTAATTTATTATTTAAGTTATATAAATCTTAAGATGCTAAAAAAATAAAAAAAGAAATAGATAAAAAAATTATTACCACTCTTCGTCTTCTTTTACTTCCTCTTTGTCTTCTAAAACTTCATCTTCGTCAAATTCGTCGCTTTCCAAACCTGAATCTTCATCAGATTCTTCGTTATATTCATGTCCTTTTTTCGCCATTTTTTTATGAAATTACCTCTTATTTATTTAGGTGAAAGTGAGAAGAAAAGACCTTTTTTAAAGTTTTTGATAATCAAAAATGTATTGTGATAAATGCTTCCTTATTTATTTAATGTGAAGTTAAAAATATCTTTGATTGTTCATTCTTTGGGATTTATTCATTCTGTTTCCTTTAGAATGATTATTGTTATTCCCAAACCTTACAGATTCTCTGCCACGATTAAAATTTCTTTTCCTGGAAAAATCCACCCTGATTCTGATAGTTTCAAATTGGGGCAGGTCTTCCTGGCTAATTTTGATAGATTCATCTCTTGCTATATTTTGGAAATTTTCATAATCTCTGCTTGCAAGAATATTTACTATTTTTCCATTTTGACCTGCTCTTGCAGTTCTTCCGATTCTGTGAATATAATCATTGGTTGTTTTTGGAATATCATAATTATAGACATGACTTACTCCTTTAATATCCAGCCCTCTTGCTGCAACATCTGTGCATACTAAAACATTAAATCGCTTTTCATGGAATTCTCTTAAGAGATTTAGTCTTTTATTTTGAACAAGACCCCCATGAATTGCTCTTGCTTTAATTCCTGCATTATTAAGATTCTCTGAAATAAAATCAGCGTTATGTCTTGTAGAGCAAAAAATCATTATCAATTCAGAATCTTTCTTTTTTAACAGATGAACAAGCAGTGAAAATTTGCTGTTTGAAGGAACATCATAATATATCTGCTCTAATTTTGAATTATCAACAAAAGATTCAACCATAACATTCTCCGGATTTTTAGTATACCTCTGGGCAAGATAATCCAGGTCTGCGGAGATTGTTGCAGAAAAAAGCATAGTCTGTCTTTTTGTAGGGCAATGTTTTATGATTGCTTCAACATCCCTATGGAATCCCATATCCAGCATTCTATCAACTTCATCCAGGACAAGAAATTTTACATGGTCCAGCCTTAATGTTCTTCTATTAATATGGTCTAATATTCTTCCAGGAGTTCCGACGAGAATATCTGTTCTTGAAAGCGCTCTGATTTGTCTTCCAATATCAACCCCCCCATAAACTGCAAAAACATTCAGGTTTTTATTTCTTGAAAAAAGAGAGATTGATTTAGCAACCTGTTCTGCAAGTTCTCTTGTCGGTGTCAGTATTAGCGCCTGGATATGGTCATTTATTTTCAGGTTCTCAATGATTGAAGAGGCAAATGCCAGTGTTTTCCCGCTTCCGGTTGCAGAACCTCCGATAATATCCTTCCCGGCAATAGCTAGAGGAATTGTCTTTTCCTGAATTTCTGTTGGCTCTTTAAAACCCGCTTCTTTCAGAACAGACAAAACTTCACTGCTAAATCCTAGTTTTGCGAATTGTTCCATTTTTAAATTCTTAAATTTTTTAATTAATATTCCAAGAAATTCTTCCTGAACACAAGTCTTTTGAGACGCGATGTCCAAGACTTACCAATTAATATAATTCTACCTAATTTATGGTTTATAATTGTTTAGGTTTGTAACCGATAGGGAAATTTAATTAATCCACTAACCAAACCACCCCAACTTTTCCGCCCGCGGTAATCTTTTAATTATATATTCACACTTGCAAGCCTCAGATTTATCCCTGCACGGCTTAGCCCGAAGCAACTCCTTAAAACCTTTTTTGTAAACATATTTGCTCCCCTTTCCTTTTGCATGTGCATTCATTCGGGCATCAATATCATTTGTTACACCGGTATAAAACGAACCATCCTGACATTCAAGGATATATACATGCCATTGTTTTTTCATTATTTTCTGATTCTTCCTTCCTGCCAGTCTTTCAGGATTAATCTCGCAGTTTTGTCCTCATCCACCTCATTTCCTTTTTTCAAAAAACCTTTTTTTCTTCCAAGTATCTCTATTAATATTTCTGAATTTCCTTCTGCATTTATACTATAATGCTTTTCTAAAACAGAAGAAAATTCCTTCATTAAATCAGAGACAACCATTTCAGGATATTTAACCTGGCTGTAAGACCTTGCCCCAACTTTGGTATGCCTTGATATCGCTGAACGGTTTGAATCAGAATATTCTTTATCTGGAATAATTCCCGGGCTGTCTATTAAAACTATATCTGAAGTAAGATTTACTTTCTGAATTCCTTTTGTAAATCCTGCATCTGCACCTATTCCTGCTGAAGGTTTTCCAACAAGCAGGTTAATAATTGAGCTCTTTCCTGTATTTGGGTATCCTATAACCCCCGCAGTAATTTTGTTCAGGGAATTATCCACTGGCTTTTTGATAGTATAGGATGTGATTTTTATTTTATTTCTCAGCTCTTTTCCGCCTTTTCTTGTTATGCATGAGACAAAAACTTTCGGGCTCAAGGAAGCAATATCTTCTTCTTTTATTTTTTTAATGTCAATTAAATCTGCCTTGTTAAAAACATAAATTATCTTTTTGTTTTGCTTCCTGATACTTTCTTCCAGTTCTAAATTTCTTGTCTCCCTGATAAATCTGGCATCTAATACTTCAAGGATAATATCAGACATCTGCACAATCTTTTCTGCAAGTGCAGGATATTTGGCCTTTTCTTTTTTTATATATCTTTTCTGCCTTGTAATAACTGAAGAATCATGCCTTTTGCCTTTTGAGAAGCTGTGTCTTGTTTTCATGATAATTAAAAGAAAAAGGGGTTTAAAAAGTAAAAGAAAGAGCCCGAAAGCCTTAACACAAGTTTATAAACTCAAAATATTTTCAATTATCAAGCGAGATAGAAAGAAATTTCTTGATTGTTATTAAATGGATATGGAGGAATATACAAATGGGATTCAACGATAGACCAAGACAAGGCGGCTTTAGAAGCAACTTTAATAGTGAACCTAGAGAAATGCATGATGCTGTTTGCTCTGAATGCAAGCAAAAATGCCAAGTGCCCTTTAAACCTACAGAAGGCAAGCCGGTTTACTGCAAAGAATGTTATGCAAAGAAAAGACCTAACAGATATTAATTAATTTGATATCTCTGATTATTTTTTATTTTAAATTTTTAGATTTCTTAAAAAAGAGGCAGATATAAAGATATATAAGGTGCAGGGAATGGTATTTTTAATGGTCAAATATCCATTGAAACAACAGGAAAAAAGTTGCTTTGGAACAAAAGAATGGTCCAAAAATTCAGGCATTTGCAAGGGATGCGAGCTAAAAGATGCCTGTGGCAAAGTTAAAGCAAAAAAAGATAATCTTTAGATTATCCATAGAATAGAAACGCCCACTCCGAGAGTCGAACTCGGGTTATATCCGTGACAGGGATATGTCATAGCCGTTAGACCAAGTGAGCAATTTTGCGTGTCGCCCGATATTCAGCAAAGTTGCGAATCGAGCCTGAGCAATAAAATATCTTATAGAAATTAATTTTTAAACTTTTGTAATATGTTTATTATCTTGCAGGAGTCAGTTCTTCAGCCCTTTGGTTCAGGTAATGAAAATATGCCTCTTCAGCCCTGTATAAATCAACTTTATATCCCTTTATCTTTGGGGCATAACTCATCACATTAAAATCATGCTCCAGAGAAATCATTCCTTTGATAATCTCTTTCTTAGTTTCTTTAATATCTCCAAGTTGTTTTTGCGGATTGTGGTAACTTAAAAATTCAAATCCATGATTAACTATTTCTTCAAGAATTTTTGCCTGACATTGATTTATCTTTTTCTTCTCCATACAGGCATAAGCTATAATAGATATTTAAAGATTTATATTCTGAACAACCCTTAAATAAAAAATAAAAAATAAAAATTTATGCTTATTTTCTGACTTTCATAATCTTCATTAATCCTATGAAAAGCCATGTTGCTAAATAGCCTGCTACAAATGTGGTAACAATAAGCAATGCTGCATTCATAATGCTGAAGTCCATCACACCATACATGCTATCTACAAAATGCAGCGGAAATATCCAGTCAAGATAAGTCTGCCCTACTCCCAAAGCAACAACAATTGCCCAGAGTGCATGTATTATTGCTATAAATAAACCAACAGTTACAGCAATCTTGTTCTCTTTTGATTTAAGAATCTTCATTTTCCATTCCCAAAATCCCATTTTTTAACCTCCTTTCAATCCCTCTTTTTTTGAATTTTTTTCAAAATATACATTATAGTATACACAATTGCTATTAAAAAATATATCGGAATTACTATTACTGCAATAACAAAGAAAAAGGGCTCATCAGCAATTTCTATCTTAAGAACTCCTGTAATAAATGTATAAATCAGGTTATGAAGAACAACAGCACTAACCCATACTATCAACCCAAAGAATATCTTTTTCCAACTCAGCAGAAAAAATTTATCAAGCTTATTTTTTCCTGGGTTTTTTTTTGCTATGTTTATTTTTCTCTTTTTCATTTTTTCCTATAAATTTTTTTCCGCCCATATATTTCTGCAGGACAGCAGGAATTTTTATGCTTCCGTCTTTCTGCTGGTTGTTTTCAACAAGGGAAATTAAAAGCCTTGGAGTTGCAAGCCCGCTCCCATTCAGGGTATGTGCAAATTTCATCCCGTTTTTGCTCTGGTATCTTGTATTCATTCTTCTTGCCTGAAAATCAGTGCAGTTTGAGCATGATGAAGTTTCAAGATATTTTTTCAGGTAAGGACTCCACACTTCCAAGTCATAAGTTTTTGCAGATGCAAAACCGGCATCAGCAGTTGCCAGGAGTTTTCTTTGATAAGGCAGTTTTAATAATTGCAGAATCTTTTCTGCTCTTGCTGTCATTTCTTCATGCAGTTTCCAGGAATCTTCCTGCCTGCAGACATAAACCATTTCAACTTTTTCAAATTCATGGAGCCTGAATATGCCTGGAGTCTCTGCCCCATGCCTTCCTGCTTCTGTCCTGTAGCATTGTGTAAAAGAAACATATTTTTTCGGCAAATCTTTTTCATTCAAAACTTCATCAGCATGCAGATTTGTCACAACCACTTCTGCTGTCGGGATTAAATAAAATCCTTCTCTTGTTTTATATAAATCATTTTCAAATTTGGGTAATTGCCCTGTCCCAAACATTGTTTTTGAATTGACTAATTGGGGTGGATTTATTTCAGTAAAACCGTCTTTAATATGGAAATCAAGCATAAAATTAATCAGGGCTCTTTCAAACTGCGCAAGCTCTCCTTTAAGCATATAAAACCCGCTCCCTGCAACTTTTACTCCTTCTTCCATATTTAATAAATTAAGTTTCTCTAAAAGTTCTACGTGGCTTTTAACAGAAAAGCTAAATTTTGGAATTTTCCCTTTTTTATGAATAACCTTATTTTTTTCTTCCCCTCCCACAGGAACATCTTCTTTCTGCATGTTAGGAATTGACGAAAGCAGTAAATCAAGATTTTTTTTCAGTTCTTTTTCCTCGTTTTCATTTCTCTCAAGTTTTTCCGGAATCTCTTTTGCTTCTTTCAAAAATTGGGAAATATCTTTTTTTTGCTTTTTTGCCTCATTAATCTGCTTGGAAATTTTATTTTTTTCTGCCCTTAAATCATCATCTTGTTTTTTAAGAATTCTCCATTTTCTGTCAATAGCAAGAATTTCATCAACAGATTTGGAATCATAACCTCTGTTTTTGCAGTTCTTTTTCACAAATTCAGGATTTTCCCGAATCAGCTTTATATCAATCATTATGCAAAATCTCCTTTTTTGTATTTGTGCTGAATTTCCTGTTCAGTCATAAGGGGGAAAGTACAGGTTTATATTTAAATTTTCCTAACCAAAGATTTTTAAACTATTTTGAGATTTTTATGTTATGACAAAAGTAAGAATAAAGCTGAACAGCACAGACATAGAAACCCTTAATACTATTTGTGAATCTATTAAGGAACTTGCAAAAAAGTCAGGGATTACAATCTCAGGCCCTGTTCCTTTGCCGACAAAAAAACTCAAGATAACAACAAGAAAATCCCCATGCGGGAACGGAACAGCAACATTTGACAGATTTGAGATGAGAATCCACAAAAGACTTATAGATTTGCCAGCTAATGAAAAAGTTCTTCATAACATCATGAAGATGTATATTCCAAAAAATGTTAATATAAAAATAGAGATGAAAGATTAATATTTACTTCTTATAAAAACTATTTGTTTCGAGATAACATAGCTTCCTTAACCTGCTTGTGCAAATCCTGATTATATTCTCTCATGTCAGTTATGCTTTTGCAGTATTTCCCTTCTGTGCAAAAACCGACATTGCATTTTGGTTTAAGGAAGTAATCAAGTTCAGGAACAATCTCTGCTATTGCTTCTCTCTTTTTCCATGAACTGGCTTTTCTTTCAGGTTCGCATGTATTGCATAATCTAAGCGGGAATTCCAAATCTATCAGATTTTTTAAGTCATAATGCTCCAAAGTCCTGACCCTGATATTCTTCGGCGCGATATAAAGGGCATCTCTTGGCTCAAACCCGTTTTCAATCATTTTTTTATAGAACTTCAGCTGTTTTGCAGTATGGTATAGATAAGGAATAACAAGCTCTTTCTGATTTTTCAGCCTGTCATCAATGATTATGTTTTCTTCTATATTATCAAGAATATTATGAATTTTTTCAAAATCATTTTCTGAATTTGCTCTTTCAATTCTTGAAAAAAAAGGTTCTGTTCCTTCACATGCCCTTTCAACAGCAGAATAGACAGACTCCACATTCTGCCTTAAAGTGGAATGCCTCTTTTGCTCGCTCCATACTCTCCATGAAAGTGTGTCTGCAACCATCAGTCTTAATGCTTCATTATATTCATCTGTAAAAGCTCTCAGGCTATACATGCATTCCAAAGATTTCTCATGCAATTCTTTAGGGTCAGAAATTCTTTTTGTTTCTTCAAAAAGTTTTTTTGTTTGTTCTAATGCTTTCATAAAGCCTTTTGTGAAATCTTTTTGATATTCAATTGCAACAGGGCTGATATTCATTCCTAACTCTTTGCCTTTTTCCAGTGCATAATTAGGGAATGAAGGGTCCTTAAAAACAGTATAATGCAGATAAGTATCTCTTGGAACTTCTATTCTTTGTCTAAACATGATATTCTGTCCAATCTCTCTTGTAATCTCTGGGAATATATCAGATAAAGAATACAATTCTCTCGGGACAAATTTCCCGTTTGCATTCAATTTATCTGCTCTTACTTCTGAAGCAATAGTTGAAAGAGTATCTAATGGAAGGACAATAAACAAATCTGCAGGATTATTATAAGGGATAACTTTGTTGAAAGTTTCAACACCGCCCATCTTTCCGAATTTCTCTTTAAATTCAGCAGATAACTTCAGAACATCTTCTGATATTTTCATGTATTCTTTTAGCAATTCATCATGCCCTTTCAGGCATCCGGGAATAACAATCTCTTCTGCCAGTGTTTCTCTTCTTCTTGAACTTGTAACTAAAGAGCGGGAAGCGCATAATCCTGTCAATCCAGAATCAATCATTTTTGTTCCGTGAATACCCAAAACAACTCCGGTAAGTCCCCCTAAAGAATGCCCTCTTCCGATTCCTGTTGCTGTTTTGCTAAAAAGAATGTCCTTAAAATCCCTGTTTTCAGGATTTTCAATATCTGCTAAAATTTCCTTCTCTAATTCCGCAAAATTCATTCCATGTGAAACTAATGACTGGGAATAAGCAACAAGTTCATCCCCTCCCAGAAAATTTCTTCCATAATGTTCTTCAAAGAATTTTTTTAATTTTTCATTCTTAATATCATCTCTTGGCCAAAAACCAAGCAGGTTAACTTTCAAATCATCGTCAGTCAAGAACTCTTTCCCCTCATATTTTAGCATTATAAAACATCAGAAATCTCTTTTATAAAAATAATGGTGATAAATTATATTAAATCTTAACCTTAGAATCAGGGACCTTATCTGAATGAACATTTAACTCCCCTTTTTGAAGGCAATCCCAGCATGTATGCACAGAACCATCTGGCTCTTTCACAAATCCTGTTCCGTGACATTTAGAACATTCCGACATGTAAAAGCTACAAGACTTGCATTTTTAATATTAATTATACTTGAGAATATAAAGCAAATAAATCACCTAAAAATATTTAAACAATATTCTACAAAAACCAGTTATGGAAAAAGATATTGGAAAGATAAAAAAGAACGATACAACAGACATCATCATAAGAATTGATGATTTTGGCGGAAGAAAAGGGCTGACAATAAGAGAATTTGTAACAGGAGACAGGTATACAGGATTTACAAAATCAGGAGTTAGAATTTTATCTGAAAATTTCCAGAAATTCAAGGATATGATAAATTCTGTTTCTGAAGAAGACATGAAAGAAAGCCCTAAGGAAGAAAAAGAAGAAAGCAAACAGGAAGAAATTCCTGATTATTAAAATGCAGTCTGCAGTTAAATCAAATGTCAAAAGAGTTCTTACAAACAAAAAAGGAAATGCTGTAACCACTGAAAGAGCCAGACAATTAGGGATAAAAACAGACGTTGTATTTATCAGAAATGATGGGTATCACCTTGGGGCTCCTGAAAAATTGCGTGAAAAAGCGCGTTCTATGTTCAGGGAAGATTGGGCTAAGTTTTATGATACTCATGAAAGAATAAAAAGGCCGATTTCTGATTATCGCAGTTATTTTTCCGGAAAAAGAAATTAATTTCTCCATAACATTTAAAATCCTGTTTTTATTTAATTAATGTAATGAAAAAGAAAGTGATTGGACTGATAACAATTATCATTGTAATTGCAATCATTGCAGGCTCTGTATTTCTTATAAACAGCAAGAAACAGGAAGCTCCTGAAGAGACTGCAAAATGCATAAGGCAAAATTCAGTTTTATATACCCAATTGGGATGCCATGCCTGTGAAAACCAGGAAAAACTTTTTGGGGAAAGTTATCAGTATCTAAATATAGTGGATTGTTTTTATGAAAGCGAGAGGCAGGAATGTATTAATGCAGGAATAACTGCAACACCAACATGGGTAATCAACGGGCAAAAATATGCCGGAGTCCAGTCAGTTGAAAGATTAAAAGAACTCGCAGGATGTTAAAAACAGTTCTGTTATGAATTCTTATTCAAAACAAAACATTTAAATACCATTATGAATATATATTCATAATTAAATATAGGAGATTAAACAAAATGCCAGGACAAGATAAAACAGGACCAGCAGGATATGGACCCCTAACAGGAAGAGGTTTAGGACCTTGCGGTTGCAGAATGCGAAGAGGATTCGGCAGAGGTTATGAAAAAGGATTTGGGAGATATAATATACCTATAACCTTAACCAAAGAAGAAGAAAAGAAAATCCTTGAAGCAGAAATTAAAGACATTGATTTGGAAAAGCAAGAAATAGCTGAGAGATTAAAAGAATTAAAATAAACTTTCTTGCTTTTTTTCTTTTTTTGAAAAGATTTAAATATAAATATGAATAATAATTCATTATGGTACGCCCAAAATTGTGCAGGAGAATCAGATTTAATCCAAATGCTGTTTATTTTAAACCAAGAGGCATCCCATTAAAGGAATTAAAAGAGGTTATTTTATTGCCTGATGAATTTGAATCGGTAAAATTAATTGATTTAATGGGGATTTCACAGGAAGAATCAGCCCAAAAAATGCAGATATCACAACCGACACTTTCAAGAATATTAAAATCCGCAAGAAAAAAGATAGCAGATGCGATAATCAATGGAAAAGCAGTTAAATTAGAAAAGAATTTTAAAAAATAAGAAACTTTAATAAATAAAATGATACTTACAAAATTAATTCCTTACAATAAGATAAAGAAAAAATTGAATAAAAAAGATAAAATAGGAATTGTTTCATGCAACACCTGTGCAAGAATGTGCGGAACAGGGGGAGAGAAAGAAATGAATGTTTTAGCAGAAAAATTAAAAAAAGACGGGTATAATGTTATTGATACTGATTTAATTGGTGCACCATGCATGATTAATCAGTTAAAAAAAGAAGAATTATACGGAGATACAACAATTGTTTTAGCTTGTGTTTCAGGAATTTATAACTTAAAAAAATTATTTCCAAAGAAAAAAATAATTCCCGGACTTGAGACAGTTGGACTAGCTGCTATAGATAAAAATAATAAACCAAAACTTGTCAGGAGGTTGCAAAAATAAATGGTCTCAATTGAAGGAATAAACGGTTTAAATTTAATCAGAATAACCGGATTGGCGCTTGCTGACTCTGTAAACCCGTGCGCTCTTGCAGTGCTTGCAATGGTTCTGATGACTATTTTAATTCAGAATCCTGAAAAAAGAAAAAGAGTTTTGCTTACAGGACTTGCATTTTGCTCTTCAGTCTATGTCGGATATTTAATTTATGGAGTAATAATAATTCAGTTCTTCAGGACATTTGCAGAAGTATTAAGGGCAAATTCAGGATTTGTTTATAATGGGCTTGCAATTCTCGCTATGGTTCTTGGCGCCCTGAACATAAAAGATTTCTTTTTTTACAAGAAAGGAAATTTTGCAACAGAAATGCCAATCTGGATGCGTCCAAAAGTAAAAAAAATAATCGACAGGATAACCTCTCCTGCAGGAGCATTTGTAATTGGAATCTTAGTTACTCTATTCCTTCTACCATGCACAATAGGCCCGTATATTGTAGCATCAGGATTATTGTCTGACTTGGGAATTTTAGGAGCACTTCCTTGGTTAGTATATTATAATATTATATTTATTTTGCCAATGCTTGCAATAACATTCCTTATTTATTGGGGGTTAAGCAGAGTAGAAGATGTAACAGGATGGAAAGACAGGAACATAAGAGTTCTTCACTTGATTGCAGGAATTTTATTATTCCTAGTAGGATTAGCATTATTAATGGGATGGATATAAAAGTATAGAATTATCTTTTTTTCTTTTTGCTCTTTTTCTTTGGTCTGGACTTTGCAAGTTTCATCATCTTCCTGACTTTTGATGATTTACTCTTTCTACTTGCTCTTCGAGAACTCTTCTTTTTTCTACCAGCACTCTTTTTCTTTTTTCTTTTCATTTGAATATAAAGCTGGACATCTGGACTCAGTGAAGAAAGTGCCTCAAGCACAAATGAATCAATCTTAACCTATCAATTTGCTTTAAAGGTTATCTTCTTCGCCCCATAAGATAAGCTTAACAAGTGCAGATTTCGTATGAAGAGTTATAGTCCAGTCTCCATATTAATAGCTGAGCACTTGACATAGGCTGTTATGATGACATCCTTTTCAGGACAACTGATTTATCCCTTCCAGCTTCTTTTATAAGGAATTCTTTTTATATAAAAGTTTTTAATCACCTGATAGTAACACCTCTAAGAATAGTTCGGCATTAGATTATTATGCCCGAACTGAACAACCAAATCAATCTCTTTTTCAAGTTTTTTGTTCAGATTAGGGATATCACAGGCGCCATAACAGCTTCCGAACCATATCAAAAATTCTGCATTTGTTTTTTCGCGGAGATAATCAGCAACTGCAGTTGCATAAGGCTTTAATCCGTCAGGAAACTGAAGCAAAACCAGTCTGGATTTGGATTTTCTCGTGACCTTTAGGTTATTAATTTCAGATATTATTTTTTCCAGCTCCAGCTCATATTTTTCCTGAATTTCTTCCACAATATTCTTTTTTTCCATAATCAACACAATTTTTGGGCTTTTTTATAGCTTTTGGGATGCAGAAAGATTTAAAAAAGATAAAGTATTTTATTGAATATTAAGAGAGGGCGGGAGAATTAGTTAAAGTTGATCTTCGGATTTACTTTGCTGACTTCGGACGCCTTCCTTCTTAATGTTTTTCTCTAACAAATAAAAATAGAATTATTGATACAAAAGCAACTGCAGAGATATAGACAAACATTGTTGTATAACTTATATCCCATAAAATTCCGGCAATCAGCCCCCCAAAAATATTTACAACTCCGATAACAAAACTGTAAAATCCCATAGCAGTTCCTTTCATATCTCCTAAGAAATCAGAGACAAAAGCTTTATGATTTGACTGAGTTATGGCATAAACAAGCCCATAAAGGATAAATAAAACTGCAAGATAAAAAAGATTCTGGAGATAAATAAAACCAAGGCTTACAGCAAAAAATAAGATATATCCTGTTAAGAGAACTTTTTTTCTCCCTATCTTATCTGAAAGAGTTCCAAAAGGCACAGCAAAAACAGCATAAACGAAGTTAAAAACAGCATAAAGAACCAGAGGAAGCAAAACACTCCCGGTTATTTCTTTTACCCTCAAAAGCAGAAATAAATACAATCCAAAATTAGCAAGGGTAAAGACAGAAACTGTAAAAATAAAATATTTCAGTCTGGAATTAAGCGCTTTAATTTCCAGAAGCGGATTTTTCCTGATTGCTTTTATTTTTGGCTCTTTAACAAAAAACAAAGGCAAAAGTGAAAATGCAGAAATTCCTGCAGCAATAAATATGATTATTTTCATATCCAAGTTCAATTTCCAAAAAAGGAAAATAACAATGATTGTTCCGATTATCCCGCCTGTAGTATCCATCATCTGATGAAAGCCAAATCCTTTTCCTCTTTTTTTAGTGGATTCTGCAATTAATGCATCTCTCGGCGCATCCCTTAACTTTCCTATTCTTTCCAGAGAAACAAAACCAATTACATACTGCCATAAATTCGCAACAGCAAGCAAAAACCTGAAAATAACTGAAAACAAATATCCGAAAAAAATAAATGGTTTTCTTTTTCCAGCTCTGTCTGAAAACCAGCCTCCAAAAAATTTAAGCAGACTTGCAAGCCCTTCTCTCAAACCGCTTATCAATCCCACTGCAACTCCGGTTCCTCCAAGAGCCGTGACATAAAAAGGAAGGATAGGAGTTATCATCTCGCTTCCTATATCATTAAAAAAACTTGAACTACCAAGCAGAAAGATATTTTTTTTCCCTCTTTTCTCTTCCATAACTAAAATTAATCGCTTTTATTTATAAATATTGGGTGCAAAACCACAGCTTTGCACAATAAGTAATTGTTGCACAAAAAGTCTTTAAGGATAAAGGGCATTAAGTATGAATGGTTGAAAAGCTTAGCACAAAGGAAGAAAGCTTGATAAAAGAGCTTTCTAAGCACGTAGGAAAGATTTCCTATGGTGTTCTTGAAGATTTCATACTAAATACTTCCTCAGTTTATAGACCCGTAGCGGGTCATTGTTTTGAAACATGGTTTGAGAATCTTATGAAAATGTTAGGAGTTAAAGTTGAAAGGGTTGGAGGGGACGATGTTGTAGACATGAAAATGAATGGGAAAACTCTTCAATTAAAGACCCCTTACAGCAATGGAACAAAGGATGGTAAGAAGGTAGCTTTTAGTTTACATAAAACTCATGGACTTGAAAAAAGACCGCATAACCTTTACAAACCAGAAAACTTTGCTGATTTTTTAGTTGGTAAACATCCAAATGGTTCAATTATTATTTGTCCCAGAGATAAAATTCCTACAAACAAAGATTATCCAAAAAGAGAATGGAAAGAATATTTAGCTGACCCAGCTCATTTTGATTGGAGTAATGAATGGATAAACAGATTTGATTTATTGGGTGTAAAAGAGAAAGTAGAAATAACCAAACTAAAACACGATGAAAATATTCTTTTCAAGAAATTAGGAAAGATTGTTGATTTATCTGATGAAGATATTGTTAAAACCCTACTAATGCCAGAAAATTTTAGGGTCTTGGAACAAAATCTAAAAGGGACAATAAGGGAGTGGTATTTTTTTGAAGCAGCAAAAGAAAAAGGAATAGTTTTGATAGAACCAGGAAAAGATAATACAACAAGAGCAAGAATAAAAGTTGATTTCTTCCTTAAGGACGGGAGAAAACTTCAAGTCAAAGGAAGAACAAAAAGCCTTTGTAAAAATGGAATTATAGGCGTTGAGGTTAAGGGTTCACATGGTAGAATACCACAAAGACTATACAAGAGGAAGGATTTTGATATTTTAGCAGTGGTCTTAGACCCTGGTGTTATCTCTTCTAAAAATATAAAAAATGCAAAAGAAGACGATTATAACTTCTGCATTATTCCAGTAAAAAATATCCCGTCTCACAAAAGGTCTAAGGAATGGGGAGATGATTATCTTAAAGATGTATTTTATTTCAAACCAGAAGATTATGTAATTAATGACTTTTCATTATTAAAATCTAAAAATTAGTTATTATTAATTCGTTGCCCATTTTTCTTGAAGCCTTGTTTGAATTAGCGGTATGATAACGCCAAGAGACTGGATGTAAATTTGCCCAACCATATAATTCTCTAATGCTCTTGCAATCGTCATAAGTCAAACAAAATTTGTGTTTGGTTTCTTTCAAAGCTTTTGCAAGTCTAATATGGTCTTCCTCTCTAAAAGAGTGTTTGTAAGCTCTTTTTTGGTCAGCTTCATAATAAGGCGGGTCTACGAATATAAACACATCTCCATTATTCATTTTAGGAGCCTTAATGACTTCTTCAAAATCAATGTTGGTTATTTTTATGTCTTGAAGCTTTTTACCTGCTTCTTCTATTCTGGCAGCCCACTTAAAAGGCTGAACACTTTTTTTCTCATCATAACCCCAATTTGGTAGATTCATAATGCCACCATAAGCTGTTCTGTTTATGTAAAAAAACTTAAAAGCAATGTCTAAATCAGATGTAGCATTCATTTTTTTTACCTCTTCAAATCTTTCCTTTGATGCGATTTCTTTAGATAATCTATCTGCTAAGATTTTTCTTTTGGCTGGGTCAGCTATTAATCTTAACGTAATTGTTAGCTCCTTGTCTATATCATTAATCCAATTATGTTCTGGTTTTGGCTTAGCAAAAAATACTGCTCCTCCTCCAAAGAAAGGCTCTCTATACTCTGTGTGGGGGGTTTTTTCCCAGTATTTTCTGATAAACTTTATAGCTTGAGCTTTACTTCCAACAAATCTAAATGGAGATTTTATTTTTTCTATTTCTTTTTTTGGTAAATTAAACAAAGTTTTTTGAGAGCTTTTTTGTTCCATTTTAACAGGATAATTAGTTATTACGAGTTCAAAACCTTTTTTACGCCCTCCAGCTTTCTCAGAGTTCTCTATTCTGTAATAAAACTGCATAGGATATACATTTGCCCAAGAATACATTTCTCTAATCTCTGGGCAGTCATCATATGTTAAAAAGAATTTATGGCTTGTTTTTTTTAGGAGGGTAGCCAACCTAATATGGTCTTCTTTTGTAAAGGGATGGGAATAGTGGTTTTCCTGTTTAGCCTTGAAATAGGGAGGGTCTAAGAATAATAGCACTTCTTTTCCTTTTGCAGGAGCTTTAATTACTTCTTCAAAATCTAATGAAGTTATTTTTATTCCGTTTAATCTGTTTCCACAAGGTATTATTCTTTCGTGCCATCTTTCAGGAGGGAGACTTCTTTTTGGTCTATAGCCCCAAGAGGGAGACTTCATTTTACCACTAAAAGAAGTTCTATTAAGATAAAAATATTTGAAAGCTCTTTCTAAATCATTTTTAGGCTCAATCTTAGAAATTTCATTGTGTCTATCTGGTGTTGCAATTTCTTTGCTTACCATAGAAAGAAATTTCTCTTTAAATTTATCATCAGACATTATTTTGTAGGTTGTAATTAAATCAGAATCTATATCGTTTACCCAGTTGTATTTTACGGCTGCTTTGGCAAAAAATACAGAACCGCCTCCTACAAATGGTTCTCTAAACTCATCGTGAATAACCTGCTCCCAGAAGGGCTGTAGAATTTTTAAGGCGTAATATTTTCCACCAGCATATCTAAAAGGAAGCAACACCCTTTTTTCCATACTTTATAAAAATTAACTGGCTATTTATCTTTTTCTACAAAACATTATATTTTTAAACTAAAAAGCCTAAGTAGTAGGAATATTAATGGTGGAAAAGGGCTCATCTCCTTTGGGTCTCCTCATTTTGGATGGACTCCCTTGGAACGCGGGCAACGTTGCCCTTCCCACCTCAATATTAATGATTCTTGAAGTTTAAATACTTTTCTCATGATACATTTTAGCATAATTCTGTATGATGAGAAATCTTCATTAACAATTTTCCATCTAATTCTGTATGATGAGAAACGTTAGATTTAAAAATACCATACCCTTTTATAAAACATGGTTAAAAAGACGATAGAAAAACAAGATAATAAAAAGAAAGAATCTGACAAAGGTAGCCGTAAGCCCAGGACAGGTCTTCCACAAGTCAATATGATTGATGCAATAGACTATGTTAAGAAGGCTTACGAATCTACTGGAACTAACTTAAAATCCTTTGCAGGAATGGCTAAGGCAATGGGCATATCAGAAGTTTTCGCAAAAAGAGCCTTTGGAGAGCTAAAAGATTATGGATTAATAGAACAAGAAAGTAATGGATGGAAAATATCTGATTTAGGCAGGAGAGTCGCAAACGGAGAAAGGAATGCTGTGATAGAAATACTTGAAAGAAACTCAATACTTAAAACATTATACTCTGAATTAAAAGATAAAAATTATGATAGGGACTTTGTTGTGGACTACGTTAAGAAAAGAAGATTTTCATACAGCATAAATCATTCGTTAGTTGCCGATAGATTTATTTCTGCTTTGGATTATATACAAAAGCTTGGGGAAAGCGGAAAGCAAGAATTTAGTCAGAGTAATAAAAGCCCAATTCAAAATAGCTTATTCCTAAGTATAATAAAATTAAAATACGCTTTAACTCCACCCTCTAAAAAGGAGATTGCTAAGCTTGTAAAAGAATTGTCGGAGGAAGCGCAAAAAGGCAACGACGTAGTTATAAAATCTCTCACTAAACAAATGATGGATAAAAAAGAACATGAGCAGGTTCTTCATAGTCTTCTTGAAAGTTTAGTAGCAGTTATTTCTGAAAAATATCCTTCCTTTTCTTTTGAAACTGGAGAAGCCCAAGAAGAATCTTTGGAACAATAGACAATTTTCTAAGGAGAAACATTTATATACCCTTTATACCTTATTTATACATAATAATACACCTTTGGTGTATAAAGGAGAAACAAATGAGTAAAAAAATTGTTGTAACTTTGCCAGATGAAACCTACAAGTTGATGAAAAACTTGGAAGGTATGGGAAGTAAAGATGGAGAGATAGTAAGAAATCTCGTCATCTCATGGATGGCTGAAAAGTCCATGATTTCCACATCAGCAAAAGCAAAAATGAACAAGAAATAATTAAATTATGATAAGGGGAGCCCGAAGGCTCCCTGATTCACACATCCCGCAAAGAACATGGAATCAATAAAAGAACAGCAAGAAGAATATAAAAAACTAACTGAAAATGAAAATTATGGTCAGCAATGGAAAGAGTATAATGAGGCTCAAACAAAAGAGAAACTTGTATTTTACAAGTTACTTGATGAGCTTCTTAATGTAGTCCCACTTAGAAAATACACTTTTGGAAGACCAAGAAAATCCCTAAGAGACATGATTTTCTGTTGCATGATTAAAATCTATAGCAACACTTCTTCAAGGAGAATCATTTCAGATTTAGAATTAGCAAAGAAGGCTGGTTACATAAGAGATGTTCCACATTTCAACACGCTATTAAATTACTTTGACGATTCTGGTATGAGAATAATTTTGGACTATCTTATTGGACTTTCTGCACTTCCATTAAAACAAGTAGAAAAGTTCTTTGCTATAGACTCAAGCGGTTTTGGAACTGGAAGATTTGATAGATGGGTTGATGTTAGAAATGATTTTGGAGCAAGAGCAAGAAAAGGATATATGAAAGCCCATATCTGCTGTGGTGTCAAAACCAACATAGTAACAAGTCTCCAAGTTACGAGGGGTATTGTTGGAGACTCAACAATGTTTAAAGCATTAGTTGATGATACTTCAGAAAAATTTTCTATGAAAGAAATTTCTGCCGATAAAGCATATTCCTCAAGAGAAAATCTTGACCTTGTAAATAGCATAGGGGCAATGCCCTACATTCCTTTCAGAAGCAATGTAAGAGGAAAAGCAAAGGGCTCCCCAACATGGGCTAAGCTTTACAAGCTATATGCAGAGAATTATCTTGAATTTGCAAGCCACTACCATAAGAGAAGCAATGTAGAATCAACCTTTTCAATGATTAAAAGAAAGTTTGGTGACTCTTGTAGATGTAAGACTGAAAGAAGTCAGCATAATGAAATAAGGTGCAAAGTCTTGGCTCACAATCTCGTGGTTTTAGTCCACGAAATCTTTGAATTAAAAGTGGAGGTGGATTTCAAGGGTATAGCAAAAAAGCATCCTGCACAAAAAGTGATATAGTTAATGTGCAAAGCCCAAAACCACGGGAAAATTTAAATAGAACTATCATAATCCCCCATATATGCTAACTCATAAACAAAAAATTGAGAGAATTGTCAATCAGTTAAAAGAACACAAGGGCAATGAACCGGTTTCATTTAAGAAAAAAACCGTTTCTCATCAGGTTCCAAAACCGCAGGATAAGACATATTCTGACAAGAAGATAGATATAAGCAATTTAAATGAAATAATAAGCATAAATCCTGAGGAAAAAATCTGCATAGCAGAACCGGGTGTAACTTTTATCAAGCTTGTTAATGAAACAATTAAATACAATCTTGTTCCAATGACTGTGCCTGAACACAAAGATATAACAATAGGCGGAGCAGTTGCCGGATGTTCAATAGAATCAATGTCTTACAAATACGGCGGGTTCCATGATAGTTGCTTGGAATATGAAGTAATATCTGCAAAGGGAGATGTAATCACCTGTTCTCCCGATAAAAATAGTCTTTTATTTCAGATGATGAATGGAACATTCGGGACTCTTGGGATAATTTCAAAACTTAAGTTTAAGCTAATATCTGCAAAACCTTTTGTGAAAGTGGTATATGAAAGATATAACAACCTCGAAGACTACATGTCAGCAATCTGGGAACATTTCAAAAAGAGAGATATTGATTTTATAGACGGCATTATTCATTCTCCGGCAGAATGTATACTTTGCCTTGGGAATTTTGTTGATGAAGCTCCATATACCCACAGTTATAACTGGACCCGTGTTTATTATCTAAGCACTAAAAACAGGGAAGAAGATTACATCAAAACAATTAATTATTTTTACAGGTATGATAAGGGAATTACAAGTACGCATCCAAAATCTTTCTTAGGCAGGCTTTTATTTGGTAAATTTATGGGTTCTACAAATACACTAAGAATAGCTGAAAAATTTCATTCATTAATTCCTCCTGAAAAAATTCCGATGATTATTGACTTGTTTATACCATTCTCCAAAGTAAAAGATTTTATGAATTGGTATGAAAAAGAAATTAATTATTTTCCCTTATGGTGTGTTCCGTATAGAAAGATGCAGGATTACAAATGGATATCTTCTTCTTTTTTTAATAAGATAAAAGACGAATTATTTCTGGACATTGCAATTTACGGAATGAAAAAGAAAGATGACAGGAATTATTACAGGATGATTGAGGAAGAATTGATGAAAATCGGCGGTTTAAAAACGCTTATATCAACTAATTATTATTCTGAAAATGAATTCTGGGAAACATGGAATAAAGAGAATTATTACAAAATCAAAAAGATAACAGACCCTGATAATATCTTCAGGGATTTATATGAAAAAACATGCAAGGCATCAAGAGGACTTGGCAGATAAATCAAAAGCCTTTTAACCCGATTCGATTTCTTATCCCTATGACAAATAATCAAATCCGCCAGCCAATCTGCACAATCTGCGGACATGTTGACCATGGGAAAACCAGCATTCTGGATTTTTTCAGAAAGAGCTCTCTTCAGGAAACAGAAGCAGGAGGAATAACCCAAAAAATCTCCTTCACCCTGTATCCAAAAGAGCAGATTGAAAAAAATTTTCCTATACTTGCAAAAAATAAAATCAAACTGGAAATTCCCGGAATTCTTTTCATTGATACTCCCGGACATGCTGCTTTTACAAATCTTAGGAAAAGAGGAGGAAGCCTGGCAGACCTGGCAATTCTTGTAATAGACATCAATGAAGGAATAAAGCCCCAGACAGCAGAAGTAATCCAGATTCTGAAAAATAATAAAACTCCTTTTATAATTGCATTGAATAAAATTGATAACATCTCCGGGTTCAGGACAAACAAGAGCCCTGAAATAAGCCTTCAGAAAAATATTGAATCACAGCCCATAAATGTCAAATCTGTTTTTGATGAGAGATATATGACAATTTCAGGAGCTTTTAACAGCCATGGATTTGATGCTAATTTATTCTATAATATAACAGATTTTACAAAAAAGATTGCCATGGTTCCGTGCTCTGCAAGAACAGGCGAAGGAATGGATGAACTTATGATGATGCTTTGCGGTTTAAGCCAGAAATATCTCACAGAGAGATTAAAGCTTGGAACAGATGCAAAAGGAGTTATACTTGAAGTAAAAAAAGAAAAAAATAATGATTATGCAGAAGCAGTTTTATATGACGGGGAACTGGAAAAGAGCGATGAAATTGCAGTTGCAAATATTGAAGGAAACCCGATAATAACAAAAGTCAGGGTCATTGAAGAAATTGAGCCTTTAAGCATTAAATTCAGGACAAAAGAAAAAGTTCATGCAGCAACAGGATTAAGAATGCAGTTCAGCGAGAGATTTGACATTCTCCCAGGCATGCCATTCCTGGCATATAAAGGAAATGAGGAAAAAGTAAAGGAGATTTTCAAAAAAGAACTTACAGAAAATATCAGGACAGACAAAAAAGGGATTATTGCAAAAGCAGATTCTCTTGGAAGTCTGGAGGCTCTTTTAGTCTTGTTAAGGCAAAGCAACATCCCTATTCTTAAAGCAGGAATCGGAAACATAAACAAAAATGATTTCTCAAATGCAAAGGCAAATCTTGAGATAGATGAAATGGATGCAATAATCTTGGGTTTTAATGTATCAATAAATGAAGATGCAAAAGAGCTGTTTGCTGAAAACAAGTCAATAAAGGTCCTGATAGATGAAGTCATTTACAAGCTTATTGAAAATCTCATAAAACTCAGGGATGAGAAAAGAAAAGAAATAGAAAAGAGAAAACTTATGGAACTTGCAACTTTATGCAAGCTGAAAATTCTGCATCAGTATGTTTTCAGGAATACAAAGCCTGCGATTTTCGGAGTGAAAGTTGAAGCAGGGAAACTTACCCCAACAACTAATTTCATGAATGAAGAAAATGAGGATATTGGAAGAATAAAAAATATTCAGTCAGAAAAGGAGTCAGTAAAAGAAGCTTTTGAAGGAATGGAAGTTGCAATTTCAATTCCCGGAGTTAATTTTGAGAGACAGTTAAAAGATAGGCAGTTTTTGTATTCTGATATTGGTGAAAAACAATTCAAAAATTTCAGGAAGAACAAGGATTTGCTTTCCCAAAGCGAGATAAAACTTCTCAGCGAGATTGCTGATATAAAACGAAAGAAGAGCGAAGCATGGGGGAAATAAAGATTTAAAAACCATTTTCCCAATTTATAATCAAGCGATAAGGTGTCTTACAATGCCATTCAAAATAAACATATCAGAAAAATCAGGAAAAACCTATCATTTAGAATCAGATAGCGAAGAATTAGTTGGAAAAGAGCTTCATAATAAAATTGAAGGAAAAGACATATCTGCAGACTTAAACGGTTATGAGTTTGAAATAACAGGTGCAAGCGATTCTTCTGGTTTTACAGCAATGGAAAATGTTGAAGGAATAGGATTAAAAAAACTCCTTCTTGGGTTTGGAAAAGGCATGCATAAGCGTCCGAGAAAAGAAGGGAAAAAGAAAGTTTCAAATTTCAAGCCTAAAGGACTGAGAATGAGAAGAACAGTAAGGGGAAAAATAATCTCTCCTGCAATTGTGCAGATTAATCTTAAAATTCTTAAAGAAGGAAACAAAAAGCTTTCTGAGATTTTTCCAGAGCAGAATTTGCCGAAGGAAAAGCCAGCAGAGGCAAAGCCTGCTGAATAAACCTCTGCTACATAACTCTTTTAAAGATAATTTTTTCTAACATAAAATGCTGCCAAAAGAATTTAACCTGGATAATTTGGATAATGGAATAAGAGGACTAGTTATAACTCTAAACAGGATTCCTGAAATTAATAAAAAAACAACTATTTATGGCCCAACATCATGCGAGGGGCATATAGGAGAGTACAAAAATGGAAATCCTTATTCAACAAAAGACGGATGGATTTTTTTTTATAAACCAGCAAAGAAGAGAAAAGATTTGATTGGAAGGATAAATCAATTTTGTATAGAATTTCCCTATTTTAGCATTTCAGACAGGGAAATGGAAGAATTTGACTTTTTGCGAGCCGGATTAAATCCAGACCAAACTGAAAAATTTAGTTCTTATGAAATAATAGGAAGTTTTTGGTCTGACACAGGATACATGGATAATTTCAGATTTTTAGAAGAAGATGCAAGATTAATAGAAAAAGCCCGCATAAGAAAAAAAGAATTGGTTTCTGGCTGGAATGAACTTGATTCAAGAATAAAAGATTATATTGCCAAAAACATAAAAAAAGACATAGAATCGCTTCCTTATATGGAAGAGAAAAACAGGACAAAGGGATTTGTAATTCCTGTTTGCCCTCGTTGCATGTTTCAATAACCCAAACCTTTTTTAATGAAGCCATTTTCAGATTTCTATGAATAAAGAAACTCAAATCCCTGAACTGAATGTCGGAGTTGTGGGGCATATTGACCACGGAAAAACTACTCTTTTAGCCAAGCTGACAGGAAAATTTCCTGACACTCATTCAGAAGAACTGAAGAGGGGAATCACAATAAAACTCGGCTATGCTGAAATGACAATCTACAAAGAAGGAAATAATTACAACAATAAAAAAGGGACTCCTGCAAGATATATCAGTTTTATAGATGCGCCAGGACACGAAATGCTCATGGCAACCATGCTTTCAGGCGCTGCAATTATAGATGCTGCAGTTCTTGTCATTGCTGCAAATGAAGGGATAAAGCCCCAGACAAGAGAACACTTCATTGCTCTCCAGGCAAAAAAGATAAAGAATATAATAATAGTGCAGAACAAGATTGACTTGGTAACAAAAGAGCAGGCAGTAAAAAATTATCAGGATATAAAAAATTTTGTCAAAGGAACAATAGCAGAAAATGCTCCTATAATTCCAATATCTGCCCAGCAGGAAATAAATATTGACAGATTAATTGAAGAACTTGCAAAGCTTGAAATTCCAAAAAGAGATACTGAATCAAAGCCAATTTTCCTGATTGCCAGAAGTTTTGACATAAACCGCCCAGGAACTCCTGTTGAAAAACTGCACGGAGGTATCTTGGGAGGAATTTTGAAAAAAGGAAAATTAAAAGTTGGAGATGAAATTGAAATCAAGCCTGGATTAATGATAAAAAAAGCAAATCAGCAAACTTATCATAGCCTGACAACAAAAATTCTTTCTCTTCACAGAGGAAACCAGTCTGTAAACGAACTAACTCCAGGAGCAAGCATATCAATTGAGACAGAATTGGATACAAGCCTGACAAAAGCAGATTCTTTATCAGGATGCGTTGCAGGGCTGAAAAATGAACTTCCTGAAATAACTTACAAAGTAAAAATAAAATCGCAATTATTCAGGGAGGTTTTGGGAATTTCAGAGCACAAGGAAGTTTCTCCTCTTAAGACAAAGGAAATGCTCATGCTTAGTATAAACACCACAATCACAGTTGGAACAATTGAAAAAATAAGCAAAGATGAAATTGAACTATTCCTTAATATTCCGATAGTTTCAATCAAGGGAGATAATGTAGGAATTGCAAGAAATGTCAGCGGGCACTGGAGATTAATTGGATTTGGCGAAATTGTATAATTTGAAAAAGATTTATAAATTATAATTCTTATAAATAAACATGAAAAAATTGATGGTATTTATCACAATAAGTTTATTATTAATAGGTTTCTTGGGATTAATATCTGCTAAAAATTCTTTGGGTATAACTGCAAGTGCTATAAATAACAATAGCGAAGACGGAAATGGCGGACAAAACCAGGAAGGAATTGACAGCAATGAAAATGGTTCCGGAAATCAGGTTCAGGCAAATGCTGAAACACAAAATAGGGGTGAAGAAACAGAATTAGAAATACAAAGCAGAATAAGAGAAAGAGCAGGTAACCAATTAACAGATGAACAAATCAGAAGAATATTCACATACAGAAACAGGATAAAGAATCAATATGCAAATCAGTCAGAATGCCCTAATAATTGCACCTGCACAGGAAGCGCAACAAAATGCTGGTTAGAAGATGGAACAAGAGAAATGACAGTTACTGCAGGAGAATCAGGAAATGTAATCATACAGGTTAAGGGTGTGGATGGAACAACAAAAGTTACATTATACAAAACAGAAGACGGAAAACTTTATGCAGTTAGTAAAGATAATGAAACAAAGAGAATAAAACTTTTGCCGGACCAGGTTCAGGAAAAGATAAGAGAAAAATTACAAAGACAATTGGAAAATGGAGAGATAGTTCTTAATGAACAGGGGATTTATGAATACAGGGCACAAAAAAGAGCAAGATTATTTTTTATATTTTCTGTAAGAGAAAGAGTTCAGGCAGAACTTGACCCTGAAACAGGAAAGCTCATACAGGTAAGAAATCCATGGTGGGGCTTTTTGGCAAAAGATGAAAAGGCAGAGCCAGTACTAGGAGCAAGCTGCGGAACAGTAACACCAGGAGAAAATGATGCTTGTTGCCAGAATAAAGGATATGATTTCTGGAATTCTGAATCAGAAGAATGCGAGTTTAACGCAGAAGATTAATGATAAATTGATTAAAAAGGTAAACCATCATCTACCTCATCTTTAGGATAATCCATAATTGCTAGTTTTTTCTTATTTTTTAAGAATTTATTTTGATATTTTCTTTGAATTCTATCAAAGAGTACCGGTTTTTCTCCTTTAAGATTATCATAATAATTATAGATTAATTCTTCCCATTCCCCAGGAAAGTAGGAAACTATTCTCCCTTGAGATGCTTCATCATCAGCCTCATAACGCAGGACCAAATCTTTTTTTTGCCAAAGAAAAATAAATTCAGGTCCATCACAATGTAACC
>Ga0154704_102_pt1 | contig 84160 bp, 111 predicted proteins | sample Rifle2008BG13ft_FD_105564 | JGI IMG/M metagenome (GOLD analysis project Ga0154704, IMG submission 105564) | Candidatus Pacearchaeota archaeon RBG_13_33_26 | reverse complement strand
CGGAACAGGAACAGGCGCAGCACCAGTAATTGCACAAATTGCCAAGGAATCCGGAGCAGTTGTTATAGGGGTTGTCACAATGCCTTTCGAATCTGAAAGAGCAAGAATTGACAAGGCTGAATTTGGATTGCAGGAATTAAGAGAAGTTACTGATACAACAATTGTTCTTGACAATAACAGGCTAGTTGATATTGCAGGGCAGCTGCCTATTGAACAGGCATTTGCTGTTGCTAATGAACTTGTAAGCACTATGTGCAAGGGTATTGTTGAAACAATTACATTGCCAAGCTTAATCAATCTCGACTATGCGGACGTTTCAGCTATAATGAAAGACGGCGGTGTTGCTGTTATAGGAATTGGAGAGGCAGACACACAGAACAAAGTTATGGAAGCTGTTCAGCAGGCACTTACTCATCCTCTACTTGATGTGGATTATAAAGGAGCTACTGGAGCTTTGATACATGTTACTTGCGGGCCTGACCTGAAATTGGAAGAATTTGACTTAATTGGAAGAGTTGTTTCTGAAAATTTGAATCCAGAAGCTAATGTAATTATTGGAGCAAGAATCAGCAAAGAATTCACAGGAAAAGTCAGAGTTATAACAATAATGACAGGAGTTAAATCTCCATATGTTTTGGGAAGAGATATAGAACAAAACACAAATTCATCGCATCCAGTTTCAAGAGAAATGTCTGATTTAGGGATAGAAGTCTGGCGTTAAGTAAATAAGGAATTTTTATTTTTTTTATTTTTTCCTTTGTTTGATTTATCGAACGAGGCCTGAATTTTGTTCAGAGCCTTTTATTTTTATCCTTCTATTTTCACAGGCCTTTTCATTTTTTTGTCGCCGTAAGAATTGAAGTATAAAATTCTGTCTAAATCTATTTTTGCATGTCTTGTTCTTGGTTTTTCAGATTCATACCCAATAGGCAATAAAGCTTCAATATTTACATTGTCCGGAATTTTTAATTCTCTCTTAACATGTTCTTCAACAAAATGCCCTATCCAGCAGGTTGATAATCCTGCTTCTTCTATATTTAGGAGAAAATTCTGAATTGCAGCACCAGCCTGCTGCCTGCACCAGATTTCACTCTTTTCGCCATATGCATTCTTTGTTCTTGAACAATCAGAGCATACAACAACAAGATATTTTGCCTTGGCAATAAACTGCTGCTGTGTAGCTTCTGCTATTTTGTCTATTTTTTCTTCATTGTCGACAAGGATAAATTTTAATGTGTAATTATTTCCTGCCATCGGAGCATATCTTGCAGAATCAATGCATTCAATAATTGTCCTCCAATTCGGTTTTTTATTGCTGAATTTTCTCACGCTGTGCCTGTTTTCTATTGCTTTGTTAAGTTCCATAATTTATTAAAATAAACCAATTATAAAAAGGTTTTGAATTAAATTTATAAATAGTGTCTGTTTGGATTAATTATGGCAGCAACACCACCAGACCCAAGAAAAAGAAAACTTGACTATAACGTGTCTCAGGCAGTTTATGACGAATTCGCAAAAAACTGCAGCAGAAAAGGATTTGCTCCCCAGATTATTCTGGAGAAACTTATGGCTAAGTTTAACCAGACAGGGCAAATTTAATTATAATTTCCTGTTAAGAATTCTTAAAGAATAACTTTAAATAATTAAAAAATTTTGCTTGGTTAAGTCCCGGTAGCTCAGCTGGTAGAGCACATGACTGTTAATCATGGGGTCGTAGGTTCGAGTCCTGCCCGGGACGTTTACTTTTTCTTCTTTAATTTTTTCAACCCCAAATCCAAAACCGGCTGTACATGGTGCTTTTCCAGATATGAATAGACATTTGCCTGTTTGCTTCCCTGGATTATCAAAATGACAGCATCCTGCGCATTTTTTATATTTTCAGGAGAACCGATAATTCCCACATTATTATTTTTTATTTCAAAATAACATTCTGTTAAATTGCTTAATGTTTTTAGAGTTTTTCCGTTTCTTCCGATAATCCTTGCCCTGATTGTTTCAAAATCTTTTCTTGGTGTATAATCTTTTATATTCAAAATTTCAAAAAGAAAATCCTCTTTTTTTATTAACAATGCCATTGATAATGGAAAACCAAAACTAATAGCATCCAGAACTTTTTCTGCAATATATTCATCTTCAGTATTTCCCTGAACAGATATTTCATCATTTTTGATTGTTATTTTTACGTTTAATATCTCTTCAAGCTTTTTTTTGTTTTTTAATATCTTTGAAATATTATCAGAAATTATCATTTTATTATAATATAATTATGGGTTTTAAGATTTCCTATTTAGAATTCAGATTTTTCTGTTTTTAAGTATCCCTTCCTCTTAAGCCATTCAATTTGGTTTGGCTTGTATTTAAGGATTATATCTCCTTTTTCGTTGTCCAGTTCCCATGGCTCAACAATAACTACATCTCCTGGGCGAAGCCATAGTTTTCTTTTTAATCTTCCAGGAACACGGCAATTTCTTGTTTTTCCGTCTGAACAGCTTACAAGCATTTTATTCCCCCCAAGCCTTTGTTCTATAGTTCCTATAATTTCTTTCCCTCTTGGCAAAGGGGCACGGCTTATTACCTGCTGTTCTCCGTTTTCATTTTCAATCTCTTCTCCGTCAAAATCTTCTGGCATGAATATTAAATTGAAAAGAGAATTTATAAAACTGTTGCATTGCAAAAAGATTATAGAAGAACTAATGCGAATGGAATCCCCTGTATTGTCTTTGTTCCTTCTTTTTCTATTATTCCTGCTTTTATAGCTGTATCAACAGAATTTTTTCCTGCAATATTAAAAGTTGCATCTTCTTTCTGCATTCTTTTCATTATTGCAATTGCTTCATCCTCTGAAAATTCTTCCTTCCCATAAAAACTTTCTTTTATATCCAGCTGAGATTTTCCTTCCTCAAATTTTTTACCCAAAAGTTCAGAATCACAGATAGCTATAACATATCTGTAGGATTTTATAATACGAATAATCATAATAAAACAAAAAATAAGAAAGTTAATAAATTTTTTTCTTATTTAATCGGTGTGAAAAGAGTCAAAATTATTTCTTGCCCATCATTCTGCAGACTGTAGTCCCGCATTTTGGACATTTGCCCTTCATCATTGTTGTGCCTCTTGAAGTTTTGCTTTCTTTTCCATCCTTCATTTCTACACTTTCCTTACACTTAACACAATATGCTTGTACCATTTTTCCTCCTTTATAGGATTTAATTAACAAATTCTATGAATCTGTATAAAATTTAAAGATTAATTTTGTTTTTAAATGTTTATATAAAGGAATTTAAGATTAAATCTTGCTTCGCATGCTGTGTTTTGCCCCGCAGGCAAATCGCCAATCGCTGTTGGCTCAAATCTTTTGTCTTACTGAATGTTTGGCGCCACAAGCTAGGCAATGAATAAAAGAAAATCTGTCTTCTTTAATTAATTCTGTATCAGGTTTGCCGCATTCCCTGCATAAGACAAATTCCTTTACATATTGCTCTATTTTCTGGTTTATTTTTGAAGAAGGAATATTATTATTCAATATCATTCTGTCACCGTCTGGCTGTCCTGATGTTGCAAGCTCCCTTAATAAGAATTTCTGGAAGTGCTCGGGGTTTCTTCTTAGATAATCAGCAATCTGGAAAAAATTAGTCAATATGGTTTTTTTACCTTCAAAATGCCCCTCTACCTTCGGAATTTCAAATCTTTCTCCTGAAGTTTCAGGCTTTTTTATCTTATTATAAGCTTCATTGAGAAGTTTTTCATAATCATCCATGAAATAAATTCATAAGACAAGTTTATAAATGTTTTAATAATATTTTTTTAATGAAACATCCGACAAAGGTTGAAAAATATTCAGGAACTTCTCAGGAACTTGCAAAAGATATTGGAAGAATGAGATATGATGCTGTCGCAGAGTTTTATAATTATCTTGGAGATGATTTAATGGAACAAGCTAGAGCAGACAGAGCGAGAGGGAATATCCAGTTGGCAGGCAAGCTTGAATCAACAGCCCAGAAATTTTATGAAGCGAGGGATAAAATGTTTGATATCTGGAATTTGTGCAAGAAGCACATTAAAGAGGAATAAGCTTATCCAAGCCACCTTACTTTTCCGGGGCGAGGCTCAAATACAATTCCTTCTTCAAGAAGTTTCTTGATTTCCTGATTTATTATTTCAGGAGATATTTCCTTCAAGCCCATGATTATGTTGTCCATATCAATTCCGTTGTCTTTTTCTGCTTCTTTTATTATGCCCAGAATTTTATCTTTAATCGCAATTATCTGCTCTCTTGCAGGAGGCCTGAAATTCTTATTTTTTTCTTTTTCAATTTCAAGCTTTCGAACAAGGAGATATTTTATATCCTGCTCTCTCATGATTTCAGGGGATACGTAGACCTCATTATTAAAAAACCTAAGATTTCCTATAACCAATACTGTCTGTCCCTGCGTAATATTTCTGAATTTGTTTACTTCATCCCCAAAACATTTTATCTTTATCTGTCCTGAGCCGTCATCAAGTGTGAAGAAAATATATTTCTTTTCTCCTGCGCTTTCGTATTTGTCAACTATGTTTCCTATAAGATTCACTCGTATAATCCTTTTATCCCCAAGTTCCAGAAAAGAAAATTTTTCGCCGTCTGTTATCGGTTTTCCTATCAGAATATCCCCTATCCTGAATTTATATGCAATATTCCTCTTAAATTGTTCTGGCATTTTATTTTATATATTGTTTTTCAAATTTTTTGATAGCTTTATTTATATCTAAACCAACATTATTCCAATCATTAGCCAGTGCTTTTGCATCCTGTTCTGTAGGGGTGTATTTATCAGAATAGTCTGGATTAATATCTTCTAGTTTTATCGGTTCTGGAAAAAGCTGGATAACAGAACCCATCCCCCTAATGAAGCTTTCAATTCCTTTTCTTAATTTCATTTTCTAAAAAATCAAAGTATATTTTTAAAGATTTATGAACTGGTTCTGCTGATATATCCTCTTCTCGGGGTGAATATCTCTGAATTGATCCTTAGTTTCTCTATTGCCTCTTCAATATCCTCTTTGCTCATTTTACCTTCCATTTCTTTTTCAATTTCTTCTATCGGAATCATCTTTCCTATTTTATTTTCCAAATCAATTATTATGTCTTTTACCATAAAAACTTTATTTCTCTGGGAACTCGAGAATTTTCCTGAAATCCTGTCAATATCAAAAGTTTTTGATTCATAATCATAACCAACCTGCATAAGATAATATTTCATGATATCTATTGCTCTTTTTGCATCATCTTTTGTAACTTTTTTGCTTAGCCTCATTTTTGCACTTGCCTCTGACATTCTTATCAGTGCCTGCAACTGCCTTGCAGATATTGGAATTGGGCGAAGTCCTGATTCAATAGCAACAGGCTGATTTCTTAATTCAATGTAGAAATTTTTTATTTCTTCCACTGCTTCATCACTTAATTCTGGTTTTATTCTCTGTTTTGCATATGCAATATATTTTCTGAATAATTCTCTTGGTATTAACATGCTTTCTCCTTCTTTCTGATGCTCATGAAGTACATGTTCTGCAATCATTTCATCTTTTTGCCTGTTTGGAATATCCCTTAAAGTAAAAATTATATCAAATCTGTTTATCAGAGTCGGAGGCAAATCAATCTGCTGTGCAATCGGCTGGTTTGGGTCAAATCTTCCGAATTTTGGATTTGCTGCTGCGAGTACAGAAGTTTCAGCACGAAGGGTTGCCTGAACATTTGCCTTGCTTACTGTTATTGTCTGCTGTTCCATTGCTTCATGCATCGCACTTCTGTCATTTGGGTCCATTTTTTCCAGTTCATCTATGCATACAAGCCCTTTATTAGCTAAAACCATTGCCCCTGCTTCAAGACTCCATCCCCTCAAATATTCATCTCTTACAACTGTTGCAGTAAGTCCTGCTCCTGATGCTGATTTTCCTACGACATATCTTCCTTTTGGAGAAATGTTTGCCATAAATCCCAATGTAACTGATTTGGCAACTCCCGGATCTCCAATTAACAAAATATGTATATCTCCCCTGCTTTTTTGTCCGTCAGCAAGAACTTTTTTTACTCCGCTGAATAACTGAAGGACAAGGGATTTTTTTATTTCTTCATAGCCCCAAATGCTTGGGGTAATGCTTCTTGCAAGATTTTCAAAAACCATTGGGTCTGCTGAAAGTTCAAGGATCTGTCTTTCATCTTCTTCACTTATATCTAATTCTTCAAATGTTTCTTCAAGAGGAATAATATTATTTGCTTCAATTGCAAGTTCAAACCTTGTTGACAAACCGCCTGAATGCAAGGGGATAGGCACTTCTTTTAAAATTCCAATGATTTTTATCCTGCTTCCAGGGGTGGTTTTTTCTTCCATTCTTGGCTCTACCAAATCCTCTTTTACAAAAACATGCATTCTTTTTGGCTGTTCTCCTCCTGAAAGGGATTCCGGGGCTTCTTCCACAACAAGTCTTTGAGTATCAACCATTTCCTTGCTGATTAATTTAAATCCGCCTCTTCTTCCACATGAACATCTTGGAGGCTCGCGGAATTTTTTTTCTATCTGCAGGACAGACATTATTGTCCCGCAACTCGGACATTCAAATTTTGCATTTACAACCTGGGGACGGACATCAGAGGTTTGACGAATTATTCCTTCAATTACAATCATTTCATTCAGATGTTTTGAACGGATATTTCTTACTTTTATTTCCTGGCTTTTAGGGATGTTTACAAGCCTGACTCTTGCATCTTTTATGAGTCCCAGTTCTTCTACTGCTATTTCAATAAGCCTCAGGGTTTCTTCAGGATTAGAAAGAATTTCATCAGGAAGTCTGTTTGAGAATTCTGTAAGCTTCATAAAATCAAGAGTTACTACATTAATCCCTTTTCTCCATGATTTTCCTATCTCTTTCTTGTAAAAATCAAAGAATTTTTTTGCCTCAATGACTAAATCCTCTATTTTTCCTTTTTCTTCTCCTAATCCTGCTCGTTTTGGATTATGGGAAGTTTCATTAAATTGCTCTTCTTCCGCCATATCCACTGGAGAGAGATTTTCTTTAAATTAATTTCTATAGTTGGAAATAGATAAGAATTAATTAACGAGGTAACCTAGAAGATTGTTATTACAAGTAGCTGCTGAATTACAGAGACTGCATGTTCCAGCACAGTTATAACGTTTATAGCATTCACCGCACCAACTACTGCCTATATAACATCCCTTACTACCACAATTTGTAGTCGTGCAAGTAGATGCTGTTGTAAAACTACCAGTACTACCACAATAGTTAGCAATTGTATAAAGTGCTGTCCCTTTAGTCAAGCCACTTGGTGTATCTGCGCAAACCCAGTTTGTTCCATCAAATTGAAGAAATTGATTTGCTGTGCAAGGAGAAGGGGGAGCCATTTCTGAAACTAAATGCCCCGGATTTGGTTTTGTTCCAGGAGTCAAGGCATAAACTCCCACACTAACAATTGCTAAAATTCCCAGTGTTATAAGAAAATAAAGCCAGCGATTTGATAAACTAATTGTTATGCCTTTCCTCTTTTTCATATTAATTATAAGAATATAGAATTTTTAAATGTTTATTTTTTTATGCTGCATTTCTTAAAAGATTTCTTTGATAATGGGCAATGTAAGGGAAAAAATTTATTTTTCTTTTTTCCTTATATATTTTAGGTTTATCTAATTGTCTGCTAATTATCTTTTCAGATATTTCTTTTATTTTTTCTATTTCTTTGTAAAGAACATTCTTCATATCTTCTTCATATGTTATTATTTTATATTTTTCTTCACTTTCTTTCACAATTTCTCCTAAACAAGTACCCTGATTATTTAATATCCTGTATTCACCGGTTTTTCTATGAACAGTGTGAACATCAGCATTCCATCTGAGAGTCATAAAATCTTCTTCTCTTAATCCGTTAACTAAAGTGCATTGTTTCATATTTTGGGCTGTTAAGAGATATTTAAAAAACTTGCTTTTTTGTTTTTAAGAATTATTTATAATTTTTCAGGGCTTCTTTGACATTCTTTAATAACTGGGACATTGAATCCTCAAGCTGCTGTTTGTTTTTTGTACCGGTACATACAAGTTTTCCGTTGCTGAATAAAAGGAAAGTTGCATTTGGTTCTATCAGTTTGTACACAAGCCCTGGAAACTGCTCTGGTTCATATTCTGTATTCTTCATTTCCAAAGCCAGAAAATTAAGATTGAGTTTTAGATTTATTGTTCCTGATGCTACTATATTCTGAACAGTTATCTTTGGCTTTGTTGTAATTTTGACATTTATTTTTTTTAACTGTTTTATAACTGCATCAATGACCTGCCTTACCTGTGTAGTTGATTTTGTCCCTGTGCATACAAGATTTCCTGAGGAAAAAACAAGAACAGCAGATTTTGGCTCTTTGACCCTTAGAACCAATCCTGGAAAAGTTTCAGGATTATATTCAGTATTCGGCTGTGTCCTTGCCAATTTTGTCAGAGGAACAGGCTTTCCGAGAGAAGCTGTGGCGACGATGTTTTGTATCTTATAATTGCTTTTTGAAGACATTTTATATTTAAATAGTAGAAAAATTCCTTTATAAAGCTTTATAAATAAAAATTATCCATATTTCCAGTTTCTTTTCTGTTTTCCAAAATCTTTTTTTATCTCGGTTAAGGTTGCGATATCCGATGCACTTCTGTCAGGGCGAAGAGCTGTAAATCTTGGGAATCTTAATGCAAAACCAGAAGAATATGTAGGAGATTTTTGGATTTCCTGATATGTCACTGAAACGACAATTTTGGGTTTTATTTTTACATTTTTTCCTTTTTCTTCTGTTATCAAAGGCTTGACTTTTTCTGTAAGCTCTTCAAAAGAGACTCCTTCTTCTTTTTTTTCTTTGAAACCTGTTCCGACTTTTCCTATTTCCAGGAATTTATCCTTATCTCTGCATGAAAGAATAAAACTTGAAATCCAGCCAGAGCGTTTCCCTTTTCCATATTCCCCCCCAGTTATAACCAAATCAAAATCCCTCTCTTCAGGTTTTATTTTCAGCATATGCCCTACTCTGCTTCCGGGGTTATATACTGCATCAAGATTTTTCATCATAACTCCCTCTTGCCTGTCCTTTAATGCCTTCTTATAAAAATCTTCTGCTTTTTTTTCATCATCAGTAATTATCTGCTTTGAATGAATTATTTTGTAAGGATGACTTTCAATAATCTTTTTTATTAATTCTGTTCTTTTTTTGAAATGTTCATCAAGAAGGGATTTCCCATTGTAATATAAAATATCAAAGACATTTATTTCTATAGGCAGTTCTTCCTGTAACTTTTCAATGTCATATTTTCTCTTTATTCTCTGACTTATACTTTGAAAGGGTTTGTATTCTTTTGTCTTTTTATCAAAGCCGACTGCTTCTGAATCAAGTATGGCAGAATCTGCATTTACATATTTTCTTATGTAATCAGCAACTTCCGGAAATTGCTTTGTAACATTTTCAAGACGTCTTGTAAACAGGATAATATTATTTCCTTTTTTATGAATTATCAGGCGAAAGCCGTCATATTTATATTCTATTGCGCATGGTTTTCCAACTGCTTCAAATCCTTCTTTTATTGTTTTTGCTTTTTGTGCGAGCATTGCCTTAATAGGTTTTCCGATCTCAACTTTAACTTTTCCCAGCCCACTAGTTTTTCCTTTTTTTACAATATCAAAAATAGCAGCTAAATCATTTGCCTTGTCAATTGCTCCCTGAATCTTTTGTGCCTCTTCTTTTTCATTCTTAAAAAATGCATGTGCCATCGATTCTCTGATTGTACTGACTTGTATCCCAATTCTCAAATCCCCTATTAATGTTCTTACAAGATAAAGCGCTTCTACAGGCGATGCTGATGTAAGCAATTCTGTTATTAATGCAATTTTTTTATCTACTGTTCCTTTTCCTTCCAATGCAGGGAGTTTCCTTAAATTTTCCAGGATTTTTTCAGTAGTTAGAATATGGCTTTGCAATGTTGATTGTTTTTTGTTTTTTGTTAATTTTTCAGCAACTTTTCCCAAGTCTCCCAGTGATTTCCATTCCTGCACAACTTTTTCTTTGTTAATACCAACAGCTTTTGAAATTGCTTTTATTGCAAGTTGACTGCTAATTCCTATTTTTCTTTCATCATAGTCCGGATAGATATTTCCTAATAACAAGTATAATACTTCTCTATCTGATGTGTCAAGATGCTTTAAAAATTCAGAGAGAATCTTTATTTTTTCAAGCCTTTTTGTTGTTCCTGAAAGAGATTCATATAATTCGGCAAGTTTAAGATATCTAATTTTAATTCACCTTATGAATAAATAGAATAAGAAGTTTTTAATTCTTGCCTGTTAACTTTTTGATTTCTTCTCTAGCTTTTTGACTTTCTCTAACCTGCTCTTTGTCTCTCTGCAAAAGCAATGTTTCAAATTCGCTGATATGTGTCTTTTCTTCTTTAGCAATATCAAGAAGAACTTTTTTGATATCTTTATCTTTTGTTTTGGCTGCTAATTGCTCATAAAGACTGACTGCATCAAGTTCTGCAATCATTCCTAATCTCAGAATTTCTTTATCAAGATCTTCCTCTTTTACTTTATCAAGATTTATTGGCTCCTGTGAAAGCATAAGATAACAAAAGAAATAGTCTTTATATATTTTATTTTTATTTAGCCATGCTTCTTCTTATGTTTTTTCCCTTCTTCCTTCTTTGATGATGTCTTAATCCCCTTGATTTTTTTGCAGAAGAAGTCAGTCCTCTCAATGCTCTTTTTTTATTTTTGGGGTTGCAAATCCAGTTTATTGTTTTGTCATTCTTTATCTCAGGCATATTCGGATTTACCAAAATAATTTCAAAGAAATAATTTACCCCGTCTTTTCCTATTGGGTAGGAATTTAACACTTCAAGATTCTCGTATTTTCTTGCAGTTCTCTGCTCTGCTATCCCCTTGTAGTTCATCTGCAGATTTTTTCTTATATGCATTCTTTTGCCTCTTCTTCCTTTATTTGGGCGGGGTCTTTTGTGTCCTCCTCTTTTTATCCTTACTCTTACAATAACAAATCCTTTCTTGTCTTTATATCCCAAAGCCCTTGCTTTGTCTAATCTTAATGGTTTCTCAACTCTTGTAAATGCAGGATTATGACGCCATTCTACCATGCGCTTTCTTAATGTTTCAGCATCTGGTTTTTTCCATGCCTGCTGTATATAATGATACATTCCTTGTGCCATAGAAGATAGAGAAAAAAATGATTTTTAAATATTGGGGTTTGTCTGTTAATTGGTATTTGCAAAAACTTTTAAATAACTTTCTCACTCTCTTTATGTATGAGGCTGTAGCTCAGTCTGGTTTTAGAGCACTGCTCTGATAGACTCAAACACAGTTTGGTCTGCCGAACTCGTTTGACTTCAGCAAGGCAGGGGTCCACAGTTCAAATCTGTGCAGCCTCATTCATTTCCCAAACCTTCTTTGCCTTCCTTTGAATTCTTCTATTGCCTCTTTTAAATCCTGCTTTGTAAATTCAGGCCACATTTTGTCAAGAAAAAGCCATTCGCTGTAAACTGACTGCCATAGAAGAAAATTGCTTGTTCTTTTTTCTCTGCCTGTTCTTATTATTAAATCAGGCTCATCACTAACCCAGAGGCTATCCTGAAAATTTTTTTCATTGATTTCTTTTTTCTCTTTTATTAACCTTTTTATTGCAGATAAAATTTCCTGCCTCCCGCTGTATGCAAGCGCGAAATTAATTATAAAACCATTATATTTTTCTGTTTTTTTCTCCAGCCTTTTTATTATCTCCTGAATCTTTTTTTCAAGCAAATTCTTTTCTCCAATAAACCTTATCTTTACCTTGTTTTCATCAATTTTTTTGTTATTTTCAAATCTTTTAAAGAACTTTTTGAAGAGAGCCATAAGAAAGTTAACTTCTTCTCTTGAGCGATTGAAGTTTTCTATAGAAAAACAATATAGTGTTAATTCTTTTACATTTAATTCCTTGCACCAATCCAAAAGTTCTTCTACTCTTTTGACTCCTTCTTCATGTCCTTTCCAGGGAGATTGTCCAATTCTCCTGGCAAATCTTCTATTACCATCAAGTATTATTGCCACATGTAAATTATTTTTTATCATATAAATATTGTTTAATTTTATTTTGTTTCCGTTTGATAGAGAAACCGACTTTATTTAAAAAAATTTCTATATTTTCTTTCTTTGTAATTGAAAAATAAAAGGTTGAATTATGATACCTCTTATCTTCACTGATAATCGATGTTTTGATTTTTATCCGACTTAATAATTTTTTAATAGTTGATAGTCCTTGATGATTAATAGAACAAATTGTGATGGTGAAACTCCTTATTCCTGTCAAAACAGAACCTTCACTATCATAAAACCCTCTTAAAAATGTACCAATAATCTTTTCATTATTAGATTTTAGTATCTCTTTAGGAACTTGCCAATTTTTAGTTCCAAATTCATAAGAAGATAAATCTTCATATATTTCCTTTCTGGTAAGTTTTGCTATCCAAATATTGCTCCATTTTTTATTAAGTTTGTTCCTATCCCTATAATACAAAGAAGGGGTAACCCCATAAACACATTTAATGGATTGTATAAACTTATCAATAAAATCTTTATCTTTTACAGATAAATTAACATTATACAAATTATAATCCCATCTTTGTTTGTGTGCCTTTCCTAAAAAGACACAACCATCTCCACACATAACACCTAATAGATATGCTCTATTACATGTTAATTTTTTGTAATTTTTGTTTGGAATTATTTTAGTAATACTTCTACAAATAATATTCTCTTTTTTTAATAATTGCAAAACTCTTGTATGTGAAATATTTATTTTTTGGCTTACTTTTCTTGAGGATAGGCCTTGTTTGTATAATTCTTTGATTTGCGTTCTCAAAGGGGATAAGTGATATTTCTGTTTAACTCCATCAAATCTTATCTTAGAAATTATGGGCATAAAAATAAAAGTTTTTTGGATATATAAGACTTTCCATCTAAGATACCAATTTGGAGAAAATATGCTTTATTGTTAAGAAAGGTTATCTTTAATTTTTTATTCCTAATTCAAGAATTAACTTTCCATCAGAAAGATTATAATTTTTTATAGGAAGATTTATCGGGATTATCTTTGCATATGCTTTTTCTTTTGCAATAGCCTTTATTTCTATGCTGCTTTCAAGTTTTATTATTGAAATATCATCTGTTGATTTGACTCCCGGCATTTCAATTTCATATATCACTTTATTTGAAAGCCTTCTGATTTTTGTTGATGGTTCTTCTTTCGGCAAATCCGCGAATTGCTTTATTCTTTCTTTTGTAAAGGTATTTGGTTTTATCTTTTCTGTTTCTTTTATTTTCTGCTGCGGTTTATCTCCAAGTTGGGTTACCTTTATTTTTGGAGGACCATCTCCAAAAGTTGAGATGCTTATGCTTAGTCCGTCTTTTTTTATCTTTTTTTGCTTATCTGGCTGGGAAAAATAATTCCTGCTTAATTGCTCATCAAATTCCCTGTTCAAATTTTTCATAAGCGAATTGAATAGAGTATTAAATCCTATTGGAAGCTTTATTTCATTTATAGGAGATGCAAAATCATTCTTTCCAAGCATGCCCCATTCTTCATCATCATTTTCTGAATCAAACCTGCTGCCGCAATAAGGGCAGAAGCTGTATTTTTCATCTATTTTCTTTCTGCATTTTGGACATTTTTTCTTCTTGAACATAGTAAATTTCCCTTAAGAGAGTATACTGAACTTCGTTTAAATAATTTTGGTAGGAAAATTATGCGCCATTCGGGAATTGAACCCGACTCTAAACCTTTTTCCTAGTAGTTGAGCCGCCACTCTAAATTTTTTCCTAGTAGTTGAGCACCACTCTAACCTTGGGAAGGTTTTATTCTGCCGATGAACTAATGACGCTTGAGGCACAATTTTTTCAATATAATAAATAATTTAAAGGTTATTATGGTGGATTTTTTATGACAGAAATTGAAAGGAAGATATTATGGTATATGTATTCTGAAAATAATCCTGAAAGGCATTTCTGGAACGTTCTTATTATTAATGAAGGTGAGAAAATAAAAACAGCAAAGCAGAAACTTTATGAAGAACTTAGCCCTCTTGTAGAAGGCACTTTAGTTTCATTTAACCCCATTGTTAATGAATATTTAATTGATAAAGGGAAAATTGAGAATTCTAAGTTATATTATGAACTTCTTTGTTTAGAGGCTACTGTATCTGCTGTTAATTTTTCCAATGTTTATCAGGGAAAAGTAAAATGGGACAGAAGGTTGCAGCCAAGAAAGAGCAAAGATGGCTGGGATGATTTTATAGACAAGATTTACCGCGGGGAGATTTAGTTAGTTTTTTATATATTCCAGTTCTAAGTTTTATATGGCAAACAGGAAATTTTACATTACAACACCTATTTATTATCCGAACGACATACCCCATATAGGGCATGCATACACAACTATAGCAGCAGATGTGCTTGCGAGATGGCATAAGCTGAAAGGAGACAAAGTCTGGTTTTTGACAGGAACAGATGAGCATGGAAAGAAAATTCAAAATGCTGCTGAAAAAAAAGGAAAATCTCCCAAAGAATTTGTTGATGATTTAATCCCCAAGTTCAAAGATGCATGGAAAAAGCTGAATATTGAATACAGTAGGTTTATTAGGACAACAGATAGAGATCATGAAAAGAAGGTCCAGGAAATCCTGAATAAAGTTTATGACAATGGAGACATTTATCTGGGAAAATATGAGGGCTATTATTGCACAGCCTGCGAAGCCTATTACACTGAGAAAGACCTGGAAAACGGCTGCTGTCCTATTCACAAAACAAAGGTGGATTTGCTGAAAGAACCAAGTTATTTTTTCAAGCTAGGCAAATACCAGAAACAGCTTTTGGAATTATATAAAAAAAACTCCGAATTCATTTCGCCTAAAAACAGAAAGCTGGAAATAATAAACAGGATAAAAGAGGGGTTGGATGATTTGAGCATTTCAAGGACGAGCTTTGATTGGGGGATTCCTCTGCCTTTTGATAAAAAGCATGTATGCTATGTATGGTTTGATGCTTTGCTCAATTATTATTCAGGTGCAAATGATTTTTGGCCTGCAGATATCCATCTTGTCGGAAAAGATATTTTATGGTTTCATGTTGTTATTTGGCCTGCAATGCTCTTGTCTGCAGGAATAAAACTGCCGAAGAAGATATTTGCTCATGGCTGGTGGACTTTTGACAAGGAAAAGATTTCCAAATCAAGAGGGAAAGTGATTAATGTTGATGATCTTGTCAGCATAGCAGGAGTTGATTCAGCCAGATATTTCCTATTTAGAGAAACTCCTTTCGGAGAAGATGGAGACTTTTCAGAGCAGGCGCTTATAGACAGGCACAATAATGAACTTGCTGACAAACTTGGGAATTTAGTTTCAAGAGTTGCTGCCCTGGCAGAAAAATATGGAATTCAAAAAACTGAAAATAGATTGCTGAAAAAATTAAAATTGAAAGAGATTGAAAAGCATTTTGAGAAATATGAAATTGACAGAGCATTGAATGAGATATTTGCCTTTATTGATGTCTGCAATGAATATGTTCAAAGCAAAAAACCATGGGAGACACATGATAAAAAAGTTTTGTATGAACTGGCAGATAGTATAAGAGAAATTGCAAAACTTCTGTTTCCATTTATTCCTGAAACAAGCGAGAAGATTGCAAAACAATTCAGGACAGATAAAATTAAAAAAGATGAGATTTTGTTCAAGAAGGTATAATGATAAAATTAGATAAAAGGATAAAATTTGAATTCCCTATTGAGGTTAAGAAATTTTTAAAGAAAGAAAAAATTGAAGTTAAAGAAATAAAAAATCGGATTTCTTTCAGTGTATATGAAGACTTATTAAATAAGAATTATAAAGAAATTAAATACAAAGAAGTTAAAATAATAATAAATGGTATTAGTAAGTTTAAAGGAAATAAAATTTATATTAGTCCTAAAAAAATAAGTAAGAACAAATCATTTAAAAAATCTGTTCAGTTTTCTGATGATTATTCAATTTATTATTTAATCTTTATTAAAAAAGAAAACAATATAAAAAATGCCTGAAGGAATAATTAATTTTTCAGACTGGGAAAAACTCGACTTGCGAGTCGGGAAAATAACTGAAGTTGAAGAAATTGAAAATGCAGACAAGCTTTACAAATTAACTGTTGATATCGGAAATGAAAAAAGAATTGTATGTGCAGGAATAAAAGAACATTACACAAAAAAAGAACTCAAGGGAAAGAAGATTATTCTCTTTGCAAATCTTGCTCCGAGAAAGATGAAAGGTATTGAAAGTCAGGGAATGATTTTAGCCGCAGTTAATCAGGATGAGAGCAAAGTTATTCTTATTTCTCCTGAAAGCGATATTGAAATAGGTAGCAAGATAAGATAATTTATGGTCCCCTTAATCCTAATCTTCTCATGACTCTTTCAAATAATTTTTCCCTGTCTTTATCAGAATCATACGGAACTTCCAAAAGTCTTGCAGCAATTTCTTTGTAAGCCCTTGATGCATTGCTCTTTGGGTGCGTATGAATTACAGCATTCTTCATGTTTAGCGATTTCTGGACAGATATATCTTCAGGAACCATACCTAAAATAGGCACTTCAAGCATCTCTTTTACAATATCAGGCCGCATTTCAATTTCATTATTTTTTACTCTTGTAACTATAACCCCCAAAATGGATTTTTCCATCTGTTCTGCTATTTTTATTGCTTTTAATGCATCTGTTATTGCGGGCATTTCTGGATTTGTCACCACAATCAATTCATCTGCCATATTTATCAAAGAAAGTGCCTCATTGCCTAAACCTGCAGCACTATCAACAATGATATAATCAGAAATTTTCTTAAAATCTTCCCTGAAATCCTTTATTTTTTCAGGCTTTATCCTGCTTAATTCCCTTATTGATAATGATGAAGGCATTATTTTTATTCCTGATTCATGTTCATAAACTGCTTCAAAAGCATCTGCCTTTCCGGAAAGCACATGATTGAGATTTATAGGGACTTCAGGCGAATTTAGATGAACTCCAATGTTTGGGGTGGTTAAATTCCCGTCAATTATAAGGACATCCTTACCAAAATAATTTATTGCTGCACCGAGATTTATTGCTGTTGTTGTTTTTCCAACCCCTCCTTTCCCAGAGGTTATTACTATTATTTTTTTCATTTTAAAGTGTAGAAATGGGTTCTACGTTGAAAGAAATTGCTTTACTTTACTTATAAATTTTTCTAATAAGTCTGCATATTCCTTGAGCTTTTCCAGATTTACATCTATTTCTTCTCCGCGATAAAATATTTTTAAGGTAACATTCTTTCTGAATTCTCCGATTCTTTCTGTTTTTAATTCCCTTATTTTCCTGAACATTTCATATAAATCAATCACTTTTAGGAATTCCTTGTCTTTTTTGAACAAATTACTTACTTCTTTTATCATGCCTACAGGATTTTCAGGGATTGATGAAATTTTCTTCTTCTTTTTCGCATGCTGTAATGTTCTTTCTATGCTTGTTTCAATCATCCTTTTCCATCTTAGAATCAGATTCATGATTACATCGCATGTTTTAGTATACTTCAGACTGACATAAAGTAGATGGTCTGCACTAATCTTTTCTTGAATTATTTCCTCCATAAAACCCCTTCCTAGAAGTGTAAATTAGCAGGATGTTGAAGTATTTATATATTTCTGCACAGGAGAGATATTAACTTAATTTTAGAATAGCCTCTGCCAAATCCCCTGTTTCTTCCAAGGCACCTTTTGCCTCTTTTTCAGAACAGCCTGTTTTTTCAATTATTGTTTTAATATCTTCTCCAGAAAGATTTTCCTCTTCTGAAATATCCCCTGTAATCTGAAAAGATTCCTGCCCCTGCATTTTTATTTTTGTAACAGAAGGATTTTTTATTATAATTTTATCCCCGTCTTCTTTTTCAATTATGACTTTAAAGGAAGGAATTTCGCTTTGGCTAAGCCCCATCTGCTTCATCATAGCCTGCATTTTTTTTGGGTCAATATTTGGAAACATTTTATTTCACAAAAATCTGCAAAGCAATTCTAAATACAACTATCAGAATTACAAATATGACTATATGCACTGGTTTTAAATTAAATCTGCTTTCATATTCTTCCTTGAATTTTACTAATCCTCCGAATCCTGAAGGCATATTTACGCTATTGTCTGCCATAATTTAAATAAAAGGAGAAGGTATTTAAAAGTTTCTTGATATATTGAAGAATGGATTTTAAACAGGAGAAAGAAATAGCTGAATTTTGGGAAAAAGAGAAAATTTACAGGACAGATTTTGGTAAAAAGGGTATTTTTTCAATAGATACTCCTCCGCCAACCGTTTCAGGAAAAATGCATATTGGACATGCTTTTTCATATTCACAACAGGATTTTATTGCCAGATTCCAGAGGATGAAACACGGAATTTTTTATCCTTTTGGGACAGATGATAATGGGCTGCCGACTGAAAGGCTTATTGAAAAAATAAACAATGTCAAAAGCAAAAAAATGTCAAGAAAGGAGTTCATTGAACTTTGCCTTAAAACTCTCAAAAAAATAACTCCTGATTTTATTCAGGACTGGAAAAATCTTGGAATTTCTGCGGATTATGAGATGTATTACTCAACAATTGACAAAAAAACCCAAAAAATCTCACAGGAATTTTTTATTGATTTATACATGAAAAAAGAGATTTACAAAAAAGAATTTCCAACAATCTGGTGCCCTGAATGCCAGACTTCAATTGCTCAGGCAGAGCTTGAAGACAAAGAGCAGGCAACTCTTTTTTCAACGCTGAAATTTTTATGCAATAATAAAGAATTATTGGTTGCAACAACAAGGCCAGAACTTTTGGGTGCATGTGTTGCTGTTTTTGTTAATCCCAAAGACAAAAGATACAAATGGGCAGTCGGAAAAAAGGCAAAAGTTCCTTTGTTTAATTTTGAAGTTCCTGTCTTTGAAGATGAATCTGCTGAAATGGAAAAAGGGACAGGAGTTTTAATGGTTTGTTCTTATGGTGACAAATTTGATGTTGATGCAATAAACAGGAAAAAAATTTCTCCTAAAATTATTCTTAATAAAGACGGGACTTTGAAAATTAAAGGATATGGGGGAATGAAAACGAAAGAAGCAAGAAAAAAGATTCTTGAAGATTTGGGCAATAATGAGCTGATTAAAGAGCAAAAATCAATCTCAAATATTGTTAATGTTCATGACAAATGCGGAACAGAAATAGAATTCATTCCAACTGAACAATGGTTCATAAAAATTCTTGACAAGAAAAAACAATTAATAAAGCAGGGAGAAAAAATAAAATGGCATCCCGGTTATATGTTCAAAAGATACAAGAACTGGGTTGAAGGGCTTGATTGGGACTGGAATATTTCAAGGGACAGATTTTTCGGGATTCCTATTCCTGTCTGGCACTGCAAGAAATGCAATGAAATAATTCTCGCAGGAAAAGATGAACTTCCTGTTGATCCATTGCATACAAAAAAAATATGCCCCAAATGCAAAAATATTGCAGAAGGAGAATCAAAAGTTCTGGACACATGGGCAACTTCATCATTAACCCCTCAAATTGCAGGTTCTTTAACTAAAAACAAAATAAAAATTCCTTATTCATTGAGGCCGCAGGCACATGATATAATAAGAACATGGGCATTTTACACAATAACCCGCTCTTATTTGCATGAAAATGAAATTCCATGGAAAAATATTATGATTTCTGGTTTTGCAACACTTGGCGGGCAAAAAATGTCAAAAAGCAAAGGCAATGTAGTTGCTCCTCAGGAAGTTATTGAAAAATACAGCGCAGATAGTCTGAGATTCTGGGCTGCAGGCTCAAAACTCGGGGAAGATATGGATTATCAGGAAAAGGATTTAGTTACAGGAAAGAAATTTGTCAACAAGCTGGAAAATGCGTCAAAGTTTGTTTTTATGAATATGGGAGGTTATAACGGAAAAAAACCTAAAAAGTTGGAACCCTTAGATAAAAAATTTCTAATTGAATTAGAGAGAACTATCTGGCTTGTTACTTCTTATTTTGAAGAATATGAATATTCTAGAGCTAAATTTAATATAGAAGATTTTTTCTGGAAATTCTTCTGTGATTATTATCTAGAAATTATTAAGAAAAGAATTTATCACGGGACAGGTAATAAGAAATTATCTGCACAATATACTTTGTATAGGTCTCTCTTAACAATATTAAAATTAATTGCTCCAATAATGCCCTTCATCACTGAAAATATTTATCAGCAATATTTCAAAAAGAATGAAAAAATAAAGAGTATCCATCTCTGCGAATGGCCTAAATATGGCAAAGATTGGATTAAAAAATGGGACGATAAAAAAATAATTTCCCATGCAAATGAATTAACCCTGTTTATTGATTTACTAACACAAATTAGAGCGGAAAAATCAAAAGCACAAAAACCCATGAATTCAGAGTGTATATTAACAATAAACAAAATAAACTATAATGATTTGAAAGATGTTCTGGAAGATTTTAAAAATGTTACAAATGCAAAAGAAATTAAACAGGGAGACTTTAAGGTAGAATTCATATAAAATGAAACTAACAAAAGATGAACTTACAGAGAAATTAATTGAACTTGAGAATCCCAAAGGAAGGCATACAGAACTTATCAGCGTGTATATTCCTGCAGGATATGATGCAAATTCTGTCCAGAAGCAGCTTGAAGCAGAGAAGTCAACCGCGAAGAACATTAAATCAACAACAACAAGAAATAATGTTACTGATGCTCTTGATAAAATTGTCAGATATCTGAAAGGGTTGAAAAGAACCCCTGACAACGGGCTTGCTATTTTTGCAGGGAATACATCCAAAGTAGAAGGAGTAAGCGATTTGCAGTTATGGGAAATTGAGCCGCCGCAGCCATTAAAGATAAGACTTTACAGGTGTGACAAAGAATTTGTTCTTGAACCATTGAAAACAATGCTGGAAGCTGATGAGGTTTTCGGGCTTTTAGTCATGGACAGAAAAGAGGCAACAATAGGAATTCTTGAAGGAAAAAGAATAGAGGTTCTGCAAAAAATGACTTCAGGTGTTCCGAGCAAAGTAAGAGCAGGTGGGCAGTCAAGCCAGAGATTTCACAGGATTACAGAAGGGCTGACAAAAGAATTTTACAAAAGGATTGCAGAGGAAATGAAAAAAATATTCTTTGATATGCCTAAATTAAAAGGAATTTTGGTTGGAGGACCTATTCCGACAAAAGATGAATTTCTTGAAGGAGAATATCTCGCTACAAGGTTGAGAGAGAAAGTTATTGGAAGGATTGATATTGGAGATACTGATGAATCCGGATTGAAAGAGATAGTTGAAAAATCAAGAGATATACTTGCTGATCAGGAAATTGTTTATGAAAAGAAAATTCTTGAAAAGTTTTTTGAAACTTTAGGAGAAAAACCGGGCTTGGCTTTTTACAAAGAGAGTGATATAAGAAAAGCGCTTCAATATGGCGCTGTTGAAATTCTAATTATTTCAAAAGCTTTTGATAAAAAAATCGCAAAAGAACTTACTGAATTAGCTGAGAATATTGGTTCAAAAATTGAGATAGTCTCAACAGAAACAACAGAAGGAGAGCAATTCCAAAATCTTTCAGGAATCGGTGCTTTGCTGAGATTTAAGGTTCAATAACCCTTTTAAATTATATTCTTCTCTTTATTTTATGGAACCAACAAGCAGAACCCTTGAAGAGATTGATGAAGCAAGAGAAAAAGAAGATATGAAAAAACTTGAGGCAGTTTTTTTTGTCAGCGGCAGGTTTCTTAACATGGGTGAACTGGTTTCTCTTACTGATTTAAATCCTATAATATTGCAGGAGCTTATTGAAAAACTTCAGGAAAAATATGATAAAAATGATTCTGCAATAGAAATTATTGAAAAAAATAAAATGTGGAAAATGGATGTGTGCCCGCAGTTTCACAGCATAATAAACAAGCTTGCAGGAGGAAAATCAGAATTTTCAAAAGCAGAACAGGAAACTCTTGGCATAATTGCCTATAAACAGCCAATCAAGCAATCTGTCATAATAAAAATCAGAGGCAATAAAGCCTATGACCACATTAAAAAATTCATTGAACTTGAACTTTTGAAAAAGAAGAAAATCGGGCATACATATGAGCTGAGTTTAAGCGACGATTTTTATGATTATTTTAATTTTCAGGATGGTTCGGATATAATCTCTTCAGAAGAAAAATCTTTAAAAATAAATAATCCTGAGAAGTAGGATGAAGATTCTGCCTGTAATTTATCTTGCATATATGTTTGTGTCTTTTTATTTTCTTTCTTTATTCTTATTCCTGTATATTAAGAACAGAAAAAATTTGTTTGATTATCCTGCAACCAATAAAAAATATGAAATTTCAATAGTTGTTCCGTGCTGGAATGAGGAAAAAACTATAGGTGCTACTATAGAACACCTGCTAGAGATAAAATATGAAGGGCTGAAAAAAATTATTATTGTTGATGACTGCAGTTCTGATAATTCTTATAATGTCATAAAAAAATATGCGGCAGATAATCCGAAAAAAATCAAAGTTGTCAGAACCCCGCAGAATACAGGGAATGCCGCAGGAGCCAAAAGTTATGGCGCAAAATTTGTAGATACCGAATTAATAGGGTTTGTTGATGCTGATAGTTATCCTGCCCAGGATTCTATTTCAAAACTTGTTGGTTTTTTTGATGATGAAAAAGTCGGTGCAGCTACCTGTGTTGTTGTTCCAAGAAACAGGAATAAATTTATGGAGAAGATGCAGGTAATAGAATATAATATCATTGCTTTTACAAGGAAGCTTCTGGGATATGTTGATGCAATTTATGTTACTCCTGGGCCTCTAGCTATATACAAGAAATCTGCATTTGATGAAGTAAATGGTTTTGATGTCAGGAATATGACTGAGGACATAGAAATTGTCTGGCATCTTATCCAAAAAGGATACAAAATAAAAATGAATCTTTCAGCTACTGCAACAACTACTGCACCAATCAAGTTCAAGGCATGGTACCGGCAAAGAAGAAGATGGAATGTAGGCGGATTGCAGTGCATTTCAAAATATAAAAAAGAGTCTTTAAAAAAAGGAATGCTTGGGATGTTTGTACTGCCCTTTTTCATACTTCAGCTCTTTTTAGGGCTCCTAGGGCTTGGAATATTCCTTTATTTAACCATAACACGCCTAATTTCCAACTATCTTCTTATGAAATACTCTATTCCTGTTGGAGTTCCTTTGATAACAATGGAAGATTTGTATATAACTCCAAGTTTTCTGAATTATCTGGGGGTTATTCTGTTTATACTGGGGATGGTTTTTACTTTCCTTGTTTTTTCTATAATGAAAGATACTGTATTAAAGAAACAAAATATTTTTAATGTATTATTTTATTCAGTTGTTTATCTAACTGCTTATCCATTCATTATGATAAGTGCAATATATAATTATTTTAAAAGGGATGATAAGTGGAGATAATATGGAAATAATAAAAAATCAGAAACATATTTTTTTGTATGCTCTAATCTTGACTTTTATTGTTTTTAATTTTGGAATTTTTATGGGATATATGCTGGAATCTTCCAGAATAAACAAAATTAATACACTTTATCTAAACGCAGAAACAGAACTTCTTGACCAGATAATACAGAAAGATACCCTGGAAATTTTGGATTTAAATTGTGATATTCTTATTGAAGAAAATATAAAATTTGCAGACAGAATCTATAAGGAGGCATTGCTTATACAAAAATATGAAGATGCCAACAGAATTAATAGTGATATCATGTTCCAGCATAAAAGATTCGACCTTCTCAGGGCTTTATTCTGGATAAACAGCATGAAAATAAAGCAGAAATGCAATGCAAGTTATCACAATCTGGTTTATTTTTACAAATATAACAATCCGTCACTGGAACAAAAATCAAAACAGCAATTTTTCTCAAATCTTCTCAGGGAGATAAAAGAAAAGAGAGGAAGTAATGTAATGCTGATACCTCTTGCTGCAGATAATGACCTCCCTTCAATAAATCTGTTATCAGAAGAGTATGATATCACTGAACTGCCTGTAATATTAATTGATGAAAACATAAAAATAACTGATGTTGAGAATATTGAAGACATTGAGAAATATCTTGATTAGTATATTTTTTATTATAGAAATATTAAAAAAGAGCCATAACTCATTTTTTTGATGTTAAATGAGTGTTTTAGGTGTGGGGTTTCCGGGGATATGGTAAATCTGCATAATGCAATATCAAATAAGGGGATTGTAAAAATATGCGAACATTGCGCTTCTATAGAGCATTTTCCAATCATAAAAAAGCCGGTTGAAAATCAGGCTATCCCGCAAAGGCAGGTGTCAGTTAAAGACAGATTGGATAGGATGAACAGAGCATCTGCAGTGCAGGAAATTAATCTTAGGGAGCTTATTGACAAGAATCTAAAAGCCAAAAGAATGCAGAATTATCCTGATTTGATTGATAATTTTCACTGGACTATACAAAGAATAAGGAGGGCAAGAAAAATTACAAGAGAGCAGTTTTCAAAAGGAATCTGCGAACCGGAATCAAATGTTAGGATGATTGAACAGGGAATTTTGCCCGGTAATGATTATAAAATAATAAACAAGATTGAAAGTTACATGGGGGTGGCTTTGAGAAAACCCGGAACTTCTGGATTTCCAAATACAGATGTGCAGAAAAGATATGTCCTGGATAATTCCCTTATCACAGAAAGAGAACTTCAGAAAAAGATGAATTTTGATGCTCCAACAACAAAACAGCTGAAAATTTCTGATTTGAGAGAAATGAAGAAAAAGTATAAAGAAGAAAATGGGCAGGAAAATAAACCTGTTAATAGCTGGGAAGAAGAATACAGCCAGGACGATGAACAGTTTTTAGATGAGCAGGAACAGTTTGAAGAGGAAGAATAAAAATCCATTAAATTTATAAACTATTTTTCTGAATTCTTATTATGGAACTTAACATTCTTAAATCAGGAAAAGATGAAATTGAATTTGAAATTGAAAGCCTCACACTTGCAGAGATTTTGAGGGTTTATCTTAACAAAGATTCTGCTGTGACTTTTGCTGCATGGAAAAGAGATCATCCCACAAGAAAACCGATTATGCTTGTTAAAACAAAGGGCAAAACAGCAAAAAAGGCAATTGATGATGCTGTTTCTGCTATCACAAAAGATTTGGACAAACTGGAAGCTGATTTTAAAAAGATGAAATAAATTGGTTTATAAACTTCTGAAATATTAATTATTATGAAAAGAGAAAGAAAAGAGGCATGGTTCAGGATTATTGTTGCAATTATAAGCGGAATAGTCCTTGCAATATGGAGATACATAATTTATGCTCTTGCAATAATAAACTGGTTTATAGTTTTATTTAAAGGAAAAAAGAATAAAGATATTGCAGAATTCTGCGAATACTGGAATACTGAATTGTATAAATTTGTAAGATACCTGACTTTTGTTTCAAACAAGAGGCCTTTTCCTTTTTCTAATATGGAAAAGATAAGCAAGGTTGAATGAATCATAAATTACAATAATCCTTATTAATTCTTAGAAGTTTTTTTTATGATGGCAGATACTAAAATTTCGACTGGAAGCTACGATTTAAATAAATGGCTTTATGGGGGTTATGAAAAAGGAATTATAACTATGATTGCAGGGCCCCCTGGAAGCGGAAAAACCAATATGGCTGTTTTAACAGCATGCAGTCAGGCGAAAAAAGGGAATAAAGTTATTTTTATTGATACAGAAGGCGGATTTTCCACTGACAGAGTAAAACAGATTGTAGGAAATGAAAATTATGAAAATATTCTTAAAAACATTCTTTTAATCTCCCCCACAAATTTTGAAGAGCAAAAAAAAGTCTTTACAACCCTTAATAATAAGCTGAAAGAAGAGCAGATAACTCTTATTGCCATTGATGGCATGGCTATGTTTTACAGGCTTGAATTAGGCGATGCAAAAAGTAAAAAAGAAGATGAGACAATAAGAAATGTAAATCGCGAGATTGCAAAACAGATGAAGATTCTTGCAGAAATATCAAAAAAACAGAATATTCCTGTTATAATTACAAATCAGGTTTATTCTGGATTTCAGTCAGAAGATGACTGGAAAAAGGGAATTGAAAAAGAAACAAATATTGTGGGCGGAAATCTTCTTCAGTACTGGAGCAAGTGCATAATTGAACTGAAAAATGAAAGGGGAAAGAGAAAAGCAATTCTATTAAAGCACAGAAGCCTGCCTCAAAAAGAATTGAATTTTGAAATTAGGAATGAAGGCATTGTAAAAAAAGGATGGATGTAATTATTTAGGCATGCATTCAACTTCAATTAGGTTTGCTATTGCTGTGCAATGTTCACATTTTTTTCCTTTTAATTCTCTTATTATCTCTTCTTCTAGAAATTTTTTTACTTCATCATTTGCATCTTTCCTGAAAGGGCAATCTTCTGAAGAAAACAAGTTTTTATATTCATCTATAATCTCAAAAAAGTCATCATATCTTACATGCATATATCCCTGATGATGATCATGCCTGTCATTGATTGCATAATTTCTTAGTCTGTTTTCCAGCATGTTCTTCTCTCTGAAAAATCGTTCTGTATTCATTAACTTTCAGAATTTCTTTCCTTTTTAAAAATTTGTTTAGTAGAATTCTATTATCTTAACTTGTAAACTGCTGTAACATAAGCGCTGACATCCTGTTCTGAAGGAGTTATTCCTGCAACTGATGTCTTTGCACTTTCTGCAGAAGGCGTACCTGATTCTGCTGAATCATAAACCCTGAAAGGGTAATAATTGAAAGAGTCAAGAGAAACAGAAACTAATCTCCCTAATTTTTTATTGAAACCAGTTGCAATTGCCTCTGCTTTTATTCTTGCATCTTCTGATGCAGTTTGTATTGCAGTTGTTTTATATTGCTGTTCCAATGAAGGAGAAAGTTCAAAATTAATATAACTTATTCCTGCACCTGCATCTGTTCCTGCATCAATAACATCCCCAATTTTATCTTTTTCTTCTGTTGAGAATTCTACCTTTAAGGAATGTGTTGCTCGGTAACCTTTTGTTTGTTGAGTTTTGTAGTCATAATCAGGATAAATATTGTAATTTACTGTTTTTAAATCATATCCATTAAAACCTAATGCAACAATATAATCTTTTAATTTATTTACAATAACTGAATTTGCATCTTCTGCAATTTTTGAAGTATCCCCTTTTGTATCAATATTGAAATAAACTGAAACCATGTCAGGAGTTACCTTTTCTGTTGCCTGCCCGCTTATAGAAATTGTATTAGTGATAGATTTTGACACAAAATATCCCACCAGAATAGATGCTAAAATAATTGCTGAAACAGAAATAATCAGTGCTATTTTGACAGAGTTATGCATCTCTTTTGCCATATTTTAAATAAGAGATAAGAGTTTAAAAATTATTCTTTATTTTCTGTTTCTAAATTTTCTCCTGCCTTTTTTATCCGGTATTCTTCAAGCCTTTTCTTGTTTGATTCGCATTCAGGATTAAAGCAAAATATCCATGGACGTTTTCCTTTGCTTAATCTTATTAGCATAGGAAATCCGCAGGATTCGCAGATTTTGTCTGTTTTTTTAATAATTCCGTTAGGCGGAAGAGAATATGTTTTTCTGCATTCAGGATATTTATCACAGGCAACAAAGCTTCTTCTTGTTTTCCTGGAATATATTATTGAAAGAAGTCCTTTTTTGCATTGCGGGCAGACATTCAGTTTATTTTCTTCTTTCTGCTTTTCCCATAATTTTACTTCTGCTTCAGAAAGTTCTTTTCCAATCTCTTTTTTATTCTTTTCAAAATCGCCTGCAATTTTTGTTATTGTTTCTTTTGCCTCTTCAATAACTTTAATTTTTTTCTCCTCAAAATTTTTCTTTGACTGGAGAATAGAGTCCATCTCTTTTTCAAACTTTCTTGTCAATTCTTCATTAATTATTATAGGGGAATATTTTTCAAGAGTTGTAATTAATGAAATTCCCAGGGGTGTCGCTTCAATGCTTTTTTCTTTTATGTATCCCCTGTCATAGAGAGTTTCAAGTATTGCTGCTCTTGTCGCCTTTGTTCCGAGATTTCTTTTTTCAAGTTCAGAAACAATTGATGCAGGAGAATATCTCTTCGGCGGCTGGGTTTCCTTTTCTTCTGTTCTTAAATCAGTTATTTTAACCTCGCCATTTATATCCGGAAGCTCTGTTTCTTTTATTTTGTAAGGATAAATCTCAAGCCATGCTTTTTTTCTTACCTCAGAACCTTTAACACTAAAGGTAAGGACACCAAGGTTTCCTTGACCATCAACTTTCCTATTAGGTGTATATTTTGCAATTATTGTTTTATTGTCGATTATTGCATCTTCGCAGAATAAACATAGGAATCTTTTAACAATCAGGTTGTAAATTTTTTCTTCTTCATTATTTAATGTTCCATTTTCTCCTGTCGGATAAATTGAGGGATGGGCAGGATCTGTTTTTTTGCCTTCAATGGGCTTATCCCTTGAAATTAATCTTTCTGCCCTGAATTGCTTTGCAAGTTTTTTAAGAATATCTCTGTAATTAATTGAATCAGGAAGTTTTTGGGAGGATGTTCTCGGATATGAGATTAATCCTGCCAGATAAAGTGATTGTGCAATCTGGAGAGTTCTTGTCGGAGTTATTCCATAAAGGCGATATGCTTCTATTTGAAGAGTTGTAAGATTAAAAGGGGGATTCGGAGGCAGAAATTCCTCTTTTTTTATTGTATCAGCCAGGGCAGTTTTTCCAATCAGGTTATTAAATTGTTCAAGAAACTTCTTTTCAAATATATCCTTATTGTATTTTAATTCAATCTTGTTCTTATCATCAGTAACTGTTATAAAAATCTGCCAGTATTTTTGCGGTTTAAATTCCTGAATTTTCCTTTCTTTCTGGACAATCAGATTTAATGCAGGACCCTGCACACGCCCTATTGACATTATTTTGAATCTCCCTGCTTCTTTTATTGCATTCATTAATGCTCTTGATAAATTAATCCCGTAAAACCAGTCAAGATAATGCCTTGTTTCTCCTGCAATTGCCTGCCCCCAATTTATGCTTTTTGACTTGTTTTCATAAGCAACATTTAACTCTTCTTTTGTTAATGTTGAAAATTTCATTCTGTTTGCATCTTTCTGGTTGCAGATAAATCTGGCAACATTTAACCCAATTACTTCTCCTTCTATATCATAATCTGTTGCAATTGTAATGCTTCCTGCATTTTTTACCAGGCTTAATAAAGTGTCATAATATTTTTTTGTGAAATCTTTTTTTCTTACCAGATAATTTGGAACCCATTTAATGTCAAAAACAGGAAATCCTGAATTTTTTTCTGTTTGGGTTAATGTAAACAAATGCCCGACAGCACATGCTACGATTATTCGGTTTCCATTTTTATTTAATTCATAATAGGGAATTCCGTAAAGATTTCTTTTCTCTGAACTTCCCAAGGCACTGGCAATCTTCAGTGCTGCCTGCGGCTTTTCTGTTATTATCATCTCATAACCATCTTCCTTGAGATTAATTTTCGGAGGAGAATAATCCTTTTGTTTCGATGTTTTTAAGAATGATTTTTTTATTTTTTTAGATTTTGCAGTTTTTTTTCTGCTTATACTGGGTTTAGTTTCAGAAAAAATTATTTCCTCTTTTTTGGGCTTTTCAATAGCATATTTCAGGTCTCTTTCATTGACCGGGAAATATTCTTCTGCTATTTTTTGTTCAGCCGGTTTTTGCTTCTTTTTTCGCATGATTATGGATATCCGAAGGGGTTTTATATTCTTAACTATTTATATAGGGGTGTAATACAATAAATCTTATAAAATTAAGAAACCCATCTTTTTTATGAACATAGAGTCTATAATGAATGAAGATATTGAAACAGTCAGGAGAAGGCTTTCTAAAGAACAAAGAAAGAATTTATTGGCTGAAATTGATTCTTCCGAATTATTCAAAGTCTCTCCCATCAAGTTATTTTGGCTTATCCCTTTTGGATGGCGCGTGAATGTTAAAAATGTCAAAGAAGGACATCCTAAATCTGTTTTTGGCTATCTTCCTGTTGGATTTATCAGAAGGAATGCTGAACTTGTAAATTTATTTGAATCCTTCCCTGAAAATTATCATGCTGGACTGAGAAAAATTTATAATCTATATTCGGGCAATAAATAAATTCTTATAAATTCAGATCCTCTTTTTTCTTTATGAAAAAAATTGTTATTACCGGCGGACCATGTTCTGGGAAAACAACTATCATTGAAGAATTAAACAAAAAGGGATTTTCTGTTTTAAGAGAGACTGCAAAAGAGATTGTTGCAGCGAGGAGGCATATTCCACTTACAAAAGAAGAATCCCAAATAAGGCAGGATTTAATTTTTAATGAACAGTTTGCTAAAGAGCAAAATGCAGAGAGAGCAGATTGTGATATTTTATTTCTAGACAGAGGGTTGATTGACGGATTGGGCTATTCTCTTCTTTATTCAGGAGAAGAATCAATAGAAAAATATCTTCCTGCTGTCAAGGCTAAAAAATATGACTTCATTTTTCTTATGAAGCTTCTTCCTTTTGATTCGGGAGGGTTCAGACCAAGAGAAGAAAATGAAGAAGAAGCTAAAAAGATTCAGGATTCAATTTTAGAATTATACAAAAGACTTGGATATAATCCCCTTTTTGTGCCAAGAATGCCTGTTCAGGAGAGAGTGGAATTTATTTTAAAAGTGGTTTTAGGAGAGGACTAAATTTCAAAGATTTTTTCCTTTCTTGATACATTGATTACTCTTGTTTTTCCCATCTGCTCTTCCATTCCTGATGCTTCATGGATATGGGCAGTGATTAATATATCTGGCTGAAAATCTTTTATCGCTTTTCTTACTGCCTGGCTTCCGGGCCATCCTGAAAATTCTTGTTTACTCCCTTTTGGATGCATATGTGTTACCATAATTTTTTTATCCAAATCCTTTACATTTTCATGCCCTTTTTTTAATAAACTGAATATTTCTGAATCTTTAATCTGATTTATTCCCATATCTGCTGTTCCTGCCCCAAAAATTCCGAGGTCATCTTTTCTGAATGAATAACCATGGATATTTTTTGTATTAGGGTACATCTCTGCGAGAAAATCTACAGTTGCTATTGATTCATGGTTTCCGGGTATTATCAAAACCTGTTTTTTGGCTTTTATAAAAGGGCCAATTAGATTTTTTGTTGATTGTTCTGCAAAAGTCAAATCTCCTGCAAGAATAACCAAATCCACATCCTCTTTTTTGGCTTTTTCTGCCAGCTTTTTTACGAGCCCGGTATCTCCATGAATATCTCCAACTGCAAGGATTTTTGTTTTCTTTGCCATAATCAAAATAATATAAGGGAATTAATAAATTTTTTTAATCACAAAATATGCTTCTTATATATGTATAATACAAAAGGTTTAAGGTCAAAACGTGAAATTTTTCACTTAACCTTTTTGTATCCTTATAAGTATATTTTAGCATATCTATAATACAAAAAGTTTAAAAGCACATACTTATCTGAATATATACATTCAAATGCGAGATTAAAAACTTGCTTTGTAATTAAATAAAAAATGAAAGATAACTTTGATATCTTTTTCAGGAGAAAGCCTGCTTTAATGCTGGTTTCTTTGAAAAAGAATACAAGAATGAGGTATGGTAGTATTCTGGCTAAGGAAGTCGATTGCACTTACAGCCATGCAGTGAAAATTTTACAGACTTTAGAAGACCTTAAGTTAGTTGCTTTTGAAAAAAGAGGGCGGATAAAGGTTATACAACTGACTAAGAAAGGAAAAGAAGTTGCAGATGCAATAGAGAACATTCAGCGACTTATCAAATAGTTCTGATATTACCGCCCAAAAATTGAAAGAGAATCCTAGAAAGATTCATCAAAAAATTTAAATATTTCTTTATTTTTTTAATATATGGTTCTCCAATATAAATTAAAGAGCGAAATAAGATGGAAAAAATATCCCGGAAAATCCAAATTAAAATTGCCTGTCAGCAGATATAACTTCAGATTGCTGAATGAAGCAAAAACCAAAATTCTCGTTGATAAGACAAACTATGAAAAAGTTATGAAACGATTCAGGCAGATAGAATTTTTCAAGCACAGAAGATAAGATTATTTCTTTTTCTTTTTTTCGCTTCTTCTCCATGCCGAAACAGCGGCTTTTGATACTCTATCTAATCTTCCCAAGATAGACTTTCTTATATCAACTGCCTTTACAATTCTTTTCTTCTTAGCTAAATCAATAACAGACTGCCCGATATTTTTTACAACGTCATTTCTTTTTGATGCTGAAACTTTTGCATCACGCAATGCTGCTGTTATTGATTTTTTTATTTTTGACGGCATAAAGCTCTGTCTTCGTCCGCCTCTTTTTATTACAGTTGTCATTTTACAAAATATATATCTTAGTATATAAATTTATCGCGAATTGTTTATATTTCCCCAATTCCACTGTAATTTTCCCTTACATTTCTTTTCAAATAATTTAAGGAAAACAAATCCGAGAATTATTATTTCTACAACAAATAATAAACCATCTTTTATAGTTATCTTTAACGGATTGAAAATATTATTAAGATATGCAATTACTAATCCAATACCAATTAATACAAAAGTTGCAATCCATCCTTCAGTAGAAATTGGGACATATCCATATCCGTAAGTTTTTGGCTTAAACCAATATTGGTTCATCCGGGCATAAAGAAATTGTGTTTTAATTTATTTGTAAAAATGGCCCCGATGGGATTTGAACCCACGACACCCAGATTAAGAGTCTGGTGCTCTAACCAGGCTGAGCTACGGAGCCATGAATAATTATTAGAAAAAGAACTTAAAAATCTTATCTATACTCCCCCTATGTTCTAATTTATTAAAATATAGCTGAATGCCGTTTATCTGTATTCTCTACTCGAACATCACTAATTAGATATTAATCAGCTTCAGCTATCAGCGATATTCCCGCCAGGTAAACCCGCACTTCGTGCACTTGAAGAATTTTGTTTCTGCTTCATCGCCTGAGCGTGTTTGCACAGTCCAGAAATATGCCTTGTCATTTCCGCATTTTTTGCATTTCCCCAGGATTATCGGGAAAGTTTCTATGTCTTTTTTTATTACCTCTATCTCTTCGTTTTTATCCTTGATTTTCTCTGACGCAACTATCTTCATTTTTCCTTTTGAGGAATAGCTGCATCTAGGACAACCTTCTCTTGTCTTCTTTTGAACAAGAACTGAACCGCATTTAGGACAAAATTCCATCTTATTTATTTTCCTCTTATATATTTTGTTTCTTAACTTTAAGTTATATTATTTAAAAACCTTCCTAATTTTCCCTGCAAAAACCCCTTTCTGATTCTGGTTTTGAATATTCAAAGAATATCAATTTTATCCAGCCGAACCAAGGGGTTATTCTGAAAACCGCTTTTCCTACCAGCTGCTCTCCTTTTATTTCCCTTTCATCAACTCCCCAGGCATTGTTAGCAGGTGAGAGTATTTGGTTATTATTATCGCCTATTGTAGTGAAAATTCTTTCTCCGTTTTCTTCCCTTATTCTTATTATTCTGTGAATTACAGGGGTTCCTTTTGAGCCGGATTGGAATGCTATTATATCGCCAATTTTTAATTTTTCAGGATTTGCCCTGATTAATAGCAGGATATCCCCTTTTCCGAACCCCCTTCTTAAAATAGAACTCCTGAAATCTTCTTTTATTATGCTAACTTCTTCATATTTTGCTTCATGCCTGTCAAACCAGCTGTTAAAATTAGAAAAGAAATTTCCCTGATGATACATACTGCATGATTCAACTATCGCAAGAGGCAGAGATGTCCCTGTTACAAGGCTTAATCCAGGGAAAAAAATAAATTTTATGAATACAAACAAGACTATCAGAGAAAAAATCCATCCCTTTACACTATTGTCTTTCCACAAAAGAAACCAGAATTTTTTAAAACCGCCTTTTGTTTTTTCACCTATTTTTCTTAAATTCATTAGATTAATTAGAAAAAAGGATTTTTAAAATGTATGATGTCTGCGCTAAAATCTATCTGTCAATTTATTAACAAAAACAATTAAAAATCTTTAATCATTGGTTTTATCATGGTAGAAATGGGGGAAATAACACTTGCAATGCTAAGGCATCACCAGATTGTCAATAAAAATCTTCTTGATCTTGAGAAAGTTTCTGAGGAAGACACATATAAAATTGTAAAATTTTTTAATATTTTTAAATGGAACCTTAACAAGCATATTTTTGTTGAAGAGGAAAATATTTTTCCTGTTGCCGATAGAAAAAACAAGACAGAACTTAAACAGCTTCAGAATCTTCTTAATGACCATAGAGATATACAGAAAATAATTGACAATCTGGATGATGAAATCCTGGATTACAGAAAACCCAATACTACCATTCTGAAAGAATTATTATTTGCTCATGAAGAAAGAGAAATAAGAAGTTTTTATCCCCTTCTTGATGAAAGGCTTTCAGATGAAAAGAAAAAAGATGTTCTTGAAAAATTAAAAGACATTAAACTGAAATAAATTTTAAATCATAATCTTATATCACAAATCATAGAAATATTTAAATAGTATATATCTTGTGTATATACAAGGTGTGTACACAACCATACCTCTTTCAAAACTCGCAATTTCACTTGTATGACTCATCTCTTACGCCGTGAAATTGCTCACCAGCCGCGTCTTTATGATGCGGCTTATATTCAACAAAAAATGACAGATATTTTTGACAGCACAATTTTATGCAGTAAATGCAATACAAAAATGCAGAAAGCACGATTAGTCAAGAATAATTTTTTATTCAGGGCAATGGTTTGTCCAAAATGCAATGACAAGATAATCCATCCGATTGACAAGGAAGAATATAATAAATTTGTAAATTTAAAAAACAAGGAATTTCATGTAAAGATGAGGCTTGTCGGAAACAGTTATGCTGTTTCAATCCCAAAGGAAATTGTTTCATTCATGAGAGAGCAGGAAAAAATAATGAATGATATGGTAAGATTATGCTTTGAAGATATCGGAAAGCTAAGTTTAAATTTTACAGAGGAAGTTAAAAAACAAAAAGAACAATAAAAATGGCAAAAAAACAAATCCAGCTGAAAGTTGTGGAAGCAATGCAGGATGATGCATACAAAGGAATCACAAGAATTGATTCTGAAATAATGAGAGAACTGGAAATTAAGAAAGGAGATGTAATTGTTATCAAGGGAAACAGGGAGACCGTTGCAATAGTAGACAGGGCTTATCCTGCAGATGTCGGAGAGAAAATAATAAGGATTGATGGAATTCTGAGAAAAAATGCAAGAACAGGAATAGGCGATGTTGTTACAATAAGCAAGGCAGACATTAAAGAAGCAAAAAAAGTAATCATTGCTCCTGCCCAGAAAGGAATAATGGTTCAGGCAGATTCAGACAGTTTAAGAAGAGGACTTTTAGGAAGAGCAGTATTAAAAGGAGACATAATTGTTCTTGGCGGAGTTCAGAGAAGAAGAGATTTGATGGCTGAAGAATTTGGAGACATGGATGATATATTCGGAAACTTAGGTGATATACTTGGAGGAATGGGTTTTGGCGGATTAGGCGGAGGAATTACCCAGATTAAATTTTTAGTTGTAAACACAAACCCGAACCAGCCGGTTTACATTTCTGAAAATACAGAAGTTACATTAAGTCCAAAGGCAGTTGAATTAACTGATGAAAAAATTCCTGAAATTACTTATGAAGATATTGGAGGATTAGGAGAAGAAATTAAAAAAATCCGTGAACTTGTTGAAATCCCTCTTAAACATCCTGAAATTTTTGAAAGGCTAGGAGTTCAGCCGCCAAAAGGAATTTTGTTGCATGGACCTCCTGGAACAGGCAAGACTCTTTTGGCAAAAGCAGTTGCAAATGAATCTGATGCTAATTTTATTTTGCTTAACGGGCCGGAAATTATGTCAAAATTTTATGGAGAATCAGAAAAGAAGATAAGAGATATTTTTGAAGAAGCAGAAAAAACTGCTCCCTCAATTATTTTTATAGATGAAATTGATGCAATTGCCCCAAAAAGAGAAGATGTTCAGGGGGAAGTTGAGAGAAGAGTTGTTTCTCAGTTATTGACTATGATGGATGGTTTGAAGAGCAGAGGAAAAGTTATTGTTATAGGTGCAACAAACAGGCCAAATTCACTTGATGGGGCATTAAGAAGACCGGGAAGATTTGACAGGGAATTAGAGATATCTGTCCCAGGAAAAGAAGGAAGGCTTGCAGTTTTAAAAATTCATACAAGAGGAATGCCTTTGGATAAAAAAGTAAACCTTAATGAAATTGCATCTATTACTCATGGTTTTGTCGGAGCTGATTTGGAGGCATTATCAAAAGAAGCCGCTATTGGGGTTTTGAGGAAGATTCTTCCTCAGATGAAACTTGATGGAGAGGAGAAAATCCCGAACGAAATTCTGGAAAAATTAATTGTTCATCATGAGGATTTTGTTGATGCATTAAAGACTGTCCGTCCTTCAGCAATGAGAGAAGTCCTTGTTGAAACTCCAAATGTTGACTGGAACTTTATCGGAGGACTTGACAGCATCAAGCAGGAATTAAAAGAAGTTGTTGAATGGCCGATGAAATATTCCGAATGTTTTGAAAGAATGGGCATAAGACCAAGCAGAGGAGTTCTGCTTTACGGACCCCCTGGAACAGGCAAGACTCTTTTGGCAAAAGCAGTTGCAAAAGAATCAGAAGCAAATTTCATTCAGATTAAAGGGCCTTCATTGTTAAGCATGTGGGTTGGAAAATCCGAAGAGGGAGTAAGAAAAGTTTTTGAGAGAGCAAGGCAGGTTGCTCCATGCATTATTTTCTTTGATGAACTTGATTCACTTGCAGGAAGAAGAGGAATGGAAACAGGGACTAAAGTTACTGAAAGGGTTTTAAATCAGCTTCTTGCAGAAATGGATGGATTGGAAGATTTGAAGGATGTTTTGGTTGTAGGTGCAACAAACAGACCGGATATGCTTGATACTGCATTGCTAAGACCAGGAAGATTTGATAAGATTTTGCTTGTAAATGCGCCTGAAGAAGAAGGAAGATTGCAAATTCTGCAGATTCATACAAAGAAAATGCCTCTTGCAAAAGACGTTGAACTGAAAGAAATAGCAAAAGAAACTGCTGGCTATACGGGAGCAGATTTAGAATCTGTTGTAAGAGAAGCAGCATATTTTGCTTTGAGAGAAGATATTAATTCCAAACAGGTAATGAAGAAACATTTTATAGAAGCATTGAAAAAAGTCAAGCCAAGCGTCAACAAATCAACAATTGATGTATATAAAAAGATAGAAGAAACATACTTAAAATCTGCAAAGGCAGCATTGCCTATGGATAACACTTATCTTGGATAAAAATTATGGCTGAAGAAAAATCACTTAAGGAATTTGAAGAAAGAATTTATGAATATTGCGATAGTCATGTCGGTAATAAAATTCTTTTTACTGGCTTTGAATCGCTGTGGCCTAAAAATGGACAAATGACTGCTCCAATTCCAAAATATCTGGCTAATCTTACAGGAATTATTATGAAAAATCTGATTGACCAAAGAGTTCTGAGAGAAGTAAAAAAAGAATTTGAATGTGTTTATGGAATGTATAAAATTTTGCCTCATGAAAGATTAATAAAAAATAAAATGACTTTAGAAAAAGAAAATAACGATTTTGAAATTGCATTAAAATTAGCGACGCATATTAATAATCCCTGCAGTACTATAATTAATGGACAAACTTATGATATAAGACCTTTTTATCTGAGATTAGCGAGAGAAACTATTCCTAATCTAACAAATGAACACGCTAAAGAATTTTTAGAATCTGTAATAAGGATATATAAATAATCATTCGCTTGTTACAATAATTTCATCATCTATCAAAATTGTGTTCTCTGCCTGGCTGATTTTGCTGCCGGCAGAATCTACTAACTGCGGATATTGATGAAGATTTTCATTATCTTCCAATTGTCTTAATGCAAACAGGGACTTAGTTCCGAATTTTTTTACCAGCCATCTTGAACAGAAAGGAAGAGTTTTATATTCTTCAATTATAAAATTCAAAATTTTCCTTGCTTCAGGACTTCTTATATTCCTTTCATTAACCAAAATATAAATTCCGGATGGTTTTCCATCATGAACTTTTCCGCTTCCATTAGTTGCAAATGGCTCAACAGCGTACAATCCTTTGCCTAATTTTTCTATCTTTGAATTTTTTATGTTAAAAATTGTCAAGCCGGAATGAAGTTCATACTCATTCATCTCATGCCCTGTAAGATTAATAACAGGTGAGAAACCTTTTGATTCTATGGTCTCCTGAATAGTCTTTCCGATTTCTCCAAGTGAATTTTTTTCCTCAATTTTTTTTATTGCATTTTTCAGGGCTTCTTTGCTGGCTTCAATCAATTTTTTGTTTCCTTCATTATTCTCCAAATCCAGAGAGAAAGCAGTATCTGCAATCCATCCGCCAACCTGAACACCAAGATCCACTTTTAACAATCCATTTGCATGAGTTTCATCATTGTAAGAAGGGGTATAATGCGCAGCGATTTCATTTATTGAAAGGTTTGTCGGAAAAGCAGGCTTTCCTCCTAGTTCAATTATCTTATCTTCAATCTTTTCTGCAATTTCAATAAGTGGTATTCCTTTTTTTATCTGCGGCTTAATCCATTCTTTAATCTGCTTAGCAATTTTTCCTGCTTTCAGAATATTTTCTTTTTGTTTCGGTGTCATTTTATTCTTTTTCCAAAAATTCAAAAATTTCTTTTTGTTTATGGCTGTTTAATCCAACATGTATCTCTCCTGTTGAAGGTTTAGTATTCAGGAATTCAAGTTTTATTAATTCTTTTATTGCTTTTTTGTGCTCTTTTGTTCCCCTTAAATGGTCAGGAAGGCATTTTTGAATATTTTTTATTTCTGTATGGCGCCCGCCCCAAATGTTTAGATTGATTAATTTTCTAAGAATTCTTTTCATTATTGCAATCTGCAAATCCATAATGAATTCAGTTAAATTATCTATTAAAAACTATCTGGAACAGATACGTTCCATTTTAGAAACATTTAAAAACAAGATTTGTTATTGTAGTTTATGGAAACACTATTCAGGCATGCATTAGGGGACACACCTAAAATAAGGGTTTTGGAATTTTTGATAGAGGGAAGGGAGCTGGATTACAGCATTTCAGATATAGCAGAGGGCGCTGAAATCGGAAGAACAACATTATTCCGAATTTTTGAAGATTTAGTAAAAACTGGGATAATAATCCCAACAAGGGAAATTGGAAATGCAAAATTATTCAAATTAAATATTAAAAATTCATTTGTTCAGAAACTTGTTGAAATATTTGATGAGATAATTTTTCAGAAGAGAAAAATTTCTGCCTGATTTTTTATTTAACAAACTTATTTATAACATAAAATATCGCTGATGTTATTAAGATTATACTAATTATTATTAAAATTATCCATTTCCAGTCAATCCCAACTTTTAATTTTTTTCTGGTTTTTCTTGTAGGCAGAGTAGGTTCATATTTTTTAAGTCCGGGATTAAATTCTAATGGTAATTCAATCTCTTTAACATTCTTCGAATTTTTTTTCATTCTTCTATCTTGTTTTCCCTGTATTTTAATCTTCTGCCTTTTGGAACAAAATTGGAAATTTTGTTTTCTGATGCTTTCCCTGTTCCCAGGAAATCATCTTTATACTTCATTATTAAAAATCCCCTTTTTCCTGTTGAAATATTCAGCTCCTGCCCAAGCATCCATTGCTCTGCCTGTTTCTCATCAAGTTCAAAAATATTTTTTGTAATCTGGCTTTTTAGAAGATGAGCCCCTTCTATGCTAAGACGAATATCTCCTGTTCTTTCATCAATCTTTGCAAAATATAACCCGATTCCCTCAATTCTTGCAAATCTGTCAAACTCAAAAATTTCTTTTTCTGAAATTTCTCCTGAAAAAACAATTATTCTCTCTTTCCCCAATTTTGCAATTTCCCATGGAATTTCTTTTATGCCAAACTGCTTTTCTAATTGCGCAGTCAATTTTTCTTTTTCATTTTTGCTGAGGAATTTTAAAGGAATCATTTTTTATTTTCTCTTTTTTTCTTTATTTTTTTAATTACCCATCTAATGAGCAGGAATAATACTGTTGCAACAAAATAGATTACAAATATCCCAAGAGCCACCATAAAGAATATTGCCAATCCAATTGCCTTTCCAACAGATGATAATCCTGAACCCTGAAAAGAAGACATCTTAATCCATGCAGAAAAGGCAATTATTGCCAGCATAATGCCTAATATAATCCAGATTATCCTAAAGATTTTATGTCTTATCTTTTTTGTTTTTTCTTTCATTTTACCTTCCTGATTTTTGCAATAAAAAATCCTTCTGTATCTGCTAGTTGAGGGTAAACCCTGCAGGAATATTTAACATCTTCTGAATATTCTTTTTCCCCAAATTCTGTTATCCCCTGTCTTGTTTTTATAGGAAGATTTATTTTTTCAACTTTTATATTGAAATTTTTAAGGGCAAAGTCAATAATTTCTTCATTTTCTTCAGGAGCATGAGTGCAGGTAGAATAAACCAATTCTCCATTTGGTTTGAGAATTTCTATGGCTGATGCGATTAATGATTTTTGCAGTTTTGACAGATTTTCTATTGTTTTTATATTCCACATTTCCAAAGTTCGCGGAGTGCTTCTTATTGTTCCTTCACCTGAACAGGGAGCATCAAGCAAAATCTTATCAAACAGGAAATTTTGCTCTTTGAATCTTCTGCATAAGGCAATTCCGTCTCTTTTTGTGATAATTGCATTCATTACACCGCACCTTTCCAGATTTGATGCAAGAATTTTTATCCGTCCGAACTTAACTTCATTTGCGATTATTAACCCTGAATTCTTCATTCTTGCTGCTGTTTGGGTTGTCTTGCTTCCTGGGCTTGCACATAAATCAAGGATTTTTTCATCCGGCTTTGGATTCAGGATTAATGGAGGGAGCATGCTTGCAATTTCCTGAATATAATAATAGCCAAGCATATGTTCTAATGCTCTTCCAAGTTCCCCTGGCTGAAGTTCATTTTCAACAATTATAATTTCAGGAAAATCTCCGAAAGGAATCTTTATCTTCCATCCTTTATTTTCCAAACGTTCTTTTAACTCATCTGGAGAGATTTTTATTGTATTGCATCTTAAGGAACGAACAGGTTCCTTTTTTAAAATGTTAATATAGTCATCAAAATCTCTTCCAAGGAGATTTTTCATCCTCTCTAAAAAAAGAGGTTTTGGCTGATACCTTGTTTGATTTTGCATATAAATCAAATTAAAATAAAATATATAAAACTAAGGTTTTAACAACCTTTTTAAATTTTCATTCTTTATCAATCTAATGATTAAATATTATAAGGGGGGAGGGAAAGCAGAATTAAAGGAATTAGAAAAATTATCTCCTAGTTCCTGGCTTAATGTCCTCAACCCAGATAAGGAAGAGATTGGTTTTTTGGTTGATAAATTTGGGTTAGAAGAGAATCTTTTGATTGACGGGCTTGATTTATATGAAATGCCGAGAATAGAACAAGAAAATAAAAATATTTATATTTTCCTGAGAGTTCCTACCTCAAGAATAGAAAATGAATCTACTTCTTCTTTCCTTATAGTCATAACTAAAAATAATCTAATTACTATGGGCAAAACAGATTTGGAGATATTTGGCGAACTTCCCAAATCAAAATATTTTTCTACTGACAGGAAATTAAGATGTGTTTTACAGATTCTTTTTTATGTTTTTAGAGCTTTTAATTTGAATGTCAGGAGAATTCTAAAAGAAGTTAAAAGGGATAAAAGAAATATAAAAAGACTAAAAGAAAAAGATATTCTGGATTTGGTTTTGCAGGAAGATATGTTAAATGATTATTTATTTAGTTTTTCTCCTTTAATTGATATTTATAATAAAATTCTAAAGATAAGGGATTTGAAATTCAAGGAAGATGAAAAAGAATTTATTGAGGATTTAGTTATTGATTTAAACCAGACATTTAATACATGTAAAAGTGCGTTAAAAACAATATCAAATATGAGAAATTATTATTCAACTACCCTGACTAATAATCTAAACAGAATAATAACTATACTTACAATATTTACAGTTTTTTTGACTATTCCGACGGTTATCTCAAGTGTTTATGGAATGAATATTCTTCTTCCCTTTCAGAATCTTCCCAACCTTTTTATGTTCTTAGTTGGAATTACTATTTTTATCTGGGTAATTATTCTTGTTGTTTTTAAGAAGAAAAAACTTATTTAGAAATCTATAAGTTTTGTTTGTTTTTTTCCGTCGAGTATTGTATTTATATCTAAATTAAAAACCTGTATTATATTTTCAATTGCCGGGAGTATCTGGTGCTTCAAATAATATTCAATATTATATTCTCCCGGCTCATCGCTTAGCCTGACTTTTTCCCTTACAAGTTTTTTCTTCCCTTCTGTTTCAGCGATATAATACTCAATCAGGCTCCCCATATCAACAGGCATTTCTCTTTCAATCATTCTCTGTGCTGCAACTACATGGGGGGTAATGGATTTGTATTCTGAAATGGGCTTTTTCAACTGTGTTTTTACCATCATTTTTTTCAATTCAATTCTTCTTTCTTTGACTTCTTTTATAATTTTTTTAAGGTATTCAAGGGCATGCTTCTCATTTCCGTCTTTTAAAATCATTAACAGCACATTATTCTGGATTTCCCTTGAAAGAGTGCACCAATCACGCCTTACTGTTTCAAAGCCCCGGATTTTTAGTTTTCCTTCTTCATTTATCAATGCATATTTCTTTTTTGCCCCGTATTCCCCTGTCCGTGTTGTAACCCAAATTCCTCTTTTGTAAAAATCTTCAAGCTCCAGCTCCATAATTCCCGGAAGCTGAGAATTAAGTTTTTTCAGAAACTCCAGTGTTTTCTGCTTTGAATTTTTATTCAGGCTAAATGCAAAACCATCTGTGTCGGCATAAATCACAGAAAATCCTGCCCTGTTTGTTTTTTCTATCGCTTCTTTTATTGCCTCTCTTGCAAATGATGCAGTTGCTGCAGCTGCTTCTTCGCAATAATATCTTGCCCCGAAAAATCCCATATAGCCATAACTTGCATTTGCCAGAAGCTTGAATGCATTGCTTCTTGCTTTTTTTATCACATCAAATTTTTCAGCAAGTTCTTTTTTGTATTTTTTTCTTTTTTCTATAATCTCTTTCAGAATTTTAGGAAAAAATCCCTCTTCTTTCGAAAAGTAAACTTTTTTGTTTGCTACTTCTGTACTATGAGATTCTTTTTGCGGCTTTTCCAGAAAAGTTGATTTGGACAGATTATAGGTAACAATAACGCTTGCATAACTGCTTGTAAAATCAAAAACAGAAAGATTTTCATACAACCCTGCTGTTGGTTCAAGTACAAAAGCCCCCTCATATTTTCCCCTTTTCTTTCTCTCCCCTATTTCATCATATGTCGGGCGCTTTTCGGGAATTTCATTGAATTTTTCCAGATTGTGAAGAATATAATCCTCTACATTTCTTGACATCCCATTTCTTGAAATATCAAAAACAGGCTCGCTCATAATTCTTGTAAATTCCAGCAAATCAGGCCAGATTTTTTCAAATATTTTGTATGTCAGAACAGAATCCTGCAGATTATACTCGAAATATCTTTCCCACTCATCTTCCTTTATCTTTGATGAATGCCTAAATTCAAAATCTTTTTTGCTTTCTCCTAAAAATTCATTTGCAACTTCATTTAAAGAAAGAGTTTCTGAAGACATATATTGGGAATATGCTGTCTGAATAAATCGCAGCAAATCAATATGGGGAATCCCGTTTATTTTTGCAGTAGTCATTATCCCCCTTGAAAATTTCAGCTGGCTTCCATCAAGCCCCAACGGCAGTTTTACTTTGTGTCTTTCTGCTCTTGCTTTAAGGTAAGGAAGGTCAAACCCATCAGAAAAATACCCTGTAAGAAAATCAGGAGAAATTTTCTTCACTATTTCCACAAATTTTTCAAGAAGTTCTGCCTCGTCTTTTACATATTCAACATAAGATAGTTCTTTATGTTTTTTCCATGTGATTACTTTTTTGAAATTTTCAGAAACAAAAGAAACCATTACAATTTCCCCCTCCCCTATCCTGAACTCATCACATTCAATGTCAAATGCAAGAATTCTTGGGGAGAAATTTTCTTTCTTTATAGAAGTTAAGGAATTAACTTTCATGCATAAACTAACATCTAATGAGGAATCTATGCCCCCGAATTCTAAACTATTGCTTAAAACTTCCCCTTCAATCTCATACCAGCATAAAGGATTTAATTTTTTTTCAATTATATAATGGCTGATAAATCCCAAGTCATATCCTCTTCTTTTTTCTATTTCAGGCATTCCGAGTTTGTCTGCTATATCATGCAAATCCTTGTAATTTGTTGCAAATATTTTTAATGCTTTTACATCTTTTCCAAGAAATTTTTTGTCATGAACTTCAACTCTTTCAACTTTTGTCTGCCTCCCTTTGACATCAAGATGTATTTTTTCTATTTTTTCTTTCAGTTTGTTCATTTCTTTCTCACTTAATTTATCTTTAAGAATTGCCCAGAAATACACATCACAGGAATCAATTATGCAGACTCTTTTCCCTTTGCTATCTCTGCCGATTATTTTTGCATAATTCCTGCCTTCAAAATCAAAATAGTCATAATCTACTGGGATAAATTCAATTTTCATATTCATAAGAAATATCTGAATTATTTAAAGTTTGAGAAAATTCCAGAATTTTGATTATTTAAGATAATTCTGTAAGATAATTTCTCCGGCATCTTTTGTATTCTTATCACAAAAATCAAAACTAATTCCTTCTAAAGCTTTAGTCTTAAAAACAAAATGCTTTCCATATTCAAAATTAGCATGTCCAAGCAAATTACTTACTATAGCAATTGCTTCAACAGCACGATAATCTGCGTTTAAGCCACCGCCTTCACCATAAGTTTCATTTATCTCTGCGGAATATGGTTCCCTGTTTGAGAGTTTATCAGAATCTAAGACTAAAGAATAATCAGGTTCTTTCCAATCCTTAATTTCATAAGCCATTTTTCTTATTTTCAGGATTTAATCTGCATTTATAACTATTTGTATAGTAAATTTTAAATACCTTTTTTTCATGGATTTTTTATGAAGAGACCAACAGAAAGCAGAACATATTTTGATAAGAGAGTTGTAGAATATGTAGAGAAAAATAGAATAGATGTTAATGGAGTTTATGCAGACATACAAAGAAAAAGGGAATTTTTGCGGGATGTTCTTGGTTATAGCAGGTTAAGAACAGGCAGAAATCAATTTGCATCTTTAAATGAATGTGCCGATGCGAGAATTTCATCTGTTGTCAAAGGAGCATATTCTGGCGCTAAAAAAAGATTGGAAGAAAATGTAAAATCTTCTGTTCTTTTACAGAGATAACTATTTATATTTCTTATACATCAGAATAACATGGGATTAAATATAAGGGAAATAATTCCAAGAAGAGAGATTGAAATATCTGACTTAAAGGGAAAAATACTCTGCGTTGATGCTTTTAATACTCTGTACCAGTTTTTGTCTACTATAAGGCAGATTGACGGAACTCCGCTGATGGACAGGAAAAAAAGAATTACAAGCCATCTTTCGGGTATTTTTTACAGAAATATAACCCTTCTTGAACACGGGATGAAATTAGTATATGTATTTGATGGGATTCCTCCAGAAAGCAAACACAAAACTCTCCAGCGGCGCGAGGGAGGAAGAGATATTGCAAGAGAGAGATATGAAAAAGCAAAAGATGAAGAGGATATTGAAAGCATGAAAAGATACAGCAGCCAGTTAGTAAGGCTCAATGATGAAATTATAAAAGAAAGCAAAGAACTTCTTGAAGCCATGGGAATTGCAGTTGTTCAGGCTCCAGGAGAAGGAGAGGCACAGGCTGCTTATTTGTCGAGAGTCAAGGAAGGGATTTTTGCAACCTCCAGTCAGGATTATGACAGCCTGCTTTTCGGAACTCCTAAACTTATAAGAAATCTAACTCTGGCAAAAAAAAGAAAAACAATAAGCGGATGGGTCGAAGTAAAACCAGAATTAATTGAACTTGAGAAAGTTCTGAATTCACTGGAAATAAATATAGACCAGCTTATTTGTCTCGGGATTTTAGTCGGGACTGATTATAACCCAAAAGGCATTCCCGGAATTGGGCAGAAGAAAGCATTGCAGGTAGTAAGGAGATATAAACAGCCTGTTTTAATTTTTGAGAGTGTAAAAGAGCAAATCATGAGCCTGCCCAAGGAAGATAGATTTGACTGGAAAGAAATTTTTGAATTATTCCACAAGCCGAATGTTTCCAATACTTTTTTTAAATTCGGAAAAATTAATGAAAAGAAAATCAGGGAAATTCTTGTTAATGAGCATGATTTTTCAGACGAAAGAGTGCAGAAACAGCTTGAAAGATTAAGGGAAATTACAGAAAAAAACAAGCAGAAAAATCTGGAAAAGTGGTTTTAATTATCTTCTCTTTGCTATGACAAAGTCATCTTTCTTTTTACGGCCGAGAAGAACAATCCCTATAATAAGAAGAATTATCCCAAGTATAATAGGAATGGTTTTCTCATAAACAAAAAAGCTCAATACAATCAGTAATCCCCCAAAAACAAGCAATGAACCGCCCTTTAATTTTACTATAATAAAAATTGCTCCTGCAATAATTATAACGGGAATTATTGTCATTAATACTCCTTCAGATATTCCTATATCATAAAAAAGCCCCTGAAAATCAAAACCTGTTTTATTTAATCCGTAAGTTATAAGAAAGGCTATTATTGCTGAAATAATCCCGGCGATTGATTTATTAGTTTTGAAAGCAGATTTTGAGAGGGCAAAAAATAAGATTGAAAAAGAAATTATGAATATTGCCGATAATATTACCATTGATTGGTCTATCTGGTCCAGCAAATCGCTTAAACTAGTCTGGGCGCTTGCGAGACTAACTGATATCAATAAAAGAAATATGAATAATGCACCCTTTTTCATGCTGGATACACGAAAACCTTTTTTATAAATTTTGTGGGTTCTGACAGATAAGATTTAATAATTATATTTATCTCTTATCCTTATGCATACTGATACTAAGTCTTTTGACGTTTTGGGGAATATTGCGATTGTTAAATTTTCCAAAGATGTTAATCTTAGAAGCAAGAAGCAATTTGCCAATAAAATCCTGAAAGAAAACAAGGCGATAAAGACTATTCTGGAAAAAAAAGAGAAAGTAAAGGGAAGATTGAGAAAATTATCAACAGGATTTATTGCGGGGGAAAAAACTAGAGAAGTTTTGTACAGGGAAAATAACTGTGTTTTCAGGTTTAATACTGACGAGACTTATTTTTCTCCACGCCTGAGCAATGAAAGGAAGGAAATTGCAGGAAAGATAAAAAAAGGAGAAATTGTTCTGGTGATGTTTGCAGGAGTTGCTCCATACAGCATTGTAATTGCAAAGAATTCAAAAGCAAAAAAAGTTTTTTCTAATGAGATAAACAGGGAAGCAAATAAATACGCTGAACTAAATATCAAACTGAATAAAGTTAAAGATAAGATTGAACTGATTAATGGTGATATAAAAAGGATTGCTCCAAAAATCAATCAAAAATTTGATGTGATAGTAATGCCCCGCCCGCAGTTAAAGGAAACATTCCTTGCTGAGGCATTTAAACTAAGCAGGAAAGGAACAAGGATTTATTATTATGATTTCTGCAGTACTGATGAAGCCGATTCTGTTATAAAAAAAATAGGGCAGGAAGCGAAAAAATTCAGAAAGAGCATAAAAATTCTTAATGTAAAAAAAGCAGGAGAGATTGCACCGTATAAAATAAGAATAAGGGTTGATTTTCAAATTCTATAAAAGTAAGATTTCATATAAAAAAATACTGATTTAAGGAGATAAATTAAATTTTCAGGAATTCTATTTCCTCTTCCTTTAATTTCAGCTCTTTTTGTATTTCAGGATTTGATTTAATAATCTGCTTTATTACAGGAAATTCATTCATCGCCCGTTTTTGGCCAACGTGAACATACTGCGCGTATTTTTCACAGATTGATTTCTTATGAACTGTCTTCTGGTTGTTAAGCCAAATCTGCAGGATTCTTGAAGGTTTTTTATAGCTTGTAAATCCAGTTTTCGGATTTTTTTTGGCAGATGCAATCCCATAACTCAAGAAAATGTTTTCATAGATTAAAAATCTCCAGTATTGCTGTTTGTATATTCTTCCCTTGAAGATATCTGTTTTGCTCAGCAAATCATATGCCTTTGCAAGTTCTTCCCCGTGATATTCTGCGGGGATATTTTCCTCAAGCCAGAGAATTATATCATCTATTGGCATATTTACAGAATCAAAAATATTAATCATGTCATTTGTCGGTTTTTCCTTGAATATCCTTCTTAATGAATTGAATATGTCTGTCTCTTTATTTCTTTCATCCAGGATTACAGAAAAATAATCCTTTAATTTTGACAAAGTCTGCAGGTCATTTATAGCAGCCCTTAAATCCCCTTTTGCTTTTATTGAGAGTTCTGTTATAAAATTATCATTTATGACGAGATTTTCTTTTTTTGAAATTTCTGAAATAACTGATTTTATTATATTATAATTTATCTCCTTCAATTGCAAAAGTTCGCATTTTTTTCTTAATGAACTGAATTTCCTGTTCCAGATATCATTTGCAGTTATTATTATGGGATAAGAGGTTGTGTTAATTATGCCCATAAGCTCAGGCAGTCCGCCTTCTTCAAGTTCTGATATTCCATCAACTTCATCCACGAGAATTATCTTATTTTCTTTTTTTAGTGATTTCTGCTCGACTGCAGGCTTTAAGATTCCCCTTAATTTTTCTTTGTTTCTTAAGTCAGAGGCATTTAATTCAAATATCTCTGAATTGAGTTCATCTGCCGTTGCATAGGCAAGGCTTGTCTTTCCTGTTCCTGGCGGTCCGTAAAGAATCAGCGCATTTTTAATTTTCCCAAAATTTTTTATAAAATTTCTTATCTTAAAAATAGCTTCATCCTGCCCCTTTATTTCCTCAAATTTTTTTGGGCGATATTTTTCAGTCCATGTCATTTTTATCCTCTCTTAAGAACATATCACTGTATGAACAATCAATTAAATCTTTTTGCTCAATCCCTAATAATTTCATATAATATCTACATTGTTTTAATAATCTTTTTTTCCCTATATCCCCTTCGGAATCTATTGCCTCTATTTCTACAAAATCTTTTTTTAATCCTTTTACTTTATCCAAATGAATTTTTACATTATCTATAAAATATATCTCTCTTTTTTTATCTACTACTATCAAAATCCCTAGTGCTTTTGTTAATATCTGTTCTAATGCAGATTCCAGATTGGACTTATAAAGAACTATATCTGATTGTTTTGGTCCTTCCTGGTTTATCCTGTCATAATATATAAGATAATTCTCAATTATTCCTTTACGCAACTTTAATCTCCCATTTTTTACATTAAAATAAACATTAATTTGGCTGTCTGTACCTATATATTCTGCATTATGTTTTTTTAGAATTTTTCTTATCTCATCTTGTTTAGAAGTTCTTGCTTTTATCTCAATGTTTGTATGTCCCATTACTCTTTCCCCAAACCAGCCAATACAAATGAAGCAAGAAGAGCCTGCAATTGAATGAAAGGGTCGCTTCCCTCTGTCATTCTGAATTCAGTTTCTCCTGTCTTTTCTGTAAGTTTTACTTTAATTACTGGTTCAACAGGAAGATTCCAAATCTCTTTCTGGATTGCTTTTATTACATCTTGGCCAGAAATACTCTCCTTTAACATTATATCAAGAAGCTTTTCCTTTGCTTTCTGGAAATCTCCTGAAATAGCATAATCAAGAACAACCTTTATGTCTCTGGGTTTTGTGTTTGAGATTATCGTAGCGACAAGCTCTGAGGTTATTGATGGAGAGATTGATGCTGTGGACTGGAGTATATTTATGCACCGTCTGCAATCGCCCTCGCACCCCTCGTATAATATCTCAACTGCATCCTGCTTTATTGCCAGATTTTCTTTTTCAGCAATTTTCAGAATAACTTTTTCAATATCTTTCTTTTCCAGAAGCTTAAACCTGAATATTGCACATCGCGACTGAATCGGGTCGATAATTTTGCTTGAATAGTTGCATGATAAGATGAACCTGCATGTTGCGGAATAATTTTCCATTGTCCTCCTTAATGCCTGCTGGGCTTCAGGAGTCAGCGCATCTGCCTCATCAAGGAAGATAATCTTAAAAGGAATATTCCCGAGAGATTTTGTCCTTGCGAAATTCTTTACCTTTTCCCTTATTACATTTATTCCTCTCTCATCAGAAGCATTTAGCTCCAGATAATTTTCCTTCCAGTTTTCCTTGTACAATTCTTTTACTACGATAAGCGCCAAAGTAGATTTTCCTGTTCCTGCTGGTCCTGCAAAAAGCATATGGGGGATATTCATGGAATTTGTCAATGCTTCAACTCTTTTTACTGAATTATCCTGGCCGACAAGCTCAGAAAACTTTGAGGGCCTGTATTTTTCAGTCCATATACCTCTCATAATAGAATATTTTTATAAGAACTTATAAAGATTTGTGTGATAAAATTAAAATTATTACTTAGCTCTCTCTTTTCTCAACTTTCTCTTATGTTTTTCCTTTCTCAGTCTCTTTCTCTGCCACTTCCATCTCATCTGGTTTTTCTTTTTCCATCTTCTTGAGCTTCTTTTCATTCTAATGATAGAAAAATTTGATTTTTAAAGGTTTTTATCTGCTTCTGATCACACCAATTCTTGGGCAATATTGATTTATCGGACAGATTGAGCATTTAGGAGAAACCGGCTGGCATATTGTTTTTCCAAACTGAACAAATATTGAATTAAAATTTACCCAGTATTTTTTAGGCAGAATCCTGTTTAGTTCAGATTCAGTTTGTTCAGGAGTTTTTGTCTTTATCCAGCCAAGGCGATTTGGAATCCTGTGGCAGTGTGTATCTATAGGAAGAACTTTTTTTCCAAATGCAAATGCAAGAACTATGTTTGCTGTTTTAGGGCCAATCCCTTTTATGCTCATCAGTTCCTCCCTTGTTTCTGGAACTCTGCTGTTGAATTGTTCAATCAGGACTTTTGAGACATGCTTTAATGTCCTTGCTTTTTTCCTGTAATGTCCTGAAGAAAAAATTAATTTTTCAAGTTTTTTAATCGGCAGTTTCAGTATTTCTTTTGGAGTATCAGCAACAGCAAATAATCTTTTTGATGATATCTCTGTATTCTTGTCCTGTGTTCTCAGAGAAAGAAGGCATGAAATTAATATTTTAAAAGCATCCGGATTTTTCCGCATTCTGTTAAGGGTTGTCCTGTCTTTATTGTAATGCTTTGAGAGAATCTCCATTATTGGCTTGATTGTTTTCATTATCAAAAAACTTATTCTTTTTTATTCCATTTTGAAACTAGCAATATTCCAATAACTGCTATAATTGTTGTAATAAAAGCAGTCATAATGCTGTTTTTTACAGGGCTGGCTTCTGAAATTTTATTTATCCATTCTATTATAACATCCCTCCATGTTAGAGCAATAAGGAATCCAAATGCCGCAATAATTGCAGTTACAACTGATTTTTTGAATTCATCTTTGAATCTTTTTGCAGATTCTTTTGCCTTTAACTTTAATTTTTGTTTTCGGGTTAGTTCCTGTTTAATTTCTTCTGCCATTTTAGATTTCTGTATTTTTTATTTAACAATCTCGCCGAAAGTTTTCCTGAAAATTCCTGCGGCATTTCCTTCATCAGTATCAAGATGCAGGGAAAGCCTGTAATCTTTTGAAATCCTGACAATAATATTATGAAAAGTTATTTCTCTTGTTCCTTTTATTCTTATTGATATCTTTTGATTGTTCTTTACTCTTAATCTTTTTGCTTCTTTGTCTGAGCAGTGCAAATGCCTCTGCGCTATTATGCATGGAATTTTTACTGAAGATTTTGGCCCCATAACTAAAATTTTTGTAGTATTTGCCAAATCTCCTGAAACTTTTATTTTTGGAATTGGAGCAAGTTTTAACTTATAAGCATCTGTCAGGGAAATTTCAGCCTGCGAATTTTTTCTTAATGGGCCCAGAATTCTGACATTTTCCATTTTTTTATCCTGATTAATCATTGTCAAGGTTTCTTTTGTCGCAAATTCTCCTGGCTGTGATAATTTTTTTATTGAGATAAGTTCATTGTTTCTTCCGAATAATCTTTCAAAATCTTTTTTTGACAAATGAACATGCCTTGCTGAAATTTCTACAGGGATTTTCATTTTATTTATAGATTTTCTTGGTTTTTATAACTTATTTATATTATCTTCAGAACTTCCTCAACAGCCATTTTTTCTTCATTGGTTTTTTTAACCCAAACTTTTACTTTTGAATCTTTTGAAGAAATCAATTCTGAATTATTTCTATTTTTTTCCTTATCAATTTTAACTTCTAAAAATCCGAAATGATTGCAGATATCTTCTCTTAGTTTAGGGACACTTTCCCCGATTTTTGCAGTGAAAACCAGATTATCAAGCCCATTCAATGCAGCAAGATAAGAGCCGATTATTTTTGCTACAGAATAAACAAGCATATCATATGCAAGTTTGCAGTCCTTGTTTCTTTTCATATTTGCCAGAATATTCCTAAAGTCATTGAATCCTGCAATCCCTTTTAATCCTGATTCCTTAGTCAGTAATTCTTCAGGATTATATCCCCTTTTTTTCAAGAAGAAAATTATTCCAGGGTCAATTGTCCCTGAGCGGGTTCCCATTATCACCCCTTCAAGCGGAGTAAATCCCATGCTCGTATCAGCAGGCTTTCCATTGAGAACAGCAGATATACTTGAGCCAGAGCCCAAATGACAGATTATTGTTTTCCCCTTTAAATTTTTTGAGACAAATTCATGAGATGAACCATGAAATCCGTATCTTCTTATTCCATATTTCTTTGTGATTGTTTTTGGGATTGAATATATTTTTGCGATTTCAGGAATATCAGAGAAAAATGCTGTGTCAAAAACAGCATATTGCGGTTTTTTATATCTCTCACAAAATTCAATCACCATTAATTCCCTTGGATTATGCAATGGCGCAAGTTCTGAAAAAAACTTTATCTTCTTTTTTATTTCCTTATTGATTCTTGATGGCTTTTTCAAATCACCGCCATGAACAACTCTGTGGATTATTAAGTCAATATCTTTTTCATCATTTTTTCTGAAGATTTCCACCACGGCTTTTTGGTAATCTTCTTTTGTTTCAAGTCTTTCATAATTTTCTGAATCTATTAAGTCAGAATTCCTGAATAAACTGTATTTTATGCTTGAACTTCCCACATTAAATACGAGAATTTTTTTCACCTTTCTCATTTATTTATCAGGCACTCTGTCTTTTTAATTCTTATTTTTTACAAAAATTACTAGGAGAATAATCAAAAATAAAATTATGTTGGCAATCATCAGTAAAATTGAAAATGAATTTTTGGAAATCTCTTTTAGCAAATTGATTACAGGGTTATAGAGTATAAGAAAACTGACTATCATTGCCATTATAAAAGTTAAAAGCACAATGCCTGCTATTGCATCTTTAACTTTCCCGAATTCCTTGTTATATTCAGGAGAAATCAAATCTATAAGTTTTTCAAAACCCCTGTTGAATAATTCCAGGATTACTACCAGAAAACATACTATTATTATTGTTATCAGATAAACTTTCGAAATTTCTAATAAAATTGCAATAGAGATTATAATAAAACCAATTAAAATCTGGATTTTGATATTTCTCTCACTTGATATCCCCCTGAATAATCCCCTTATTGCACAGAGCGCGCTGTCTCTGAAACTTATATTCGTCATGTCACAATTCTGAATTATTTATTTATAAGAATTATTGTGTTTTGTTGCGAAAAGTTTATATATGGATAATCTTATCTTTTGTTAAAATTCTGAATTTCTGCAAAATTGCGGAAAAATCGGGAGGTGAAGGTGTATGGAAGAAACAGATGATGGGACGGAAATTAAGGATATTACAAATTTCAAAACCGGTTTTACCTATAAGCCGGAATATGAAATATGGCGGAATTGAAAGAGTAGTTAGAGATCTTGATGAAGCTTATTTAAAAGAAGGGCATGAATCTTTTGTTGTTGCCCCTACAAATTCAGAAATTAAAGGAATTTTAATTCCTACAAATGCTTCTGGTTCTTGGGTTGGGGATGGAAGAGGAATTTACAGTGAATCTCAAAAAGAAAAAGCATTAAAATACCACGCAGAAATAGCCCTTAAATCAATAGAAAAGATTAAGCCAGATATTATTCATGACCACTTACCTATAATCATGCAGCAAGATTATCTAAAAAATACTCCAAAGGTAATTACTTTAACTACTTTGCATGGTGCCTTACAAAGTGAAAATGGCATGTCTTCTATTCCAAATCCAACACCACAAACTATTTGTCCTTTTAATCATTTTAATTCAATCAGTGAATCTCAAAGACATTTTTTTTCAAATGTTTTACCGGTGGAGTTTAATGTTTATAACGCCATAAATGTAGCAGATTATCCCTTTGAAAGTGAAAAGAGAGATTATCTCTTATCTATTGGGAAAATAGGAATAAACAAAGGACAAGATATAGCTATAAGATGTGCAAGAAATCTCGGGAAAAAATTGATTATTGCAGGACCTGTCCATGGATTCAGGGGACCCATAAAAGATTTTTGGGAAAATTGTGTGAAACCAAATATAGATGAATTTGAATTGGATATGTCTCCTTCTGAAATTGATGATTTTACAAAATATTTTTCTGAAAAGGATTTTGGCTCTAAAGGAAGGATTGCCTATGTTGGGGAAATAGATGATTCTCAAAAAAAAGAATTGTTTAAGAGAGCTTCCGGCTTCCTGATGCCAATAAGATGGCATGAACCTTTTGGATTAGTCATGATAGAGTCCATGGCTACAGGAACTCCGGTAATTGCTTATAAAATGGGGGCTGTTCCTGAAATAGTTGTCCATAATCGGACAGGATATGTTATCAAGAGTAATCATGAACAAGAATTTCAAAAAGCAATCGGGAAATTAAATAAGATATCTCCTGAAGATTGCAGAAGACATGTGGAATATAATTTTGATACCTTATTTCAAGCTAGGAAATATATAGATATCTTTAATTATCTAATTAATAATAACTAATTTTCCCATATTCCCTCCGGGTTATGAAATCATGCCCCCGCCGAACTCACAATCCCGCTGGTATATCACTGACATTAACTCCGCGAAATCGCTCGGATTTGAATCGGGTTCCCCTCGTTCAAATAAATGCCCCCGCCGAGATTTGAACTCGGGTTACCACCGTTCTCCAAGAGAGATTGCATTGAGATGCTAGACCCTATTCTCTCATCGAGTTTTGAATCACCTCTCCTATTTTGAACAAAGTCTTTTTGGTACTTCGTTCGTTTGAGAGGGTGGTGTCCTTGGCCTCTAGACTACGGGGGCCTGTTTTTCTGCACCCGAGTATAGGTCGAGCTTCACATTTCTGTGAGTGCCTAGACTACAGGGGCTTATTATCAATTTTTACAATTCGCCTTGATTTAAAAGAGTTTTTATTAAAGAGAAACAAAATAAAGAATGCAAAATATCGCTGTCGTATGCAATAAAAAGCCAATTATTGCAAGTTTTAATGGCTTTATAGTCGTAAGTCCTGCAAGCATAGAAACTCCAAGTTCATCCGGAAGAGGCGTCGCGAGAATAATGCCTGCAAATATATACAACAGATAATGATGCACTAATACCTGTTTTTTCTTTTTTACTATTTCTTCTATTTTCTTAATTATTCTTGTTTTTTTCAGTCTTTTGAATTCATCCATAAAAGAAAATTTTATTGTTTTAAAAATAAACATATCGGCAATTGTTGCACCAATTCCTCCTATCAAAGCCCCTATTAATATGTTTGAAGGAATCATTTTAGTTAATAATCCAATCCCAAAAGGAGCAGTGAATCCAAGAGCAGTTAAAAATCCGGCAAATAAAATTCCTACATAACTAAACCTCTGAACAGAATTAAACCATTCAGAAACAAAAGGTCTTGTAAACAGATAATAAGCCAGAATAATAAAAATAATCAATAAAAATAATTTAGGATATTTAAATAAAAAAATTCTTTTTGCTTTCTTGACTGCTTGAGGATGATGTTTTCTAAGTAATTTATAAATCTTTTTATGAGATTCGTGAACCATTTTATTTCATCAAGAAAACTTTGTCATTTGGGCGCACTTTTTCTTCAACTTTTATCCCTATGTGGTCTCCCTTTTTGGCTTCTGACACTTTTTTCTTTTCTATCTGCATACTTCCCACTTTCTGTTCAAAATTGGTTGTATGTCCTTTTATTCGGATTTTATCACCAACTTTTAATTTTCCGGAAAGTTTTATTGCTGCAACTCCAACATGCGAGAAAAAAGTTGAAATTGTCCCGATTTCTTTTTCTCCCATATGCAAAATAATACCCCAATATATTTAAAACTATTGCTCTCTAAAATTTTAAATAGTTTAATAACGCTTTTTTATTATCTGAATTTGCTTAAATATACTCAGCCCCATAGTACAGCGGTCAAGTATATCGGCCTCTGGAGCCGGTGACCCAGGTTCGAATCCTGGTGGGGCTATCCATTAGAAACCAGAAACATTTTTATATTTCCTTTTATTTTACTGATTATGGAAATTGGGGTGTTTTTACTAATCTTTATTTTTCTGGCATTTTTAATCTGGATCATGATAGGGATAAAAAGCCACCAGCATAAACGTGTGGCACTGTTACTAATTTTATTGCTTCTATTCTTTATCTTTGGTCTTAAGATGGCTTTTAGCGGAAAAGATATGCAGATAAATAGTATTTCAGATTTAGGGAAAGCAGTTAAGATTTATTTTTCTTGGCTTGGCAGTGCCCTCAATAACATCCAATTAATAACTGCTCAGGCAATCAAAATGAACTGGAAAGGTAACAGTACAACATAATATTTATAAATAATAGTTTCTGATATATATTATTGATATGGCAAAAAAAAAGAGGGTGAGAAAAAAAACAAGAAAAAAAGCTATTTTAAAAAGCAAAATAAACGTAAAAAATAAAATTGCAGTTGTTGTTAATAATCTTTTATTATTTGTTGCATTATCACTTGTTTCTTTTGTTTTGTACAGATTTATACAGAATGCTTTTTTTCAGGATTTGTTCTTTGTAATGGCAATGGTGTTTGGATTTATTGCTATCGGTTTCCTGATAGCTCTTTTAATCTTATTTATTGTTAAGGCTGTGAAAAAGAGATAAATTTTTATAAACTGATTCTGAATATTTAGAAAAGCATTTTATTGTTAATTTTTAGTCATGCCTGTGTAGCTCAGTCGGTAAGAGCGCAACATTGGTAATGTTGAGGTCCTGAGTTCAATTCTCAGCACAGGCTCTCAAAAGACACCTTATCGGTTTCTTTTGTAAACTTCCCTTTACAATACTGCTCACGACTGATAAGACACCATCACAATACTGCTCATGACTGATTTTATTTTCAAAATTGATTAACTTTATAAACTTCATCCTTAAGATAGAGGGATGGAGAAAGAATTTGATTTGAAAAAACTGAAAGAAGATTATAGTGTTTTTCAGGGAAAATATGAACTTCCTTCTTTTGAAAAATTAAATGAAGATTTTCAGATAGAGAAAGTAGCAGAGCATGAGACAGATTTTGTGATGCGGGAAATCAGGGAATGCATATCTGAAAAATTTCTTAACTATCTGCGCTTTATTGAATCCATACTTAATCCTTCAAACGGACCTATGTTTGTATTTGCCCTGACAAAAACTCTTGGATTAAAAGAGAGGGAAAAACTCGTGGAATTGTACAAAAAGATAGCAAAAGTTGATATAGATTTGCTGGAGCTTGATCTGGAATACTCCGAGGAAAAAGAAGCGGATTCAATAAAGAAATATTATACAATATGGCAGGAAATTAAGAAAGAATTCCTGGAAATTGTAAGTGTGATCAAAAAGAACTGGGATGCAAAAATTGAGGATTCAGGGAAAGGATATTTCGGGTGATTATCCAAGGATTTTTTTGATAAAATGCTTTAATCTTTTTATAAACCAATTCTCATGCTCCTCTCTGACATAATTCACTTTTTTATCTGCTCTTTCCTCTAATAAACCTAAAATCCCATAAATGAACTGTTTTGGGGTTTCTTTAGTCTTTATATTCTCTATCTTAATTTTTTTCGGGAAATTTCTGTCTTTTTGCGCCTTTTTTATTATCTCTTTATATTCCTGATAATGTAGAGGAAATGTAACAAAACCAATTCTTTCGCCACCCCTTAATTTTTTTCCAAGGTAGAGAATGTCTTCTTCGCTGTCGTCTCCATTGAGCACCAACATATTTTTTATTTTTCTTTTTTTTAATTCTTCAATAGCTCTTTTTTTTCTTTGTCTTTTCCATCCTGTTGGAATAAGAAGATAATCTAATGGTTTGACCATTCTTTTTTTTATTTTCATAATTTTCCTTAGAAAATAAAGTATAAAAATGTTTAAAAATCCCTTATTAATAAAATCAGTATGTTTTTGGATATACATCTGGAATCTTGTGATGATAAAGGAGAAAGGCTCAAAAAATTAGCAGACTTTGGAGCACCATTCAATCTTTCTCTTGTCCCTATTTTATTAATGCCTGAACATAGGGTTTTCAAAAATGGAGTTTATCCTTCTGATTATTACTATCCCCTACAAATTGTTGATATGCTGAAAGATTTGGCTAAAAATAATTCAAATATCACTTTTGGCCAGCAGGGATTTGCACATTATTGTATAGATTGTCATGAAAAATTTATTAAAAACGGCGGAAGAAAAAAAGGCGCCTGGCCAGACCCATGGCATGAGAATAAATGTCTATATGGAAAGACCAAATCGGTTGATGAACAAGCAGAATTTATGCAGAGAGGAAAGAATGTTATTGAGAATATTTTAGGAGTTTCTCCTGTAATTTATGTTGCTCCAAATCATCAAAAAGATAGGAATACAAATATTGCTGCTGAACAACTTAATTATAAATATCTTGCTGACAGGGCAATATTAAATGTCCCCCCATATAAAGAAGGGAATTTAATTATCATTCCTGAGAGAGAAGAACTTGGAAAAAAGGGAGAGATTTTTTATACACATTATGACAGGATGAAAGAAAACTTTTGGGATTATATTAATATTTTAGATGAATCTTTTTCGCCAGATAAAATTACTCTTTCTGAAAAATCTAAATTTAAAACAAATTTGAATTATCAATTATTAATCAAAAGGAAACAATTGAGAGATATTATAAAGAGAATCAGATAAGCAAAATAATTTTTAAAATATGAATTCCTTATTCTATTATGGTTATTAGAAAAATTCATTTGGATTCTTATCTCAAGGAATTTGTTGATTTCTGTAAAAAGAGATATGGCAAGAATTTAATTGGTATCGGAATTTATGGCTCATATGCTTGGGGATATTTTGACAAAGAGAAAAGTGATTATGATGTTTTCTTAATTTTTAATTCAAAAATTAAAGATGAAACAAAAATGCTTGATAATCAATTTAAAAAAATATCTGTTCAATACTTTGGTACTGCAAAACAATTATCAGAATTAATCAGAGAAGGGCATTGGTCTCTTTATATAACCCTTCTTACAAGTGCAAAAATGTTTTATTATTCTAAAGAATATAATTTTTTTATTAATAAATTAAGAGAGATAGATTTTATTAAAAATCTCAAAAATATCGGGAGAATTAAATGGAAAGCGAAATTTGACAGGGAACAACTTAAGAAAGGAGAAGGTTATAATGGAGCAAAATATGCTTTGCCTGCACTAAGAAGCCGATTACAACTTTTAACTTATATCAAACATAAAAAATTGATTTGGGATTTATTAAAAATTATTAAATTAAATAAAGATATTTTAACTTTAGAAGAACAGAAATTTCTTATTAAATTAAATAACTCTGTAAGGAAAAGAAGAAATATCTTTTATAATAAAGAAATCGCAGTTAATATCTTAAATAAAATCAATAAAAAGATGTTAAATCTTCTTATCCCAGCTTCCTAAAAACTTCCTCTAAATTAATTTCAAGCAATGCGACAGGCATTTTTATTTTCCAGTTCTTCAGGATTTTTGGATGAATTTCCCCGAGAAAACCTATAACTTTTTCCCCCACTCGCGACCCCGCTTGCTTATCACTGTCCTTACCTCCGCGAAATCGCTCGCCCACCCCTGCGGAATTGTTTTTGTTATCTTCGAATAAATTTATCTCAACAGTCCTTCCATCAACAAAATAATTAGGGATTTTATCTTTTGGCTCTGCAATTTTTATTTCTATACTAAGAGTTCTGAATAAATACTCCAAAACCTGCCTGACTTCTGTGAAATTTGCAGGAGTGATTGCAAGCGCAAGATTTTCCTGCTCATCCGTGTTGCTGAAAACTTTTCCAATCTCAAAAATTCTCTGCGGATATTCTGCATCAACATTTTCCGAAAGAATTTTTAATAAATAATGAGTTAAATCTTTCCTTAAAAGAGTATAATCTGTCTTTGAACTTTCAACTTCTGTGAAATTTTCTTCAGGCAAAATCATTTTTTTGAACTGGTCTGTTTTATTGGTAAGATGATAATTTGAAATCTCCAGCATATTAAGCCCTGAAAGAATTTCTGCCATTTTTCTTTTTATTGTTTCTTTTTTATTTTCTTTTCCTGTTGTGGAAATTTCAGGAATCTCAGGGACAAAATTTTCATATCCATAAGCAATTGCAATATCTTCTATCAGGTCAACTTCATGAAGTATATCTGTTCTCCAGGAAGGAATTTCAGCATTCCCCCGGTTATAATTATATCCCATTCTTTCTATTAATTCCTTAATCTGCTTCTCATTGAGTTTTAAACCAAGAAGAGAATTTGCCTTATTCAAATTAAGTTTCATTTTTTCTTTTGATAAATCAGGAGTTATCTCCTTTTTTTTGTAATGCAGTTCCATCTGATAAATTTCCCCGCCCATATCTGCAAGATTTGTTACAATTATATTCAGACATTTTTTCAATATGTCAAAATCAAACCCTGAGCATTCAACAAATACGTCATGTGTATCAGAAGTTATTTTTCCTGTTAAATGAGAGTTGATTATCGGAGGCATGCTTAGAATATTGCCCTTAGAATCTATGAATATTGGGAATTTTGGCTTTCCTGCAAGCAAATGTGCATACTCTCTTCCTGTAGCATGTCTCTGCAAAATCTGCAATCCGGACATTTCTTTTTCTGATTCAAGAGGAATGAATTTTATCCTGTCAGGCTCAAGAGCCCTGAATGTTATGGGAAGCTTTATTTTTTCAAGAGGATAAATTCCTATTGCAAGCTTTTTTCTTTTTCTTCCGACAGTAAGATGAAGTTTCTCCTGGATATCGATTATTTCTTTTATCTTATCATCATCAAATTTCAGATTGCGGACAATTGCACAGGCAGTATAAGGACGAATATTCTTTACAGAAGAGTCTATATAGACAATATAATCTTTTTCAGGCTTGTTTAATTTATATTCTTTCATCCCTTTTTGCTTTCCAAGGAATGCAAGAAAAGCCCTTTTGAATCCGTGATATGAAAGCAAATCAGGACGGTTTGGAAAAACTTCAATTTCAATCTCTTCATCATTAAATTTTTCAAGAGGAGTTCCGAACATAGCTATTTTATTCTGCATTTTTTCGTCCAGTCTCCCGATTTCTTTTTCAAACTGCTTTCGTGGAAATGTTACATTAGCCATTTTATTTTTTTATTTTCTCTTTCATTTTGTTTAATTCTTCTGGTGATGCAGGTTTTGCTCTGCTGAAGTTCAACTCTTCTCCGTGATTCAGCGGGATAAGATGAATATGAACATGAGGGACAGCAAATCCTTCAACAATCATGCCAATTCTTTTCGGATTTAATTTTTCTTTCAGTTTTTTTGCAATAAACTTGGCATGGAGCATTAATTCAACATATTCCCTGTCTGACAAGTCAAACAGATAATCATTATGCTTTTTTGGTATTACTAAAGTATGTCCTGGGTTCATTGGGTTTATATCTAAGGATGCAAAAAAATCCTTATTTTCCCAAATCTTTACTGCTGGAACTTCTCCATTTGCTATTTTGCAGAATATACAGTCTGTCATTTTATTTTATCCAAAATTTCATTTTTCTTAGTTGAGATAAATCATTCTTGTACATTTCCCTTAAATCTTTTATTTCATAATAATCCATAATCATCCTGTCAAAGCCAGGACCCCACGCAAGGATAGTAATATTCTCTCCTAGAAGAGGGATTACAACTTCTGGTCTGAAAATTCCTGCTCCGCCTAATTCAAGCCAGATTTTTTTTTCAGGATGCCACACGTCTATTTCCACGCTTGGTTCTGTATAAGGAAAATATGAAGGGCGGAATCTTATCTTTTCAAATCCCATTTTTTTGAAGAATTCCTGCAGATAACCAAGCAGATGCCTGAAATTCAGATTCGGAGCAACTACAATTCCTTCTGTTTGGTTGAACTCAAACCCATGACTCCAGTCAACAGTTTCATTCCTGAAACATTTTCCAATTGCGAAAAATTTAGACGGAATATTATTTTTATTAAGATTTGCAAGAGTTTTTGCAGACAGGCAGGTTGTGTGAGTTCGTAAAACTAATCTTTTTGCTTCTTCTTCATTCCAGTTGTAATTCCATCCTTTGCTATTGTCAACTCCTTTTTCATGGCTTTCTTTTACTGTTTTTATCAGCTTTTTATCAGGCAATTCTGCTTTTTTATTTATAAAAAAGGTATCATGCATCTCACGAACAGGATGGTCCTGAGCAGTGAATAAAGCATCAAAATTCCAGAATGAACTTTGGAGAATGCTTCCTGACATTTCTTTAAATCCCATTTCTGTCCAGATTTTTCTTGCATAATCTGTTGCCTGATTTACAAAATGGCGCTTGCCTCCTGTTATAGACGGAAGAGGAGAAATCACATCATATCTCCTGAATCTTTTTCCTTTCCATGAAGATTCTTTTTCAAGGAGTTTCGGGGTTATGGCTTCAATTAATTCTCCAACCTTTTTTTCAGATTTGACAATCTCTTCCCCTATTTTTGTAATATTTACATTTATTATTTCCTCTTCTTTTACCTGGATTATGTTCCTTCTCCTTTCAAGCGATTTAAATGCATATAATTGTTCGAGTGTCAGCAAATTATAATCAAGGGGAAGAGATTCTATAAACAATTCTTCAAGGCTCTTTTTTGATATTTCATCTGCTTTGCCGGTAAGGATAATTTTTCCGTTATTTATCTCAACTAATGCCTTCTTTTTCAAAACACCCACAGAAACCTTAAATTCATCATCTGACAGGGAACTTTGCTTCTGGGCATCCTCCAATTTTAAAATTCTTTTTTCACTCAGCAAAAGGAGAAGTCTTCTTTCAGGCAATCCCTTTTGCCTGTACAATGCGCCGTTAATTCCTATTTCAACAATTTTTTTCCTGTTTTTTGACAATGTTACAATATCCTTATTCTCAAGATATTCCAATGCACGCAAAACAGAAGTTCTGTCAAGCTTCGAATTTCTTATTATTTCACCAATGTTCTTTTCTCTTAAATAAGGAAGAATTTTCCTTTCATTTGGGCTTAAGGATTCTATTAATTTTTCTGTCATTTAATTTCTAAAGAAAACACATTAAAAAAGTTTTGTTTTCCCTTTTTTATAAATTCTTAATCATATTAGTCGGCATGCCGAGAACCAAACCAAACGCCTTTAAATCATAAATGTCCCTTTTCTGGTTTTTATACAGAAAGACCATTTTTAATTTATTCTTGCTGCATATCCTGATATTCTGGGAAGTACGGGCAAGAATTGATGCTTTCTGCTTTCCTTCTGCAGAGATAATCTCATCAAGATTTATCCCAATAACCACATTTTTCTTTTTTGCAAGTTTTGCCATAATATGGTTAAATCCTGAATTTCTCTGCTTCTGAAAATCTTTTCTCCCTGCCTGGTTTAAAAGAAGGATGTTAATATCTTCTTTTTCCAGTATTTTCCTGTTCAGTTCATCGTCATCAGAAGAAAAAATAATTTTTTTGCCAAGATTTTCTTTTATCAGTTTTCTTGCTCTGTCAAAATTATCCTCATGAATAAATACCGTGTCCATTAAAAATTTCCGATTATCGTCCCTTTAAATTTTTTGTTTTTGAGAAGATTGTCCAATTGATTCATATTTTGCCCCAAAATAAAAGTTATTATCTTATTTTTCCTGATTATTTTTGATGCGCTCTGGTCCAGGACAAAATGCTGTCCTGGCTTGAATTTTATCCTGTTTGCCATTCTGTCAAAATCTTTCCATGAAATTTTAGGAATGAATTTGGCATCTTTATGTTCTTTAGGATTTTTATCATGCAAGCCTGCGACATTTGTCAAATTAATAAAAATTGTCCTGAATCTTTTTGCAATTTCTGCTGCTGTTGAATCTGATGTTTGATGCGGCTTGTATTCCAAAGCCCCGCAGAAAACAATATCATATTTTTTGATATATCTTCTTAATTCTCTCATCTTGTGCGGAATTCCCCTTTCCTGGTTTTGATTGAAAAAATAAGACATAAATCTTGCATTCATTCTTGTTGCTGAAATTCCTGCAAAACTCTGGAATGTTTCATTCATTCCGATATTCCTTAGTGCAGAAATATATTTTCTTGCAATATTCCCGCCTCCGCAGACAACTATAAATTTGTACCTGCTGGTGTTTTTCAGGATTGTTTTTCTAAATTGTTTCAGAAAAGAAATTTCTATCCCGTCAGGAATTATCAGGCTTCCGCCGAGGCTTAAGACTATCACCTTCTTTCTCATGATAAGAAAACGGAGAAGGAGTTTTTATAATTTACTTAATAGTAAATAGCTTGTTATCTTTTACATCAAAAATCTTCAGTCTTGCCCCTGAATCAATCCAGCCATGCGCGTAATTAATCGCTGCAAATGCATTTACAAAATCCCCTTTCTTTTCAAAATATCCTGAATCTGACAGATAATTTGAAACCATCTCAATTATCTCTTTAGCCTCTTTCTTTTTTAAGACAGATTTTTTCGCAATTTCTAATGCTTTTTCTGTTAATTCCCTGTATTTTTCTATCTTGTCTTTGCTTATTTTATCCTGCATTTATATAAGAAAAAACCCCTCTTTATAAAATTTTCAAATGTTATAGTAATGTTTAAATATAACTTTAATCTTATTTACTTATGAAAAGGGGGAAGAAAAAACTATTTGTAATTTTAGGAATATTCATAATTGCTCTATTGGTAACTAGTGTGTTGATAGCTGCTTCAGATGAAAAAACAGACGAGATAATCAAAGAAAAGACTGAAAAAATTTCTAAAGAGGCATATGATTATATTGAGAATTTTATTGAGAAAAAAGGTATAGGTGCAGAGAGCATAAACAGTGTAACAGAAGTTAATTTTGAAGATTTGCCAAAAGAGGTCAGCATAGAAAATGTAAACAATGCAAATCTTGCGATTTATCAGATAGATTATAATAAAACTACAGAACAACAGGACAAGGTCTTTGTAATTACTTATTCGGTTGGAAAATTAGAATCACAGGGAGATTTGATAATCAGCCAGGACAAGAGGGAATTTTTGAATTTCGGATTTGACGGAGAGATGAAAGAATCAGGATTCCTGGAAACTTCCACAGGAGTTGAAGGAAGTCTTGAAAAGGGATATGTCATGATGAGACACGGAAGCATTGTAGGAATATCAACAAATCTGGAAGTATTGGAAGGAAACGGAAATATAGAAATTGTTATTTACAGGAATGGAGAGCAAGTCCAGTTTGGAAATTCATTTGTAGCTGATTTAGCAGGAGTAAAGAAAGATTATGATGTTCAGTCAAAAGATACTGTCTCTTTTGAGCCGGGCGATGTAATTTCCTTATATGCAAAATCTTCAGATGGAATTGCTCTGAAGGATGTAATTACTTTGCTTGAGATAATAACTGAATAGCAAAATCTTTTTAAATAGTATGATATTTACTTCAGAATGAAAGGGGATAAAAGAACTGTTCTTGTATTGGTTTTAGTTTTAGTAATAGTAATTTTGCTTGGTTTTATAGGATATCTATTCCTGATAAATCCTGCACTAAATGGATTAGTTGTCAGGGGATATAATCAGGGGCAAGTTGATACAATAAATGCAATTCTTTTACAAATCAGCAATTCAGGCTATGTGCAGCTTCCTGCAGGGAATAATCAGACTCTGATTTTAGTTCCTTATCAGCCCCAACTTCAGCAATAATTTTTTAGTTATCTTTTTAAATTTGAGATTACAATTTATTTAATGAATAGTAAAAGAGGACTCTCTGCAGTAGTTATTGCTTTGATTATAATTCTTTTATCCCTTGTTGCAGTTGGTGCAGTGTGGGTTGTGGTTAAAAATATTATTTCAGGAGGGGTTAAAGAGATGGACCTTGGGAAATTTACGATTGATTTGGACATAACAAACGCTTATGAGCAAAGAGGAAATATAACTGTAATTGTTGAAAGAAAAGCCGGGGAAGGAGAACTTGTCAAGATTAAATTTATCCTCTCTGATAAAAAAAATTCAGAGATTATAACTGAAGAAGCCAATCTCAGCGAATTAGAATCCCGGAATTTTTTTCTTCATCCTGTTGTATTGGTATCAACAGATATAGTCCGTGTTTCAGTAGCTCCTGTTTTTAAATCTGCTGGAAGTGAAATTATAGGCGGCATTGCAGATACTTATTATATTAACAGCAACGGAGAACAACAGGATGAAGAAGAATGCACTCCTGATTGCACAGGATTGCAATGCGGTCCTGACCCTGAGTGCGGAGAATCATGCGGAACCTGCACAGGCACAGATGTTTGTTCTAACGGGGTTTGTGTTCAACAGGAATGTGAACCAGAATCAATTGAAACTACCTGCGGAACATGGGTTTGCGGAACAAAAATAAATAATTGCGGGGCAGAAGTAAATTGCGGTGAAGATTGCCTTGAAGGGCAAATGTGCCTGGAAGGGAATTGCATGAAAATAACTCCTGTTAATTCAGGTAAGGTTGAAGAAACATGGCCAGGGACATCAGGAATGTATTTTGGCAGTGCTGACCTGCCTATGGATTTTAATTATCAGGAATATTACATTGAATTTCCTGGAAGTGAAGAGGCAGATTGCCTGCTGATTGCAATTTATAAATTTCCCATAGAAGGATATTCAAAAAGCCACATAGGATTTAATTTTGAAACTTTAATAGAAACAGGAAATGATTATCAAATCTGGGCGACAAGAGAGGAATGCGAGGCTTAATTACAAAAATTTAAATATACTATTTTCTTTATTTAACCAGTTACCCTACGCTTTCCTTTAAATTTGGGTCACGCCTGATAATAAATAAAAGATGGTGTATAAAAAATATATTAAAAAAAATGGAAAATCTTACGGTCCTTATATCTATCATAGCCGTAGGGTAAACGGAAAAGTAATCTCAGAATATCATGGCTCCAGCGGACCAAATTACAAGAGATTTATTTTATTCATTTTTGGAATTTTATTCCTGATATCTATTGCATTTTTTATCTTTAATTCCAATGGAAAGATTACAGGAAAAAGCATATCAGAGCAGGAGATTGATTCCCAAATGCAAAATTCCCTGAGTGAAGAAAAGATTATTTATCCTGCTGTTTATTTTACCCTGATTTCCAGGCAGGTTCAGGATGAGCCAGAAACAGAAGAGCAGCCTGATGAAAGCCAGATTTCTGAAAATCAAGATGATAGTATTGCTATAGAAGAAAATATTGCAGAAGAACCTCAGCAGAATGAAAGTGGCGAGATAATAATACCTTCTGAAAATATTACACCTGAACAACCAACTGGACAGCCGTCTGCAGAAGAATCTGAACCAGAGCTTTCAGAACCACCACAAGAACAGCAACAGGAAGAATCAGTTGGAGAATCTGCTGAACAACCTGAAGAATCTGAAACAGAACAAACTGAAGAACCTGTTGAAGAAATAACCCCTCCACCAGCAAATGTTATATTAGGAATATTAAGAACAGTTTCAAATTTCTTTCTTGGTTTGTTAAAACCAACAGGAATGGCTGTATCAGAGTCTATGATTACAGAAATTAAAAGAGAAGTTTCTGCTAATGAACCTTTTATTTATGATCTTAAAAAAGGCGAGAGTGTTGAGCTTTTATCAGGAAGCGTAAAAACAAACTCCAAAAGTTTATCTGATAATGTCCTCCAGATAATTTATGAGAATAATCGGGTTTTAATCAGCACGAATTATTCTGAAATTGAAAGTGCGTCTGATTCTGATGTTAACCAGACAAATGAGACTGTTCTTATAATCAGTAATTTGGTTAATGAAAGTTTTAATATTGAACCACTGACTGAAGAGGAAAATAAAATTCTTGAAGAAAAATTAGGGAATATTTCTGTTGAGAGAATCAAAACAGAATTGTTTAACGGCAGATATATTATAGGATACGGGCTTGGAGAATATAATATAGAATATTCTTATGATGCTGATTTGGATAATGAAATATTGAATCTGCAGATGGAAAATGACAAAATCAAATGGCTTAGGGATATAATCAAGGAACTTTCAAGAGAGAAAAGTGTTTCTGAATCTGTTGATTTATCTTAAATTATTTCTTGATTTATTTCAGTTACATAAAGTTTAAAAAGATAGTCTATAAAGAAAGATTATGGCAATTTATAAAATGAAGGAAGATATTAGCCCTAAAAATTTTTGTTTAGAACTTGAAGAAAGAAGTCCAGGAAAGGATGAACATTATTATGCAGAATGTACAAAAGGTTATTATTGTTCAAAGACAAATGGTAGATGTGTAGGAGCAATTAAAGGATTAACTATGTTATCAAATGATAGACTTAATGTTACAATTGTTAAAAGATGTCCTTCCAGAAGAACTATAGATGAAGTTATTTCTAAGTAATTTTCATATTAAATAATTCTTTCAATATCAAAATTATCTTCTATAATTAAGAGCAGGATATTGCGGCTGGCTTGGCATTATCTTTTTTATGACAAATTTTGAACCTATAACTTCAGATATAACTGCAGAGAGAATCATATTTCCGGCAACAACTCTGTAAACCCCTTCTGTTACAGGTATCCTGGAAATTTCAGAGAACTTATTGATAATCCCATCAATGTCTTCTTTGCTTAGTATTATATCTGTCGGTTTTGTGCCCATTGTTCCTGTGACTGTGACTTTCTCATCAGGATTAACCTCTATAATTTTTACTGCAGAATCTTTCACCAAAGGATTTAATTTAAATAAATTTATTTCTGTTCCTGCTGTTGCGACTGGTTTAAGGTATTCAAGATGTTCGGGCAATTTTGGTTCGGGTATTAATAATAATGGTTTTACGATTCTTCCTGCTCTTACAATCCTTTCTGCCGGTTTTCCTGCGAGCCTGACAGGAATTTTTCCTGATATCTTTTTTATTCTTCCCCTGGTTTTTAAAAAGACCAGTTTTTCTCTTTTTCTTTTTTCTTTTGATTCTATTATTTCCTGCAATTTTATTATATCTCTTTTTTCAGAACGCCTTATTAATTCTTCTGTAAATTTCATTAAGAAAAATCTTTTGAAATCGTCTGAAAATGTTTCCCTCATTCTTCAGTATATTTCACTTTAGAGAATTCCTGAGGGGGTTTTATGTATTCTTTTCCTGCTTCTACTGTCCTTGGCATGTTTTGCTGGACAGGCATTCTTGGAATATTCTGCCTTAATTGCATTGGCTCTCTTGCTATCAGAGCAGGCTGCATAGGCTGCTGAGGAATCTGCTGCTGGGGCATTATGACAACCTCGTGCTCTTCAGGCATTCCTTTCTCGTGAAGCAGTGCAATTCCCTTTGCAATTATTTTATTGTGCTCAAGAAGAGAATCCAGTTTTTCTATAACTTTTTTATTATCCTCTTTTCCCGAATAATCCTTTTCAGCCAGGGTTTTGGCAGATATTTCAAACAATTCAAGAAGCCTTGAAATCTGATTTGACAGATTATCAAATTTTACTGCGAGATTAGTCATTACTTTCTGCAAAGAAACAAAATTTTCTACAAGAATCTTATCTATCCTGACATTTTTTTCCGGTTTTGGATAATTATTCGGCACACTTTTTGTTTCAGCAACCTCATTTTTCTTTGCCATATAATATATAGGGTTTTTTTGTTTATAAAATTTTGTTATTTAAAAGATATCAAGGATTATTCCGTTTTCAGAGTCGTCTTTATCTTCTTCTTTATCCCCTGTTTCTTTATTATCCTCATCAGATTCTTCATCTTCATTATACGGCTTAACTTCTTCTTTGTAATATCCTTCTGATTCATCTTTTTCCTGTCTTTCAGGTTTTTCAATGCCATTTATAGGAGAAGATTCCTCTTCAGTATTTTCTTCAGGAATTATTGCCTGTGGTTTTACAAAATCTTCTTTTTTTGTTCTCGCGACTCCGCTTGTATGACTCATCCCTTTCGCCGCAGAATCGCTCTTCTCCCAATCCTGCTTGCTTGTCCCTGCCCTTCCTTCCGCAGAATCGCTCGGTTGGTATTGTCTCTGTCCTTCCCCCCTCTCTTTTTCAATTTCTGCAACATAATCAGAGATTTCTTTTGCCATGTCTGCATTCACACTTATGCTGTCAATTCCTTTTTCAACAAGGAATTTTACCATTTCTTTCCTGCTTCCTGCCTGTCCGCAGATGCTTGTCTCAACATTATTTCTTTTGCAGACCCTTATTACAAATTCTAGCTGGTATAAAACAGCCGGGTGCATTTCATTGTAAAGATGCTGGACCTGTTCATTTCCCCTGTCAATAGCAAGTATATACTGAGTAAGGTCATTTGTTCCAAAAGAAATGAATTTTATTCCTTCCTCACACAATTCTTTTATTATCTGAACCGCAGCAGGAGTTTCCACCATTACCCCAAGCTTCACATCAGAAAATTCTATTTCTTTCAGGAGTTTCTTAACTGTCTGCACTTCTTCAACAGAAATTATCTGGGGCATCATTACACCTATTTTTTTCCCTGATTCTGCAACCCTTTTTAATGCTTTTAATTCAGCCATTAATATTTTAGGATTTTTTACCCCAAACCTGATTCCATGCATTCCAAGCATAGGGTTGACTTCTACTTGCTTAGAGGCACCTTCAAGATTCTGGAATTCATCGCTTCTTATATCAGAAGTTCTTACCCACATTTCATCAAAGAATTTTGCTATTCCTGACAATCCTTTAAAGATTATATCTTCATAATCCTCTATATTTCCTTTTTTCAGGAAATAATTCGGATGTTTTCCTGATTCAGCAATTATTCCCTCAATTCTTGTAAGCCCTACTTCTCTTATCCCTGTTTTTGATGCTCTTTCTGCAAAACTCGGCAAATCTACAATTACTTTTATTTTAGTTTTTGTTTTTGTGCTTATTGTCTGAATTTCTTTTTGTTTTGTTTCTGCAACCTTTCCTTTGTAAATTTTCCCTGTGCTTCCGTCAACAGTTATAACTTCGCCATCCTTTAATTTTGTAGTGGCTTCTCTTGTTCCTACAACAGCAGGAATCCCCATTTCTCTTGATACAATTGCAGCATGGGCTGTTAAGCCTCCCTCATCTGTGATTATTGCAGCAGATTTCTGCATGCTTACAACCATATCAGGATTAGTCATTTTTGTGACTAAAATATCTCCCTGCTTCATTCTGTCAAGATCAGCAAGGTCTTTTATTATCTTTATTTTTCCTGAACCAATTCCAGGAGAAGCGCCTAATCCTGAGAGTATTACTTCGCCCTCAATTTCTTTATCTTCAAGTTTTTTCCCGATTGTAGTGACTGCTCTTGTCTGAACAATGTAAATTTCCCCCCCCTCAATTGCAAACTCTATATCCTGCGGTTTTTTATAATGCTCTTCAAGTTTCAAAGAAATTTCTGCAAGTTTTTTTATTTCATATTCTTTAAGAACCTGCTGATTTGATTTTTCTTCACTTAATTTTACCAATTCCTGGCTTCCTGATGAACTTCTTGTAATTGCAACTTTTTTGTCAGAAATATTTTTTTCCAGAATTTTTAAATCTCTTGAGACAAGATATTTATCAGGAGTTATCGTGCCTGAAACAATCCCTTCGCCAAGCCCAAAAACAGCCTCTATTATAATGCTTTCTGTTCTGTTTGTCGGGTCTTTTGAAAAAATAACCCCTGACTTGTCAGAATCTATCATTCTTTGGACAACTACTGCAAGACTTGTTTTTACATGCTCATATCCTTTTTTATGGCGGTAATATGTTGCTCTTGAAGTAAACAAAGATGCAATACACTTTTTTATGCTTGTTAATAATTCTGAACTTCCTTTTACATTCAGAAAAGTTTCCTGCTGTCCTGCAAAACTTGCATCTACCAAATCTTCTGCTGTTGCAGAACTTCTTACAGCAACAAATATTGGCTCAGAATTTTTTAAAATTTCCAGGACAGTTCCTTTGACATTTTTTACATTATTTGTATCAAGAAGCTCATAGGATTCAAGAATTTCATCCTCCATCTCTTTAGGGAAATCTGCCTTTTCGATTAAACCCCTTATTTTTTCTGTTGTCTTATTTAGTTCTTTTGTATCTTCATACTCTATCCCTTCAAGGAGTTTGTCTATTTGCTCTTTTAATCCTGCTTTTTTTATAAAATAATCATAAGCCTGCGCTGTCACAACAAATCCCGGAGGGACATTGACTTTTGTATTATACATCTCTCCAAGATTTGCCCCTTTTCCTCCTGCAAGATTTATGGAATTTTTATCAAGTTCAGAAAACCACTTTATGAAATCAACCTTTTCCTCTTTTTCGTTCATATCTTAAAAAAGAAGAATTGGTTAATAAATATTTTTATTGGAGAAATTAGGATAAAATTCCGTGTTCGATTCTGCCAAGCTCGTTCCCCACTTCAAAAACTTTTCCTTCCTTGCAATAATCATAAGGTCTTTTCCAATCAAAAGATAACAAAGAGGAATAAAACCATCCTTTTGCATCTTCTTTATTCCCAAATATCTCTATCATCTTTTTAACCAGTTTTTTTTCCTGCCAGCTGATACATTTCTTTTATTTCCATTTTATTCCTACATTATAAGAAAATTATTTATTTCTTCTTTATCCCATCTTCGCTTATTGCACTGACAGGACAGGATTCAATTGCATCTTTGACGCATGGAATGTCCTTATGCGCTTTGACAAAAGCTTTCCCGTCTTTTCCCATAGCAAAAACTTCTCCGCATATCGTCGGGCAAAGCCCGCATCCTATGCATGTTTCCTTATTAATCACAATTTTTACCATACAAAGCAGAAATTAACAAAGTTTATAAATTTATTTTTCATCCCCTTTTTATGATAATCTTATGGATCGCACTTGGACTTGCTGCATTAATCATATTTGTAGTTTTCTCTTATTTTAACAGATTTGCTGTTCTTGGAAACAGGATTGACAATTCCCTAAGCCAGATTGATGTTCAGTTAAAAAGAAGGGCAGATTTAATTCCTAATCTTATTGAGACTGTAAAAGGTTTTGCAAAGCATGAAAAAGAAGCTATAAAAGCAGTGACTGATGCTCGGAAGGCTCTTATTGGGGCTAAAGGTGTTGAAGAGAAAGTTAAAGCAGATAAGGGGTTAGAATCTGCTCTGAAAACAATTTTTGCTCTTGCAGAAAATTATCCTAATCTTAAGGCAAATGAAAATTTCCTTGAATTGCAGAGAGAGCTTGCAACTACTGAAGACAAGATTTCTTATGCAAGACAATATTACAATGATAGTATTCTAAGTTACAACAATTTATGCAAAACTTTCCCAGGAGTCTTCTTTGCAGGAATTTTTGGGAAGAAGCCGAGAGAATATCTGCATATTGCCGAAGCAGAGAGGAAACCAGTAAAAGTTGAGTTCTAAAATGCCAAAATATATTCTAGGGGGAGCAATAGGGGCCGTAATACTGGCAGACATAGGTATTATCCTGAACATAAATAATAATTCTGTAACTCCCGAAATATTTAAATAGTCTACTCTGGTATACTAAGGTATATGGAAACAACAATAAAGATATCTTCTGATGTTAAGAATATGCTTGATAAGTTTAAAATGCATGAAAGAGAGACTTATAACGATATAATTGAAATTATGATAGAAGACCATTTAGAGATTAACGAAAAAACTAAAAAAGATATTGAAGAAGCACGAAAAAGAATTCGTAAAGGAGAATTTTATTCTCAGGAAGAAGTTGAGAGAATGCTCGGGGTAAAATGAGCCATAAGGTTATATGGAGCAAAAAATCCTTAGATTTTTTAAATAAACTTGAGCCATTTGTCTCTAAAAGAATTGTAAAATATGTTAGGGAATTTTCTGAAAATCCGCGAGCGAGAGAATTTAAAAGATTAAAAGGAGAATCTGCATTTAGATTAAGAGCTGGGAATTATAGAATAATCTTTGATTTTGATTCTAAAAACCAGCAAATACAAATAATTGGGATTGGGCATAGAAAAAATATATACAAATAAATTCCTAAACCTTAAAAACTCATTCTCATTCCCTATTTTATGCCAGAAAATCAAAGGATTGATTTCCGCGACCAGATTTCAAGAAATAAGACCAAATCTGTTTTCCTTATGGTAATTGTTTTTGCAGTTCTTGTTGTTTTGGGGTATGTAATCTCTTATGTATTTGAACCGGGATATTTTTTTATTATCATGATTTTTGCCGTTATTTTCTCAATAAGTTATCTGCTGATTAGTTATTATAATTGCGATAAGATTGCACTGATGAGTGTCGGAGCACAGGAAATTAAGAGAGAGGGAAAATACAAGCAATATTATGATTTAGCTGAAGGGCTTACTCTTGCAAGCGGTTTGCCTATGCCCAAACTTTATATTATGAAATCCGAGCAGATAAATGCATTTGCATCTGGCAGGAATCCTAAAAAATCAGTTGTTTGTGTTACAGAAGGGGCTCTGGAAAAATTAGACAAGAAAGAATTGGAAGGAGTTTTGGCGCATGAACTTGGGCATGTCGGAAACTATGACATAAGATACATGACTTTAGTTGCAGTAATGGTTGGAATGATTTCAATAATCTCCCAGATTTTTTTAAGAAGTTTGTGGTTTAAAAGTGGCGGAAATAGCAGAGATAATAAGGGAAGTGCAATCTTTATGTTGATTGGAGTCATTTTAGCAGTTCTTGCTCCGATTGTTGTTTATCTTGTCCAGCTTGCAATCTCAAGAAAAAGAGAATTTTCTGCTGATGCAACTGCTGTGAAATTTACAAGATATCCGCCTGGATTAATCGGCGCGCTGAAAAAGATAAAACAAGGAAATCAGCCAGATAAAAAAATCAACAGGGCAGTTGCCCCATTGTTCTTTGCAAATCCTTTTACAGAATTAGGAAGCACTCATCCTTCAATTGACAGGCGAATTGAAGTTTTGGAAAAGATGTAATGTTAATTTTATAAACTTGTTTTGGTTATTTCTTTTATGGGGGTAATAAGGGGATTTTTTTTGGTTATTGCTGCTGTTCTTTTATTTCTATCCCTGATCTCAATGACTTTCTTTTGGACTTTGAGTTCTTCATTAAGTTATGATAATGTTCAAAAAGAGGCTTCGGCAATTGTGACGGATTTCTTTAAAGAAGCCAATGCAACTTCTGCAATTGATAAAAATTATGATTTAATCCAGTCATATTGCATAAATAATTCTGATATGGACTATGTCTTTAGGGAAAGTGATCATACTTACATCATAACGTGCAATTCTGCTTTGCAGGGAAAAGATGCAATGATTAAAGAAGGCATTAAGAGTATTATTCATGACAATTATTATGCAGACTCTGAATGCCGTTTCTTTGATTGTTTTAAAAAAACATCACTATCCGGATTTAATCCTCTTTTCCTTATCTCTGAAAGAACATATAATTATGTCAATGGAAAATTTTATTTTTTTCTCTTTATATCCTTAATTCTTACAGGAGCATTACTTTTTTTTATTGAGAAAAAAACAAATCTCCCTATACTAACAGGGATTCTCCTGATAATTTCTTCTTTACTGTTTATTAAACTGGATGCTATATTATCTTTATTTTCAGATAAAACATTCTTCAATTTTTTATGGATATTTTTCTCTAATTCATACCTTATTTCATTAAAAATTTTGATTGCGGGAGTTATTCTATTAATCATAGGAATCATATTGAAAATCTTCAAGGTTGGGTTTTTTATTTCAAATCTTATTTCTAAATTCAAGAAACCGCAGATTGCCAAAGAAAAGCCAAAACCAGCAGCTGCAGAGAAAATACAAAAACAGCAAAACATGCAGCCCGCAAAAAAGAGCACAAAGAAAATCAAAAAATCAAAATCCAAATAATAAGAACCAAAGTTTCTTCTTATCAACATCTCCTTTAAATTTGGGTCATCTGATATATTTTTATATAATCTTTTCTGATTAATGATATGTGCAGATTATGCCAGATAAATCCTGTCTATGAATTCACCAATAAGCGAAAGCTTTGCGGAAGATGCTTTATCCATTATTTTGAAAAAAAGGTTTTATACACTTTAAGAAAATTTAGCCTGATAAAACGCGATGATATTGTTGGATATAAAAAAGAAAATAATTTCAAAAGCGCAGTTTTGGAAGAAATATTAAGGTTTATTTCTGAAAAATCAGGAATAAATATCGTGAGATTGCCGAATAAACAGGCAAATAAAATTGCTGTGGATTCTTCCATTGATCCTGAAGCAGAAAAAGTCATCAAAGAGCTGATAAGGGGAAATGCAGTTAATCTGAAAAAAAATCTTCCTGTTGAAGGGAAAATAATAAAGCCACTTTATCTTTTTCTTGATGAAGAAATTCTGCTTTATGCAAAACTAAAGAAACTGAAATTCAGTATTGAAAAAGAGACAAAAGATAAAATTGGAAGATTTATCGGTGAATCAGAGAAAAACCATCCTGAAATCAAGAGGGCAATTGTAAATAGTTTGCTGGAATTATACTTATAATCATTCTTTTCTTTTCTGCCTTTCCATAAACCTATTTATGAATTTCTTTGTTGCTTCATCAACCTCTCTTTTGACTTCTTTTACAGAAAAGACAGAAATTCCTTCTTTAATTTTCTTTTCTGTTTTAATATGCAATCTTAATGCATCATTTATTTTTTCGCTCAGGAGAACTTCTCCTTCTGAGAGATTAGCTATCTTTTTTGCTATTGTTATTAATGAGCCCATGCTCATAAATTTGAAGATATCTCCTTCCTGTTTACCAACAATTGTTCCATAGTGCAATGAAATTCCAAAATCAACCTTCTGATTGAACATCCTGTTATGCCCGGATAATATCCCCTGGATTTTTTCAGCAACATCCAATGCGGTTTTTTCATTCTTGAAAGTTCTTGTTTTTGCAGGTGCAAATATAAAAAACAAATAATCCTGATTTTCATAAGTTACTGCTTTGTTCTCTTCTGCTGCTTCAATTGCTTTTTCTATTGATCCCGGGGTGCTCCCTCTCCCTGACCTGCTCTCTCTGAGATTTTTTATCCTGAGGCAGATGACACTTGCATCCTGCTTTTCCCCTTTAATTGACAAAGAGAGTTCTGCTTTATTTCCTGTTTTTATTACTACCTGAGAATCTTCTCCCATTGCCATTTTCTTAAATTTCTCTTTTTTTCCTTTATGGATAAATTTTCCCAAAAAAGGTTTTTGGTATATCTTTTTGAAAAAGATAAATGCCACAAATCCAAGAATTAAAATTACAAATACCCAAAAAGCTCCCCAAAAAGAAGTGTTTGATGCCTCTTTTATTCCTACAGTCTTTCCTGTCAGGCTCATTATTTTACTGATTTCATTTTCATTGCCTGTAATTACTTTTACTTCATATTCGCCATCAGGAGCAGTTATAAGGTACTTTTTACTTTCGCCAACGTCCAACATTGCCTGTATGTTCAGCGGAGTGTCCCCAACTTTGATTAATAATGTTTTATTATAAAAAATATTTCCTGTGTTTGTTATCAAAATAGTTTTATTAACTATCTCAATGTTTACTTCTTCTTTTTCCTTTATTGCAAACTTATCCTCTGCTGTTAGTTTATTTGAAACAGCAAAAATTTTCCATTCTGCAGGGCGTTCATTTGGTTTAATATAATAATCCAGAAATTCATCAGTGCTGATTTCCTTTTGTTCAAGAATTTTATCAGCAGAATCTTTTATAGTTAGGAATACTGTTGAGTTTATTGACTCTCCTGTCTGGTCATGCAGAATTGCTTTTATCTTCAAAGAAGTTCCAGGAGAAATTTCTTTGTTCTCAAAGATTAATTCAAGATTGGTCGGAACCTGCCTTACAAAAATTTTATATTCTGCACCCCCCCTGTTTGTAACTAATCCATCGCTGTCCAGTTCATAAGCATTGAGTTCAATTGAATAAGTTCCTGCTTTTAAATCTGAAGGAAGAGATATATTAATATTAAAATTACCTTGGGTTATTGTTCCTGTCTGTGTTACATTCTGGTTCACGTCATTGGTTATCAAATTCGTTTCTATGAATCCTTCTGCATTTTCCCCTGTTTCTCTGGTAATCTTCCCTGATAATGCCACCTTTTCCCCTGAATCAAATTCTGTTTTTCCCAAATTTCCGCTTATGCTTAATGCATTTGAAATCTTGAATTCATTGCTTAATGTATAATCTGCTCCCAGTATTGCCTTTATCTTGCAAAAACCATTTGAGCCGCCGATTATGTTTTTTATCAGTACAAGGGAAGAATCAAGACTTTTTTCCTCTCCCAATGTCAGCTTTATGCCATTTTTATAGAAATTTATTTCAGTCCCGTTGCATACAAGGTTCATCTGGAAGGTTCCTTCAATCTTGCTGAGTGTTTTTATTGTCACAGGGACAAAAATATTATCCCCTAGATTATTAACTGCTTTTATCGGCTGAGTGAATATTATCTCTGCTGAGATAAAAGAACATGCCAAAATAATTGATATTAAGATAATTATACCTCTTCTCATTTTCCTCTTTAAAAAGAAGCATATTATTCTTTATAAACATTATTCTGTTATTATTAGACAACTTTTAAAAGTAAATAATCCTTTGATTAATAATGAAAAAAGATATGAAAATCACCCCCTGGGAAGTAACAGGAGAAATTAATTATGAAAAATTGATTAAGGAGTTTGGGATTTCTCCGCTAAAGCAACTGCCAGATATTTTTGAAAAGAATATTTTGTTCAGAAGGAAAATTGTTTTTGGCCACAGAGATATCCAGAGAATTTTTGAGGCAATAAAAGACAATAAAAAATTTGCAATGATGACAGGGCTTATGCCGACAGGCAAATTTCATCTTGGGCATATGATTCTTGCACAGCAGATGATTCTTTACCAGAAATTAGGCGCAAAAATTTATATTGCTGTTGCAGATTTGGAAGCTTATAATGCACGGGCACAAAGCCTTGAAGAAAGCAGGAAAATTGCAATTGAGCAGTATATAACAAATTATATCGCGCTTGGGCTAAAAACTGAGAATTGCGAAATTTATTTTCAGAGTGACAGGAGCAGGAATTCGAAAAAGGCAAATGCCTATTACAGACTGCAGAATCTTCTTGCAAGATATGTGACATTCAATGAATTCAAGGCTGTTTATGGAGAAATAAGCCCCGGAAAAATGATTTCTGCTTTGCTTCAGGCATCAGATATGCTTCATTCCCAACTGCCTGAATTTGAAGGAAAATCTATCCCTATCCTGGTTCCTGTAGGAATAGATCAGGACCCCCATATAAGATTGGCAAGAGATATTTCAAAAAGAATAAAAGATTTTGATTTTACGCAATTAAGCTCCACTTACCATCTATTTATGCCTGGACTTTCAGGGGAAAAAATGTCCTCTTCGGATGCTAATTCATTCATTGCACTGACTGATTCTCCAAAAGAAGTTGAAACAAAAATAAAAAAATATGCATTTTCAGGAGGGCAGAATACAGTTGAAGAGCATAGAAGAAAAGGCGGAAATCCTGATATTGATGTTTCTTTTCAGTATCTCAGGTTTTTCTTTGAACCTGATGATAAAAAATTGCAGAAAATTCAAGATGATTACAAATCCGGAAAAATGCTGACTTCTGAATTAAAAGAAATCCTTATTGAAAAAATAAATTCTTTTCTGAAGGAACACCAAAAGAAGCGCGAGTTGGCTAAAAAACAGATTGATAAATTTCTGCTGAAGGAATAAAATTTTTTGAAACTTCATGGATTTTTGGAACATATCTTCTTGTTTCATCAGGTCTTTTAGCTATATCCCAATTTGAATCTTTTAATCCCCAAAATCCCCCATTATATGACGCGGCAATCAAATTCAGTTTTTCTTTATCTTCCAGCCTTTCCCAATTTGGGTGATATTGCCTGCAAAGTTTATCAATATATACCAAACATTTTATTGTTGCCCGGATATTTTTTTCAGGGATAAAAACATTTTTCAGATAATTTTCTTTTTCAACATCATACCATGCTCCTTCTGTTAATTGCCCAAGTCCTCTTGCATTTGCCTTGCTCTTTGCCCATGGCTTGTCCTCTGATTCAGCTCTTATTAATGACCTTACAAATTTTTTTGTTATATACTGAGGAATAGGTTTAGCATATTGCTCTGGGATATATGGATTATTAATTGTCTTATAGAAAGAGTCTATTGTCTGGTAGATTTTATCTTTTTTTAATAATTCCTGTTCTTCTGCAAGAATTTTAAGTTTTTTTCTTGCTTTAGAGAGGTTCTCATTTATTTTTGAGATAGTTCTTTCTAATTCCACCTGATTTTCCAGAGAAGATGCTCTTTCTGAATTTCTTAAAGCAGGAGCATTAGCTATCTGGGGCATTAAAAACCAGGCTAGCATAGTTCCTGTCAGCAATATTTTTTTTATCATGGATTTTCACATAAAAAATATTTTTTAAATCTTTCTAACACGGCAAGAATGATTAATTTTATAAAATCCCTTCTTCTATTCTATCTATGAAGATTTTACTTTTACATGTGGATTATATCAAATTCAAGCCCCTGAAAAAGGCACTGAAAAGCATTGGGGAATTATCAGAAAAAGAAAAAAAAGAGAAAGAAGTCAAGGAGGCACTTGTAGTCCTTACAGCTGTTGAAAAATCAGACAGCAATGTTAAGGAAGTCGTGAAAAAACTTGTGGAGAATGTGAAGGATGTTGCAGGGCAGGTTAAGACAAAAAAGATTGTGCTTTACCCTTATGCTCATCTGTCAAAAGAACTGGCTTCTCCTGAACTGGCTATAAATATATTAGAAGAAACAGAAAAAAAACTCAAAAAAGATTTTGATGTTGTAAGGGCTCCATTTGGTTATTATAAAGAATTTGAGCTTAAAGTAAAAGGGCATCCTCTTTCTGAATTATCAAGAGAGATAAGAATTGACTCTGATGGAAAGGTACAGGTCGAGGAAAAATATGATGTAAAGCATCTTCTTGGTGAGATTTCAAAGACAAAGCTTGATTCTTCAAAACTGAAAGACAATGACCACAGGATTGTCGGACAGCAGATGGATTTATTTTCTTTCAGCGAAGTTGCTCCTGGCATGGTTTTCTGGCACAATAATGGGCTGATAATTTATAACGAATTAGCCGAATTTTGGAGGGAAATGCATAGAAAAAATGATTATCAGGAAGTAAAAACCCCCCAAATAATGGATAAAAAACTTTGGCAGATTTCAGGGCACTGGGAAAAATATAAAGAAAATAATTTTACTACAGATTATGAAGGCAGAACTTTTTTGGTAAAACCTATGAGTTGTCCGGGAGGAATTTTAATTTTTAAAAATAAACCTAAGTCATATAAAGAACTTCCTTTAAGAGTTGCTGAGCTTGGAGTAGTCCACAGGTGTGAATTGTCAGGAGTTTTGGCTGGATTATTCAGGGTTATCCAATTCACCCAGGATGATGCCCATATCTATTGCACTGAAAACCAAATTGAAGATGAGATTTCAAAATTACTGGCTTTGGTTGATTTATTTTACAAGAAATTTGGCTTTAATTATCATATTGAATTATCCACTCGCCCTGAAAAAAGAATTGGAAGTGATAAAATTTGGGATTTAGCAGAAAATACTTTAAAAAAAGTTCTTGAAAAAAGAAAAGTTAAATTTAAAATTAACAAAGGAGACGGCGCTTTCTACGGGCCAAAGATTGATTTTCATTTGACTGACTCTTTAGGAAGGACTTGGCAATGCGGAACAATACAACTGGATTTTTCAATGCCAGAAAGATTTGAAATTGAATATACTGACAAAGATAATGAAAAGAAAAGACCTGTAATGATTCATAATGCAATTTACGGAAGCCTGGAAAGATTTATAGGTATTTTGCTCGAGCATACAAACGGAAGGCTTCCGACATGGCTTGCTCCGATACAAATACAGGTTTTGAATCTTACAGACAGGAATGTAGATTATGCCCAGAAAATAATCAGAAAAATAGGAGAAGAAATTCCTAATGCAAGAATTGATGCTGATTTCAGGCAGGTTCCACTTCCTGGAAAAATCAAAGAAGCAGAAATCATGAGAGTTCCTTATATTGTTGTTGTTGGAGACAAGGAAGAAAAGGAAAAGACACTTGCATTAAGGGTTAGAGGAAACAGCAAGATTGAAACCATAAAAATTGATAGTTTTATAGAAAAAGTTAAAAAGGAAATTGCAGAAAGAGTTTGATGAATTCCCAATTTCTCCTAGAAAAACTTGAGCATTCTGAAGAATACAAAAAATTTGTCAAAGAAAACAAGGATGCTTATCTCTGCTCAGCATTTTTTATAATTGACTTATCAGAAAAAAATCCTGAAAATAAATACCATTTTGATTTTTATATCCCTTCTTCAAAAAAGACATTCAGTTTTGAGACAGAGAACGGGATTAAATTAGTTCCTCTGGAAAGAGATTATGAAATTGTCCTTGATAAAATTTCCATGAAGAATCATTTTGATTTTGATGAAATAAAAGAGAAAATTCTGATAGAAATGGAATTAAACAAAATAAAAAATAAAATACAGAAAATGATTTTCTCGCTTCAAAATAAAGATAAAAAGGATTTTTTGCTTGGGACAATTTTTCTTTCAGGATTAGGGTTGCTTAAAGTTAATTTTAATATTGCAGAAAAGAAAATAACTGATTTTGAAAAGAAATCCCTTTTTGATATGATGAAGATTGTCAGGAAATAAAGAAAACCCCTGTTTTTCTTTATCAATCTATCCTCTAAATTTGGGTCATACCTGATAAGAAGGTTTTTCAATAATGAATATAATATTTGCACTGTGAGGAATTCTTTTGATAATCTTAAATCCTGTCTTTTTCAGGAATTCCTGAAATTCTTTTTCATCATAAAGATAATAGTATCTCAAGCCTTTATCTCTCCATGCTACAAATTTTTCCTTGGGTTTTTTCTTAAACCGTTCAGAATTTTTATTCCATACTTCAATTTCTGCTTTTGCTTTTGGCTTTAATATTCTGAATAATTCTTTTATTGCCTGTTCTCTTTTCCTGGCAGTTTCAATGCAATGAATTGCTGCTGTGCAGATTGCAGCATAAAAATAATTGTCAGGAAAATCTGTCTTTTCAAGTTTTGATATTATTGTATTTATCTTAATTCCTAATTTCTCAGCTCTTTTTTTGGCCAGACTTAACATCTCTTCTGAAAAGTCTACCAAATATAACTCTCTCTTTCTTGATTTTTTTAATTTTAAGAGATGCCTGCCAGAACCGCTTCCAAAATCAAGAATCTTTCCTTTTGATTTATTTAGGAATTCTGTTGCTGCAACAGATGGGCTAGTTTTGAACTTATGCCATTCT
>Ga0154704_106_pt1 | contig 91220 bp, 98 predicted proteins | sample Rifle2008BG13ft_FD_105564 | JGI IMG/M metagenome (GOLD analysis project Ga0154704, IMG submission 105564) | Candidatus Pacearchaeota archaeon RBG_13_33_26 | reverse complement strand
CGGAATGAACGGCACAAAACTTCCTGATGAAATAAGGGAATTAGGCAAGGAAAAAGAAATTACCCTTTTCATTGACGGAGACAGAGGCGGAAAATTAATTGCACAGAATGTATCTGACAATGCCAACATAAAATATATTGCTGTAGCTCCTGACGGAAAAGAAGTCGAGGAACTTGCAGGAAAAGAGATTTTAATGGCACTGAGAAAGAAAATTCCCGCAAGGGAATTTCTTTCTGCAAGAAATGATGGAAAAAGAGAACCTATTCAGACAAAAATAGAACAAGAACATTTTCAGATAGATGAAATAAACAAAGACAAATTAAAAAAGATTTCAACAGAAATTGAAGGAAGCGAAAAGGCAGTACTTCTTGACAGTTCACTGAATGAAATAAAAAGTGTTTCTGTAAAAGTCCTTTCAGGTTTTTTAAACAGAATTAGGGAAAAGCCCATTGTTATAGTAATTGACGGAACAGCAACAAAACCAATAATAATCTCTGCAGAAGAAGCAGGATGCAGGGTTATAGTTGCAAAGAACTTCGCAACAACTGACACAAGCATTAAGCTGATGAGCCTGTGAATATAGAAACTTTTAAATATAAGTTATATATCATTTTAGCCATGGTTAAAATTAGAATCATAGCAGAAACGTCTTTTGGTTATAAAGATGAGGATTTATCAATAGAAATCCCTGAAAAAGGAAATTTAGAGAAACTTGTCAATGCGGAAGATATCCCTGAAACAGAACCCAAGTCAACACAATTTGCTGAATATTTAGGATATACTAACCAAAGAATTAACAGGCATCTTATCAATTCTTTTCCTGCAGTAGAGATGTCTCCTTTTTTTATGATTTGGATAAGTGAAAGAAAGGAATGGGTTGGAATCAAATACAAATATGCAGGATGCGATTCTGAATTGGATGGTGTTACTGAAACTATAAAAACAGATGGCCCATTTAGATTAAATGAAAATTGTGCAGAATTAATTCGCAAAGCTTACAGAAGCAGGGCTCCTATTGAAAAAGTGCTTCATACTTCTCCGGATGAATTAAGAAGCTATTAAAAATTTGGCTTGGAATTTCCTCGCTAAATAAAGAAACCCCCTGTTTTTCTTTATCAATCTATCCTCTAAATTTGGGTCACGCCTGATAGTTACTTACAAAATAGATAACATACCACCAACTGTTACTTACATTTAGTAAAAAATAAAATATATAGGATACCTACATTTTGTTGTCACCGTAAAGTTTATAAATAATTTAAATCTTCAATTTTTACAGAAAACGCATTGTTTTCTGCAATTAAAAAAAATGGATAAAAAACACAAAATGAATAAAAACATTTTGGTTTCTATATTGTTAGTCGCAAGTGTTTTAGTTCTAGCAACTGCTATGATAAGTGCTTATAGCATTACACCAAATGATGGTGGAGTCACTAATCTTGCAAATGCAGATACTGTTGATATCAAAGTTAACGGTATAAGTGTTGTTGAAGATGGTGTTTTATCTTTAGATAACCATGAATTTAGTGTTATTGCTGGTGAAACTATAAGTGTTAAGGTAGCATTTAGAGCATCTAATCTTAGTACTGATGAATCTGCATCTAATGTCAGAATAAGAGCAGAACTTGAAGGCAATAAAGCAGATGTAATTGCTGTTACACCTTTGTTTGATGTTGAAGAAGGAAAGACTTATGTCAAATCTTTAACATTGAAAGTTCCAACAGATTACTTAGATGAAGATGAACTTAGCGGTGACTTGATTTTGAACTTAAAAATCTGGAACTCAGATAAAAAGACAGAAGTTGAAGGCATTGTTCTAAATGTTCAGAAACCATCTTACGAACTTGCTATAAAGTCAATTATTGTTGACAATTCAGTTGATGCTGGTGAGAAATTGCCAGTTGAAGTTGTATTGAAAAATGTTGGTTACAATGATGCAGATGACGTTTACGTTACTGTAAGCATACCAGAACTTAACATTGAAAAACAAGGTTACTTCGGAGATATTTTCGCTCTTGAAAACCATGATGAAGATGAATATAACACTATAAGCGGAAAGCTTTACTTGAACATACCTTACACTGCTAACGGGGTTTACACTCTTGTAGTTAGTGTTGAGAATGATGAAGTAACAAGCACTGCTGAAAAGACTATAACAATAAAGAACAACGTTTCTGATGTAGTAATAAAATCTGGAAATGATTTGATATTGCTTAACCCAACAAACAAGTTAGTTGTTTACACAGTTAAGTACAATGCAAATGAAGCTACATATGCAGTTTCTGCTGGTTCTAGCAAGAATGTTGCAATAGAAGTTCCAACAGGCGATTACAACTTTGATGTTGTAGTTTACTCTGGAGCAGCTGTTGTCGGCACTGTTAATTTCAGCGGAATAGCTCAGCCATCAGAAGTTCAATTGACAAACCCAGTATTCGTACTTACTGTAATTTTAGCAGTAGTATTTCTGGTATTGTTAGTTGTATTAGTTGTCTTGATAACAAAGAAACCACAAAAAACTGAAGAGTTCGGCGAAAGTTATTACTAAATTTTTTAATTTTTTCTTTTATTTTTTTTATTTTTTTTATATTTATAACCTAAGGGGAAAAGAGGGGATGTTATTCTCAAGCACATAAAATATTAAAAAACAATTTTTCCTGAAAAAGAAAGATGGGGCAAAAAAGAGAGAAGATAAAGATTGATGATTTGGTAGAATTCTCAAAAAGGGAACCTGAGATAAGAGAAGAATACAAAGAGAGGGTAATCTTTGAGAATTTTTATGAACAGATAAGGCATAAAAGGGTATATTTCAATGAGGAGGATATTGAAAATACAGGATATATCCAAAGATTTTTGGACAAGAAGATAATTGAACTGGGATTGACTTTTTATCCGAACATAACATTAGCAAAAAATAAAGAACTCAGTGGATTCTGCCTGGAATTCGCGCAGAGTTTTAATCATAACCGGAAAATAAAAAAAATCTTAAAAAAAATTGAGGTATATGAGATTAAAGACTATAATGAACAAATTACAAAAGAGATTACAATAAAAGATATTATAGGATATAATAACCAAATTAAAAATCTAAAGAGGCAAGTTAATCAATTTATTAAAAATCCATTATCAATTTATGAAAATGAGGCAGATTATCAAAAGATGATGGAAATCATTCAGATATTTTATTATGGCAGGTTTTAAGAAATTTACAATTTAAGGCTTATTATCTTTGAAATGCCGTCATGCATGCTTATTCCGTAAAGATTTGTTGAGTTTGCTATTACCTCGTCATTGTGGGATATTACAATATACTGCCCTTTCTGCATGTATTTCTTGAGAAGTTCTGCAAGCCTTTCAGAGTTTCTCTTGTCAAGAGCAGCATCAATTTCATCAAGTATGTAGAAATAATACGGCTTTAATTCCTGGATTGCAAAAATTAATGACAAAGCAACAAGAGTCTGCTCTCCTCCTGAAAGAGACTTGACATCAAAATATTTTCCGTGCCCTGTCTTCACAATTATATTGACGCCTGCATTAAACGGCTCTTTCTTGTCTTCCAAATCAAGATAAACATGCCCTTTCTGGCTCAACTGGGAAAAGTTCCTTGAAAATGTGCTGTTAAGCGAATTCAAAGTCTGCATGAATGTCTTTTTCTTTTTCACATCAATTTCATGGATTATCCTCAAGATTCCTTCTTTTTCTTTTGAAATAATCTCTGTCTTCTCCTTTATGGAATCATATTCCTGTTTTATAGAATCATAAACTTCAAGGGAGCGGAGATTCACGCTTCCTATCTGGGACAAAAGCTCCTGAGTCCTGCCAAGCCTTTCAGCAAGAACTTCCTTGTTTGCCTTTATTATTTCTGCATCAGGAAAGCCGAGCATTTCTGTCTCAAGATTTTCAATTTCAGCGCTGATTCTTGCAAAATCAATTTTAAGATTATTCATCTCACTCTCAAGATTGTAAATCGTGTTCTGCCTTTTTGAAATTTCTATCTCATTATCCCTTATTTTTTTCTGGAATGAATCCCTTTCTGCAATCAATTTCTGGAATTTTTCAGCAAGCTCTTCTTCCTGATTTTTCTTCTTTTCAAGAAATTCCTCTTTCTCTTCAATTTTTTCCCTGATTTCACCAAGCTCTGAATTAAGCTCTTCTTCTTCCCTTGACATCTGCTTTAGGGAAATTTTTGAACGCTCAAATTCTCTTGTCTTGAATGAAACTTCAGAATCAATTGTTTCTCTGCTTCTAAGGGATATTTCCTGAATCTCAACCCTCAGTGTTTCACATTTCTGCTCTATGTTTGAAGTTTCGTCAAAGGAATTTTCAAGGCTTTTTTCCCTTTTGAAAAATTCAGAGAGCTCTCCTTTGGTATAGTCAATTTTTTCCTGAATAGCCTTTATCTGGCTCTGCTTTTCATGAATCTGTGATAATTTTATGATGTCAGAATTTCCCCTTGATATTTCAAGATTAATCTCCTCTATCTCCTGGCTGACAATCCCTTTCCTGCTGTAAATTTCCTTTAATTCCCTGTCTGAGTTTTCTATTTCCTTGTTCAGAGAATTTATCTTTTCATAAATCTCCTTATGTATGGATTCTATGTGCTCTTTGGTTATAGTGCTCTTGCAAAGAGGGCAGACATCCATTCTTGAAATTTTTTCTATCATCTTCTTCTGCTTTTCTATTTCATATTCGCTGGTTGCAGAAAGCTTCTCAAGTGAAATTTCTTTTTTCATCAGATTTTCCAGAAGATTTTTCTTTTCTGCAAGAGATAATTTTAGGGAATCAATTTTTTCCTGGCTTGCCTTTGGGCTGAAAAGCTCTTTTGAGATTGACTCAATCTGCTTAAGAAGAAAATCAGACTCATTTGAATATGAATTAAGGGTTGATTTCTTGTCCTGTATTCTTTCCTTTAATGATTTTAATTCAGACCTCATTGTGTAAAACTTCTTTCTCTGCTCTTCAAGTTTGTCAAGCTCGTATTTCTTGGCTTCAGCTTCTTTCAGGTTTTTTGCTGATGAGAGCGGCTTTTGAAGTTCCTTTATGCTCAATTCCAAATCCCTTGCAGAATTCTGAAGCTCCTGCTTTTCTCTTGACAGGGAGCTGAGCTTGTTTTCAAAATTTTCTGTTCTTACATTCATCCCTGCAAGTTCTGCCCTTATGTTCGCTATTTCCTGATTCAGCCTTTCCTGCTCAAGCCCTGTTGATTTCTGAATTGTGGAGTTTATAGAAGAGATTTTTGACTCAAGATTTTCTATCAGTGCGCGCATTTCTGAAATAATTTTTCTCTCTTTTTCTATTTCCTTGTTCTTGCCTGAAATCTTTGAATTAATTTCTTCTGAATTTTTTTTCTTGTGGTTTATATCCTGATAAATAATGCTTGCCTTGAATTTTTTTACATCTGCTTCAAGTTTTTTGTATCTTAATGCCTGCTGTCTCTCCTTTTCAAGATTATTGAGATAAATTGTCCTCTCCCTTAAAATTGCCAGAACTTCCTTTAATTTTTCCTCTGTCTTTTCCAGTTCATTCAGGGATTTTTCCTTTCTCATTTCATAGACAGAAATTCCTGAAACCTCCTCTATTATTTTTCTTCTTTCCTCTGACTGCATTCTCACGAAATTCTGAATCTCGCCCTGAAGAACTATATTAAATCCATTGGGGTCAATTCCTCCCTGAGCCAATAAAGAAAGAACTTCCTGCCTTGTCTGCACTTCATTATTTATCTTGTATATGCTCTGCCCGTTTCTTCTTACTATTCTTTTTATCGAAACTTCATCCTTATCCACTGAAAAAACCCTCTCAGCATTATCAAGAACCATTTCAACAACTGCTTCTTTTGCAGGAGCAGCAGCCTTGCTTCCGAGAAAAATTAAATTTCCTGCTTTTGCAGCCCTCAGGGATTTTATGCTTAATCTTCCAAGAACAAAACATAATGCATCTGATATATTGCTTTTCCCGCTTCCGTTTGCTCCTACAATAACATTAATGCCAGGAGAAAAAGGGACTTCTGTTTTTCTTACAAAACTTTTGAAGCCGTGCATAATTAATCTTTTTATATAAAGCATGGTAAGACACCTGCGGTTTCTTGACCGTCAATTTCCCCTTTAATTTGATGTTTTTTACAAAACATATAATCAATAAGTTTTTTGGGTTTTTAAGTATTAAGAAGAATTTTTAATTCTAGTAAATCTTGCTTCTTATCCTGTTAATTTCACTGAAATATTGACTGTCAGTTATTTTATGATTTCTCCAAAGATCATGGTTCTGATTTAATTTCTCTTCATCAAGTTTTTCTTTTTTATTTTCTTTCATATTAAATGTAAGATACACTTCTATATAAATGTTCCTTTTGTAACCCCTCTAGAGTTAAAGAATTATTCAAATAATCTCTTTTGCTCTGCAATAGCACATGCATCTTTCCATGTTCCCCATGTTTTCCTGAAGATTCCCTTGTCTTCATGCTCTTTTGCATGATTTTCAAGAAATTTATATGTTGTCGGGTCTGAGCAATATCCTGAACCAATCCCGTCACCGAATTTTTCCTTTAATTTATCCATTTCTTTTTCCCTGACGCATTTTGCAAGTATGGATGCAGCAGATACAGCGACATAATTCCTGTCTGCCTTGTGCTCGCAGACAATTTCAAGATTTGAAAGATTGTCTATTTTTGTTTTCAGAAAATCCTTCCATCTTCCTATATTAACAGAGGGGCAGTCAATAATTACCTTTATTTTCCCAAACCCCTTATTTATCCTGTTTATTATTTCTGCTGTCTTTAATCCCTCAACATAATTAAGATTTATTCCGTTATGATTTTTTCCGTCTATTTCTTCAGGATATGCAAGGACTGTTTCAAAAGTTTCTGCAAGTTCCTTTATTTTTTCAGCAAGAACTTCACGTCTTTTCTGGGTTAACTGCTTGGAATCTTTTACCCCAAAATCCTTGAATTTTTTTTCTGTTTCTTCGTCAATCAAACATCCTGCCAGAACCATAGGACCTATAACAGGACCGCGTCCTGCATCGTCTATTCCTAAAATCAACATGAAATTTTCAAAGTTGTAATGTTTATAAATTTAATTGATATAAATTTATAAAATTAGTTTTTAGAGCGCAGTATTACAATAGAGAATAAGAAAATAGCAGCGAATGGATTTGAACCATTGACCTCCGGGTTATGGGCCCGGCGAGCACTCCAGGCTGCTCTACGCTGCTATATATTTCAAAGATAATTTTACCTTTTAAAACTAACTGATATTCTAGAAGCTCTATTATAAGAATTAATTTACAACTTTTCCGTTTTCATATACAAGCATGTTTCGTTTTCTCAGCTCCGCGAAAAACGGCTCGACAGGAACAATATCCTCAGGAGAATAAGCTCCTGGCTTATTGATTATTCCCTTGAATATCATCTGCGCCATTATGCTTGCAGGCATGCCTGTATCAATATTGCATCCTGCATCCTCCCATCCTTTCAAAGGAGGAACAATGCATTCCATCAATATCTTTCTCTTTTTTCCTTTATATTTTCCTTTTACCAATACCCAGAGATTCTCTGTTTCAGTATATCCTTTTGGAAATTTTAATTTTTTTAATAATTCTGTCAGGAATTCATCAGGCCAGATTTCCATACCCTTAAAATTAATTTTTTTCTTTCCCCCAAAACCCACATCAAGCAATGCCTGAATAACCTGCATTGAATGGTCAGGAAAGCCGGCATGAAATTCAATAGTCTTCACTCCTTTCTTTCTGCAAAAATTATGAAAAGTATAAGTTTCAGGATGATGCCCGCATAAAAATTCAGGCTCTCTCCCAATTGCCCTATGATATGTCTGTATTACAGAATCCATTGGTTTTACTGTTTTTATTTTATTATGATATAAATAAGGTGCATTCATGGTAAATTCTTCCAGGATGCTTTCGATTGAAAAAGGAACAACAAATTTTTTGATATTGGAATCCCATGCAAAGCCAACTTCTACTATATCTATTTTGTCAAATTTCCTGTCTGCATAATTTAGCATTACATTTCCAATTCCGGGCACAGAGCCGCATCCTGTTATGTGAACAAGATTCCTCATCTTTAATTCCCTGTTCATGGCAAGCTGTTTTTTCAAAACAGGGATATCAGAACCCAAATCAATAGAATGAATTCCAATTTCTGCAAATATTTTCAATGCATTAAAATTCCAGTCACCCTCTGCACAATTTATCGCAACTTTAGCCCCTGAATTTTTTATTGTTTCTTTAGCCTTTGCTTCATCAGTTAAATCAAGATAAGCAAAATCAACCTTATCCCCATATCTTTCTAAAAAATGCTCTATCCTGCTTTTATCACGTCCGCACATCAAAACAGAATATCTGCTTTTAATCAAATCCTTGGTTACTATCCTTCCCTGCATTCCTGTTGCGCCGATAACAATAAAATCAAACCCCATTTTTTTAGATTTATATCAAGAAAAATTTTTAAAGTTTCTCTGTTGAATTATCCTTCAAGTATCCTCCTTTTTGAATATTCCAGAATCTTTTGTAATCTCCGGGTTCTTCTATAAGCTTGGAATGTCTTCCCTGCTGTATAATTTTCCCGTCTTTTAAAACTATTATTTTGTCAGCACTCATTATAGTTGATAATCTGTGGGCGATGATTATGGATGTTCTTCCTTTCATCAATTCAGCAAGATCCTTCTGAATCTCCATCTCTGTTTCGCTGTCCAAAGCGCTTGTTGCTTCATCAAGAATCAATATTCTTTTGTCTGCAAGTATTGCTCTTGCAATTGAAACCCTCTGCTTTTCTCCTCCTGATAATTTGATTCCTCTTTCTCCAACAACAGTATTTTCTCCTTTTGGAAATCTTTCTATCACTTTATCCAAATGCGCAAATTTTATTGCCTTCATCACTTCTTCTTTTGAGGCAGTGGGATTTGAAAATAAAATATTATTATAAAGAGTATCATCAAACAAGACACATTCCTGCGGAACAATAGACATTTCGCTTCTCAATGAATCCTGCCTAAAGTCCCTTATGTCTTTTCTGTCTATGAGTATTTCTCCTTCGTTTATATCATAAAACCTGTAAAGAAGCTTTATTAGGCTTGTTTTTCCTGAACCTGAATGCCCGACCAAAGCAATCTTGCTGTTTTTTGGTATTTTCAGATTGAAATTATCAAATATTTTTCTTTTTCCATAATTGAATGATACATCTTTGAATTCAACTTCACCACCACTTATAGTCATTTTAGGGGCATTTGGCTTATCTTCAATCTGCCTCTGGATTTTTCCATATTCAAAAAGAGACTGGAAATCTGCAAGCGAGCTGTAAACTCCCCTTAATCCATAAATAAAATTGTATAATGGCTCAACCAAAAGAGAATATACAGAATAGATGAAAACTATTGTACCAAGGTTAATTTCTCCATTCAGAAATCTTATGATTGGGAATATCAAAAGAATGAGTGTTCCTGCACCTATAAGAATACTATTCCCTGAATCAAGCCATCTGTGATAACCCCAGTTTTTCATAAATGCATTTTTTGTATTGTTAATAATTTCCTCAAATTTCTTCTTGATATTTTTTTCCTTGCCATAATATTTTATTGAATCTATATTCGTGAAAAAATCAGAGATATTTCCTCTCTCAACATCTTCTGCATCATTTGCACGGACATTTGATTCCTGGGATATTACCTGCATAAAATAACTAAAGAAAATAAATCCAAATGCCACGCTTAAAGTGACTATTGCAGAAACAGGGTCAAAATAAATAAGGCTTGCTATAACCATAATAAAGCTGAAGATGACAGACACAATATTATATATTAACACATCTGTTATCTTCTCCATCGCATCGCCTCCTCTGGATAATCTTGAAATTATATTTCCTGTTTTTTGGGTTACATGAAATTTGTAATCCAGTTCAATCAGGTGATTAAAATACTTCTGCTTCAGGTCGATGATTAATTTAGATTCAAAAACATTAACAAGATGCTGTTGAATCCACCTTCCTATAAACCCAAAGATTACTATACCGGAAAAAACTCCGACTAAAATTATTAATATTTCTATAAATGCTTCCTTAGAGAGCATATCTCCTGCAAAAAGAGTTCCTTTATCAACTAAAACCTTAAACAGATAACTCTCAATAATATGCCTTGCCTCTAAAATAAACACCAGGAATAATATTACTGCTATCAAAAACTTGTACTTTTTTAAAAAGCCAAGATATATCTTGAAACTATAGGCTATATCTGCCCTTTTTTTTCCTTTTTCTAATCCCCCCTCTTCATCCTCGTCAGTCATTTCATCTCTTTTAAGTTCTAATACCACAATGTAAATCTGTTTTAAAAATTTACCTTTTTAATCTTTTAAAATCTTCGAGAATTTCTTCATTATTTTCAGTCGGAAGATTATATTTCTTTCCCAGTTCGACAATATATCCGTTAAAAAAACCTATCTCTGATTTTCTGCCTGAAACCAGGTCCTGGTATGTTGAAGAATAATGATTTAACTTTGACCAATTTTTGTACATTCTCTTTTTTATTTTTTCTGCAGAATCAAGATTATACTCCTGCTTCAGGATATTATGGCACTCATAAAAAAGTTTTTCTATTCTTTCCCTGGTTTTTTTATTCCTGAAGAGAAGATTAAATGACTTTTTCTCTATTGCAGACAGCCCGTTTAAGCAGCAGTTTATTATTGTTTTCTCTGCCCTCATTGAATCCAGATTTTTTGCGGTTGTGCACTTAATTCCTGCATTTGAAATAACCCTGATTATTTTTTTTCCTGTAGCAGAATTTTCAGTCTTCCATCCCACAGGAGTTGCTTTTACAATTATTTTGTTTCCTGACAGATTAAAACCTGAAAAGACGCAGACAGGAATCAGGTTCTTATTGAGCATTTTTTTGTATTTTGAGGTATCAACCAATCCATTCTGTATTTCGGCTATTACTGAATATTTCATACCGCTGTTTTTGATTGATTTAATCATCTTTTCCAAATCATACAATTTTGTTGTTAAAAAGACAAAATCAAATTTCTCATTTTTAGGAATCTTAAAAAGCTTTTTAGGAATCTCAAATTTTTTATTGTCAATAATAATACTCTCTTTGGTGCTTCCAAGCTTTTTTCTTCCGAATAATTTTACATCATGCCCTTTTTCATGGAGTTTAACCCCGAGATAAATTCCTATAGAACCTGCACCGCAGATAAGCATTCTCATTTTCAGGTTTTTTTCAGAGACTTTTTTTCAATCCTGAATAAGAATAACAATCCTGCGACTGCAATTATTCCTGTCAGGATAAATACAAGCTGGAAACTTGTTTTTTCTGCAAGCCATGCCCCTACTCCTGCTGTTATTGCAGTTCCGATTCCGACGCTTGAGGAATAAACCGAATACTGGAATCCTCTTTTTCCTTTTTCAAGATGCGCAGTAAACAGACTTGACCAGGCAGGATAAGCAAATGCTGCTCCGATGCCATAAACAAATTCCACTGCATAAATATGATATATATGTGTTGATAGGATATAACCCAAAGGAACAAGAGCTATAATTAGTGTTCCTAACCTTAACATCCACAGCCTGTCTTTTGGATTGAATTTATAGGAAAAAAATATCTGCAACAGTGCATGAGTAAGGAGGAAAATTGTGCTTGCCAGTCCTGCAGAAAAAATGCTTCCTCCGACAAGATTGTCATTTATGAAAATAGCCAATATCGGAGCAACCAATCCAAATCCAGTAAGCACAAAAATGTCAGATACTATAAGCAATCCTAAAGTTCTGTTCATAGAAAGAAAATTTTTTATAATTCCCATCTTCTCTTTTTAGTTATTATAATTAAAATTGGTATATAAATTTTTTTCAATTATGTCTTTTTCAAAGCGCTTCTTTCAAGAAATAAAAGAACTATAAAACCTATAATAGCCATGATTCCTGTCAGAAGAAATACAATAGTGAATGTAGTCTTTTGTGCAAGCCATGCTCCAAAAAATGCGGCAACTGCAGTTCCAAGACAAATAGTCGAATTATAAATTGCCCATTGGAATCCTTTTTTTCCTTTATCAGAATGAGAATTAAACAAGCTATACCATGCAGGATAAGCACAACTTGCTCCAACAGCATAGATAAACTGCGCTATAAGTATATGCCCAACTTTTGTTGAGAAAATATAAGCAAAAGGAGTAAGGGCTATCATTACTGTTCCTAATCTTAAAAGCCATATCCTGTCTCTAGGCTGGAATTTGTAAGAGAGAACTATTTGCAATATTGCACGGGTTATCAAAAAAATTGTAGTTGCCAAACCTGCGAAGAATATACTTCCTCCAATAAGATTATCTTTTATGAAAATACCAAAGATAGGACTAATCAAGCCGAATCCGCTGACTATAAAAAGATCCGACAAAGCCAGCAACTTCAAAGTTTTATCCATTTTTCCCTCTTTTTTATTTATCTGTTTAATTAAAATTAGTATATAAATTTTCTTAGAAAGAACAGAGGGGGAATGTATTTTTTAAAAGATACAAAACGCCCGGCTTAAATAAAAAATATTTATTTCTTCTTCTTGAAAAGCAACATTGGAATTATTGTACCTAAAGCAACAGCCCCGACAAAAGCTCCAAGAACTCTTGCCCACACTTCTGGATTAATCAACCCCCCAATATATGAGCCAAGAACTCCTCCAACCGCTGCTGAAACAACCGCCACCAATATTCTTTTTGTGTTTTTTGCCATGTTATTATATGTTAATTGGGTTTTTAAAGAATACGCCCACGGCAGGAATCGAACCTGCGAGCCCCGAAGGGCGCGGATATTTGCTGTTCATAAAGAACTGCAATGTCTCTCAACCCGAAGCTGGCCTAAACCGGCATGGGGAAAGACAAAACCTTTATTCGCCGAAGCGAGGTGGACCTCAACCCGAAGGGAAGTCGCTTTATTAGCAATCCGCTGCAATACCACTATGCGACGTGGGCATTAGACCCGCGGGCATTTAGCCAAATTTTCCTGATTTGAGCCTATGCGACGTGGGCTTAACTAATATAAATATAGATTTTAATGAGAATTTAAAGGTTATTATTATAAAAATTATCTCACTGCAACAAAATTATCCCTGCCATTTTCCTTTGCCTCATACAGCGCCTTGTCTGCTCTTTCCTTGAATTTTTTCTTGTTGTCAGAGTCTTTATTCCTGAACTGGGTTATGCCTCCGCTTACAGTTACTTTATGTTTTTTCAGAATTTTGTCAGAATGGATAAGATTCCTGAGCTTTGATGAAAATCTTTTGGCTTTTTCCAAGCCTGTTTCAGGAAGCAAAATAATAAACTCCTCTCCGCCAAATCTTGCAACAATGTCTGATTTTCTTGCATTTTTTGTTGTCACATCTGCAAGAGTTTTCAGCAGTTCATCTGCCTTCATATGCCCGTAAGTATCATTTATTTTCTTGAAAAAATCTATGTCTATAATGATAAGGGAAAGTTTCTGCTTTCCTCTTTTTGCCTTTTCAATTTCCATATCAAGAAGTGTTTCAAAAAATTTGTTGTTGTACAATCCTGTTTTTTCATCATGAGTTGCTACCTCATAAAGCATTGAAACAGATTCGTTCATTGATTCAAACAAGTCCTGTATCTTTTTCCTGAATCTCGGGTCAAGCGCAGAAAGCTTATCACCAAATTTTTTATCCATTGATTATATAGTCCAATATAATATATAAAAGTAATTATTTCTTAAGATTAAAATCCCAAAAACCCAGACTGCCTCTTGCAGGAATCGGGCTGATTCTCTCTGCATTCTCCAGAATAAATCCATAATCCCCCCATAAAGAAGAAGCAAGATGCTTATCCTTGTCTTTTCTGTGCTCTTCTTCATTTTTGTATTTTTTAACAGAAACAAGATTTGCTTTTCCTACAATAAATCCGCATGGAAGCTTGTCAAAACCAAATTCTTTCATTGCCTTTTCATTAGGAATTTTTGAAGCATGAATAAGAAACTCGCCCCTGAATCCAGTATTCCATTTTCTAAGCTCAATTTTCTTTTTGCCCTGAAGAATTAATTCTGCAAACGGCTGTTTTAGAGATAAAGCTTTCATGTTAGATTTATTTCCCAACCTCGCTTATCTTTTTTTTCTGGATATAAAATTTATTTAGGACATCCAGGGTTTGTTTTCTTTGCTCTTCATTTCCCAGCCCTTTCCAGTCAAGAAGGAACAAATCAATATCCTCCTCTGTTCCTGCAATTGCTTCCTGAATCATTTCCTCTGTCAAAGGGAAAACATAATTTGGAATAATATGGGAAAGAGCAATGTTTGAATTCATCTGTATTCTGTTAAAACCCGGGCAATAATGCGAACCGCCAATTCCTATTGCAATCTCATTGTACGGATTTTCCTTGAAATCATTTATTATTTCTGAAATTGCCTTTGCCACAACAAAAGATGCTTTTCTGTCTTTCCATTCCTTTTCTGTTGGGCCTATTTCCACAAAAACGCACGGCTTGTTAATCAAAGGACCATGATGAGTGCATTCAAGAGTCAGTTCATATTTCATAGGGAATTTTTCCAGGTTTTCCTTTAATTTTTCAAAAAGCTGCTTCTGGAACATTGCAGAAGTTTTGCATATTCTTCCGGCTTGCCCGCCAAAATCCGCTTTCCTGAAATTGCCAGGGGCATGAATTGAGATTGTTTTATGCACATCAGGATTTGATGAAGCATGCCTTGAGGCAAAGATTATGAAATCATAATGGCTTATCTTTTCCAAATCAAGATTTTCTGTATATATTACTTCATCATCTATAAGATAAAAATTAAAATTTCCGAACTGGCTTAACTGCGTTGTTATGTTTATTCCTGCCTTATCCAGCTTGCTTGCTATTACTAAATAATTTTTGTACATGATTTTTCATAGAAAAGCAAAATTTTAAAGTTTTATGTGGTGATATTTTTAGTACATAATCTTTATAAATAATGTAAAAATCAGACAGATATGACATTCAGCATAGATTATAACAGAAAAGATGGAGATGGGTATACCAAATATGCAGTTGACTGGAACTGGGAGATAAGGGGGCGATGGGCTCGTTCAGAGAAAGAAGGAGTAAGATGGAATTTTATTGCAGGGTTGGATAAAGAAGCCTATCTGGCAATTCTTCAGAAATTTGGATTAGAAGATGAAAGAAAAACTCTTACATTGGAAAAAACAATTACGATGAGTCCTGAAAGATTAGGAGAAATAAGAAGAACTAAAGAGAAAGTACAGAAATTGCCCAGGCTGGAAATTATAAGTGATAGTCTTGGGGATAATACAAAAATTGCGTAAAAAATAGATTTTTGTTATTATTTTGTTATACACAAATTCTTAAAAAGTTTAATTATACATAAAAGCCATGGCACTGATTGAACTTGAAAAATTGGTCAAAGAGTTAAAACAAGGCAGCAATTATATGAAAGAAGACAGTAAAGTATGCGGTTATTATCATTATAATAATGTGAAATTTATTTTTAAAAAAAATTATGTTGAAATATTAAGGGAGTATGGTTTTGATGGGGAAGAAGACTTTTCTTCTATAGATTCTACAATTAAATGGAGATGTAAAATTCCAAAAAAAGTAATTGATAAATCTCTTTTAGAATTAGTCACAACCGGAAAGACGACTATTAAAAAGGTTAAAATAAATGAAAATGATGAAGGGAGATTACCTTATTCTGATAGAATATGGGCAACAAGAAAATATAAAACTGATTTAGAGATTATTTTAGAAAAAGATAAAAAACCAATTATCAGGATAAACAATCCAAAAGAAAGAGGGGTACATGATTTAGAGGGAATATATGGGTATATATAATTCCAAAAAACTGAAAGTATAAAAACAATATTTCTTAACTATAATTATGCAGGTGATGATAAAACTTCTTTTAGGAATTGCTGTCTTGCTTCTAGGAATTCCTGTCGGAAACCTTCTTGCAAAAGCAACAAATGACGAATTAAAAGCAGGAAAGAAATGGTTCAGGATTATTGTAATCATGGGTTTAATAGGGGCAGTTATTTCCCTGATTTTCAGAAATGATGCCTTATTATTCACTTTTTTGTTTATTGTTATTGTGACTAACAAAAGCCTGAGAAGATAACCTTTAAAATAGTATTTCTTGTTGATATTTCATGCTATATCTTATAGGATTAGGACTAAATGAGAAAGCGATTTCACTGGAAGGAACTGAAGCAATTAAAAGATGCAAAAGGATTTATCTTGAAAATTATACTGTGAATTTTCCTTATTCTGTCAAAGAACTGGAAAAAGTTATTGGCAAACAAATGATAAATGCAGACAGGGAATTTGCTGAAAGTGATGCTCTTGTTCAGGAAGCGAAAAAAGAAGATATTGCCCTGCTTGTTTATGGCTCTCCTCTGACAGCAACGACGCATATAACATTAATTCAGGAAGCGAAAAAGCAAAAAGTGAAATATGAAATAATTTACAACGCCTCAGTATTTGATGCAGTTGCTGAAACAGGACTGCAATTATACAAGTTCGGGAAAATAACATCAATTCCGAATTTTGAGGCAGACAGTTTTAGTGAAGTTATTAAAGAAAACAAAAAAATAAATACCCACTCATTAATTCTGGTTGATATAGGATTAAAATTTGAAGATGCAATCAAAAGAATTGAAAAAATTGCAAAAGAGAAGATTGTTGTATGTTCAAAATTAGGAACAAAAGAGAAAAAAATATTTTACGGAAGTTTGGATGAGCTGAAGAATAAAGAAATTGAAGCTCCTTTCTGCTTTATAATCCCTTCAAAACTTCATTTTATGGAAAGCGAAGTTTTGGAAAATTTTAAGAATTAATTTTCCTTCCTAATTTGATGTTTGAATTAAATAAAGAGGAATTGGGAATTCTGAAGCAATTAAATACCCCGAGAAAAATTCAGGATTTCCTGAACAGGATTCCTATAAATTTTGAAGAAAACGGGGATACATGCATGTCTCCAAGAAAAGTCCTGAAAGAAAATAAGGCGCATTGCATTGAAGGAGCGCTTCTTGCTGCAGTTGCTATGAAAATGATGGGAAAGAAGCCTCTTATTGTTGACCTTGAAGCCAACCAAAAAGATTTTGACCATGTAATCTGCGTTTTTCAAAAAGGAAAGAAATGGGGCTCAATAAGCAAGACAAATCACGCTGTCCTGAGATACAGGGAGCCTGTATATAACAGCATAAGGGAATTAGTCATGAGTTTTTTCCATGAATATTTTGATGATAATGGAAGCAAAAACCTGAGAAGATATTCTGACCCTGTTGACTTGTCAATATTTGATAATCTGAACTGGATAACTTCAGAAAAGGATGTCTGGGAAATTCCTGAATATCTTACATGCGTGAAACATTATCCAATCCTGACAAAAAGACAAATACATAGCTTAAGAAAAGCAGATATTCTTGAAATTGAAGCAGGAAAGCTTACAGAATGGAAACCAAAAGATAATAATCCTTAAAAATAAGAATATAAAATTTAAAAACATCTGACGCAAGATAATACCATGAATCATAATGAAGAGAAAGAAATATTGAAATTTTGGAAAGAGAAGAAAATATTTGAAAAATTAAGAAAGAAGAACAAAGGAAAAAAAAGATTCAGCTTTATTGACGGGCCGATAACTGCAAATAACCCCATGGGAGTTCATCATGCATGGGGAAGAACTTACAAGGATGTTTTTCACAGGTTCAGGGCAATGAGCGGATTTGAACTGAGATATCAGAACGGATTTGACTGCCAGGGGCTTTGGGTTGAAAGAGAAGAGGAAAAAAATCTCGGATTAAAAAACAAGGCAGATATTGAAAAATTCGGGATATTAAATTTTGTCAATGCATGCAAAAAAAGAGTTGAGAAATTTTCAAATATACAGACAGAGCAATCAATTCAGTTAGGGATGTGGATGGATTGGGAAAATTCTTATTATACAATGTCTGACAATAATAATCTTCATAACTGGTTTCTCATAAAAACTTATAATGACAAAAGATGGCTTTACAAGGGAAAAGATGCTGTGCCGTGGTGCTGGAGATGCGGAACAGCGAGTTCAAAGCATGATATTGTTACAGAAGGATACAAGGAAGTAACCCATTCTGCATTGTTCATGAAATTTCCTATAAAGGGAAAAAAGAAACAGGAAGTTTCTGCGTCTATCTCAGGAAAAGACAGCCGGAAGAAAGAATATTTTCTGATTTTCACAACAACTCCGTGGACAGTTCCTGCAAATGTTGCAATAGCAGTAAATGAAAAAATAGATTATGTTAAGGTTGAACAGGAAGGAAAATATTACTGGCTTGCTGAAAAAAGGTTAAATGAACTGATAGGAGAATATAATGTAATTGAAAAGAAAAAAGGAAAACAACTTGAAGGAATTAAGTATGAGATGCCTTACCAATACCTTTCACAGCAGAAAGATTCTCCACATAAAGTTGTGCTTTGGGAACAGGCTTCTGAAGAAGAAGGAACAGGAATTGTGCATATTGCTCCTGGCTGCGGAACAGAAGATTATGAACTTGGAAAAAAACTTCATCTTCCTTCAATCTCTCCACTGGATGAAGCAGGAATTTACAAAAAAGATTTTGGGAATTTTTCAGGGAAAAAATATTCAGAAATCAACAAGGAAGTAATCAATGATTTGGAGACAAGGGATTTCACTTACAAGATAATTCCATATACACACAGATATCCTCATTGCTGGAGATGCGGGGAAGAGCTGGTTTTCAGGCTTGTTGAAGAATGGTATATCAAATGCAACGAGATAAGAAAAAAACTAATTGAAGAAAACAGGAAAGTCAGATGGTATCCTGAATACGGAAAAGTCAGGCAGGAAGAATGGTTCAAGAATATGGGAGACTGGCTTATCTCAAGAGAAAGATATTACGGATTGCCTCTTCCAATCTGGGAATGCGAGTGCGGGGAAATTTTTGTTGCAGGAAGTTTAAAAGAATTAAGGGAAAGAGCAACAGACAAAAAGAAAGTTGATAATCTGAAGGAAATTCACCGCCCGTGGATTGACGAGATAAAAATAAAATGCAAAAAATGCGGAAAAGAGGCAGAAAGAATAAAAGATGTCGGAGATGCCTGGCTTGATGCAGGAATTGTCCCTTTCTCAACTTTAAATTATCTGACTGACAGAACATACTGGAAAAAATGGTTTCCTGCTGATTTAATTTCAGAAAATATGCCAGGACAGTCAAGAGGATGGTTTAATGCTCTTATGTGGGCTAGTGTTGCTCTTACAGGAAAAGCTCCTTACAAATCACTCTTTGGATATGAAACTCTGAAAGATGAAAAGGGAGAGGAAATGCACAAAAGCAAAGGAAATGCAATATGGTTTGACGAGGCTGTTGAAAAAATCGGCGCTGATTCAATGAGATTATTATACTGCCTTCAGGACCCCTCGCAGGAATTAAGATTTGGTTTTAATGTGGTAAAAGAACCGACAAATACCCTTAATATTTTTTACAATATAAGCAGGCTTCTGGACAAGCCAAGAAAGAAAAACAAAATCAGCATTGAAGACAAATGGATATTAAGCAAATTCAATTCATTAATAAAAACAGTCACAGAAGAAATTGAGAATCTTCATGTTCATCTTGCAACAAGAGCTCTCCAGAATTTCTGGCTGAATGATTTCAGCAGAGGATATATACAGATGATAAGGGAAAGATTATCTGAAAATGATGAATCTGCAAAATTTACCCTTGAAAAAGTTTATACTGATTTATTAAAATTAGCTGCTCCGATAATTCCTTTTGTTACAGAAAAAGTCTGGCAAAGTTTAAAGGAAAAAAGAATTGTGAAAGAGGAAAGCGTGCATTTATGCAGCTGGCCAAAACCAGACAAAAAATTAATTGACAAAAAACTTGAAAAAGAATTTGAAAACAGCATGAAAATAACTGAAATGGGATTATCTGAAAGGGATAAAGCAGGAATAGGATTAAGATGGCCTTTATCAAAAATTGATGTGGAATGCAATATGCAGATAAAAAAAGATTTGCAGGAAATAATTGCAAAACAGCTGAATGTAAAAAAAGTCAATATAAAGATAAATTCAAAATTAAAAGCAATAAAAGTCAGATTAGACACAGAACAGACCCATGAACTTGAAGCAGAAGGATATGCAAGGGAAATGTCAAGAGCCGTGCAGGCATTCAGAAAAGAACTCGGGCTGAAAAAAGAGAATGAAATTGAACTTTTCATTTTCTGCGACGAGGAATTGAAAAATATTCTGGATAAATGGAAAAAATTTATCATGGAAAGGACAAATTCCGAAAAATTAGAGTTTTTTTCTGAAAATGTTACAACTGACAAGGAAAGATTTAAAAAGAATATTGAGTTCAAAATTAAAGATAAAAGAGGGACGATTGCAATAAAAATAATTACTGGTTAATGAAACAAATAATTCACTCTTTTATCATAACAATCTTTAAAAAGAAAAATCGCTAAAGAAAAAAAATGATAGTTAAGGATGAATTTTTAAGCAGATTAAGAAAGATTTTTGACCTGAATCTTTATGAAGTTAAAGTCTGGGCTGCTTTGCTTTCAAGGGGAACAAGCACTGCAGGAGAATTAAGCAGTATTTCTGATGTTCCGAGAAGCAGAACCTATGATATTCTTGAAAGCCTGGAGAAAAAAGGATTTATCCTGATGAAATTAGGAAAGCCAATCAAGTTTGTCGCCTTAAAGCCCGAGGAAGTAATTGAGAGAGTAAAGAAAAATCTGGTAAAATATGCAAAAGAAAGAACAGAAAGGCTTGAAAACTTAAAAGACGATGAAGTTCTCGGCGAATTGAATTCTTTATTTACAAAAGGGATAAAATTTGTTGAGCCGTCTGATTTGTCAGGAAGCCTGAAAGGAAGGCAGAATTTGTACAACCATATGGATATGATGATAAGAAGCGCTGAAAAATCAATAACAATCGTGACAACCAGAGAAGGGCTTAACAGAAAAATGGAAGCATTAATGCCCGCACTTGAAAAATGCAAAAAAAGAGGGGTAAAGATAAGAATTGCAGCTCCTGTTGAAAATGACAATATTAAAGTAGCAAGAGACTTCAAGAAAGTTGCTGAAGTAAGGGATATAGAAGGAAAAATAAAGGCAAGATTTGTTGTTATTGATTCCAATCAGCTGATGTTCATGCTTCTTGACGATGAGAAATTCCATCCGAATTATGATGTCGGCGTCTGGATAAACACAGAATTCTTTTCCCAGGCTCTTGAGCAGATGTTCAACATCATGTGGGATGAATTAAAGCAGGTTAAATAATTCTTAGTATATCACTTAGATATTATATAATAAATTATAAGGATATTTATAAATCAGAAAGTTCATCCAGTATAAATAAAATGTCATTCAAAAGAACACTCGGCGCATTGCTCGCAACAGCAGCAATAGGTTTATCAGGATGCCAAAGCATGAATGTGCAAAAACTTGCTGAACTTGAATCAAGAATGGCTGATATAGACAGAGATGGGGAATTAGAGAAAGTTTTTCTGACAACAGTTTATAATCCAAAAATCAGCAAGAATGAATATGAATTGAGAATTGAAGAAAGAGACAATGAGGGGAGATTAAAAAAACTTGAAGTAGTGAGAAATTACGGAACCATGGACCCAAGAACCAGAAATTATCTGGTATTTTTTTATTCTGGTAATTTGAACCATCTAGATCTTGTGATAGACGGCAGTGTAAGATAGTTTTTCTGATAAAAAAATAATATAGAAAAAGATAAATTAAATAAAAAATAAAAAATAAAAAGAGTTTTATTGTTTAAGCAAAGCCAATGCAGCGCTTACCAATGTGGATATAATAACAACCCATCCGGCTATCATTGTAACAATTCCTGCACCGATTGAACTAAGCCAAGGAATAGACAATGTTCCGCCAGCCATTGCAAAACCTACTGCCAATGACACAATAACGCCTGTAATCCATGCTACAAAGTTCAATATAGATTTAACTTTTTTGCCCATTTTTTACCTCCTTTTTATTTAAATTCCCTATGATAACATTAAGAAAAAATAGTTTAAATAAGTTTTGTTTACATTTCATCAGCTACTTCAATTCCCAAAAGATAAAGCGCATTTTTCAGCGTTGTCCTGAATGAATCCACAAGAAGCAGCCTGAATGACTCATTATCTGAATTTATGACAGGGCAGGAATGATAAAATTCATTGAAAAGTTTTGCAAGTTCAAAGGAATAATTTGCAATAATGGCAGGATTCAGTTCTTTCTGCGCATTTTTTACAATTTCAGGGAATAAGAGGATTTTTTTTACAAGATTATTTTCAGCAGAAACCAAACCAGAAATTTTAATTTTGGATTTGTTGAATTTTCCTGCTTTTTTAATTATTGAAGATGCACGGGCATAACTGTATTGCAGATACGGGCCTGAATCTCCCTCAAAATTAAGAGCGCTTTCCCATGAAAAATGAACATCAGACTGGGGAGTTGTTTTAAGCACAATATATTTTATGGCTCCTACTCCGACTTTTTCCGCATCGCCTTTTGTTTTTCTTTTTTTAATTTCTTTTTCTGCCTTGGCTATTGTTTTTTTAAGAACATCTTCGAGCAGGATTATATCTCCCTTTCTTGTTGCAATTATCTCGTTATCAAATTTTATTGTTCCAAATCCAAGATGGGTCAGCTTTTCTGAGAAGTCATAGCCGAACATTGAAAGAATTTTGAACAGCTTGTTAAAATGGTCAGCCTGTCTGCTATCAGTTACATAAATCATCCTGTCAAAATTATATTTTTTGTAGCGCTCTACTGCTGCACCCAAGTCATAAGTGATATATGAAGATGTCTGATTTGAACGGAGAATAAATTTTTTCTGGCTGTCTATTTCCACATAAACTGCGCCGTCTTTTTCTGATTTTGCCAGTTTTTTCAGGACAGCATTCAACACTATTTTTTTTCCGTGCTCTGAAAACTCGCTCTGCCCGACTGTCTCATTGAAATTAATATTCAGCATTTCGTAAACTTTGTTAAATCCTTTCTCAGATGCCTTTCTTATTTCATTCCATATTTTCTCTGTTTTTTTGTCTCCAAGCTCCAGAAGTTTCAGTTTTTCCTTTGCCCGGTTAGTCCATTCATTATTCTGGAATTCTTCCTCTACTCCTTCTGTAATCTTTGACTTTTCCTTATTGCAGAACATGACATATAACCGCAAAAGTTCCTGGACAGGATTTTTTTTCAAGGCATCCCGGTCTAACCAGAGTTCATATGCAACAATCAATTTTCCTATATGAAGCCCGATATCACCAAGATAATTTACCCCAATTGGATTATATCCCAGGAAATTGTAAATCCTGATTAAAGAATCCCCCAATATTGTTGAGCGTATGTGCCCGATATGCATTGGCTTGCCTACATTAGGCGCTGAAAAATCTATCACAATTTTTTTCCCTTTCCCAACAGGCAATCTTCCAAAATTTGCATTTATTTTTACAGCGTTCTGCGCAAGGATTTTCTTGTTCAGGAAAAAGTTAAGATACACTCCTTTATTTTCAATTTTTTCTATTTCTTTCGGAAGTTTTATTTTTTGGGAAAGATGCTCTGCAATCTTGTCAGGAGATTTTTTTTCTTTTTTTGCCAGAAAGAAACAGGGAAGGGAATAATCGCCTAATTCTGGAGATGGCGGAATTTCAATAAGCTTTCCCAGCTCTTCATCCCTTAGCTTAATTCCTTCTTTTTTCAGAAGATTGATTATTATCTCTTTCATAAGATGAATTAGGAAAAGTTATTAATAAATCTTGTCAAAATTAAAGATGAAACCCGTAATTTCTGTTGTAAAAATCAATTGTTTTTTTCAGATTTGATTTTGCGATTGGGCTTCCTTTGTCTATATGATAATCAATGATGTGATATTTCCAGGATTTTTTTGCATCAATTGCCACTTTTAAACTTCCCCTTTTAGATTGCTGAAGTATTTCCTTAGGAACATGCTGAAGATTCCCAAAATATATTATTTCACCTGTCAGCGGATTAATGCAAAAATTAGCAACAGCACACGGATAATTTTTATAATGCCCTGCAGACCCGCCGATACTTTCTGCTGACAATAAAAAAATCATACTTTCTTTTGATTTTTCTGTCATTATTTCAATATTTTTTTCAAGGACTGAATTCATAAAAACAGGTAATTTGAACGGTTAATAAAGGTTTTGAAATAAATCATAATAAATTATAAAAAGAAATTATATCAAGTTAGCCTGATGAAAATAAAAAATTATATAAGAAACGGACTGACAGCTTTGGCATTAGCAGGGGCTTTGCTTACAGTAAAGCCTGAACCATCTAACCAACCAGAAAAGTATGCTGTCCTGATTAACGAAAGCGATGAACAGGAATTTTCTGTTATGGCAAGAAGAACACGTGAAAACCTGCTAAAGATGGGATTTGAAAAAAATAATATCTATCTATTGAACAGCTCAGGAAATTTAGAAAATATTGCATCAAAGAAAAATGTGAAAAAAATGTTTTCTTCCCTGGAAAAAAGAATTGATGAAAATGATTTGCTGGTTGTTTATTTTTTAGGCCATGGGAACAGGATAACAATTTTCCAGGACGGCAGGCCAAAAGAATTATCTGTAGTTGTGCTCAAAAATGAATATATTGATGAAAATGAAATTTATAATTCTCTGTCAAAAATCCATCCAAAGATTGGAATAGTAACAACAGATACATGCTACGGCAGAGGGATTGCAAAGAAAATAGGCAGGGGAAATTTTATAGGAATTTCATCGTCTGATGAAAACCCTGCCCTCTTTTTTGAGAATCAATCATTTATGACAGAATTTTATGATGCTTTTAAAAAAGAAGAAGCAGATGCAAACAGCAACGGAAAAATTAGCATAAAAGAAGCTTTTGATTATGTGCAAACTTATATAGGTGCGATGTCAAGAGAAATAACCCCCATTTTAATTTCTGAAATGGATGCTGATTCTGTAACTTTAGAATAAATCCCATAACCTTTATAATATAAAAAAATCTTTATACATTATGAAAATAAAAGACTTCAAGCCGAAAAATTCAGAAGAACTGGTTAAGCAGGCAGACGAGTATGCAAAGAAAGTTGGAATAAAGCTGAATCCTGACAAAAAAAAGCTTGCAATGATAATAAAAGGACTCATGGATAATAAAGAAAAACACGGAGAAGTTTACTGCCCGTGCAGAGTTGTTACGGGAAACAAAGAAAAGGACAAGGATATTATCTGTCCGTGCGTTTTTCACAGAGGAGAAATAGAACTGCAGGGACATTGTCTGTGCCTCTTATTTTTTGGAGACAAGAAATAAATAAAAACATTTATAATTGATTCTTTTATAGAATTTTTATGGAAATAAAAAAGGATAATCTTGAAGAGGCTCTGAACAAAAAAGATGAAGATAACAAACCAAAAGTCTCAAAAGATATGGAAATTGGCTTTCATCAGGGTGCATTGACTACATTGCTCAATGAAAGGAATGAAATGGTCAGAATGATTCAGCAGATTGAATCTGTAATGCAGGCGCATATGAAAAGACTTGAAGAAATGGGCGTCAAGATAAAAGTTGGGAAATCCGAAGAAAAGAAATAATTCTAAGCCCCAAGAGAGATTTGAACTCCCGACACCCACTTTACGAAAGTGATGCTCTGCCAACTGAGCTATTGGGGCAATAATTAGATTATAAATTAATCTGCTTTTGCAAATTTATCAATATCGTCAGTATAAAAAGATGCCATAGCTGTCCATTTGTCATCTATTCCCTGATAAAAGTCAGTTCTTCCTCTGTCAACAACCATGCCTGATGTAAAAACTATATTCGGGATATATCCGTCTTTAGGCAATAATTCCCTGAAATCTTCTCTGTTCAGGAGAACATCACTTATATTCATCACTTTCCATGGTTCTTTTAAATCAAGAGCCATTAATTTAGTGGCATAATTTATTTTACCCTTGATTTTAGTTGTCTCATGAAATGCTTCCAGCCACCCCCACTGCCTTTTAACAGGAGGACTTCCTGTTCCGGTTACCTCTCCATTTCTGCATACTGTTAATCTATGGTCCTGCCCCCAATGAACCAAATCAGGAGAATAAGAAATCCAAATACCAGGAATGCTTAAATCACTAAAATCATTTGGGCGTATAAAAGATACATATGCTTCTTCCCCTTTTTTTATTATTCCTGTTGTTAAAGGAGAGGGTGCTTTTTCAGGAAACAATACTGCATCTTTTCCTCTTATTTCAGGACGAGGAGTATTATCAGATGTAATTCCCTCCAAATTTCTGAGGTCTTTTATATTTCTTGCAGATAAGATATGACTACGCACTCCAAAATCTCTATGGGGCATTGAATAAGTTATCAAATATCTTCCATCTTCAAAGTGTGTTATTCTTACATCTTCAATACCAAACCTTTCATATTCCCATGCCGGAGAGATTATTGGCTCCTGTTTTCTTTCAGATATATTTCTATTTTCATCTAATACAACCATCCTTGGCAAAGAGAGATGCTTCAATCTTGAATCTCCATGTTTTAGAACAACTTCTTTTTTGCCGATTTTCCTTAAATCCTTTTTATCAACAATATCATAATCAAGATTCACAGGAGAACTTTCCCTGTTGCTGATATGAAAAAAGGGGAGCAATATCTTATTAACAGGATTTTTAGCAGGTTTTTCAGCAATTCTTACATAAAGTATAGTTTCTAAGCCTTTGTCAGTCTTCACAGAAGTAACCCCTGGATTAAATGCTCCAATAACATTAAAGTCTTCCCTTATAGGAGTATAATCTTCAGGCGATGCAATAAGTTTTATTTCAAAAGGTTTTGGATGTTTCATTTTTATGAGGTAAATTTTATTAAAATTTACTGTGAATATTATGAGAATTCAATAAAAAGGGTCTGAAATGCCGGGATATGCTAATATTTATCATTTTGTTTTATTCCTTAAAAAGAGAAGAAATCAGGGGTTTTTAAAGCCTCTATCACTATCTTTTTAAATAAATAACTCCTGAATTTTTAATATGCGGGTGTGCCAGAGTGGTCAAATGGGTAGGACTTAAGATCCTATGGCTTAGTGCCTTCGAAGGTTCGAATCCTTTCACCCGCATTATTCTGTTGAAAACAGAATTAAAGTCGCTTAAAAACAAATAAATTTGGTGTCTGTGTTTGGTTCGATGAGCAATCTCGCGGAAGTAAATCAATCGGAGGTATTAGGAACCCTCGGTTCTTACAAGTGAGGTTGCGAGCTTCCTTTCACCCGCATTGCATGGATAATTTACTCAAATAGATTAGAAACAGAAAATCCTTTTTGTGCCCTGTAGATTGTCTCTGCAAAAAGCTGGCTAACATCAATTCTTTCAACACCCATATTTTCTGAATAATGAGTATTGCTCGTCATAACTCTGTCAAAATGAGAAAGAATTTCCTGAGTTCCTCTTGTAAAAAGACCATGTGTAGCATAACAAAAAATCTTTCTGGCTCCGTGTCTTTTTAATAATTCTGCTGCCTTGCATAATGTCCCTCCTGTATCAATAATATCATCAACAATCAAAACATCTTTGTTAAGAACATCGCCAACTAACTGCATATTTTCTATCTCTCCTGACCTGGGCCTGGTTTTATTAATCATTGCAAAAGAAAATTCTTTTTCATTAGGAAAATCCAGATTATATTTTTCAAGTCTTTTCAGGAAAGATTTTGCCCTGTGCACTCCTCCTGCATCAGGAGAGACAACAACTAATTTTTCAAATTCGTTTCCATGCTTCTGAAGCAGATAACGGGCTACTTCAGGAAAGCTGTAAAGATTATCCAAAGGAATATTTTCAGGATAAAATCCCTGAATCTGAGGTGCATGCAAATCCATAGTTATTATCCTTTTCAAATTTGGAGAGATTGTTCTTGCCAAAGCCCTTGCAGAGATAGGAACTCTTGACTTGTCTTTCCTGTCTTTTCTGGAATACATCATATTTGGCAGAACAAAACTTAAACTTTCAGCAGATGCACTCAATACCAAATCCTTTAACAGAAGCATCTCTACCCACCATTGCTGCGGGGGCTTGGTTGAATCATGAATAAAATAAACATGTTTTTTTCTTATATTTTCGGGAATATACATGTCAATTTCTTTATTATTAAAAAAATCCATGCAAACTTCCCAAAGAGGAATTGATTCGTGTCTTTGTGATTGTATATACTCCCTTATTTTAACAGCAAACTCCCATGCTTTTGATTTCGGGTCTGCCAGCAATACCACACCATCCATATTAAAAATTATAAAAATCTATTTAAATTAATTGCTATACCTAAAAAGATGAATAGAAAGAGAGGTATTTTTCTGCTTATCTTTCTTGTATCTCTATTATTTATTATAAATTATAAATTTATCAATAATGCTATTGTTGAATTTCTCACAGATTATGAAACTGCTGTTGTTAAAAGGATAATTGACGGAGATACAGTGGTTGTTGAAAATAATACACATGTAAGATTATTGGGGATTAACACGCCTGAGAAAGGAGAGAAATATTATAATGAGGCAAAGAATTTTTTAGAAATGATAATTCTTAACAAGACAGTAAAACTGGAATATGGGAATGAGAAATATGATAAATACGGGAGAACTCTTGCTTATATAATCCTTAATAACAAAAATATTAATTCTGAAATTGTGGAGGGTGGATTTGGGAATACCTATATTTATAGCGATGATGAATATACAACCAGATTAAAACAGGCATGGAATGAATGCATAAGTAATGAAAAGAACTTGTGCGAAAAGTCAGATGATAAATGCGCAAAATGCATTGAACTGGAAAAATTAGATGTTAAGAACCAGGAAATCATTTTTAATAATAATTGCAGTTTTGATTGTGATTTAACAAGCTGGACAATCAAAGACGAAGGAAGAAAAAGATTTATCTTTCAGAATTTTATTCTTGAAAAAAACAAGGAAGTAAAAATTATCGTCGGAAATGAAACAAATACAAATAATATTTTATACTGGAAAAATGAGGGATATGTCTGGACTTCAACAGGAGATACTTTATTCTTAAGAGATGCGGATGGAAAATTAGTTTTGTGGCGAGCCTACTAGAGAAATTACTGATTATTTTTTATAATTAACTTTAAATATTTGAACAGCCTATTTAATAGATGGGAATACCTTCCAGTGATTCAGAATCAAAAAGGATAGAAAGAGAAGAAAGAAGAAGAGAACTCATGGAAGAGAGAGGAAAAGTTAATGTAGAAAGAGCAAAAGCCCTTCTCTCTTTTGCAGATATTAACCCGAATATTTCTAAAGATGAATTAACTTTTGCCCTGCATGAAGAACTTACCTTAAAACAAATGGACAAGGATTACCTTTTTTTCTTTAACTCAATAGAAGAAAGAGGGGAAGATTATGAAAGATTTAGATATCGGTTCTGGAAAAATCAGGAAAGATTTATTTCAAAAAACATAACAAATTATCTCAGGGGTTATTATATTACTCTAAAAGAAAATCCTGAACTTTTTGAAAGATACAGCAAGATAAAAAGTCCGGAATTGAATGAACAACGGAAAGAAGGATGGAAAAGATATAATGAACTATGCATAAAGATGAACTCATTAGCCAGAAAATATGATACTCCTGAAAAACTTAAAACTATTTTGATAGAGATACTGAAATAAGAAGATAAAAACGATATATATTTTTCAATAGTAATATTTAAATAATATATTTTATAAAATATATTATGGATAAGAAAAAAGTGGCGATGATTATCTTTTTTGTATTCCTGACATTTTTATTATCTCTAATTTTCATAAGTGCTTATGATCAGCCGATGATTGTTGAAGCAAATTTTGTCGGCTATGGAGAACAATTCATAAATATTATAGTTCCTGATTATATTTATTTAGGAAAAGTTGATAAAGATAATCCTATTTCATCATTAGAACCACTAATAAGGATAAATAATACTGGAAATGTAAATGTAATAGTAACCCCAGAACTTGCCTCTGGCTCTCCTGCAGTTTTTAACTATACTTATTTTAGGAAGCAGAAAACTTCAACAACAAACCCAAGTTTAAACGTATCACATCAAATTGGAGAGTATAATATCAGCATAAAAAAGATGGATGATGAGACATTTTACATGAGATTAAACTTAACAGATTTTGAGGGTATTTTGCCTTCAGATAATCTTAATTTAAGCGCAACGATAAAGTTTATTGCAATGGCTTCTTAGGATAATAAAGTTAATAAATTATTTTCTGTATTTATTCTTATGAATAAGAGGATTATTTTTTGTTTGTTATGTTTAATTTTTTTAATGCAGTTAATCTGCTCTTTGGAATTGGGAATCAGCCCTGCTTATCTTAATCTAGAGACAAGAACAGGGAAAGAAATCTGCGAAAATATGACTATTTATTCAGACAGGAATATAGATATAATAATTAAAGACCGATGGACTGAAGCTGGAAAGAGCAGGGAACTTAAAGACTATAATCTAAGTGCAGAAGATATGGGAATCAAAATTATTTTTCCTGAAAGAATACATGTCTCTGCAAATAAGAAGGAAAATATTAAGATTTGTTTTAGCGGGGAAAAAGAAGGGATATTTTATGGAGCAGTTCTATTTGATTCCGAAGGAGGATATGCAACTATCGGAAGCTGGATTAGTCTGAATGTAACAGAAGGAGAAAAGAAAAACTTTATCTCACTTACCGGCATGACAATAGGGGCAAAAAAGAGTATTAGTTATATAATGAGTGGATTGAGTGTAGCATTACTGATTGTATTAATAGTGTTGTTATTGAAATTAAAAAATAAGAGAAAAAAAGAATAAAGACTATATTATAAAATAGGATGATAAAATATAAAAATATTTAAATAAGGTTTTGTTCAAAACCTGATAATGGTAAAAAATAGATTAGTCTTTATTTTTTTATCAATAATTATTCTCTTCGGAGTTTTGGGGGTTGGGAGTGCTCTTGAAGAAAGAGAAAATACTATTATTGCAGCTGCTAATAGAATAGTTGCACTACAAGATGATGATGGTTTGTCCTCTCTTGCTGGCAGTAATCCTGTGGGAGCTCAAGATGGCTCTTGGGATTGGGATGTTACTGATAAAACAGGATCAACAGGAATAACTTATTATAACATTGCTGGAGTTACTGCAGAAGTTCTTCTTGATGCTTATGAATTGACAGATAATGAAGATTATCTTGATGCAGCAGAACTTGCAGGAGATTATATTATTAGTATCCCTATTTCTATTTCCCAAAGACAGAATGCATTTAGTATAGTATTCTTATATCGTTTAGCTGAAGTAAGTGGAAATTCAGATTATTCAGACAAGGCAGATGCTATATTAAACCATATCCTTTATGAAGAAAATTATTGGAGCACGCATAATGGGAATTACTGTGGTACCACTGCTGGAGATAATATAAATGGCTGTACTGCTGAAGAATTAACTAATGCTATAATAGATTATAGGAAATATACCCCAAGTAATCCAACAGGATATACTTTAGAGAACCCTACAGGAATTATAATTTGGGATTTACATAAATTTGTTGAAGCCGCTGAACTTGCTGATGAGACATCTTTTGCTAGTGACATGGCAAATATAATCAAAGATTATTTAGACCAAGAAAATTTTGATGAAGAAACTTCTTCCTATGAATTAGGATTGAGTTCAGGTATAAGAGCATTAAACTGGCAAGATATTGATTATAGTTTTTATTTAACTGATTTATTAGATGAACAATATTTTGATGGGCACTTTGAAAATCCAGAATTTCCTGATGAACATATTCAACCAACAGCTTATGCTTTAATGGCTCTAAGAGAAGTTGGGGAATTTGAAGCAGCTCAATCAGCTTCTGAATTTTTAATAGAAGAATTTGGTTATAGTGATTTAGATGGTTGGTTAGAAGATGAAATAGAATATTCAGAAGTTACAAGTGAAGCAGCACAAGCATTAGCAAAACTTGAAATGATTTACCCTGAAATTTCAGATGTTTATATTGAACCATTATTTCCAAATTTATTTTCTACATTAGTAAAAATATTTGCTACAATTACTGATGAAAGTGGGATTGACTACACCACAATTCATTATCAGATAGGTGATGATGAAATAAAAGACATGATTTTTGAAGGTCCTTTTGTGGGGGGAGTTGCAGGTATTTTTAATGGAGAACCAAAAGATGGAGTTTTAGTTCAATACCATATAGAAACTATAAATAATTTAGGAAATGAGAAATGGTATCCAAGTGAAGTAACTTGGGAAAGTTTTACTTATGATGGAAGCGCTCCAACAACAACATTAACAATCAGCGATCCAAAATTTGGAGAACCACCATATGTTACTTTTGATACTATATTAACTTTAACATGCAATGATACAATAAGCAGTTGTGATAAGACTTATTTCAAAGAGACAAGCGAAACAGAGTGGAATGAATATACAGAACCTTTAAGTGCTCCTTTAGGCACACCAGATGGCTCATATATAATCTATTATTATTCTTTAGATAATGCAGGAAATGAAGAAGTTGAAAAAACACAAGAGATAATTTTAGATAATACTAATCCAGAAGTTACATTAAATGAATTAAATGAATTTTATAGTTCTGTCCCAGTAAATTTAGAATTTACATACTCTGATTCAGGTTCTGGGATAAATGAATATAAAGTTTACAAGAAAAGATTAGGAGTAGATTCTGATTTTGCAATAATAAGTGGTATATCTTGCAATACAATTGATGATACAACAACTTGTGAATTTATGGATGGTTTAAAGGATGGTAAATTTGAATTTAAAGTTGAAGTTATAGATAATGTAGGAAACTCGCAAGACTCTAATATTGTTAGTGCTACTTTGGATAGAGCTGGACCAGATGCAGTTAATTTAGATTCTCCAGACGATAGTTCTTACCTTAACGAACAACCATTGCTATCTTGGTTTGAAGGAGAAGATAATGATGATAATTTGAATCCAGCATATGGTGAATATGGAGTTTCTGGAATAGAAGAATATGAACTTGAGTTAGATGGTGAAGAACCAATAACATTAACTGAATTAAGCTATCAAACATTAGAATTAAACGAAGGAAGTCATTCTTGGAGAGTAAGGGCTAATGATAATGCAGGAAATACAGGAATATGGAGTGAAACAAGAACTTTTGTTATAGATACAACTCTTCCTGAAATTTCAGATATGGCTGTTAATCCTTATTATGAAGGAAGCATTTATGTCGCTGGAACAGTTACTGCAAGTGCTACTGTAACAGATGATAATGGTATTAATTCAGTTACATTCAGTCTAGGTGATGAAGAGTGTGATGCTACAAATACAGTTGATGATGCTTGGGCTTGTGATATAGATACAATATCTCTTGGAGACGGAGAATATAATTTAATTGTAACTGCAGTTGATGTAGCTGAGAATGAAAATGTTGATGATTCATTAATTGTAACAGTTGATAATACAGTACCTTCAACAATAATAACTTCTCCAGAAGAACATTCTCTATTTGCATCTTACTTTGATGTTGAAATTGAATATTCAGATGATGGTTCTGGATTGTATGAATGTCAATATAGGGTATTTAGTAATGGCATACCTACAAGAGATTGGACACTAAGAGACTGCAATGCAGATATAACAATAACTGTAGGAGAAGGAATGGATTGTAATGTTGAAGATGAAGATGTTTGTAAAGTAGAAGTTAGAGCAACAGATAATTTAGGAAATGAAAATATTGTAGTAGAAAGAACATTCAGCATTGATTGGACAAATCCTCCACAAATATTGAGTTCAGGTCCAAGCGGGACTATTCAAAATAAAGATACACTTTTATATGTAGAAACAAATAAACCTGCAACATGCAGATATGATACAGAATACAAATCAGATTATGATGCAATGAGTGAAGAAAATGAAATGGAAAATACACTTAATGGATTATTACATACATTACCATTAGAAGATTTAACAGACAAAACATATAATTATTATGTAATATGTAAAGATACTGTTAATAATGAAATGAGTTATCCTGCTTCAATATCTTTTGATGTTGATACAAGAGAAACTTTTGCTGTAACCATTCCAGAAACAAAAGGAGATTATTTAAGAATAGGATGGAATCAATTTTTCTTACCAAGTTTTGTATTGGAAGATACCAGTTTAACAGCACCTTATCTAGTAGAAGATGTTCTTGCATCAATAGGGGGAAGTTATGATATTATCTATCATTATGATGGAACTATCTGGAGATCATATGAACCTGGAAGACCAGTTAATGATTTAATTGATTTGACAGAATTTAATGGGGGAGTATTCCCTTATTTTATTGATATGAATGTCTCTGGAGAAAGAATAGAAATTTCATATTAATCTAAAATGAAAAAATTCTTTATTTTATTAGGATTGGTTGTTTTATTAAGCACAAGCATATTTGCTGCAGATGTAAGCAAAGTCGGAGATTGGTGGGGAACTGTGACAATCAATGAAAATGTCGATACAGATGGCGCTACTGTATCTGCTTATATCAATAATACAAAAGTTGCAAGTGCTACTGTAGGTCAATATGTCTCTGGATATTACCTTATTCATGTTGAAGGCAGTATAGGAAATATTGTTTTATTCAAAGTAAATGGAAAAGATGCAATAACTGATGTATGGTCTAATGCTGACCATGAATTAAATCTAATTGTTAACATAAGTAGTTCTGATGATTCTGATGACAGCGACTCTTCTGGCGGAGGAGGCGGTGGTGGTGGAGGAGGTGGAGGAACAACTACCTCAGGAGGAAGCAATTTATTATCAACTGCTTCAACAACATCTGGCTCATCATCAACAAATAATCAGGATAACAATGGAGATAAGACAACTGATATTAGCAAAAAGGGAGAATTATCATCAACAAACTTCCTTACAGGTGCTGTTACAGGAATAACTAATTTTGCAAAATCTCCTGAAGGAATTGCATCAATTGTATTATTATCTGTAATCTGCGGGGCAATAGCATTTGTCAGCATTAAAAAAAAGTTTGCAAAAAAGCCAGAGAATCCTGAAGGGGGAAAGCAAGATTCATCAGATAATAAAGCAAATCAAAACGCTTAAATATCCATCTTCTTCTATATTTTTGTAGACCAGGTTGGCGGATTAGCCCTACGCCGTTTGCAAACGGGCTTTATGGCAGACTGCAAGAAGGCGAGTGAGTAGATTGTTAAAAAGTCTTTATTCGGACGTTGACGCTTTGTCTGTTTTGATCTTGCAGATGCGAAATGGGTCAGGCCCTGATCGGAGCAGCCCTAAACATTTGATAAGGTGCTTAGCAGGTCGCAAGGCCGAGGAAGAATAGAGGTAGCTTTTTAGTTTTCTACAGGCAAACCTTCGGGTCTACAATAATATATTTTCTTCGGGCTTATAACGAAAAAAGAACCAAATTTTTCAGAATAAAAATATAATTTATTTTTCAACAAAAACTTATTAAACTCTTTTTTATTTATTTGTTTATGAATAAAAGAGGTCAGTTTTTTCTTATTGCTGCTGTTGTCATAATTGTTGTTGTTGTGAGCATTGTAACAATCGCAAATTTTACGCAAAAAAAAGATGATATAAAACTTTATGATTTGGGTGAAGAATTAGGAATTGAAAGCCAGCAGGTACTGGATTATGGGACATATAATTCTCTTGATGATGAAGAAATGAAAGAGTTAATGGAAAATTTCATTGAAAATTATGTCAATTATGCAGGAGAAGGAAAAAATATTTATTTCATATTCGGAAACAAGGAAAAAATCTATGTAATTGGATATCAGGATGTGTTGCCTGCAGAAAGTGTCTGTGTGCAGTTAAATCCTGAAACAGACAATGATTGCTGCAAGAAAGGGCAAAAATGCATAGATGGAAGATGTGAAGCAGGAGGAATTTGCGGCAAAGACGAGATTCAGTGCGGAAGCAATTGCTGTAATCTTGGTGAAAGATGTGTAAATGGAAGATGTGAAGCAGGAGGAATTTGCGGTTATCACAGAGTTGAATGTTCCACACCATGCATACCTCTTGAAGTAATGGGAGAAACGCAGGAATTTACTACTAACGGGAATATATACAAGGTTGTTATCAGAATAGGAAACACAGATTATGAATTCAGATTAAGATACGGAGAAAATTTCTATTTTGTAATCTGGCAGAAAGTCGGCGGAGAAACGCATGTTGTTACAAGCGGGGAAGAATGAAAATAAAATTTTTAAAAAAGGTGAATAATGCTTCTGAAAAATCGTAGGGGAATAAGCATAGTGATAGGATATGTCCTGCTAATCACTGTTTCAATAGTTATGAGTGTGGTTGTTTTCCAATGGCTCAGGACATATGTCCCGAAAGAAGCTCCAAAATGCTCTGAAGGCACTTCTTTTCTTATAAGGGAAATTTCCTATAATTGCACAAGCCAAAAATTAAGCATAGATGTAAAAAATAACGGGAAATTCAGCATTAATGGATATTTTATCCATGCCTCTGACAAAAGTGATTTGGAACAGCTGGCAATTATAGATTTATCTCCTAAACTTGTTGTCCAGGAACATGAAACTATCTACCTGAGTTCAGTTGAATTTTCAAATGTAGAAGAGAATAATCTTCTTCCTGGAGGGACTCATTCTTCTCTGTTTAATGTTGCAGATTACTGCCCCTGCGATGCTCCAGGCAAAACTCTTACAAAAATCGAAATAATTCCTACAAGGATACAGGACATTGAAGGAAAAAAGAGATTTGTAATCTGCAGTGATGCAAAAATTGAAGAAACCCTGACATGCCATTAAAAACAACAAATATCAAAGCCAAACAAAAGAACAATTTAAAAATAATAAAAGATATAAGATAATATAAAAAAGATGATAAAAAAATTAAATAATAAAATAACTCGCGACCCCGCTCGTTTATCACTGTCCTTACTTCCGCGAAATCGCTCTGCTCCCGATTCCGCTCGTTTATCACTGCCCTTAATTCCGCGAAATCGCTCTGCTCCCGATTCCGCTCGTTTATCACTGCCCTTAATTCCGCGAAATCGCTCGGGGCTGTCGCCGGTGATTACTACTGTATTATTAATTGCTCTTGTAATTGTAATTATCTCTATAATATTTTTATGGTTCAGGGGAATGGTTGAGGAAGGAGTCACAAAATTCGGGAAGAATATAAAACTCGTATGCGATGATGTTAATTTTGAAGCAAGTTATTCTGCAGGAACAATTAGTATTGCCAACACAGGAAATGTTCCTATATTCAGGGTTAGTCTGCAAATGACTACAGGAGGAAATTATCAGACAAAAGACATAACAGAATTCAGCGGCGGAAGCAGCTGGCCGACTAACGGGCTGAATCAGGGGGGAACTTTTTCAGGGACAATTGACGTCGGAAGTGCTGAAAAGATAATAGTATCACCAATATTAATTGGAACATCTGCCAAAGGCAAAAAGACTTTTATATGCGGGGGGCAATATGGTCAAGAACTTGCTGTTTAATAAGAAAAATCGCAGAACTCGCGACTTCGCTTGTATGACACGTGCCTTACTTCCGCGAAATCGCTCGGGATTATCTGCAATTGTAATCACAGTTATTTTAATTGCATTAAGCATGGCTGCAATAGTTCTTGTCTGGGTTTTTATAAATAACATAGTAAAAGGACAAATCAAAAGCAGTGAAGCCTGTTTTGGAAATTTTGACAAAGTCTCAATTAATGAGCAATATACGTGCTATGACAGCGCAGCAGATTTAATCAGATTTTCATTAATAGTAGGAGATATTGATGTGGATAAAATAATTGTTTCTGTATCGTCGGCAAGTGCAGTAAAAAGCTATACAATAATAAACGGAACAACAATTCCCGGATTAGTTATGTATTCAGGAGAAAGCCCGCAAACTATAATCCTTCCTGGCAAGAATTCAGGATTAACATATAATGCAACAGGATTTGCTTCAACAGCAGATTTAATACAGATTGCGCCTGTTATCGGTGGAACCCAGTGTGAAGCCTCTGACTCTGTTTCTGAAATTGAAGTTTGCACAGGATAAAGTTAAAGAATTTTTATGACATTAATTATTTAAATTAAAATTTACTTGTAGATATATGAAAAAGAGGAGAAAGAAAAAAAATAATTTTCGCGGACAGGTGTGGATAGAAACAGTAATTTACACACTTATTGCTTTTGTCATGATCGGGCTTGTCCTGTCTTTTGCAAGACCAAAAATAGAAGAACTTCAGGACAGGGCAATTCTCCAGCAGTCAACAGATATGATGAAACAAATAGATTCAACAATTCTTACAATAGGAGCATCAGGCAATCAGAGAGTTCTTGAAATAGGAATAAAAGAAGGAACCCTGAAGATAGACTGCCAAAATGACAAGATGATTTTTGAAATGGAAAGCAAGAGTATCTATAGTGAACCAGACAAGCCTGTAAATGACGGAAATATAATAATTTTAACAAAAAAGAAAAGCGGATATAATCTTGTGACTTTAACCAGAGATTATGGGGAGGATGATTATAACCTGAAATTTGAAGGCAATGATGAGGAATTGAAAGTCATAAGCAAGTCATCAACTTCATACAAGCTGTCAATATTAAATGAGGGGGCAGATGCGAACAGAAAAACTGTACTAAATATATTATTAGGCTAAATATATCTAAAAACTAAAATGACAGAACTATCGTTCAGCACAAATACAAAATCAGGAGATTTTGCATAATGGAAATAGGGAGAAAATTAAACAGTATAAATGTAGAAAGTTACGAAAGAGTAAAGATAGATTTTCATCCAAAAACTCCTCCTCTTGAAAAAATAAAAGACAAGACAAGAATAGATGTAAGATACTGCGTTATATCGCCGTTTGCATTTGTCCATATTTACTGGGATGAAAGCATTTACGAGCTTGTTTATGAAATTGAAGAGCCAATTTTAAATGAAGAAGAAAAATATTACATGGAGCAGCTGACTTCTGCAATAAGGGATTTGATAAATTTTGAGGAGATAGTTGAAAGAAATGAAGAGGCGCTTCTGGAATATATAGACAAAAGGCTAAAGCTTCTTGCAGTTGAATTCGGAATGAATATTCAGTATGAGTCATACAAGAAAATATATTATTATCTGTGCAGGGATTTTATAGGAGTCAATGAAATTGAGCCTATACTCAGGGATTATTTTGTTGAAGATATAGAATGCAACGGGGTGAACAGCCCTGTTTACATAATTCACAGGCTTTACAGGAACATAAAAACAAATATATCTTTTGGAAGCATGGAAAAACTTGAGAGCCTTGTTGAAAAATTAGCGCAGAGATGCGGAAGGCATATTTCCTACGCTGATCCAATACTCGACGGAACCCTGCCTGACGGAAGCAGAGTAAATGCAACTTACACGATAGATGTAACAAGCAGAGGCCCTACTTTCACAATCAGAAAATTCACAAAAACTCCGTGGACGCCGACGCAGTTGGTTTTATTCCGCACATTAAGCCCTGAAATGCTGGCATATTTATGGATGCTCGTGCAGTATAAAATGAATATACTTATAACAGGAGGAACTGCATCCGGAAAAACAACCTTGCTTAACGCTGTTGCATTTTTTATTCCTCCTGAAGCAAGAGTTGTAAGCATTGAGGATACAAGGGAATTAAATCTTCCAAGGGAAAACTGGCTTCCAAGTGTTGTCAGGGGAGCAACAGGAGGAGGAAAAGGAAATGAAATAACACTCTTCACATTATTGAGAAGTTCATTCAGGCAAAATCCTGATTATGTAATTGTGGGTGAAGTGAGGGGAAAAGAGGCATCTGTATTATTTCAGGGAATGGCTTCAGGGCATTCTTCAATCAGCACCATGCACGCAGATTCTGTTGAAACTTTAATAAAAAGACTTGAAACTCCTCCGATAGAGCTTTCTCCAACATTACTGAATGTTCTTGACTGCGTGTGCATCATGACACATGCTATTGTAAATAAAGAGGAAACAAGAAAATTAAGAGAGGTTGTGGAAATAGTAAATGTCAATGCTGACGGAGTAGCTACACTTAATACTCCTTTTACATGGAATCCTGCAGATGACAGATTTTATTTCAGGAAAAGCAGCAAGGTTTTTGAAAAAATATCAAGAAGATACGGGATAAGCGTGGAAGATTTGGATATGGAATTCAGGAGAAGAGTTCAGGTTGTATACCAGTTATACCAGAGAAGAATATTCAATTTTGAAGATGTCCAGCAAATAGTAAACAAATATTACAAACGCCCTGATGAAGTATTAAGAGATTTGGGATTTGGGTAGTAAGTTTAATCTATTATTCTCCATTTAAAAGTTGTAGATGAACCATAACCGCAATGAGCTCCTGTGTATCCGCTCTGGTCCTGATAAGTCCATTCTTTCCAATATGGTGTGCCTATTGTATAATACCATGAACCCTGCCTTCCATTAACTTTGCAGTACTTGTGAATATCCCCCGAAGGTTGAGAAAATCCCCAAGGACAACTATTACAGCCTTGTCCTTCCCAACAAGCCTGGCTTGACGGAGGTTTAGTTCCTGTGCAATAACTGTCAGCTACTTGTGTCCCATCATTTCTTTTGCATGAAACTGTTCTTGCCCTGTTATTATTAGTACAGGAACTCCATGAACCAGCATCCCATGAATAAGTATATTCATCAAAAGTTTTTGCACATCTAAACCCTGTCCAGGAACTTCTAAATCCCTGCGGGTTTCCATAGGTTGCGGTTATTTCATAAACTGAAACAGAGAAAATACCCCCATAAGTCCTTGAAACATACATACCTCCGCGGCTAAATCTGTTGTTATCATACAAGCATATATCATCTGCTATTCCAGCTCCTTTGCTTGATGGATTTGAACCATAATCTATTGAAGTGCTCGGACCTGCTTCTGCTCTTTCAAGATCAGCAAAACCAGAATATGTCCATTCTTTATAACCATTATCAGCATTAGTCCAAAAGTTTGCGCCAACTCCTGGTGAGCACATTCCGTTAACCCATTCATCTGCATTTCCTGAAAAATCCCAGATTGATGCGCCTGTTGATAATTTTAATTCGGCTTTTGTATTTCTTCCTGTCCCATATTCAGGGTCAGCCCCATTATAACTGCCTGCATCATCTGTTCCGACATTTCCTCTTTTAATCATTCCGTTTCCTACTGCTCCGCCTGTCCAGCTCGCAGGAGTTGATTCAATATTTTTTGCTATTGTCATCCATTCAGCATTTGTTAAAAGATGATATCCTGAACCTAAGCTTTCACATGCTGTTTTTGCATTGTTAAAATAAAGATTTGTCCATGGAGTCAGAGCTTCCTGTGATACTGGTTTGCCATTGACATTCTTTGCTTCATATTTCATAACCAAGAAATCAGAAGTTCCTAAAGCAGAATTTCCAGGAACAAGTATCCACCCATAACACCATTTTCCACTGTCAATTGCATCCTGAAGGCTCATTGCAGAACCATCAACAGTCACTTCAATTTCAGTTGCATAATGATAAGCTTTGCTCTTATCAGTTGGTCCTGTGTAAGAAGAAGTTGGAGTATTTGCACAAATTCCGGTTGAAGATAATGCCTGAATTAAATTATTTTCTGTACCACCAACAGAAACCCAGATTGCATCTGCTTTATGCCCTCCTGAAGGAATTGCTGAAGGAGAACTGTATGTATGGCTCCCTGTAAATAAATCTTCATTAATTGCCTGTTGCAAAGTTTTTTCAGAGCCGTCTATTACAATTTTAATATTAGTAGCAGCAGAATGCCACTGCTTTGTCTTGTCCACTGCAGCAGTGATAATAAAAACTCCTGCGATTAAGATAATCAATCCTATGAATAAATAAATCCACCTCTTATTTTTCATACAGTTTATATAAAGAACTTTCTCTTTTTAAAATATTCTCTCCCAAATATTTAATAATAGGTTTTGCTTTTTTTATGCATGGACAAAGAGAATATTAGTTTCCTTAGCCAGCTTATCAAATCTCTTGAAGAAGCTGAATCAAATCTTGAAAAAGCCTACAAAAAAGGAGATATTGAAAATTTCAACAAATCAAAAAGAATAATGCTCAGGATACAAAAAGAAATTTCTGATATAATAAAATGAGCAAACAGGAAATTTGCCACAAATACAAAATAGAGGATTTTGCATAATGACAGCAATGGAAGACAAAATAGACAATATCAAAGAAGCAGTTTTCAAAGAAAAAAAGATAGCAAATGAGTTTAAGTCATTGTTTAATTATTTTAAAAATACCAGGGACGAACAGGAGAAAAAAATGGTTAACAGCCAGATAGAGAAATTAAGAGTATTATTGATAAATGCAAATGATGAACTCCTGAAAAATCTTGATGAAATAACAATAAAAAAAACATTGGGTGTGGCTGTTCCTGCGAAAGAAATTAAAAAAAGAAAAATAGAAATTCCTGAAAGAAAGATTGTCTTCTCTGCCAAATCAAGGGAGATATCTGAATTAGACAGGGAAATCCTGAAGAGGCTTAAAAAAAAGAGAGAAAGAATAGTTGAGAAAAAAGAAAAAAAGCCAAACCAGTATATCCAGCTTGCAAATAATCTTTTTTCGGACTTTACAAAATCCTTAATCAAAGAAAGAAAACTTGTAACACTGGAAAGAGATTTAATACGCTCTAATCTGGGCTACACTCCTGCGACTTACATATCTGTCCTTATTCTTACAACAATTTTAGCAGCAGCTGCCTCATTTGTAATATTTGTATTTCTTCTTTTTTTCAGCATAAGCCCCACTTTTCCGATAATAACCAGGGCAGCAGACGGGTTCGGCATACGGCTGCTTAAAACTTTCTGGATTCTCTTTGTCATCCCTGCAGGAACTTTTTTATTTATGTATCTTTATCCTTCCCTTGAAAAAAAGTCAATTGAAAACAAGATAAACCAGGAACTTCCTTTTGCAACAATACATATGGCTGCAATTTCAGGCTCTATGATTGAACCGACAAAAATATTCAGCATAATCTCGTCAACAAAAGAATACCCAAACCTTGAAAGGGAATTCAACAAGCTCCTTAATGAAATAAATATTTACGGGTATGACTTGGTTACTGCACTGAAGGATTTGGCGATAAATTCTCCAAGCCAGAAACTCGGCGAGCTTTTTAACGGACTTGCAACCACAATAACTTCAGGAGGAGATTTGTATGAATTTTTTGACAAGAGATCCAACAGCATGCTTTTTGAATACAGGCTTGACAAGGAAAAAAGAACCAAGACAGCAGAAACATTTATGGATATTTACATAAGCGTTGTTATTGCTGCGCCGATGATTTTAATGCTTCTCCTGATGATGATGAAGATAAGCGGATTCGGGGTAAGTTTGAGCACATCAATGATAACCCTCCTTGTAGTCGGAGGAGTTTCCCTGATAAACACAGCCTTCATGATATTCCTGCAATTAAAACAAACCACTACTGCATAAAATGTTAAATCTGGAATTAAAAAAAGTCCACTGGTTCGGAATAATCGGAGGGCTGATAATTATTGCCCTGTCTTTTTTATTCATGGGCACGAGATTTTTCTTTTTTATATTCTGGTTCGGGCTGTTGGCAGGAGCAATACCTTTTGTATTAACTACAATACAGAAAACAAAGACAGCCAGAGAAAAAGAAGAAATGTTTCTTGAATTTACAAGAAATCTTGTTGAGAGTGTAAAAACAGGAACTCCAATAAGCAAAAGCATAATTAATCTGAAAAAAAAGCCATTTGGTGTTTTGAGCAGGCATATTGAAAAATTAGCAAACCAGATTTCCATGGGGATACCGTTAAGAGCAGCACTTCAGACTTTTGCAAATGATATAGATAACGTGACAGTTTCAAGAACAATCACATTAATAGGGCAGGCAGAAAGGGCAGGAGGAAATATCGGAGAAATTCTTGAGGCAGTTGCAAAGGCAGTTGCCATGGCAGATAAGCTAAAGAAAGAAAGAAAGGCTGCAATCTCCACCCTGGTTGTCCAGGGTTATATAATATTTTTTGTTTTTATGGTAATAGTATTGGTTATGCAGTTTTACATAATACCAATGATTTCAGGAATTGCAAATGTCGGAACTTTGGGTGCAGGAGGAATCACTACAGGCGGGACAGAAAGCACAACAGCAATAGAGGTGTCAAAAGCTTTCCTTTATCTTCTTCTTATTCAGGGATTTTTCAGCGGGCTTACCATAGGAAAACTTTCAGAAGGAGAGATAAAGGCAGGAATAAAGCATTCTTTCGCATTAATGGCATTGTCATTTTTGATATCCGCAGTTGCAAATATTTTTTTCGGATAAATAAATAAAAATATAAACATTAAAAGAAGAGATTATAATATGAAAAGGGGTAAAAAAAACCGCAAAGGCACGCATGTCGGGATGATTCTTTCCTTTGTTATTTTTATTACTTTTGTAGTCTTTTTGTATATGGTGGTCAATCCTATAATAAATACAGGAGAAGATAAAAAGGCAACCCTGGATTATCTCAGGACAAAGATAATAGAAAATGTTACTGCAGAATTTATAAGCGCTAGCATTCAACTGAACAGCTCAAATCCTTTCAGCACGAGCAAAAACTGCATAATATTGGAGGGATTTCTTGCTTCTACAGAAATGTATTATCCAAATATAATAATACAGGATAAAAACGGATATATTCAGGAAGCATATGCAGATTTTGCTAATTTAAAAATAAACAGACTAAACAAAGATTTTCTTTTTTTCAGGGCTTATTATTCACCTGAATTTAATGCATTGGGTGATAATCCCTCATTATCATGTTATACTCTGAAAGATTACAGCGGCTCAGTCAAAGCAGATAAATATATCTTTGAAAAGAACATGTATGAATTTATTGATTTATATAGAAATAATTATGAAAACCTAAAAACCCAGCTGAAAATTCCAACTGAAAATGAATTTGGATTTGCTTTTATACAGCGCAATGGAACCAAGATAGAAGTGAGCCAGGAAATCACATCAAAAAATGTTTATGCAGATGAGATTCCAATTCAGTACGTCAATAATAATTCAAATATAGTCACAGGTTTTATGAATATAAAAATATGGTAAATGGAAATAAAATGAAAAAAAATAAGACAACTAGCGCCCCCGCTCGTTTATCACTTTCCTTACTTCCGCGAAATCGCAAAGCATGGATAGAAATTGTCGAGGCATTTGTAGCTGTGCTTCTTGTAGCAGGAGTTCTTCTGATAATCATAGGCAGAGGGGCTACAGGAGGAAAAGATATTGCAAGCAATGTGTATTATACAGAGATTTCAATATTGAGAGAAATACAAAGAAATGACAGCATGAGGGAGGACATTCTGACAGCGCAGGTGCCTGTTGAGTGGGAAGAGGCAGGATTTCCCGAGAGTGTAAAAAACAAGATAGCTGAAAGAACCCCAACTTATCTGGAATGCATAGGAAAAATATGCGAGATAGATGATATATGCAGTCTCACAGAGAAAAAAGAGCAGGATGTTTATGCACAGGCTGCTGTAATAAGCCCGACAATCGGCGGGGGAGAAGTTTACAGAAAATTGAATCTATTCTGCTGGACAAAATAAAATGAAAAACAAAAAATATAAATTTCTTGAACATACTGCAGATGTTAAATTTCTGGCATCAGGAAAAACTCCTGAAAAGCTTTTTATTAATTCTGCACTTGCATTAAAAGAATCCATGTGCGGGAAGATAAAAGTAGGAGAGAAGATAAAAAAATCAATAAAGATAAAAAGAAAAGATTTTGAGGCTCTTCTTTACGGTTTTCTGGAGGAAATTCTTTTCATGCTTGATGCTGAAAATTTCCTTATTTCAAGAATCAGCAGCATAAAAATCAGCAATAAATTTGATTTGAAAGCGACAATTATCGGAGACAGGGCATCTGAATACGAATTTACAAATCCTGTAAAGGCAGTCACATACAATGAAATGTTTGTAAGAAAGGAAAAAGTTCCCAGCGATAAAGACGAAAATAAAAAAGTAGAAGTCTGGATAGCGCAGGCTGTGCTTGATGTTTAAGGGAGAAGAACAGCGACTGCAATTGTTGTTGTCCACAAGCCATCTTTATTGCCCTCTGCTGACTGGCAAACATTTGTTGTCTTGAATATCTGCCCGCTTGCTTTGTAAACCTGCTCTCTTTCTTCCCATGCAGTACCAGAATTAAATTCTATTCCCAAAGTTGTTGCAAGCATTGTTGCTGCCAGATCTTCTGCATATTCGCCTGCTTTTTTTGCAGTCTCCCCAAAGGTATGATGCTCTGACAAATAGCCGTAATTGTTATCATCTTTAGGAACTGCAATTCCTATTGCAGAGGACACTAATCTGTTTGGCTCATTTGACTCGCTTCTTGCCATGACACAAAAAGTTATCTGCCCTGCTGAAAGAAATTTCAGTCCTTCTTCTCTTGTTATGATTTTACATTTTGGAGGAAGAATGCTGGAGACATAAACAAGGTTGCATTTTTCTATTCCTGCATCCCTGAGTGCAAGCTCGAATGATGCCAGCTTGTCTTTATGAACTCCTACCCCTTTTGTTAAAAATAATTTTGTCGCAATCACAATAAAAATAATATTAACAGGAGGTATTTTTAAAGATTTTGGTTTGAAAGAATTGCAAATTATTATAAACTTCTGGGAATTTATACAGATATGAAATTAAAAAAAATTTCAAAAAATATTTATGAAATCCCGAAAGAGGGAAATATGAAAGTTCCTGCAAGGATTTTTGCGAGCGAGGAAATTCTTGAAAGCATAAAAAAAGACAAGAGCATTGAGCAGATAAAAAATGTTGCATGCCTGCAGGGAATTTTGAAATATGCCATCGCCTTGCCGGACAGCCATCAGGGTTATGGTTTTAATATAGGCGGAGTTGCTGCATTTGATTTGGAGAAAGGAATAATTTCCCCTGGCGGAGTCGGATATGATATTAACTGCCTGAGCGGGGATTCCAAAATATTAAATGAATTTGGCTACACTAAAAAGATAAAAAATTTTGAAGAGAGTAATAATCCAGACTTATTAAAAATTTTAAATAAAAATAATCAAACCCAAGAAAATTCAAATATTTCTTTATTTATGAAAAAATATTCTGAAAAAATAGTAAAGATTAAGACAAAATCTGGAAATGAAATTTTTGCAACAAAAGAGCACCCCTTTTTTACTGAAGAGGGCATGAAAGAAATTGATAAAATTAATGCAGGAGATAAAATATTATTATATCCCTTTGGGGGGATAGAATATGAAGAACCAAAGAAAATTTTGCTTATAAGTGAAAATGATATTGATAAGTTTGATAAAAGTTCAACATCTAAACTGCAAATAAAAAATAAATTAAAATCTCTCGGATTGCTTCCATTATATTCCAATAACCCAAAGATACCTTATTTGTTAAAGATTATGGGTTTTGTATTTGGAGACGGAAGTTTAAGTATTGAAAAAAATTCTCAGGTTGGTTTTTATGGGAATAAAGAAGATTTAGAACTAATTAAAAAAGACATTGAAAACATAGGATTTGCTACAAGTATTTTTTCTAGGCACAGGAGGCATAAAATTAAGACACAATATAAAGAATATAAATTTGAAAGAGAGGAAACCTCTCTGAGAAGTGGTTCAAGTACATTTAGCATTTTGCTTTATCTTTTAGGAACTCCAAGGGGAAATAAATCTAAACAAGATTATATTATTCCTTCATGGATTATGAATTCTGTAAAATGGCATAAAAGATTATTTTTAGCAAGTTTATTTGGGGCAGAATTAAGCTCCCCAAAAACTATGACTAATAATAAATTTAATATGTATGGACCTATTTATTCTATTAATAAAGAAAATATATTACATGGTGTTAATTTTGTAACTCAGATTTCTGCTATTCTAAAAGAATTTGGAGTTGAAAGTGTGCTCTTAAAATATGGAACTAATGAAGTAAATGGGACAAAATCTAATCGGGTAAGGTTAATGATTTATCCAACATCAAAAAACTTACTAAATCTCTTTTCAAAAATCGGCTATGAATATAATATCAAAAAAACAAAATTAGCAAATGCCGCAATAATCTGGCTTAAACAGAAAGAAAAAATTCTGGGATTTAGAAATGAAACTATGAAAAAAGCAAGAGAACTGAAAAACAAAGGAATTCATGCAAGTGTAATTATTGAAAATTTGTCAACTAAATATTCAAATGAATCTTTCATTGAAAAAGCAATTTATTATAATGATTATGGAAAAACGGGGAGTAGAATAGCATATTGTTTTATTTCATTTAACGAATTTGTTAAAGAAAGTTGTTATGGTGAAGAGGGTTTTATCTGGGATGAGATAGAATCAAAAGAGGAAAGGAACTATGATAATTTTGTATATGATTTTACCATGAATAATGAAAATCATAATTTTATTGCGGATGGATTTGTTGTCTCAAATTGTTCTGTAAGATTGTTAAAAACAAATCTTACAAAAAAAGATATTTTAGGAAAACAAAAAGAAGTTACAGATGAATTATACAAAAAAATTCCGTCGGGAGTTGGAAGAGGAAGCAAGTTTAATATTACAAGGCAGGAACTGAATAAATTGCTTGAAAATGGCGCCAGGTATATTGTGGAAAAAGGATTTGGAGTAAAAGAGGATTACCTGCACATGGAAGAGGAAGGATGCCTGAAAGAAGCTGATTCTGGCAAGGTTTCTGAAAGAGCAATAAAAAGAGGAATCGGGCAGTTGGGGACTCTCGGAGCAGGGAATCATTTTCTGGAAGTTCAGTATGTTGATGAAATTTTTGACGATAAAATTGCAAAAGAAATCGGAATAAAAAAGGGGCAGGTTACAATCATGATTCACTGCGGAAGCAGGGGATTAGGGCATCAGGTTGCAAGCGATTATATCAAACTAATGGAAGATGAGTATGGATTCAAAGATTTGCCTGACAGGGAATTAATAAATGCGCCGATTAAAAGCCCTCTTGGGAAGGATTACTACAAAGCCATGTGCGCTGCTGCAAATTTTGCTTTTGCAAACAAGCAGTTGATAACACACTGGATAAGGGAAGAGATGGAAAGAATTTTCCCCAAAATAAAAATTGATGTAGTCTATGATATCTGCCATAATATTGCAAAATTTGAAGAGCATGTTATTGATGGGAAAAAGAAGACTGTGTGCATTCACAGAAAAGGAGCCACAAGAGCTTTTGGACCTGGAAGAAAAGAGATTCCTGAAGCATACAGAAAAATAGGACAGCCTGTAATAATTCCAGGAAGCATGGGAACAGCTTCGTATTTATTAATCGGAACCAAAAAGGCAGAGGAAATAACATTCGGAAGCACTGTTCATGGTGCAGGAAGAATTTCAAGCAGAAGCAAGGCATTAAGGGAATTAAGAGGAGAAGAAATAAAAAAGGAAATGAATGAAGGAGGAATTGAAGTAAAAGCCGGCTCAATAAAAAGCCTTGCAGAAGAAGCTCCTGAAGCCTACAAAGATATTGAAGAGGTTGTAAGAGTTGTTGATGAGCTCGGAATCAGCAAAAAGATTGCCAGATTAAAGCCTATGGTGGTTATTAAGGGATGAAATGAAAATAGCAATCCATTCTCCGAGAGTTTCATATTATATGGGCGGAGCTGAAAGATATATAATAAATTATTCAAAAGAATTGAGAAATCTCGGACAAGATGTTTATCTTGTAACTTATGATTCTCCAACAAAAAGTGAATGGTTTAACAAGTTTAAAAGGGAATTTAAAGGAAAGATAATTTTGATTAAATCCAAAAAAATAGATAAACAATTTGAAAAATTTAAAAATGCAACAAATCCATTTTTATGGGATAAGGAGTCTTTATTATTCGGAAAAGAATCCCAAGACTTTTATGATAATAATGATTTTGATTTAATTGCCTTGCATTATAATACCGATTGTATTAATATATCCAAGAAAAATAAATTGTGTTTGCATTTACATGGATTACCGGATAAATCCAGGCCAATAGAAGACAAATCAGTGAAAATTCCCAATAAGATTATTGCTGTCTCTATATACATAGCAGAAGGATGGAAAGAACTCCATAATATACATAAGAAAATTTTTGTAGTTCCTAATGGGATTAACCTAAAAAAACTGAAACAAACTAGAAAAAAATTAGATATAATTTACTTTGGTAGACTTATAAAGATAAAAGGAGTAAGAACTTTGATAAAATCAATAAAAATATTGGATAAAGATATCAAAGGCATTAAGATTGAGATAATTGGTGATGGCCCCGAAAAAAAATATTTAATTAGACTAACAAAAAAATTAAAATTATCTAATAATATTAAATTCCTTGGTAAGATAGATGATAAAAAATTAATAAAAAAGATTTCAGAAGCAAAAATCTCTATTTTCCCCTCTTATGCTAGGGAAGGAATAATGACTACTCTTTTAGAAGCAAGCTTATTCGGTTCTGGAATTATTGCAAGCGACGCCTGTAGCAATAGGGAATTTATAAAAAATAATTATAATGGACTTTTATTTAAACCAAAGAATTCACGGGATTTGTCCCAAAAAATAAAAAAATTATTATTAAATAAAAAATTTAGAGAAAAACTAATCAAAAATTCATATAAAAAATTGGAAGATTTTTCTTGGAAGAAACAAACTCCAAAGATATTAAGGATATATAAACAATAAAAATTATTTCCAGATTTTACTCGGATTCTGATTTATTGAAAATTTATAAAAAAATCTCTCAATTTTCCTTACCAGAGAATATAATGAAAATAATAGTCTTATAGTAAATTTCTGTCTTCTGATGTAAGTCCAATCCAGAACTAATTGTGAATGATTCCTTATATCTTCAAATGAGGGATATGTTCTTGCTAAATTCCTTAAATCAAAATATATTCTCTTATATACATTAAAATGCTCTTTAAGAGAGATGAAAGGATTATAATAGACTATAGAATCATAACGGTTTCTTATTCTCCCTTTCCCGTAATTAAAAGTTATATAATCTGGGATATAAGAATCATCTCCCACAATCTTTTCGGTTTTTGGTTTGAACCAATACTTCTTAGATCTTAAAAGAAAGGTTCTTCCATGGAAGAATATCTTAGATTTTAATTCATGGTTTACTGAAGTATTTTTATGTTGGGGGTCATAAATCACATAGGGGTGATATTCCTCCACATTTAACCGACTAATCTCTGACATTGGATATCTAGATCTTATATTAAGAACTTTATCTAAAAATGATTTCCAAATATTGTTTCCTTTGTAATATCTTGCTATAGGAAAAGAACCAATCGCAATCAGATGAGGATGTTTTTTTAATTCTTTTATTAAAATTTTGATAGTATCTTTTTTTAAGATGATATCTGCATCTATAAATAGTATTGGATTGTTTGAATTTATTTCTCTAATAGCAGATTCCTGAGCATGAAGTTTTCCTTTCTGAGAATTTAAAATTTTTATATTTAAAGAAGGATACTTATATTTACATTTAGTTGCAATTTCTGAGGATTTATCCGAGCAATCATTTATAACAAGGAAGGTTTTAAATTTATATCCAAGCCCCAGAATAGATTTATTTAATGACCTTACACATTCATCTAAAGTTTTTTCTTTATTATGAACGGGGATAATAACAAAAAGGTTATTCATTTTCCAATACATAGATGAAATAAGTGCTTAATTTATTTATCAAAGGAATTTTTTCTAGAAAATAATCAATAAACAAAAGGTTTTTGCTGATATTTGGCGAAAGAATATAATTTCCCTTCCTATTCTTTAAAGGGGTAGTCAATATGGAAAGTCTTATGGTCCTTTTTACTTTAAGATTTTGATTACTAAACATCTTTTTATACTCTTTATCTGTATAAGGCTGATAGATATCGTTTCCTAAATGTTTGATTTCCTTCCCTGAAAGTTTACTGACAAAATTTGTCAATAGTCTTATAATCTTCCCAAGACATAACCGATTATCTGCTGTTATAATTATTATTCCTTTTTTATTCAAAATTCTTTTCATTTCCTTAAGTGCTTTTTCTGGATGGGGATAATGAACCAATGCTTCTGAACATAAAACTAAATCAAATTTTTCCTTTAATCTGATTTTTTCCGCATCTCCTTTAACAAGTTTAACATTCAGTTTTAATCTTTTAATATAATCTAACATCTGCTGAGAAATGTCAAAACAAGTATAATCTCTCCCTTTACTTAAAAGGACAGCATATCTGCCTCTTCCTGAAGAAATGTCAATTATCTTCCTTAAATCTCTCTCTTTTACAATTTTTTCTATAATTTGCTCCTGTCTTAGATAAACTTCTCTTTTATCACTATTATGAGGATCCCACCATTTATAGACTGTATTTTTTCCAGAAAAATATTCTTTAATATTTTTTTTATTCATTTTTAAAAGTCACGCTATAAAAAATTGAATTCTCAAAATTTTCTTGTAAATCTTTTTTAAGAGTTTTTTTTAGAAAGTCTGGTTTGATATCTATATCTTTTAAATTATCTAAATCAACCCACTCAATACTCTTTATTTTTCCTCCATCATTACTTAACATACTCATATCTTCTTTTAAGATTTCAGAAAGGAAGAATATATTAATTACCCTTTTTGACCTATCTTTATTGTCTATATATTCATTAATATAAACTGGTTTGATAATCTTTATTCTTTTCCCGGTTTCTTCCAATGTTTCTCTTATAGCAGCTTCTTCAATTGTCTCTCCAAATTCTACCCCTCCACCAGGAAGTAAATAAAAAATATTCCCTTTATATTCTGATTTTACTAAAAGTAGTCTTTTTTTATCAACAATAATTGTTGCTGGCCTTATCCCGATTTTTTCCGCCATTTTTATTTATATCTCCTTATCCTTTTAGAATTTATTATTTACAAATTTAACTAATTGATTCAAATTTCCTTGAAAATAAAATCCTTCCAATTCCTTAACAAAATCTTTTGTCATCTCTATTCTTTTTTGAGCTAATTCTTCTGTGTCTAGTGATGGAAGTAAATATTCAAAATAATTGATAAATTTAGTATCTCCCCTAATCCTCCTGGAAAGCTCTTTTGTCAAATGCCAAAAGAGATCTAATGGAGCAAATTGAGTTATTATTGGTTTTTTAAGTCCGTGATCTAAATGAGGCAAGATTATCATTTTTACTTTTGGTGTTTTAGAAGCATCATATTTTATTTCCTCAAAACTGCCATGATTGTCCATAAACTTTCTCTTTATTATTTCTTTTCTTAAAGGAATGCTTCTAGAACCTCCAGCCATTAATCCCTTTTCTAAGCTTAATAGTGTTTTTTCATCTGAGAAAAGACTATAACCATTATTTGCAAGTTCTAATGCAGAGCTACTCTTTCCTAGATTGGTGGCTCCACCGAAGAATAAAATCCCATCCTCTCCTTTGTAAACAGAAGAAGAACTTATTGAACAAGTACCTAATCTTTCTTGTCTGTCCCGTTCCATAAGGTATTCACATACAACAATATAACTTCGATTATCTGCTTTACAAGAAAGACTTGCTTCGGGGTAGTTTATTAGCGCAAGTTTTTTTAAATTTATATCTGTAAAGACTTTCACATTTCCTTTACCCTGAGAAACGACTCCGTTAGGAAGGTAATGAAAAGTAAAGGAATCTGAGAGAATTCTTCCTATTAATGAATCTTGTGCAATTATCTCCCCTTTAACATTCGCAGATTCTAAGGTTATTTTATTCATATATTTTACTCCTTTCTTCTCTTTATATATTTTACTATTTTATTCCCTTTTACGTAGTAACAAACATAAGATTTAAATAGTTTAGAGTTCTGTATAAATCATGGCTAAAAATCTAATAAATATGTTAGGAAGAGGAGTTAAAAAGGTAGGAAAAGGCTTAAAAAAGGCGGTTTTAGTAGGCACTGTAGCAGCTGCTGGTCTAGGCGCAGTTACAGCATGCGAGTTTCCAGGACCTACTCCAAACAGGGCTCCTGTAATAACCTCAACTCCAACAGAGCAAGTTAATGAGGGACAATTTTATAATTATGATGTTGATGCAACAGATACTAATGGAGACAATTTGATATATTCTCTAACTTCAGCACCATCATGGATGTCTATTGATTCAAATACAGGGATGATTTCAGGAACAGCTCCTGAAGTTGGTTCAGATGAATATCATAATATTAAAGTTAAAGTTTCAGACGGAAAGACATTTACCCCCCAGGATTACACCCTTACTGTAAAAGATGTTCCTGGACCAGATTATGTTACTATACAAGGAAGTTTGCAATATAATAAAACAGGCACAAATCAGCCAGGAGAAGTTAGGGCTTATGTAGATATTGACAATGATGGTATTGCTGATTATACACTTTTTGACTCTGATGGATATGATTTCAGCTTTCCTGTTCCTTCTGGGGCAGATGTAAAGATAAAAGGGATGATTCAGGATGAAGAGGATGTTCAGAAAAGTTATGTCAGAACAATCAATCTTGAAGATGTTATAAGCGACCAAAGTGGGATAAAAGTTACATGTGTTCGTTATCCTGATTTTAACAATGACGGAACACCAGATAATATAAATGAGTTCAGAAAACATATGCAGGAAATAAATTTTGCTGGCATTCCTGGATTGAAAAAATGGGATTTAGAAGATGGGTTTAGCAAAATAAAAATATTCAGAGATAATGGCAGTGAAGGATATTTCAATGACTCACAAATTGCACATATTATATCTAGGATAACGGATTCTAATGATATAGAAAGATTTGTAAGAGGAAGTAATTTGAGTGATACTGATTTAGATGGCTTTCCTGATTTAGATAGTTATATTGAAGTTGTAGACCATTATACTGGAGGTTCTGAGCCAAATTGTATATATGTTGTTCCTGATGGCACTCCAGGAGGGGATGGAAGTAAAGCGGGTTTTACTTATAATGATATACAAGGCAGTATAATAACTTATTCAAGAATTGAATTAGACCCATATTGTGTTAATGAAGAAAATAAAGCAGTTAGTCATGAATTTGGGCATGCATTTGTTGCTCCCGATGGAGAAGCGGTTACTCTTGGAGATAATTATACAGTTATGTGGACAACTGGAGCAACTCTTAATAAACCGGGAATCGGAGATGAAAAAGCGGGGAGGATTATTTATGAAGACACTTATAAATCGGGAGAAAATTTAGAAAATATTCTCGGAGAGAATTGGCAGAATTAATTAAGAGTTATAATTTTATAATAGTAACACCACAATAAAATTTATATAGTTCATTAATTAGAGATTTTCATGGAAGATGAATCACCAAATCTCCCTAAAGTTATTTCTTTGACTAATGATTATTATCAAAATTTATTAGGCTATTCTGTACAGGATACAAAGTTAAAATCAATAAAAGGGGAGCAATGGAATTCTTTTTGCCAAAAATCTAATCTAAATCATAATTCTTCTGGAATTTATCTGCCAAGAAATAAAACTGCAATTATTCCTAAAAACAATAAGTTAAGTTTGTTTCATGAATACTTCGGGCATGGATTATATTGTGAAAAATCATTATCTGGAAGAAAATTGGTTGATTTAGAAAAAAGATTGTTAGAAGAAGAAAAATTAGAATTTTCTAATTCAAGATTTACTTTAGATGATATTCAAAGATTTAGAAAAAGAAATCAAACATTTCAAGAATTAGATGAATTTAGAAAACAAAATCTGGGGATTTATGAAGGGTTTGCAATTTGGACAGAATTTTTACTTTCTGGGCAATTTAATCTTAGGGAAATATTTGAGAGAAAATATGATTCTTTAAATCTAGAAAATAAAGCAGTTATTGATGAAATGATTAATTTTAATAAACAATATGGAAACTTAGCAACATTTTATGAATTTGGTTTGGCGAGAAAGACAACTCCTGAAAGGGTTAAAAAATTATTGGAAGATATTTATGGGAAAGAAGCAATTAATAATTCTAAATTAGTTTTATTAACAGGGAGTAAGAAATCTTTCTCTGATATAGATTTATTTGCTTCTTCAAATTATCTGCAATCAATAAAGAATAGTTGGTTGGATTTGGTGGTTTTTGATGAAAAAGATTTTGAAAAAAAAGTTAGATTATTTGAAGTTCAAGTTATTCATCCAATTATAAATGGAGAGTTTGTTATTGGAGATAAAAATTATTTAGAACAAAAGAGGAAACAATTAGAAGAACAACCAATAACCGAAGAAGCAATTCAGCATAATTTAAAATTATCTAAAGAACAAGAAGAATTGGGGCTAAAATACTCTAGAAACTCAAAAGAAAGACAAATTGGTCTATCTTATGGTAAGACATATCTCGCAAATGCTTTGGCATTGAAAAATGGAAAAAGACCATTAACAAAAGAAAGATTATCAAATTTGCAATGCAAAAAATTTATAGAGTTGAAAGGAGGTATGAAATAGGATGGGATTAGAACAAAAATTTTATAGCATTACTGACTTAGAAAATCTCAGTGCAAGTGTTTTGTATACTGGACATTTGCCACCAATGGGTCCTGGAGGTTTTGGGTTATTGCCTAAAGGAGATAGTTATGGGATAAGTATCCCTATATATACAAGAGAAGGAACGGTTGACTCAAGTTCACTTGGAACTTATGCACCCCCTAAACTCCAACCAAGACCAGATTTAACTATGAGAGATTTTCCAGCTTCAGGATTTCAATTACATATACATGAAGGAGTAGGAGGCATTACTCATTTTAAGCATGGAAAGAATTATTCTGAAATAAATTCATATGATGCAGCAATGGCTGATGGGGGTAAACCTGCTTACGATGCCATGGAGGATTTGAATAATATGCTTAATTCTCCTGCTACTCGTGCAATAATTGAAAAAATTAAGAATGGGAACTAGGCTTGATATTAAGGAATTAAGAGAATATTTAATTGATTTATACGAAAGAATTCTTAGCGGAGAGAATGTTAAAGAAGAAGCAAAAAAAGTATTTAATGATTATATGGGTTCTAGCAAATTTATTTCAGAGACTATGCAAGAGGCATTAGGTTATTTAGAAGATATTGGATGGGAAATCCCACAAAGTATAAGCCATATAGAAAAATCTCCTAAAGAGACAGTATTAGACATTCTTAACTCTTTGAAAGAAGAAGAGAAAAATCCCCCAAAAGAATGGTTTAGAGAAGTATACAAAGACAAATCAAAATAATAACTAATTTTACGGCTCCCTCACGGAGCCCTTTTTTATTTTTTCATCCTACCAATAATAATATTTATAAAACGTGATTCATTAAGATAGACATGAAAAAGGTGATGGTTGAAAGAGTTTTATTTATAACAATTATATCTATATTTTTATGTTCGGGAATTTTTGCTGTTACTTCTGGCACTTGTGCGATAATCTCAAGAGGAGGGTGTGGTAACAATGCAACTACAGGATATATTGTTATGGGATTATCTTCTGCAACAAATGCTCATGGAGAAAATTATACAACAACAGGAATTTACCCTTATGTTTTGTGTTGTGATTTTGGAAATGGTGTACAACCTAATGAATGCATTGATAATCCAAATCCAATAATCAAACTTTCTTCTTCTACAAATGCTCATGCAGAAATTCCCTCTGGAACAACTTACTCAACAAAAGTTTGTTATGAAGATTTACAATGTATAGGTACAACATCAGATTGTGGTAGTGGTAATGCTATAAATTATCCCCTCGGGATTGTTTCTCTTTCTTCTGTAACAAATGCTCATATTGGAGGAATTAATGATTACCCCACAAAAATATGTTGTAGAAGTTCACTTTTTACAGGATGTAATATGGTATCTGCAACATGGAATCAGGATAGTGTAGAAGATGGCACAAAAGTTTATCTGGAAATTACTGGAAGTAGTAGCGCAGATTGTAGTGGGAAAAGTGTTGCTTTTAATGTTGAAGGAGAAGGAGGAAGTGATATTGTAGAATGCAATGCTTCTACATTTGCAGAAGAAGGCAGTGAATATTGCGACCTGAAAGTAAGTTTTGCAGGAGCAACAGCAAGAGGAAGCTGGTATGCAGAACATCAAAGATGTGGCATATGGCCTTTTGAACATGACTGTAAATACTCTTTTACTGCTACATTAGCAAAAAATCCTGATGTGAATATATTAAGTGGTGCACCAATACCGCTATTAACAGTTGAAGAAAGAGAAGGGGGAATTGATAATTTCTGTGCAGTGAACAATATACAATCATGCGAGGATTATAAGAATGAACCTGATTGCAGCAGCGATGCTGGTTTGTGTAATGTTGCAAAAGACAGCGGAGGAGGGATAGTAGATTGCAACAGCGAATCTATTGTTTGCGCCTGTGCTTGGGACAGCATTGAAAGTAAATGCAGATTTGGTTATACTGAAATCGGCGGCGGAAATAATTGCGACCCTGCAACAGATGAAGCATGCTGTGAACCAGGAGAAACACTTTGCGCAGATAATATATGCAAAGATGACTGCGGTGCTATAGGAGATAATTGCAATGAAGACGAAATCTGCGATGCTAATGAAGGATGCACATGCAGAGATTGCGATGGAAAACAGGATAGCTGTGATTATGGTTCTATTTGCTCAGAATTTTTTGGTGCATGCGCATGTGATTATGGATTTACATTATGCAGAGACGGTGAAATTTCATATTGTAATCTAGGAAATACCTGTCCTTCAGGACAAATCCCAGGAAATAATAATGGAACCTGTGATTTTGGAATAGATGGCTGTCTATCTCCTGATTGTCCAGACGGAAGTCAGGACACATGTGTTTTAGGAACATATTGCATGAATGGAAAATGTTCTTCTGTAGAAGCTCCCCCTATAACTCTCGGGAATTGTAAAATAACTCAGGAAGTAATAACAGATTGCGAAGAAGGCGGAGGAATAAAAACCATAAGGATAACAGGAACATGGACAGGAGAAGGAGAATGCGGACAAGCATGCCAGAAATGCAATGCTATGGATGACACACCAATAACAGTTCCATGCCCTGCACAGGTTCAGCTTCCATTTTTTGATTATATTGGGATAATTGCAACAATAACAGCAATTGTGATAATTTATGTTTTATTAGTTCTTAAGAAAAAGGTGAAAAGAAAGAAGATTGGAAAAAAGAAGAAATAAAATTGTTCTTTAAAAAGAAAAGTATATAAATTCTAGAAGAGGATACTTTTTATGGAAACAATAGTTTTACCAAGAGATCAATTTGAACAGATGAAACAAGAGATAAATTTTCTTAGAAATACTATAGTATATAAAAGATTGCTGGAATTTGAAAAAAATATCCAAGAAAAAAGATATTTTAGGAAAGATTTATGATTTTAATGCTCTTTTAATTTTTTCTATATCTTAATTTTTTAATGGAAGTTTATTTCTACGACAAATAATTTATAAATAGTTTTTAACTCATATTGTCGATAAAGATGGTGGGAAATATATTAAGGGGGGTTGTATTTTTAATTTTAACAATTTTTTTTATCAGCTTGATTTCTGCAGATTTTACAGTAGGAGATATAAGCCATTCTATAACCGGAAATTATGCTCCTGAGAGCAATATAACAGGATGGATTAATATAAGCCTAAGCAGCGAGCCGTCAAATTCAGTTATTGAAAGTTCCTTGGGCGGGACTATAACCCTAATTGATTTGATTAAAAAAATTTCAAATAGCGGATTCATGTACACATGCAGTCCTCTTTCATGCGCTTCCAATTATATTGCAAGCAACAGGGAGAACTCAAAAACATTCAGCCTAAGCGAAGGAAGTTCTGTCATGTTCGGATTTAATCTTTCTTCAACAGGAAGAAATCTTGTAAGTGAAATTTCCAGTTTTACCCTTAATTTAGCAAGCAATAATCCTGAAACAAATAAATTCCCTCTTGCTGTTGATATTTTAAATGACGGGCAAAAAGAATGGCAGGCATATAAATCTTCAGGAAATTTTTGGGATGAAAATTTCGGATGTTATATTGGAGTTGCAGGAAGCACAACTACTGCAAAAATAGCCCAGACACTTTACTGTGAAAAAATAGGAATGACTCAGACTCCTGAAGTTGAAATAGGCGCTTATATAAGTCATGTCGAGGGAACAAAAAGTGTCCCTTTTACATTAAGCATCAAAAGAGCTGACAGCGGAGAATATGCATCCTGCGGAGCAACTGCAATAGGGAGCGGGCCAAATGAAAGAATAGCATGCATCCCCCAAAATTTTCATATTAATCAGGACGGAGATTATTTTGTATGTATAAAAGCAACAAATGCCCCTGATATAAATAAATATGAAATTTTTTATGAACAGGACAGCCCATGCGGTTTTACAGGAACTTACAGCGGGACATATGATTATGATTTTGAAATCTTTGCAAGGCAGGCAAAATATGCTCCTGCAATAACTTTTACATTGAATAATGCAGAATTAGCAAAGGCAGGAAATCCGATAAATATAGAATCATATGTAAAAAATTATGTTTCCAGCATGTACAATAATAATTGTTCAAAAGGATGCGTAATTCCTGTAAAGATTTATTCAGGAGTTGAACAGCAAATCAGCATTTCAAATGCACTGATAGAATATATTGCCGGGATTTCAAAAGATACAGAAGGAAATATTTATGATATTGCAGAAGCCCCTTCACAGATAAGTTCATCCGGATTCAGAAGATTATATCTGGATGATTCAGGATTTAAAGCACCTGCAGAATATGATGAATACATTCTTTCTGTCACTCTTGGAAGTGATGAGTTATTTTCTGAAGAAATTAATGTTTCAACTGAGGCAGTTCCTGATATTAAATTCTTAAATCCTACAATAACAGGGGTAAAATATCCGACAAAATTTACTGTTGAAGTTGGTCCTGGAAAAAATATAACAAAATATATCTGGAATTTCGGAGATGGAAGTGTTGCCCAAACCACAACGATAAAAGAAGCCACTCATACTTATACTACTGCAGGAAATTACACACTAAGTATAACAATCAGCGATAATAGGGGGATGAATTCATCAAAAGAATTCAGTATAACTGTTGCTCCTGCATCGCAGATTGTCCCTACTTTGCTTAACAGTCTGGAAACAGACCTTGCAAATATCAAAACCCAGATAGAAGATTTTTCTGATTTTGAAAAGAAAAGCATCAATGAAGCATTAAAACTTGATATTGTTGAAACTAATCTCACACAAATGAGCGACGCTGCTTCCAAGGCAGTTTCTGAAGCAGAATATGAGGCAATCCTGGGTGTTTTATTAATCATAAAAATCCCTCAGGTTGTTGCAAAAACAATTTACAGCGAAGGAATAGCATTCTATCCTGAAACAGATAATATTCATCTGGAAATACTCAAGCAAGCAGGAGGAGGAGATTATACCGGCAAAGAGAATAAATACAAAGAAGCTATTCTTGAATGGAATGTAGCAAACACAAATGCAATACTGACATACAGTGAGATATCTATGATTTATGAGAATTCTGAAGATTCTTCCCTGAAAGTTTTTGATTTCAATGTTGCAAATGAAGGCCCTGACACTGCTTATTTTATAATAAAAGACATGAAGAATCTCTTGTTCAAAGGAGATTACTCTGAAAAAAAAGAAGACGGGTATGTTTACATAGAATTGCGGGAGTCTCGCAATATTGCATTTTCCACAACAGAAAGTGTTGATTTTATTACTCTTCCTGCATTTATTTCTCCTTCAATAAGCAAGCTGACACTGACAACAGAATGGAGCCCTTTTGAAGAAACAGGACAGCTAAAAAAATGGATAGTTTTTTCAATCATTGTAATACTGGTTCTTTTTGCCGCTGCAGTTGCCTGGATAATCCTGCAGTTATGGTATAAAAGAAGATATGAAAATTATTTATTCAAGAACAGGAATAATCTTTACAATCTTGTGAATTTTATAGAAATTGAAAAGAAGAAAGGAACAGAAGAAAATGAAATTAAGGAAAAATTAAAGAAAGCAGGATGGAACTCTGAACAATTAAGATATGCATTTAGGAAATACGAAGGAAAAACAACAGGGCTTCCTGAAATAATACCTCTAGGAAAAATAATAGACGAGATCAGGCAGATACAGGAAGAGCTTGCGAAAAAGAAAGAGAAAAATAATTTGCCGAATAAGAACCAAGGTTCCAATATTTCCCATTAAATTTATCATTTCACTACTGAAATATTTATAAATAAACAAAGCAGATTTATAACATGTCAAATAGGGGATTAACAAATTATGAAGCTATGCTTTTGGGCAGTTTAGCATCTGATGAATTAAAAGATTATAGAAAATCATTAACCTTTGGAATCAATTAAAAAATGTTTTTCTCAACTTGAGAAGAAGGCTATTTCACCGAAGAGAATTTAGTATCATATCCATTTTATTACTGAAATATTTATAAACTAACAAGACAAATTTATAATATGGCAATAAAAATCTTCAAAAATTTTTTCAAAAGAATTCTTGCTAATCTTTTTAAAAATAAAAAGGAAATCAAACTAGGATTTTACGGACCTCCTAATGCAGGAAAAACAAGCCTGGCAAACAGGATCTGCAAAGATTTTACAGGAGAAGAAATGGGAACTGTCAGCAAAATTCCGCATGAAACAAGAAAAATTCAGTTCAAAGAAAAAGTGGATATAAGCTACAAGGGAAAAAAACTGGTTTTCAAAATGATAGACACTCCAGGAATTGCGACAAAGATAGATTATGAAAATTTCCTCAAGTACAAGATGTCCAAAAAAGAGGCAAAGAACAGAGCAAGAGAAGCAACACAGGGAGTTATTGACAGCATCAAATGGCTGGATGACATGGACATAGTAGTTGTTGTTCTTGATGCAACTGAAAATCCTTATAATCAGGTTAACATAACAATAATAGGAAATCTTGTTGCAAGAAAAATTCCTGTTTTGATTGTAGCTAACAAGGTTGATTTGAGAAAAGCAGACACCAAGAAAATTGAGGCGGCATTTCCTGAATATGACGTTGTCGGGATAAGCGCGAAATTCGGGGAGAATCTGGAGGAATTTTACGAATCAATTTTTAAATTATCAAAAAAGGTTTAAAAAGAATATTTTGTTATTTATAAAATGTCAAACAAAAGAGGGGGAAAACATCTGGGGAACATAAAGGGGTTCGCAATTCAGTTTCTTCCGTATTCTGAAGTAAGAGATTTAAAAAGCGACGACAGGATAAAAAAAATACTCAATGTAATTCTTGGAAATAATATTCTGATACTGCAGGGCAGATTAACATCAAATGAAGAAGCAAGATTAATAGGCGACACCATGGCTATGATAGGGCATATAAAAAATTTCAGGGGCATAGAGCTTGCAGTTATTTCCGGGAACGGAAGAGAAAGCATTCTTGGAAAAATGACAAGAGGAATTGCAAATGCAATTGCAGGAGGGGATTTCAGCGCAATAACAATCATAGGTCCTGCAACAATAGTCAAAGAAATGAAGCGAAACCCCAAAAAAATTGAACTTTTATTAAACAGATGATTTTTTGATGTTTCACTCATTCGTATAAATCCAAATGAAAGAAATCCGAAGAAGATTGAATTATTATTAAATAGATAAAGAATCTCAGATAAATTTATTAATCTCTGCTTTTTTCTGTATTCATGCCAATATTATCCTTGATTTCAAATTGGCATAAATAAAATAGCTAAAATCAAAAATGCCACACCAATGCGTACACTGCGGAAGATTTTATCCTGCAGGAAGCAAGGAATTGCTTGAAGGATGTGAATGCGGAAGCCATTTCTTTTTTTATGTTAAGGAAGAGCAGTTAAAAGAGATAAAAGAAAATCCAATTGAAATCCCTGTAGAAGACAAGAAACAGGTTGAAAGAGAAATAAGGGAAATGGCAGGAATTATTGAAGATGGCACCCCTGTAATTCTTGATGTAGAATCTGTAAGAGTCACAGGCGCAGGAAAATTTGAAATTGATTTGGTAAATGTTTTTAATAAGAAGCGCCCATTAATATACAAGATTGAAGAGGGAAAATACATAATTGACCTGGCTTCAACTCTGCAGCAGAATGTAAAAGATTTGAAAGAGATTAAGAATCCTGATGAGAGATAAAATAATATTAATAATGATAACTTCTCATCATTGCTTCATCGAAACATTCTTTTGAACATTCACTTCGATATTCAGGGTCTATAGGCCTCCCGCACACGCTACAGCCGTAAAGTGTTTTTTCCGCCACATTAGTTTCTACGCTTGTAAAAAAGCCCTTTATCTTATCTATTAATCCCATGGGATTTACAAGTAGTCCAATTATTTAAATGTTTTGTTTTAACTATTATTAAAAAGTAACATATCTATAATAGATTTTATAGGGAACTTTTAAGAATATCAATTTGTTTTATAGGTTATGAAGAAACAAAATATTAATCAAATTTTAAAAGAGGTTTTGAGCAGGGTAAATCCGCCTGAAGAGGATATCATAGATATTGAGAAATTTCTTAAAATCCTTGTTCTAAGGATTGAAAAAAACCTGAAAAGCAGAAAAATAAATGCAGAAGTTTTTATTGGAGGAAGTTTTGCAAAAAAGACCCTGATAAAAAAAGGATTATATGATATAGATGTTTTTATAAGATTCAGCGAGGAAAACAAAGGAAAAAGCATTTCAAAATTTACTGAAAAAGCAATCGGCGGGATTAAAAAGATGGGAAAGATTTCACTGGTTCATGGTTCCAGGGATTATTTCAAGATTGAGCCGGATAACAGGAATTTTTTTATTGAGATTATTCCGGTCATGAAAATAAAAAATCCGAAAAACGCAGAGAATATAACAGACTTGTCTTATTTCCATGTCAGTTACATAAGAAAAAGATTAAAAACAGAAAAAATGCTCGCAGATATAAAGCTGGCAAAGGCATTCTGCCATGCAAATAAAAGCTACGGCGCAGAAAGCTACATTAATGGATTTTCAGGATATGCAATAGAACTTCTTGTGCATTATTACAAAGGTTTTTTGAATTTTGTTAAAGCAATGGCAAAAATAAAAAACAAGGAAATAATTGATATTGAGAGATTATACAAGAATAAAAATGAAATCATGATGAACATGAACAGCGCAAAAATGAATTCTCCGATAATTTTAATTGACCCGACTTACAGGGAAAGAAATGCTCTTGCTGCACTTTCTGAAGAAACTCTTGCGCATTTCAGGGAAGCATGCAAAAAATTCCTGAAAAACCCGTTAATGGAATTTTTTGAGGAAAAGAAAATTAATCTGGAAAGAATAAGAAAAAATGCGGAAAAAAGCAAAAAAGAATTTATTTTGCTCAGGGCAGAAACAGACATGCAGGAGGGGGATATTGCAGGAAGCAAACTTGTCAAGTTCTACAGGCATTTAAAGAATGAAATAAATAAATTTTATACAGTCAGCTCTGACGGATTTGATTATGGCGGGAAAAAAGAAGCGCAATTTTTCTTTGTTGCAAAAAGCAGGGGAAAGATAATTTCAAGAGGGCCAGATGCAAATGACAAAAGAAATGCTGCCTTGTTCAAAAAAAAGCACAGGAATACTTTTATCAAAGGCGGAAAAATATATACAGAGGAAAAGATTGAAAAAGATATTGAAAAATTTATCAAAGAATGGATGAATTCAAATTACGAAAAAATGAATGATATGCATATCAATGAGCTAAGCATTGAGAGTTAAAGTTTAAGTGTTCCATTAAGAAAAATAGAATTGTTTATTCCATCCCGCTTATAGCCAATTCCAAATTTGAATCTGTCAAAAACCAGCCCAAAACCTGAATTGAATCCGTAACTGCCAATAGAGTAATATCCCCCAAGATTAAATTCAAGATTCTTAAATTCAATTTTTGCATGTGTGCCAACTCCATTTTCAGAATTATAATACAGTTCAGTAAAGAGTTTTGTTTTTCCAGGGAGAGGAATCTCGGCTGAGATTTTAGGGGTAAATATCTGGAAATTTAAATTTCCTATGCTAAATTCATTAAATCTTGGTTCTTTGAGCTTTTCTTCTAATCCTTCACCAAGATTCAAATCTATTTCACATTTTTGTTTTGTTTCCTGGCTGTATGCCTGGATTGGATTAAAAGCCAAAAAAGCAGAAAGTGCTCCTGCACAAACAGCTGTGTTAAATTTGTCTATCATTTTTAAAAATTGAAAGTCCCTTTGACACCAAGTGAATGATTATTTTCTATCTCCCTGTCATAATCTGTTCCTTCCAATTTATAATCAATTCCAAGCTTTATTTTATCAAGAACAAGAGATAATCCGGCATTGACTCCCCACTTATTGGGACAGAAATCATAGCCTGAAATAGAGCCATATCCTCCTGCATTCAGTTCCAGATTTCCTGTTTTAAATCTTGCATCTGCACCAAATCCATCCTCGCAGAGTTTTTTAAAATAATACGGCTCAAAAGAAAGTTTTGTATTATCAGACAAAAGGATATCTATAACAGTTCCTGCCCTCATTTCATCAAAAGTTAATGCATAATCATAAGTTCCTATTTGCTGGGGAACAGAAGAGAATTGAAGTGTGAGATAAGGAATTATTAGTGATTTTTCTGCAGGAATTCTGTAAGAAGCACCTGCTCCAACCAAAAGGTCCTGAGAAACATTAGTTTCCCCTCTAATAAGATTATGCCGTGCTATTCTTGAAGCCAGGTTAAATCCGGTTTCATTACTTATATTAGCAGTCAGCCCTAAATTATAACCAATCACGCTGTCATTAGGAATGGTTCCTGTTATAAAGCTGGCATCAGGAGTTATATAAAGAAAATCAAAAAGAGAAAATTTTCTTTTAAAACCAACCTGTGCTAATTCCATTTTGCCAATGGCAGAAGAAGAATCTCCCCTGATTTCTCCTACCTTTGCAAAAAAACCGCATATATTCATTTCTCCTGAAGTGACATAATCTTCAAGATTAATATTAAGTTCTATATCCGAAGGAGAAATGCCTTTCTGAGTCAGAGAATCTTTTAATGTTTTTGCAGATTCATCATATCCAATAAAATCAAGAAATTTTTTTCCGTCTTTTGTTGTAAGCCTGTATTTGAATTTTGCATCCTCAAAGAAAAGATGCTGAAACATGATTGCATTTGCACTTTTCTGATATGCTTCCAGTGCTTTCTCTATATTTTTTGTATCTACTATGTAAATTGCACCATAATCTATTATGGCAGTTCCATTGTCCAATTTTGAAATAACAAAAAAATGCATTCCCCCTTCTCTTGCTCCTGTAACTGCAGATGACCTTATTCCTGCATCATTTGCCAATCGTTCAAGATGAGTAGCAATATGTCCGCACTGCCCAAGAGGATTTTCATTACCTGTTAAGAGATAATTCTGCAAATTTTGAAAGAAAATATCCTGGGGAAAAACAGGATAATCCCAATTATTATGGTCATAACTTCCCAGGTTCAATACATCCCCGATTGCAGCCAACAAAACAATTTTTTGTCTTTCTGAAAGGTCTTTAGAGGAATCAATAAGCTCCTGATAAGAATTAATATCACCATACGGAGACTTTATGTCCTCCATGATTTCCTCCACTTCTGTTTTCTCTTCAGAGGTTAAATTCATTTCTGAACCAACAAACAAGGAATCAGTAGTCCTGCTAAAAGCAGCATATGAATGAAGATAATTCGGCCCCCCTTTTGATTCTATGGCTCTGCCATTAATTTTTATATTTATTTTGCCTTTTGCTTTTTTTTCCAGTATCTGCTCTGTTTCAGGTTTTTCTGGTGCTTCTTGTGAATATGCCTGAAGCGGATTAAATATAGAAGCGGCAGCTATTGCAACTCCACAAAGAATTCTTTGCAATCTTCCTGGTTTATTTCTCATTATATTTTTCCCTTATAATTCTTTATAAATATTTTGTAGAAAAATTATTCTCCAATTGCTTTTTCAAACAAAGAAGTAAAAGATTCCACAAAAAAATCAGAATTAAGCCAGATTGCTATATCCTCTATTCCATTTCCGCCTCTTGAAATATAAAAAAGAATTTCCCTTTTATCTATTATGAAAAATTTTGCATTAATTTCTGTTCTTTTTATTTTTACAGATAATTTTTCCTCGAGTTCCCTGACTGTCTTTGAATCCCCTGAAAGGGCTATTTTTATTTTGACATTTAATTTTTTTAGAATTGAAAAAGTCTGGCTAAAAAGCTTCAGCTTTGATTTTATTTCATCAACATTTGTACAGATTATTACTTCTCTTTTTGCATTCTGGATTATCTCCCTAAGAAAATTGGAAATATTTGACTTGCCTTTTAATGAAGCTGATATGTCCTCTCTCTTTACAGGATTTATTCCCTGCCTGTATAATTCATCAAGCTTCAGGAATTCCTCGCTTTCCCTTATCTTTGCCAAATCCCTTACTTTTTCCTCTGCATTTTTTCTTATATCTCCTTTTATCCTTTCAAGGATTATCTGCGGCTTTATGCCAAGATATTTCACAGGCTTTCCCATTTTTACTATTGCAAATCCTTTTTTCTCAAGACTTTCAAGAACATCATATACACGGCTTCTCGGAACTCTTGAAATTGCAGCAACTTCACCTACAGAAGCCATGCCTTTTCCAAGCAATGCCAGCCATACCTTTGTTTCATAAAGATTCAGGTCAAAATAATCCTTAATCCTGCTTGTCAATTCCTGCGCTATCATTTTAATCTATCTTAAAATCAAGCTTTGTTGAAAGGTAGTTCAGAATACTCAAGCATGATTTTTCTGTTTTTATTGGCACGTCTTTTTTGATTATGAAAAGCAATCTAAGAAATACCTTTTCCAGGTTTTTCTTATTTTCTTCTGTAAATCTTGAAGGATGGTTTCTGTAATGCTGTGCCATAATTTGATATCTTCCCACTTCCTTGTCAAAAGAGAGGTCTCTACCCTGAAAAGCATCAGAAGTGCCGTCTATATTTCTTTTAAAATAAAATTCTTTGTTTGCCATAAAAAACTTTATACTAACGCATTTATAAATCTTGTGTTTTGTTGTTACTGATTAATTAGGACAAAAGATTAGAATATCAAATAGCTCAAAATCAGTCCGAGAAAAATTCCTGCAGTTATGAAAGGCATGGCAGGATAGAATTTCTTTTTCTCTGAAAAGGCGAATAGAAGAGCTAAGCCGAGTGTTGCACCTGCTATGACAAATATTGCAGGACCTATTCCTACAGGAATATTATGAAACCCGAACTGGGGAAGGAATGGAACCCCTTCAGGGAATTTAGATTTCAGGCTAAACATGACTCCTGAAGTAATCAAAGGAAAGACAACATCTCCTCCGCCAAGTATTGCTATATTAACTTTTATTTTCTTTTTTTTAAGTCTTGATTTTTTCATCTTGTTCAGCTGAAGCCTTACTTTTTTGGAAAGGTATGGTACAAAGAATCCTGAAAAAACTTTTAATTTGTTTATCTGGTATTTTGCCATTCTCTGCATAATTCCTGAATGCCACACAGCCCAAATATCATAAACAGAGATTATCAGCAGAAGAATAATTATAGACCACAAGTTAAGTATCGGAACAAAAACTGCTGCTATTCCGGGATAAATTAAAAGTTCTGTAATGTTATGAACAATAAAATTTCTCCTGAAAATTTTTATGAAAGCGAGCGGAATTGCTATCGCTATAGGGATTATAAAATAAATAATTGGGTTAATTTTATAAATAAATTCAGGGAAAATTGCAGTAAGTGACAGAGACAAGGCTATTATAACCACAATAAAAAACCATACTCTGAGTATGACATCAATCTTGAATCTTATCAGCAAGAACAATAATACAATTGCAAATATAAATGCAAAAATTATTGAGCCAAGATAAATTCCAAAATCAGATTCTTCTTTTACTTCAGGAGGCTCAATCCATGACAGGCTCGGGTTTGAAATAATCTGTGTTGTTCCGTTGACTTCTGTCCTGATATGAAACGGGTCTGAATGGATTACATATAATCCTATAAACTGAGTTACCACAAACATCAGCAAAAGAACTAATGTAATCTTGAAATTATGTTTCATACTAAGAACCTCCTGCGGGTTCTTAATAGCTCCAGCATCCCAACAGGAAGTTGAGCTCGGAACCTCTTTATTAATTTCATAAATAAGAAAATGAAAAGAAGTTTTTAAAGTTTTAATAAATGAAAAACTAGAAAAATTTATTGGCAGATATAAGTATACGCCCAGCAACAACCAGCTCCGCTTCCTCCCCCAGGATAACAGGTTTTAGTAGTTCCTCTAGAAGAACATGCTGCTCCTTCTGAAAGCCCCTGTGAAGAACAAGAAGCATATGGTGGGTTTTGAATGGCAGATATACAAGTTTTATAACAACTTAAACCTCCACTACAACATGAAGTTGATGTTAAATGCCATGCACAAGCCTGAGGATTGCAGACTGTTGAAGGTTTTGTTCCAGAATCACAACAAGCATTAGCTACCTGCATACCATCACTTTCTCTTTGACAGGAAACTATCTTTGTCCCGCCACCACATGTAACACTGCAAGTTCCATTACTCCAAACATATTTAGTAAATTTACCAGTGTCAATAGCTTCCTGCAGGCTTGTTTTGTTTCCGCATACAGTAATTTCAATTTCAGTTGCATAATGATAAGCTTTGCTTTTATCTGCAGGTCCATTGTAAGATAAAGTTGTAGTATTCCCGTAAAGTCCTGTTGTTTTTAATGCATTCAGCAAAGTATTTTCCGCTCCGTTTACAGAAACCCATATTGAATCTGCATTATGCCCTCCTGTAGGAATTGATGATGAAATATTATATTTGATGGTCGGAATACAATATGGTTCTATAGTCGGAGCAGTATTACAACTATCATATCTAATAAGACGACTCATGCCGGGGCAACTTGCATACCATCCCTCACTTCTACTGCCAATAGCACTGCAGATTGCTTCGCAGTTCCCACAATCAGCAGACATAATAATAAGTTTTGTTTTATTATCATACCACCCAGGAGTCAGCCCTCCTTTAGCAAGCAAATTTCCGTTAATTGCTTCCTGCAAAGTTTTTTCAGAGCCGTCTACTAAAATTTTAATATTAATGTCAGAATGCCATTGCTTTGTTTTATTTACAGATGCATTAATTGCAAATATTCCTATAATCAAAATTAATCCTATGGATAAATAAATCAACCTCTTATTCTTCATATTAGATTAAGGAATTTATAATTTTTAAAGTTTTAATATCTCATTTCGACAACCTGAAAGATGCTATTAATATACAACTACTTACTTTCAAATTACCTCGATTCGGCAACTCAACAGCAGTTATTATCTTATCTATAAATCTCTCTATTGACTTACCTCAATCTCAATGTTTCCAAAGTCCTGGGAACATTTGTCTCAACGCGGTTAAGCTTGTAAAGAGCAGAAGCCAAATCAAGGCATTTTGAAACTTCACCGTGATTGATAATTATCCTCTTTGATTTTGGGCGCATATTGTTAAAGAAAGAAAGCAGTTCGTTTCTTCCTGCATGAGCGCTGAAGCCTGTAATTGTCTGAACTTCCATTTCTATCTTTACTGTTTCTTCTTTTCCCTCGACAATCATTCTTGTTTCATTAATTCCGTCCTGAACCTGCCTTCCAAGAGAGCCGACTCCCTGATAACAAACAAAGATTATGGAATTATTTTTATTTCCTGCAAATTCCTTGAAGTATTCCACTGATGCACCTCCGACAAGCATACCTGAAGTTGCAAGAACAATGCACGGACCTCCTTCAACAACATTTTTTCTTTCCTGCGGCGAGCCGACACGGGAAAAAATTTCAGATACAAAAGGATTCTTGTCCTGAAATACATCTGCCCTCACTTTATTGCTTAAAAAATCAGGATAAGCAGTATGGATGGCATTAATATCCCAAATCATTCCATCAATGTAAATAGGAACTTTTGTCAATTTTCCAGAAGCCATTGCATCTTCCAGCACAAGCATAGTTTCCTGCGCTCTTCCAAGTCCTAATTCAGGAATCAAAACTTTCCCCTTTCTTTCAATTGTCTTGTTCACCAAATCAATTAATTTATCTTCTGTTTCTTTTCTCGGAGGGAATATATCCATTTTTGCCCCGTAAGTTGATTCTGTGACAACAGATTCTACCCTCGGAAAAGCTGCAATTGCAGGGTCCAATAATCTTGAGTGGGCATATTTGAAATCTCCTGTATAAAGAAGATTATGCAAGCCATTTCCAATATTAAGATGGACTAATGCACCGCCAAGTACATGTCCTGAGTTGTAAAAAGTCAGTCTGACGTCGGGAGTGATGTCTGTAACTTCATTGTAATTCAGGCAAATGCTATGCTTTACCATTTCCTTGATATCTGAAGAATCAAACAATGGCTTTGAAGCCTGCTTGTAAGCAACTCCTATAAAATCCAGAGCAAGCAATGCAGCAATATCTCTTGAAGGTGCAGTCAGATAAACAGGTCCTTTGTAACCCATTTTATACAAATATGGAAGCAAACCAACATGGTCAAGGTGAGCATGAGAAATTATTATGGCATCCAGCTGATTCAGATTAAATTCAGGGATATCCATATAAGGAAATTTATCTGAGCCGCTTGAAGCGACATCCAATCCGCAATCAAGAAGGATTTTTGAATTTGGAGTCTGAAGCAAAATACAGCTTCTTCCAACCTGCCTTCCTCCTCCGAGAAAAGTCATTCTTACCCATTCATCAACTTTTTCAGGATTCCATCCCTTGTAGACTTTTTCTCCTATTGAATTCAGGAATTTTCTTCTGTAGTTATTATTAGCATAAAGAACTTCCCTTATATTTTCTGTAATTTTGCTTTTTATTGCCGAAGAACGCTGAACCTGGGGTGTCCACAAGGTTGTTTTCCTTATTTCATTCAGAATACTTCCCTGCTTTCCGATAACCATTCCTGGTTTTTTTGCCTCAATTACAACAATGCTTCTCTGGGTATCAAAAATAATATTTGTAATTTCCGCTTCCTGCGGGACAATTTTTTTTATTTCTGCATCTGTCGCTTCCTGGCTGAACAAAATTTTTTCATCAGCACGGAGTTCTATTCTTTTTTTTATCTGGTCCACAATTTCCTTTATTTGTGGTTCCCCTTCCCTGAAAAATTTGGCATTCTCAGTATAGAGAACTATATTTGCCCCTTCAAAACTTGCATCAGTTATATTTCCGTGTAACTGCTCTGTTATCTGCTTTAGAATATCCATCTTATTTTTTGTCTTTTTTTAAAAATTAAAACTAATCTTCCTTGAATGAAGGCTGAATTTCCTGCGACACCACTTTTTTTATTCCACTTTTAGTTATAGTGAAAACATCAATTCCGTGCCCGCTTCCCATATCTCTCTGTGTTGAAGATTTTATACACTCAACTGCAAGCTTCACTCCATCCTCAATAGACATATTTTTTTTGTATTGCCTTTCCAATAATCCAAGAACAAAAGGCATTCCTGAACCGAAATTTGCGTCATAATCTTCTACTTTTAAAACACTCCCCAAAGGTTCAATTGTATAAAGTTCTGCTGTTCCATCTTCATTAAACCCCCCTATTAAGTTTCCAACCTGCATTGGAATCATTGAAGGCTGTCTTATCCCAGAATATAAAATGCTTGAAAGAAGATTTGCTGCCTGTTTTACAGATGGATGTGTTTTTGAACGAAGTTCTTTTAATTTTAATTCAGCAGGAAGGATTTTTACAACTCTCTGGGCATCAGAAACCATGCCTGTAAAAGACAATAACAAATAATTGTTTATTTGAATTGTTTTTGTATAATTTTTTCCTACTACAAGATTTCCTGCGGATATCTGCCTGTCAGAAGCCATTACAACTCCGTCTTTGCAGACAATTCCAAGTATTGTTGTTCCTGATTTCAAGATTGAATTTTTTAATTCAGTATCCATGTTAAAATTCATAGAATAATTTCTTATATTTTTAAGGGGAAAGGGGGTTTATAAATTTTTTGGGGAGGGTTAATTATCTAGAGACTCCCTATAAAAAAACTTATTTAAAATTTTTTTATTAATTAGGGAGGCCTTAAAATTACAAACTCTTAATAAAGTAAATGCGGTATGTCCTTCAAAATAAGCTATTTCCATCTTTTTTCCTTTTTCTGCAAGATATTCGGGTAATGGAACAAAGTCTCCATCCCCACTAAATAATAAAGCAATATCAAACTTATTATCATAAGCATCTTTTTGCATCTGTAGAGCTAATCTAATGTCATCTTCTTTTATCTTATGACATTGGGTTCCATCGCCATTATCTCTTTTTGTTCTTTTACATAGAATGACATTAATTCCTTCTTTTTTCAATCTTGAAAGAAGTTTTTGTTGTTTTGTATAAAGTGAAGGATTAAGATTTTGTTTAAGAGGTGCAATAACATAATATATATTAATAAGTTTTCTCGCTTTAGTTAAATGGTTTATATACTTTTTAAAATCAAAATTAAAATCAGTATAATAGGAATTTATTGATTTAACTCCATAGAGGAAATTTTCTCCATCTATAAATACAGAAATTCGTTCCATTTTAAAAAAAGCCTGCGTTGCCGAAGCAACGACAGGGAATACAATGCGGGATTCTGTTTGCACAGATTAACGCTCTCCCTGAAGCAATAATAGTAAGGAAAAAGCGTTTATAAATATTTTCCATTTTTATCCCTCAACCTTAGTTATCCCGTTCTCTTTCTTGAATTTTATTACATTTTCAACAAAGCCCTCTATCTTCTGCTCGTGGCTGACTATTATTAATTGCCTGACATCCAATTGCTGGAAAATATCCCTCATTTTATCCAGCTGCTGTTCGCTGAAGCCGTCTGTCGGCTCGTCAAGTATAACCAAATCCCTTGTTTTTATCTTGCTCATTAAAGAATTAATTACCTGATTCAGGGCAAGCCTGTACGCAAGAGCAACTGCTGTTCTTTCTCCTCCTGAAAGATGCGCATAATCAATTTCATAATCGCTAAGTTCTATTATCGGAGTGAAATCATCACTGAGATGGACATTAAAATTATTATCCGAAACAAGTACAGAAAACCATTCTGCGAAAAGTTTTGAAAACTCTGTCTTAAGCTTAATCATGACATTTTTTTCTATGAATGAAACCAAGGAAATAAACTGCTTTGAAAGCCAGTTTTCAAGATTGGTTATATAATTCAGCTGGTTTTTTATGGATTCTGTCTTTTCTATTTCTCTTTTCAGCTCATTTATCTGGTTTGAAAAAACTTCTATCTCTTTTTTTAATTCTGCAACTTTTATGTCTGCAAATCTTTCTTCCCTGAATGCATCATCAAGCTCTTTTTGCTTTATCTCAAGCAGATTGACAAATCTTGTAAGGCTAAGCACAGAATTTGTCAGCATATCTGTGTGCTGTTTCAGCATTTCAATATCCTTTTCAAGAAGAAAATTTGATTTTTCTATGTCTTTTATCTGATTTTGTTTTTCCTGTACATCCTGCAATTTCATTTTAAGAATTTTCAAATCAGTAAGCTGTTTTTCTCCGGAGAAAATTTCATCATTGATTATCTTTAATTTTTCATTAATTTCCTTTTTTTCTGATTCAAGAATCTGCAGCTGCTTGGCGATATCAACTTCATCTGCATTTATTTTATTCAGGACATTTGCTTTGTAAACAGCATCAACATTCTGCAGGCAGGTTGGGCAGATTTCAAGATTTGAAATTTTTTTCTCGAGTTTTTTGTTTTCTTCAATCTTCAGATTAAAAGAATTTATCTTTGAGCCAATATCAAGACTAATCTGGCTAAGCTTTTCTTTTTCCTGTTTATTTATTATAATTTTCTGCTCAAGATGTTTTATCTGTGCCTCATCAAATTTTATCTGCTGGAGCTCTGCAATCTGGCTTTTTATCAGCAGGATTGTTTTATTATTGGAAAAAACACTCTCGTTCTTGTTTAAAATCATGATTTTTGTCTTTTCAATCTCGCTCTGGAATTTATTTCTTTCTTCTATTTTTTTTGAGATTTCCTCTTTCTCTTCCTGAATCCTTTTTAGCATTTCTGTTTTTCTAAAAAGCTCTTTTTCAATAGAAGAGAGATTCAGCTGTTTTTCCTCAAGTTCATTTTCCTTTGATACCAGATTGAATTTATTCTGCTCAAGATTTGCAGTCATTCCTTCTTTCAGCCTTTTTTCTTCCCTTAGCTTTACTGTTATTATTGAGACATTTTCAAGAATTCTTTTGTATTTATCTATGCCAAAAACATGCCTCAAGGTATTAATTCTGGTTTCAGGGTCTTCAAGAATTATCTGCTTCATTTCTTCCTGAGGCGTATAAACAGTGAATTTATACAGGATGTTCTGCTTTTTTGCAAATTCAGGAGGATATTTCAAAAGCTCAAGAATTTTTCCCTTTAATTCTGTAACAGACATCTCTTTTTTTTCATTATTGATTATAAGCGAACAATAATCCTGCGAGATTGTCTTTCCTTTTTTCAGGGTTCTTTCTATTATTATTTCATCATTGTCTATTTCAAAAACTATCTTTACTTTTCCTTCTTTTTTTCCGTTTCTCAGCAAAGCATTTCCTCTCTGTCCGGGCTGCAATCCAAATAACGCAAATTCCACAGCCAGAAGTATTGAAGTCTTTCCTGAACCTATATCCCCTGAAAGAAGCGTGGAGCCCTCTGCAAAATTTATTTCCTGATTTTCATAACTTCTTATATTTTCAAGGGTGATTTGTTTTAATTTCATTATGCAAAAATCTCCTGTTTTTGTATTTGTGCTGAAATTTCTATTTCTGTCATTTTAAAATTTAAGAATTTTTTTGGATTCCTCCAGCAATCGCGTTGTGAAACTTTCTATCTTTTCCCCTTCCTGCTTTTCAATCGAGAGCGAATTCATTAACTGTGAAATAAACATATTAAAATCAGCAGGATTTTGCTGTGAAAAAACCTTGATTGTTTCTTCTTCCAGATTATCTATATTTTTTATTTCAACATTCATTTCCACTTCTTTTGTTTTAAGTTCATGCGTATTCTTCAGCAGAAAATAAGCTTTTTTTCTCAAAGCAGATTCTTCTATCTGGGAAAATTTTATATCTGAATTGCTTCCTGATTCCAGTTCCCCCCTTACTCTCAGAAGGATTATCTTGTCTTCCACATCTCTTTTTTCTATTTCAGAAATTATTTTTTCTGTTGCATTTATGGCATTCCTGAGTTCAATATCAATCAAAATAGTCTCTTTTAGTTTTAGTTCTACTTTTTCAAGGGAATTTTCTTTGTCTGTGTCAACAATATAAAAACTTCCGTGCTGCAAATCTTCAAGCTCCTGAAAATTGTTCGGAAAAATCGGACCAGGATAGACAAAATTCTGATACTGAAAATCCATATGAAGATGACCAAGGGCATAATAATCTGCTTTTGGAAGAGAATCTGTTTCAAGGGCATCTATGGGCAGTGTCCCTCTTGCTTTGTCAATTGTTGTATGAAGCATGAATATCTTGAACATGCCGGGAGAATCATTCAGCTTTATTTTTCTCAGGTCATCTATCTCCAAGCCTGATTTTTTTCCGGGATATCCGTAAATTGCAACTCCATTATAAATTACAGGATTCAGGATTATTTTTTCTTTGTTTTCTTCTATGTCAGTAACATTTCTGCAGAAGCCGGCTTTTTCCAGGACATCCAGAAAAGTTTTTCCTGAAATTGAATAATCATGACTTCCTGCAATTATAAAACACGGAATTTTAGATTCTTTCAAGCGTTTGAACTCTGCAAAAGTTTCCTTTAAAATTTCAATTGAAGGGTATGCGGAATCAAACAAATCCCCTGCTATAAGCACAAAATCCAGCTTTTTCTCTATGCAGATATCAATTGCTCTTCTGAAAGACTGAAAATTCAGGCTTTGCAATTGCGGCTGCTTCCATCCGCCAAGATGGACATCAGAGATATGCGCAAATTTCACCATATTTATAATTAATAAAGTTTATAACTCTGAAAAAATAAACTGATATATAAAATTGATTGTGATAAGATAAAAAGATGAAATTCAGCATTTTATTCGGGGGAAAAGCAGGACAGGGAGCAAACATTCTTTCTGATATTCTTGGGAAATCTCTTGTTAAAAAAGGATATTATGTCTTTGTCTCAAGAGATTACCAGTCTCTGATAAGGGGCGGGCATAATTTCAATGTCCTTACATTTTCTGATGAGCCTGTTTACAGCAATGATTCTGAAATTGACTTAATCATAGCTCTTGACAAAAATACTCTTGAACTGCACAAAAAAGAGCTGAAGAAAAACGGGAATGCAATACATGTTGAAGCAAAAGGAAACATGTATTTTGCAGGAAGATTATTCAAAATCCTGTGCATGGATTTCAAGCTACTGGAAGAAGAGCTCAGGGAACTGAAAGGAAGATTTGATGAAAACATCAGAGAAGCTAAAGAGGGCTATGAAGAAGAGAAAAAAATTGCATGCAGGATTATTGACAGGAAAGAAAATCTTAATTTCATGAACGGCAATCAGGCAGTTTCAGAAGGTGCAATAAAATCAGGAATAGATATCTATTATTTTTATCCCATGACTCCTGCGACAAATGTTGCCGGAGAACTGGCTGAAAAGCAGATTGAGAATAATCATATTGTTCTTGAACTTGAAAATGAAATTGCTGTGATTAATGCAGCTGTCGGAAGCGCGATTACAGGAGCAAAAACAATGATAGGAACTTCAGGAGGAGGATTTGATTTGATGACAGAAGCTCTTTCACTTGCAGGAATTGCAGAGAGTCCTTTGGTTATTTATCTTGCATCGCGTCCTGGTCCAAGCACAGGATTGGCAACTTATAGCGGGCAGGGAGATTTGGATATGGCACGTCATGCAGGGCATGGAGAATTTGTAAGAATGGTGCTAAGCCCTGGCGACGCAGAAGAATGCCAGGAAATTACAAGCCAGGCATTTTATTTTTCCCAGAAATTCGGAGTTTCGGTTATTATTTTGTCAGACAAGCACCTTGCAGAATGCCTTTATACAATCAAAGAAAAGCCAGTCATAACTCCCTCAAAGAAAGTTACTATCTTAAAAAAATACAACAGCTATGAATCAGACAAATTTGGATATATGACAGAGAGTCCTGAGATTGTGAATAAAAATGTGGAAAACAGACTGAAGAAACAAAAAGAAATTGAGAGAGAGGCAGAAAAATTCAGCCAATTTAAAATATTCGGAAAAAGCAATTCAGAAAATGTGATTGTCTCATGGGGGAGCCCGAAGGGTGCAATCCTTGATGCAATAAAAGATATTGATGCAAAATTTATCCAGTTCCTTTATCTTGACCCTTTCCCAATGAAGGCAAAAAAAGAGATTGAAGGAAAAAATATAATACTTGTTGAAAATGATGCAACAGGACAATTGGGGAAATTAATTGCAGAAAAAACAGGAATAATTATTGAGGACAAAAATAAGATTCTGAGATATGACGGAAGACCTTTCTTTGCTGATGAATTAAAAAAGGAAATTGAAAGGAGATTGAAATGACCTCTGATTTAAACACAACAGCAACACCAACATGGTGTCCGGGATGCTGGAATTTCCAGATACTTGCAGGAATAAAAAGCGGACTGGCTGAAGAAATCAAGAAAGGAAAAAATAAAGATGATTTTGCAATTGTTTCAGGAATAGGATGCCATGCCAAGATTTTTGATTACATAAATCTGAACGGAATAAATACTCTGCACGGAAGAGTTTTGCCGACATGTTTAGGGATGAAAGTAGGAAATCCAAATCTTAATGTTATTGGTTTTTCAGGAGACGGAGATGCATACGCAGAAGGAATAGAACATCTTATTCACGCGGCAAGATTTAATTCTGATTTCAAATATTTTGTTCACAACAATCAGGTTTTTGCCCTTACTGTCGCACAGCCTACTCCTGTTACAGAATTAGGGTATAAAGACAAGACAAATCCTCTTGGAGTAAAATTCCAGCCGTTAAATCCGATAAAATTAATGCTTGCTTCAGGATGCGGTTTTGTCGCAAGAGTTTTTGCAGAAAAAAGCCAGATTGAATATATCTTTAAAGAAGCAATGAAGCACAAAGGATTTGCATTTATAGAAGTCATCCAGCCGTGCATAATTTTCCATAACGACAAGGGATATCTTGAGAAGACTTATTCCTTGGAAAAAGAGGAGCATGACAAGACTAATTTTGACGCGGCATGGAAAAAAGCAGATGAATTTGATTACAGCACTGTGAAAAAAATTCCTCTTGGAATTTTTTATCAGAAAGAAAAGCCGATTTTAGAGGAATTATATCCCCAGCTTGCAGAATTGAAAAAGAAAAAGATGAGCTGGAAGGATATCAAGAGATAATTAATTCCCAAACACATAATCTTTCAAAAAAGAGTTTCTCGCATCCGATTTCTCTCGCATTATAACCAAGGGAAGCAAAATTAACATTTTCTGCAAGAGAAGAAGTTATGAGAAATATTCTTCCTTTTTTTCCCAGATAATCTTTTGCCTGTTCAAGAAATCTAAGGATTATTTCATTCCCTTTTTTTCCGCCCGTTGTTGCTGTGCGCGAATCTTTCGGCTCTCTTGCATCTTCAGGCAGATATGGCGGATTGAAAATTATTAAATCAAATCTTTGTTTTGAAATTTTTTCAAACAAATCAGAATGAATGCAGTTAAATCCTAGCAGATTGCAATGACTGACTGACTTTTTATCAATGTCAGAAGAAAAAATATTTTCTTTTTTTATACCAAGATTTTTTGCAGTTTCAAGATGAATCCCGCTTCCTGCACCTATTTCAAGAAATTTCAAATCAGGATTTTTATTTAGTAATTCAGGCAATTTTTCCTTAAGGATTTGCGACATCAAAAAAGAATCTTCTGCCGGCTGGTAAATCATTTTAAGTAAAAAATCTGCTGAAAAAATCAATCAATTGCTGTTTAAATATAAATATCAGTATTAAAAGCCCGATTAAAAAAGCCAATAAGAAAAATAAAATAAAGATTATTGCTTTTTCTGTTGCATCACGTTCTCCGCCGTAAACAGATACTCTTTGGACAGGATAGAAAGCTGGCTGCTGAACAACAGGTTTTTGTTCTCCATAAACTGAAACTCTCTGCTGGGCTTGCGGCTGACTGTATATCTCCACTGGCTGAGGTTTTTTTTCAGGCAAAGCTTTTGCCTGAATTTGCGGCTCTTCTTTTGGTGCAATAGGAATTTGTGTTCCATAAGCTGAAACTCTCTGCTCAACTGGTCCTGCCGGACCGCGCATAGCAGCAGGCATTTGTGGTCTGGCTTCAGCAACAGGTTCTGTCAAAGCTTTTGCAGCTTCTTCAATTTCCTCTCTTTTATATCCAGAATTGAGGAAAGTCATCATTGCTTTTTTCATGGATTCCCCCCTCTCAAGAGCCAGTCTCAAACCGCCAAGAATTTCCTCATTGACCATTTTATTGTATATAAGAAGGAGAATTATGTTTATAAAATTTCTATAATCTTAATATCTGCCCATTCTGCATAAGGTGGCATTCTTTCCCTGTTCTGTATCCCATCTCTTTTGCAAGTTCAACCATCGGCGTAAGATGCATTAACGAACCATGGGCAGGAATTATATTTTCAGGATTAATAATTGAAATCAAATCTCTCAAATCTTCTCTGCCTGCATGCCCTGAAACATGAATGTTGTCAAAAAGCCTTACACCAAATTTTTTCAGCCTTTTGTCCATTTGCTCCTTGTTCGCAACATTTACAGGAGAAGGAATTGTTTTTGACGAGAAAATAATATTATCGCCTGAACGGAATGTAAACGGAAGCTTGCTTCTTGAAAGCCTGTCCATGATGCTTCCCGGCTCTCCCTGATGCCCTGTGCATACAACCAGGGAATTTCTTCTGTCCTTTTCAACTTTTTTAAGAACAGAATCTATCTGGTTTTTGTAGCTTATCAGCTGTATATCTTTCTGGAACGGGCACATGCCGACATCAATTGCAGATGAAACATATTTTTTCATGCTTCTTCCCATGAAATAAATTTTCCTGTTCAGTTTTTTTCCGAAATCAACAATGCTCTTTAATCTTGCAATATGAGAAGAGAAAGTTGTAACAAACATTGCTGAATTTTCATTTTTTACAGTAAGCATAACTTCTTCAAGCAATGCCCTTGCTATTTTCTCGCTCGGAGTTTTCCTGTCTGTTCCTGAATAAAGAGAATCAATTACAAGAGCCTTAATTCCTTTTTTTGCAATTTTTTTTAACAATTCATAATTCGGAGGCAGACCAAGGATAGGATTATTGTCCAGCTTGAAATCATTTGCATAAAGTACAACCCCTTCAGGAGTGTGAAGTGCAATCATGGAAGTCTGGATTGTCGAGTGTGTGATATTTATGAAATCTATCTGGTAGTTTGAACTTTTTCCCCTGACAAAAAAAGAAGAATTTGGATTTACTGTTTTGAGCTGGTTCGGGATTTTTGTATCTTCAAGTATTTTTTTTAATACTTCAATCGTAAAGGGAGTTCCGACAAGCGGAGCATTATATCTGTAAGAAATATACGGAACTGCACCTATGTGGTCAAGGTGAGAATGCCCTAAAAGAACAGCCCGGACTTTATTTCTCAATCCTAATTTATCAAGGATTAAATCATCAGGCAATGCACCGATGCTCCTTAATTTTTTTTCAGAATATTTTTCCTGATGTGTCTCCTGCTCCTGAAGCTCCACTATTGCTGGAAGAAAAACACCCATGTCAAAGATGAATACATCTTCGCCTGTCTTTACAGCAGTCATATTTCTTCCGACTTCGTCAAATCCGCCAATTGTATAAATTTCCATCTTTTTGTGCTATAATAAATAAAGAATAGTTTAAAAATTCTTTCAGATTAAGATTATTATGAGTCAAAACTTACTTTTGAATTTGGAAATTTTTAACTCATTCGCTAAACAGAGGTTTATCAAATGAAAGCACTTAAGCCAAGCATGAAAGAAAACAAGAGATATTTACTGGTTGAGGGAAAGGAATTAAGAAAAAATATTGAAAAAGCTGTCCTTGATTTTATAGGAGTTCTTGGCATGTCAAAAACAGGGCTGGAGTTTATTAAGGATAACAGGGATTCTGCAATAATATCCGTGAACCGGGAGATGGTTGATTCTGTCCGTGCAGCGCTTTGTGTATGGTCCCAAAAGATGGAAGTGAAAAAAGTAAGCGGGACTTTGAAAGGGCTTGGAAAAAGTTTTTAAACCATTATTTCCTGTAAAATTTGAAGAGAAAAGGAAATTAAAATTAGATTATTAGTTTCTCTATATTAAGATGGATATACCATTAGATATACAACATCAAGCGATGGGTTATGACAGAACCGCAACAATGTTCTCGCCACAGGGCCATTTGCTTCAGGTAGAATATGCTGAAAAAACAGTCAGACTTGGAAGTTCAAGCATAGGCATGACCTGTTCTGACGGAGTGTTTATAATTGCAGATTTAAGAACAGAGGATAAATTGATTGTTCCGAAATCAGCAAACAAAATTTACGAAATTGATTCTCATATAATCTCAAGCGTAGCTGGAATTGTCTCTGACGCAAGAGTTTTGATTGAAAGAGCTCAGGTTTTAGCTCAGCAGAACAGAGTTACTTACGACACTCCTATTGAGCCTGAATTAATAATCAAGGATTTGTCAAATCTGAAACAGCAATTCACACAATATGGGGGCGCAAGACCCTTTGGTGTTTCACTTATGGTTGCTGGAATCAACAATAAAAAGCCTGAAATTTATACAAGTGATGTCACAGGAAATTATCTTGGCTATACTGCAAATGCAATCGGCGAAAATGATGACAAGATAAGAGAAAGATTAAGGGAAAGATATAATTCAAGTTTAACAATAAAAAATGGAATAAAACTTGCACTTGATATTCTGAAAGAACTTGAAGACAAAAAGTTCAACATAAACAGATTTGAGTTATGTTATATAACCAACGACGGAGAATTAAAGAGGCTTTACGGAAAAGATTTGGAGGAATTCACAAAATAAAATGACACAGACAATCGCAAGAATAAAAGCAAAGGGAAAACCTTTTGAAATTATGGTTGATTTGGATAATGCACTTAAATTCAAGAAAGGAGCATCTTCATGGATAGAGGCAGAAGGAGACAGAATTTTCAGCGATATAAAAAAAGGATTTGCTGCTTCTGAAAAAGACCTGAATGAAGCTTTCGGAACAACAGATGTTTCTGAAATTGCAAAAAAAATAGTCAAAGACGGCGAAGTTCTGGTGACACAGGAACACAGAGATGAAGAAAGAGAAAATAAAATCAAGCAGGTAGTTGATATTCTTTCAAGAAACACAATTAACCCGCAGACAGGAAACCCGCATACTCCTGACAGGATAAAAAAGGCACTTGAAGAAGCGCATGTCAATATAAAAAATACGCCTATAGACAGCCAGATAAAAGAGATTATGGAAGAAATAAGCAAGATTCTTCCTATAAAAATTGAAACAAAAAGAATAAAAGTAACAATTCCCGCAATTCATACAGGGAAAGCTTACAGCATAATCAGCCAATACAAGGAAGAGGAAAACTGGCTTAATGACGGAAGTTTGGAAGCAACAGTAAGCATTCCTGCAGGAATAATCATGGATTTTTATGATAAATTAAATTCAGCGACACATGGAAGTGTTTTGACACAGGAGATAAAAGAATGACTGACAGAAAAGTTGTAATACCAGGAGAAGTAATATTTGAAGGCGATGATTATTTGCCAGGAGAAGGGACAGAAAAGAGAGGAAAAGAAATTGTTGCAGTCAGATTCGGGCTTGCAGAAGAATCAAAGAACCTTGTAAAAGTAATTCCTTTGTCAGGAGTTTATATTCCAAGAAGAGGAAATGTAGTAATAGGAAAAGTTGAGAATGTAACTTTTAACGGATGGGTTATAGATATTAATACAGCAGAAGGAGCATTTCTTTCTTTAATGGAAGTGCCAAGATATGTCAACAAAGATGAGTTAAGAGAAGTCATGGATATCGGAGACATGGTTGTTGCAAAAATATATTCAATAAACAAGAGAGGAATAGATTTGACTGTCAAATTAAAAGGACTTGGAAAATTAGAGGCAGGATTAATAATAAGCATAAATTCAAATAAAGTTCCAAGAGTTATAGGCAGAGAAGGAAGCATGATATCTTTGATAAAAGATGAAACTAACTGCAGAATAACTGTAGGGCAAAATGGATTAATATGGATAAGCGGAAATAAAGTAGAAGACGAATTATTTGCAAAGAAAGCAATTTTATATGTTACTGAAAATTCCTCTTCATCAGGATTAACTGATGAAATGAAAAAATGGTTTGAAGAAAACAAGGAGAAGAAAAAATGACAGCAAAAAAATCAGAAAATTTTGAACGCCCTGACGGAAGAAAGCCGAATGAACTCAGAAAGATAACTGCAAAAGTTGGAATAGTCCCAAATGCAGACGGAAGCGCAATGTTCGGGTTTGGAGACACAATTGCAATCGCTGCTGTTTACGGACCAAAGAAAATGCATCCCCAGCATGCACAGGACCCTGAAAGAGGAACATTAAGATGCAATTACAACATGCTTAGTTTTTCTGTTACAGAAAGAATAAGACCAGGACCAAGCAGAAGAAGCACAGAAATAAGCAAGATAACAGAATGGGCTTTGAAGCCTATTGTAATGATTGATGATTTTGCAGGAAATGTAGTAGATGTTCACATAAACATACTGCAGGCAAATGCTTCAACAAGATGCGCAGGAATAAATGCTGCTGCAATGGCTTTGGCTCATGCAGGAATACCAATGAAAAATCTTGTGACAAGCGTTTCAATCGGAAAACTCGACAAAAACCTTGTAGTTGATTTGATAAAGGAAGAAGAGGACTGGGAAGAAGGAGAAGGGGCAACAGATATTCCAATAACATTAACCGGCGACGGGAAAATAAGTCATATTCAGCTTGACGGAAAGATAACAAAAAAGCAATTAATTGAGGCAGTTGAACTTGCAAAAGAGGCAGGAAAAGAAATTTATGCTGCACAAAAAAAAGCTCTGAAAGAAGCAGGAGAGGATAAAAAATGACTGAACAGGAAATTCAGCACAACCTAAAGGTTGTAAACAAATACAAAACAGGAGATTTTGCATAATGATAGAAACATCAAGATTAACAGAAGAGAGAATTAAGGAATACTTAAACGAAGGAAAAAGATTTGACGAAAGAAAACTCGATGAATTCAGGGAAATAACAATTGAGACAGGAATTTCAAAAAATGCAGAAGGAAGTGCAAGAGTAAAAATCGGAAAGACAGAAGTTTTAGTAGGAATAAAAATGGATGTTGCTGCGCCATATCCGGATTCACAGGACAAGGGAAATTTAATGGTTACAGCAGAATTGCTTCCATTAAGCTCTCCAAGATTTGAATCAGGACCCCCCTCATTTAATGCAATAGAACTGGCAAGGGTAATTGACAGAGGAGTAAGAGAAAGCAAATTCATTGAAATGGAAAAATTATGCATAAAAGAAGGAGAAAAAGTCTGGAATGTCATGATAGATATTTATTCTATAAATGATGACGGAAATCTCTTTGATGCTGCAGGAATAGGAGCAATTGCTGCCCTGAAAACAGCAAAAATTCCAAAATATGACGAAGAAAAAGAAAAAGTTTTATTCGGCGAATGGACAAAAAACGAGATTCCGCTTTCAAAAGAAATTCCGATTTCATTAACAGTGCATAAAGTCGGAAATAATTTTATTGTTGACCCGACAAAAGAAGAGGAAGACATAAGCGAAACAAGAATTACAATAGCCAGTTGTGACGGAGTGATACATTCAATGCAAAAAGGGAACAGCAAGGAATTAGGCGTTGATGAATTCCATAAAATCCTTGATTTAATTGAAAAGACAGAAAGAGAAATATTTAAGAAAATAGAAAAACATTTGAAATAAGATGATGCAAAATTTTACCAAATATGAGATGGCAAGAATTCTCGGAGCAAGGGCTCTGCAGATTTCAATGAATGCTCCTTTATTAATAAAAATAGAGAAAGAAGATCTGGAAAAAATAAATTATGATGCACTGAAAATAGCAGAAGTAGAGCTTAATTCTGACATTCTTCCGATTTCAATCAAGAGGTCTTTCCCGACAAAGAGAGAAGAGAAACTCAGAAGAGTTAGGGAAAGAAAAATTTCTGACCAGGGCATTGAAGACAAGGAAATAAAAGAAGAATCAGCTATTGTTGAAAGTGGAGAGATAATGGAGCTTGCAACTCCTGAAGATGAAGCTGGCGGAACAGAAGAAGCAGAAAGTGAAGCAGAATAGTTCTATATTTATTATTAATAAGTGACAACAATAGAAAGATTTATAAATATCCAAAAATAGGAAAAGATATGAAGAATAAACCAACAATATATGAAGGAACTTTGGAGATACTGGGCAGAAGATCTTATCCTATCCAGGCATTTAATTCAAAGAAACCAACCCCAAGCACACAAATTAAAGTAGGAGATTATGCAACAGAAATTTTCAGAAATATTCCTCAAGTATATAATGGAAGAAGAGTTATTTTAAAGGAATGCCAAAGAGACAATAAGAATGGCGGAATAATCAAAGATGTTTTATTTATAGAAGGGAATATTCTTCCACTATCTTCAAAAAGAAAATACAGAGATAACAAGGCTATTGTTTAATTTCATTAACTTTTTATATAACAGATTTCTTTTTAATTTATGGTTGTAATAAAAGCGGTGTCTGCAAAGAGCATTCTTGATTCCCGCAAAGAAAAGACTATTCTTGTTTCAATAAAGACAAATGCAGGAGATTTCAGTGCAAGTTCTCCAAGCGGAAAATCAACAGGGAAATATGAAGCAAAGCCTTACAAAAAAAATATTGAAGAGGATATAAAGAAGATAAAACAGCTCAGCGAATATTTCTCAGAGGAACTGATAGAAAAATTTGACGATTTAAAAAAAATTGAGGATATTGCTGACAGGCAGGTCGGAGCAAACACAATTATTGCATTTGAATCTGCAATATTAAAAGCACTTGCCAAAGAGCAAAAAAAGGAAATCTGGGAATTAATGCCAAGAACTTCCAATGCAAAAAAATTTCCAAGACTTGTAGGAAATTGCATCGGAGGAGGAAAGCATTCTTCTATAGAAAAAAAGCCTGATTTTCAGGAATTTCTTTTAATCCCGGAGATAAAAAATACTGAGAAGGCATCTGAAATCAGCAAAAAAATGAAAAAAGAGGTTAAAGAAATTCTTTCAAAGGAAGACAAAAAATTTAACCAAGAGAAAAATGATGAGGATGCGTGGATGACTTCATTAAATGAAAAAGAAGTCCTGGAAATTCTGAAAAGGACAAAATTGCCTCTCGGAGTTGATATTGCCGCATCTGGTTTTTACAAAAGAAAGAAATACAATTACCATAACCCTATATTAAAGAGGGATATAGAAGAGCAATTTGGATATATCAGCAACCTGATAAAAAATTTCAATTTATTCTATATAGAAGACCCCTTTGAGGAAAATGACTTTGAGAATTTCGCAAAATTGCTGGAAAAATTCCCTGACAGATTAATTGTAGGGGATGATTTGACCACGACAAACTCTGAAAGGCTCAAAAAGGCAATAAAGATGAAAAGCATAAATGCTATAATTGTAAAGCCGAACCAGATTGGCTCGCTGATTGAAGTAAATGAAGTCTGTAAATTAGCAAAGAAAAATAATATAAAACTGGTTTTCTCGCACAGGAGCGGGGAAACAGAAGAAAGCATATTAGCTGATTTGGCATTTGGATTTCAGGCTGATTTTTTAAAATGCGGGGTAACAGGCAGCGAAAGAATTTCAAAGATAAATAGATTGATTGAGATTGAGAAAGAGATAAAATAGCCATATAGCAATCTTTTTAAATTAAATTTCATCTGAATTCTTATGACAGACATTATTGAAGAGATAAAAGAGGGCCTGGAAAACGGAGAAAAAGCTATTGAAAAAATCGGAGAAAAAATTGAAAAAGTGATAGGAAAAAAGAAAGGTAAAAAATTAAAGGAAGAAAATCCAGAAGACAAGGAACTTGAAAAAAAAGCTGAAGCAGAATCCACTGTAAATGAGAAAGAACTTGAGCAGAAAAAGAAGAAAATTCTGGAAAAGGCAAAGAAACTTGCGGAAAAAATTTCTGAAGAAGGCATAAGCACAGAAGAGCTAAAGGAAAAAGTCAAGGTAAAAAAAAGGACAGATATGCTTGTTCCTCTTGAGGAATATGTAAAAACAGGCATTTATCTTGGAACAAGGGTTGTTACCCCAAGCATGAAGCCATTTGTCTACAGAAGAAGAGCAGACGGACTTGCTATATTCAATACAGACATAATTGACGAGAAACTAGTGGAAGGAATAGAATATATGTCAAAATTCGCGCCTGAAGATATAATACTTGTATGCAAGAGAGAAGCAGGATGGAGAACAGCAGAGATGCTTTCAAGACTTACAGGAATAAGAGTCTTTACAAAAAAATATCCTGCAGGAATCCTGACAAATACAGCACTGCCTGATTTTTTCGAGAATGAACTTACAATAATCTGCGATTCGTGGCTTGACAGGAATGCATTCCAGGATACAATGAATGTAAGAAGAAAAGTCCTGATGGTTTGCGACACAAATAATTTCTCACAGGGAGCAGACAAGATAATTATTGGAAATAATAAAAGTGCAAAAAGCCTTGGCATGATTTTTTATCTTCTTGCAAGAGGATACTGCAAGGCAAGAGGAATTGAAGCAGAGATTCCTGACCTTGACTGGTGGACAAGCGAGGAAGACGAGGAAATCATGGAAAAGGCAGAGAAAGTTGATGCGAAGTGGGGAGTTTAAGATTTCTGCACTAACGTGCAATTAGTATAATCTGTTAATTGTAAAGAACCATTAAATTTTTGTTCAACTGATGATAGTTTAAAAAAAGTCTTCTCTTGCAGTAGATGAAATATATCTTTGAATTGGAAATTTTATAGAAGTGATAAAAATTTTATGGGAGTTGGGCGGGCTAGTTATTTTTTCTGGGGCCTTTCTGCTCGCGCCCGCAAAATTGCTTTTAATTATTTGCTCGCATTTTGCAAACGCTCGACTCTTGCACCGCATTCATCACAGAATTTCTGGCAATCATCCATTATTTTTCCGCATTTGGTGCATCTTACAATTATCTGCTTTGATTCAATCACCGGTTTATAACCAGGGCGTCCTGAAATTAATTTTCCAAAAGCGCTTGCGAAAGAAGCATCACTCTGAATCTCATTCATCCTTTTTTGAATACCACCTGCGTCCATAATTTATAAAAGAAAATTTGATTTTTAAATATTTTTATTGATTAAATTTTGAAGAACAGCCAGCCTTTTTTATTCCCGTAAGAAGTTTTTATCAGAGCATATTTTCCTTTCAGTTTTTTTCCGTGAAGTTCTGCAATTATTTTCTTTGGATTTTTATCAAGCAGATTATATTTTCCTTTGTCCCAGATAATCATTTTTCCTGCGCCATAATTTCCCTCTGGAATTATTCCGTGAAAATTTGCATAAGCAAGAGGATGGTCCTCAACCTGAATTGCGAGCCGCTTGATATTTTTTGTGATTGGGGGGATTTTTGGAACTGCCCAGCTTTTCAGAACTCCGTCCATTTCAAGGCGCAAATCCCAGTGCAAATGTGACGCGTGATGCTCATGCACGACGAAGATTAATTTTTTTCCTGAAGATTTTTTTATCGTCGCTGATGGCTCTGGTGTTTTTGCAAACTTCCTCTTTTTTTTGTATGCTTTAAGAGACATAAAATAGAATATACTCGAATATATATAAACATTTAAGAATATATTACTTATAAAAAAAATATGAAAAAGAATCTTAAATCAGCAGTACTTTCTGTTATTAATGGAAGCAACAAATTTCCAAAAAAATTAACAGCAGAAATATTATTCCCGCGTTCAGACCCCACTTCGGATTCCAGAAAAGCACATTTTCCAGGAGAGATAAGAATAGTTCATTATTATTTTGAAGAAAAAGGAACTGTATACTGCGGATGGCTGGGGTTTGGAAAAGATTGGGAATTAATAGACATTGATGAAAGACTTCCAAAAAAGCAAGAGAGATATTTTTCCCAGAATAAAAATCCTATTTTCCCCTCGGTAAAATAATTCTCAGAAACATTTATAAATCTGTTTTTTCTGAAGAACTTGTAATTAGAATGAGTACTTTAAGTTATACAATTGTTAAAAAATTAAAGTATGATGTATGTAGAAGTAGTCATTTTAGTTGTAGTTCTGATAATCG